>Ga0326597_10004805_pt1 | contig 18877 bp, 27 predicted proteins | sample RVTome_12_FD_203789 | JGI IMG/M metagenome (GOLD analysis project Ga0326597, IMG submission 203789) | Soil microbial communities from uranium-contaminated site in the Upper Colorado River Basin, Wyoming, United States - RVT100D185 | ecosystem: Environmental > Terrestrial > Soil > Contaminated >... | reverse complement strand
GCAATATCGCCGACCCTGGGCAGGTTTGCCTTCGCCGCGGCGGTGATCCGCCACAGCAGCACCACCAGCCCCAGCACGACGGCGACGAGCAACCACTTCAGCATCGAGGCACCCTGGATTCGAAACGTAGGATCGCGTTGATTCTACGTTAAAATACTTCCCCATACGCCCCGGTAGCTCAGTGGATAGAGCAGCCCCCTCCTAAGGGGCAGGTCGGACGTTCGATTCGTCTCCGGGGTGCCACACAGGTACGAAGCTGGGCACCTTGTCCAGCTTCCCCTCTTTCGACAGCGAAACTGCGCGCGCCAGGGCGCCATAGCTGCCCCGGATGCGCAGTTCCTTGCCATCGAGCCGAATCTCATCGACCAGCAGGTTTAGATACGCCTTGCCGAACCCGGACGCGGTATCGAGCAGCCGAGTCCGCAACGCGCCCGCAAACCTCTCGACGTGCGCCGGCGTGAGAGTGCTGAGCGGAATCTCCCATTTCTCGCGCAGCGACGCTGTCGCGACCAGGATGTCCTGCCGACATGCCTGAAGCTTCTGCGAGCGCTCCTGGAGCGTCGTATCGAGCGGCAGGAGGCCTTTCTCGACTGCTTCATAAAGTCGCGCGATGCCGGTGTCGATCTCTTTCAGTTCCCGCTTCAATTGCTGGAACCGCGCGTCCTCCGCCGGTCGGGCCGCGCCCTGCCCCTTGCGCAGCTCGCGAAGCATGGTTTCAACCCGCCTCGGCGTGAATACCCTGTCGGCCAGTGCCGCCAGGACGGCTTGCTCCGTCGGTTCGCGACTGAGATTACGAGCGTTGCACCGGTGCGCACCGATGCCGAGACGCGTGGTGCACTTGTAATACCGATATCGCCCGCTCTTGCCGGTCGCCTGCGTCATGCAAGCGCCGCAATGCCCGCATTTCATCAATCCCACAAGCAGCGCCGGCGAGGCAAGGCGCTGGCCGGGCGTCCGGCTCGGGTGCCGGGCATGGCGCATCGCGGCTGCGCGGTCGAACGTCTGTTCATCGACGATCGCAGGGACTTCAACCTTGATCCATTCAGCAAGGGGCTTGATCTTGGTGGTGCGCGCCTCATTGCGGTTGAAGTAGAACTCGCCGATGTAGACGCGATCGCAGAGCACATCATCCACTTTCTGCATGCGCCAGGGGCGGCCCCGCATCGTGATGCCGTGGTCGTTCAGGTATGTCGTGAGGCTTTTCATGCCCATGCTGCGGCCGTTCAGGCCGTGCAGGTATAGGTCGAAGATCTTGCGCACGGTCTCGGCTTCGGCCGGGGCGATTTCCAGACGGCGTTTTTGTCGGCCCCGTGGACCCGTAACGCCCACATCGACCACGCGATATCCGACCGGCGCGCGCGAGCCGTTCCAGTAGCCCTGACGCGCGTTCTCCTTCATGGCTCTCAAGGTGTGCTTGGCGTTTTCCTTGCTCTGGTATTCGTCAAAGAGGCTAAAGAGCTTCCTTGCCATCTCCCCTGACGGCTCGTCTCCCGTCTGTTGGGTGATCGAGATCACCTTGACCCCGCAGCGTTTAAGCTTTCGCTCATACAACCCGAACTCCAGGGCATCGCGGAAGAACCGGGAGAGGCTATGGACGACGATGGCTTCAAACGGCGGAGGCGATAAACTCGCATCCCCGATCATCTGCTGGAACACCGGGCGCCGGTCGTCGGTGGCCGTAGCACCCGCCTCGACATACTCCGAGACGAGGCGATGGCCTTGTGCCTTGCACCATTCGCGCATCTGCCGCAGTTGATCGGGAATCGAAAGATCATTCTCGGCTTGGCGGGTGGTAGACACCCGAGCGTACAGGGCTACGGCCATGGCGTATCGCCTCCGTGGTGAGGGTCGGAATCGACTTCTGGCGGTATTACCCGATCGAGGAGCCCCGCAAGGTGGGCTTGAATGAGTTCCAATTCTCCGGCAACCAACTCATCCTCGGGTAGCGACAGCAATAGCTTAACAGAGACTGGCGCGGATTTCTCGCCGACTGCTCCCCCCTTACGCCGCTCGCTAGCCACCGTACCTCAAGCGAAGGCGAACATGAGACCCGAGAGCCTAGCGTTTCCCACCGCGGCGAACGTTGCGTGCGTGAGAGGCGCAGCACGCCCGCCACCGTGGAAAACGCTCCGAGACGCCCTGCCGGTTGGGGGTTGATGAGGGCAATGCACCCCCATGCCGTCTGCGCGAAGCACACGAGTTATCCACGCGGCGGCGCGCGGGTCCCTCCATAGACCCTGAGCGCGGTGCCGGGTGGGCAACTCGCTTGTTGGGCCTCGCCACGCTGCCCATTCAGCGCCCCAAGTAGATCGCCGTAACCTGCTCGCGCTCGTGGCCCAGTTCCTGGCTGATCGTGAGCCGTGCTTCGCGGTCGGCGTTTTTCCGCGCCGGTGTCAGCGCTCGCGACGACGGTCCACCCGCCGCCGGTGCATCCCAGCCGGTCAGTTCGCGGTAACGGGCTTGCGCGTAGGCATGTCGGTGTCCGTGGACGTGGTGAATGTCGGCCTTGGTGCATTGGTACTCGAAGCGGCGCAGTTGATCGACGTAACGGCTGTCTCGCGGAATGAGACTGCTCTCGCCGACGAAGGCCTTCGCTTCTTCGAGCCGCTGGCGCTGAACGTCGGTGCGGATCGGAATCTCGCGCGCCCGTCCGCCCTTGCACCAGCTTGCTCGGAGCACCAGTCGATCGCCTCGGTCGGCCCAGGCAGGCTGGATCTTGATCGACTCGGCCCGCCGCAATCCGAAGGCCGCTTGGAGCTTGAGCGACATGCTGGTATACGGATCGCTGACCTTCTCCAGGTCGGCCCCGGTCAGCTCGCGCGCCTTGGTGACGTTGCTGACGTGCTGGCGGTCGGCAATGCCATAGTGGGCATTGTCTTTCGCGATGACGTTCTGCTTGCCGATCTTCTCGGCCCACCAGCGAAGCGCGGATATGCGGTTCTTGATCGTGCCGGCGGACAGGGACTCCCATTTCCAGTGCTCGACCAGGGCCTCGACGTGCTTGGGCTTCAGGCTCGTTGCATGCATGTCCCGGTAGCCCAGATCGAGAAGCTGGTTTGCGATGTGCTCGAGAATCCGCTCCCGGTCCGCCTGAGTTGCGTAGCTGCCATCGCGGTTGCGACGGCAGAGCTGCGTCAGTTTGTAGTTCAGATTCCTCATCCGTCGTTCTCCTGCTCGTTTCCTTTCGTCTTGCTGCCTTTGGTGTGTATTGCGCTCTGGTAAGTGTTACTGTCCGTCTCGAGGACCTGAGCCCATCGAGCACTACGAGGGACACGGGACACCACTCCCGTTTCGTGCGGTGGTTGTGCTTCCTGCCAGCGCTGCACGGCGCTTTGATTGGCATCGATGTCCGTGCCTGTGGGCACCGGGTGCATCGAAGGCCCCTTGACCCAGGCCCAGCGGGGCGTCCAAGGACGCGGTAGCGATCCTTGACGGGGATCATTCGGCGAGCGGCATTGCGCCAATCGCGATGCAAGTTGGGATGACCTACTTGCGGGCATCCCGAGGGGCGCGCACGAGGGACGTGCGTTGTTCATCGATGCCGGATGAGCGCCGGCGTATGAATCGGGAAGGGTTCGCGCGAGGCGAACGCACATTGAGCCCAGGAGGGCCATGGAAGGATGGAAACGAAAAGGTCCAGCTTGTGCGACGGGCACGGGCCGGACGTTGGGACGAACGACTATCGCGCGCTAGAGCGCTGTCGCTGCCAACAGCAGGTGCTTACGTGTATCTTCAGACCTCGCGGCCGCCGGCTCTCAGGAGATCTGTCCGGCTTAAAGGGCGCTCTTGCGAGCGAAGGGCGATGCGATAACGGACATCAACCGGGCTGACACAGCCAGCGAAAATCAATTCGAATTCTCTCCCGCAACCCGTGGCATCCGGATGAAACCGGAATAATCCCCTCGGGGCGGACGTTGATAGTGTGGCACAAAGGCATTTCAGATTGAAATGCCGGATGCCTGAACCGGCGCTGCCAACTTGGAGTTTTCCGTTTGAAGTCCATTGATTGCTGGTGAATGTAAAAAATTGTAAAGAGTCTCATGAAATCCGTACGCCTCCCCATGCATCGAATGTCGTTGACGCTTTGTGCTGCGGGGCGTCCAATGACCATTGACTGCGTCATGGTCAGGATCACCGACCGGCAGCCATTGCACCAGTCATCCGTCAGGGTCGGTTGAATGCGCCAGCGTCGAGCTCGTCACTTAAACCAAAACAGTCCGTCACTGGAGAAACTGCGCCAGAAGCCCATATCGGCACGGGCTTACGCGCATCGTCACTGGCCGGGGGCGCCAGTGACGATGCGCGACTGCGCAGACAATTGGCGCACAAATTCGGAGAAAGCTGGCGCAGCGATCATGCCGGTCGGAGTGGTGGCAGGTCTCCCTTCAGTTGCACTGTTTGTCGGCATCCGTTGCTCGTTGGTCAATGATTCCCGACGATCGATCGATTTGCTGCGCCAGACTCTGCCTGCTCTCGGTGTTACCGCCGGTAACACCGCCAACGGTTGCGCACGATTTGGCGCACCAAGCAGTCAGCAGTGGCAGGTGTATGGACTGCGAACGGGGAGGACCCCGTTGCTCGAATAGTGTGCGCGTCGGCCAGAATTTGGCTCGTAGTAAGGTGAGAACTAGAACTTTTAGCCGTCCGATACCCCGCCTGAAGGCGAGTGTGGTGCCCGGGCCGTTCCCCCTGTGGACTTTGCTCCGTTTTCTGGCGGCGGCGGCAGGCAGGGTTTATACTCGTCCAGAAATTGAATAACGGGCGGAAGCGATCGTGCGGGGTGAGTCATTTTATCTGCCATACGACAACTGGTTGCTACAGCATACTTGGGGCTTGTCGTGAGATTCTTGCTTGCTCGGCAAGCCCTGCGAACACTATATTGCTCATGGCCTTGATTGCATGCCTTGGCTGGGGTTCCCTCGTTTGGGACCCGCGCGAACTTCCGATACAGCGAAGCTGGTTCACAGACGGCCCATTTGTACCAGTCGAATTCGCACGAAAATCTGATGATGGGCGAATGACTCTCGTTGTCGAAGGCTCTGCTTCACCGGTAAGGTCGTTATGGGCAGTAATGGACTGTGCCGATCTTGATTCAGCAAGAAGCGGCTTGCAAAAGCGAGAAGGTATTCCATTGTCGCAATTGAATGCGATTGGGGCATGGACGCTGAACGACGCTGCTCCTCCGAACATTCCGAATTTGCCGCAATGGGCCATGTCCCACGGCGTACATTCGGTTGTCTGGACGAACCTGAAGCCGAAGTTCGGAACTCAGACGAATCCACCAACCGCCGATCAGGTGATCGATTATCTGAAGAAACTTGCTGGGGCACGTCGCGACAATGCAGAGCGATACATTCGACTAGCACCACGCCAGATCGACACACTTTACCGTCGCCGAATCGAAGCCGTGCTCCACTGGACACCGCTCTCTCCCCCCTCTTAGTTTGTGTGCATATTTAGGAAATTGTTGATTGCCAGAATAGGGGAATATGATTGCACGCATAGCTCTTGTCGTAAAGTTGGCCTTGCCGAAAGAGACACTGATTAATCGGCGTAACACGGGTTTTGCAAGTGCTGTAATCACTATCTTTCTACTTTTTTCGTCGCCAACTTATGCCCAAACGGCGAAAGCAGTGGCGGCAAAGGCTTTCCCATCACTCGTCTTGCTCGTTATACAAGACGGCAATGGCCAACCTATATCCTTGGGCAGCGGCTTTTATGTTGGTTCAGGGCTTGTGGCAACAAATGTCCATGTGATTTCGGGTGGCGCATCCGGGACTGCAAAAATTATCGGAAGGAAAGAAACACTTAGTATTTCCGGTGTTGCCGCACTAGATAGAGCTAATGACCTTGCTATCCTCGAAGTAAAGGGTGTTGCTGGCCCGGTATTGCCCTTAGCGGATAGTGACAAAATTGCCGTCGGGGACGAGATTTTTGCAGTCGGCAATCCTCAAGGATTGGAAGGGACGATATCCCAGGGTATTGTAAGTGCGGTCCGCAAGCTAGCTGGCAGAAGTATTCTCCAGATTACTGCCCCGATTTCACCCGGTAGCAGCGGGGGGCCGGTGCTAGATGCATCGGGACATGTTGTTGGAATCGCAGTGGCTTCCTATAGGGGCGGTCAAAACTTGAACTTTGCAATTCCATCCAATCATCTTGCGCGGTTGCTTAGTCAACCGCGCAGTAGTCTAGCGCTATCCACAATTAAACCTCCAAGCGCGGGGGCAGCGGCATCCATGGGCGGAAAGGGTGGCGAGGGGGTCGTGGCTACCAACCTCGTCTGTGTCCCAGATATGGCGTTCCTCGGTGAATTCAATGAAAACTGGCGCTGCTCATTTTCCCTCGTCAATAAGCTCAAGAGTCCTGTGAGCCGTGTCAGGTATCTCGTCATTTTGTATTCGAAGGATGGCCAACCGCTTGATACCAAGGAAGGAAGCCTTCCTGGCCCTATTCGTCCTGGATTGGCTTTACGTCCAGTGGAAGGCACATCGCCATCCCCATATTCGTTCATGGTTCCCACTGCCGTGAAACGCATTTCCGCGCGCACAGAAATCCGAGTTCTTGATTATATAATCGCTGAATAATTGGGCACCCCAATACGAGGCGAAACACCAGCCATGCCGAACAACTCGGAGCAATAATGGAGGCATCCGACTTAAATCGCACATGCCATGCCCAGATAATTCCGAGCAGTCTGGCAGTAATGCGCTGTATATTGCTAGGCCTGTTCTATCTATGCAGCAGCGTGCAGGTGGGTTTTTCTCAAAGCATTTCAATCCCAGCAGCCCGAGATCCGAAGTTCAACACCTCAATTAATCCTAGGTCCAACTCTAGGATTAATCCACGATATAACTCATCGATCGATCCAAAGTACAACTCATCGATCGATCCAAAATATAACTCGTCAATTGACCCAAAATATAATACATCCATTGACCCAAAATACAATACGTCGATCGACCCAAAATACAATACATCTCTCGACCCCAACTACAATTCATCAATTGATCCGACTAGGTCTCGTTGGTCCGGGTACTATGTGTTCGATCTCGACGGCGATCTATCAGGAGTGGCGGTTCAAGCCAATGATAAATTCTTTCTTTTTTACGATCTCCGTCCGAAATGGACTGGCTATTTCGCGTCCAATGGTAAGGGCGGATTCAATTGGTTCAATAGGGAGGGCGAGTGGCTTGGTTACCTTGTCAACAATTCCGAACGAGGGTTGAATCTTTACTCGACTGACGGAAAATGGTTGGGATTTCTCAATTGAAAACTTTCTAGACCCTCCACAAATTGTGCGACAGCAGTGCCGATTCAGAGGAAGGCAAGTTCTCTAGAGGGGCAAGCGCGCATGAGGAGGAACCATGACCCAGCAGATACTGAATTGGCTAAGGACTTCACCGTCCGAGACTACGAGAAGGCCTGTAAATGTCATCCACCAGACCGTAATGCGATCGCTGAGGCGATACGCAGACGATTCACCGAGCGGTATGTTGCACCAGCACAGGCCAAATCAAGACACGGATTCACGATGATGGCGGTTTCGTGTCTGATGATCGAGGCGCTGGAGTCCTTTCGGCAGGGATGGGAGAACAGCAGTAACCGGAGTAAATCCGCCTTTTGTTTCTTCTTTGATACATCCAAACCCTTTGTAGCATTTCTAGGGCACGCCCAGCTCTTTTATACCCACATCCGCTGTGGCATCCTACACCAGGCCGAGACGACCGGTGGGTGGCGGATCAGACGCGACAGAAGCCCGCTGTTCGACACTGCGGAGCTTACCATCAATGCTGATCGCTTTCTCGACGCCTTGGTGGAAGTGTTGAGCGGCTTCTGTGATGGACTCAAGACGGCTGACTGGGACGGTCCAGAGTGGGTAAGGGTCCGCAAGAAGCTGAATGCAATCGTCCGAGAGTGCTTGCGCCAGCCCTTACAGTGATCTAGAAGACAATGGAAATCGAGGCCCATGCGCGGATGCTATCGGTAAGATCCTCCAGGGTTTCCAATGGTTCGCGTCAAAGACTCTCGCTTTCGAGAGGGCGGTCCTCGGGATGGCGCGTCATGCTGTGAGTCTATGAATCACGTGCTGCTCATCGGTGCCGGTTTCAGCCGGAACTGGGGTGGCTGCCTCGCTCGCGAATTCCGGGGCCGTCTGCTTCGCCTGCTGCCAGAGGAGGATCTCAATAAGCTCTTGCGTGACACGCCCAACTTCGAGGACGCACTCTCCCGCGTACAGGCCGACTACAAACAAAACAAATCAGATGCCAACAAGCAGCGCCTCTATAAGGTACAGAGCGCGATCCTGAAAGTCTTCGAGGGAATGACAAAGGGATTCGTCGAGCGCGGTCATATCGAGTTCTTAAACCACAAGCAATTTTCGGTCATAGAATTCTTATCTCGATTCCATGCAATTTTCAGCCTGAATCAGGACTTGCTGCTCGAGCTCTACTATGATCCTCAGCTTTGTGACAAGAAGAAATTTCCAGGGGCCTATTGGCCCGGTATGCAGGTGCCCCACAATTTTCGAGGCGCACCCCCTTACGAAAAGCCGACCTTCACCTGGCACCCAACGCCAGAGTTCAAGCTAGAGAAAAACCTGCAACCAATATACAAACTTCACGGATCAGCCAACTGGCGCGATGACGCTGGTGAGATCCTGGTTATGGGTGGGGCCAAGGAAGCCATGATCAGCGAGAAGAGGATTCTATCCTGGTACCGCGAGGAATTCGAACGCATCCTCATGATGCCAGAAACTCGATTGATGGTGATCGGCTACAGTTTCTGTGATCAGCACATAGATCGCGTCATCTATGATGCTTGGAAAAATCGAGGGCTGCGGATGTTCATGGTCCATCCGCGGGGTCTCGAAGTCCTTGTGCGCCAGACGCCTAACCAGATTCGTGTGCCAGATCCGCTTACCGAGATTCCCAGTCTTGGCGAATCCCTGCGCCCATTGCACACCACTTTTGCCGGCGACGCGGACGAGCTCGGCAACTTGCTGAACTTCTTTGAAGGCTGAGCATAGGAATTTCGCATTGTCAGATTGCAACAACCTCGCACCAGTGCCCACCTTCATCCCCTTTGGCGTGCCAATAAATCAATTGCTTGCACGCATTCTGCAAATTAGAGGTTCTGCTGGTGCTATGCCGGTGCTAGGACTGTGGCCCAGATGATGCGCGAGTCGCTGGCTACGCGCGCCAAGGGCGAATTTATGACCGCGGAGGGTGCCGCCGAAGCAGCGCGATTCGTCCATGACCTGGCGACCCAAATCGGAGCGTATTTTCTTCTGCCGCGCGCCCGCGATTCGCGGTGAGAAGGGGCTAGAGCTTGCATGGAGACACTTCCAATTATTTTTCCCGACGTCGAGGTGCTGCTCAAGCTTGCTCCTGAAGATCTAGCGCCGGCGATACTCAGTATCGCTCGACAACGATCCGGAGCACGTGGAACGTTTCACATTGCGGGCGTTATTGAGGGGATATCTGGCGGGACGACCGGCCGTGGCGCCAGCTATCCTCCTCACGTGAGAGCGGCGGTCGAGCGTGCCATTGGTGAAGCGTGGAATTGGCTTACAGTGAATGGGATCATCCTTCCAGAGCCAGGAATTAACGGACAGAACGGTCACCATATTCTCACTCGAAAGGGCGAGGAGATTCTTAAGAAGCCGGCGAGCTTCGAAAGCTTTCGCCGTGCGGCTGCCTTCCCAAAGGCGATTTTGCACCAGACTATCGCGGACGGTGCTTGGCTAGATCATGCTCGTGGTGATCACGGTACCGCCGTGTTCAAGGCATTCAGGTCAGTGGAAGAAGCGGTCCGTGCAGCCGGGAAATTCTCTACCTCCGACGTTGGCGTGAAATTGATGCGCGCCGCCTTTGATCCAGACAAGGGACCGCTAACCGATAAGACCCAAGACGTAGCTGAGCGGGAAGCGCTGTGTCATCTCTTCGCCGGGGCAATTGGCTCGTACAAGAACTCTCACTCGCATCGCACAGTGAGTCTGGATGACCCGGTTGAAGCGCAAGAGATGCTGGCGCTTGCATCCCACCTACTTCGCATAGTGGATTCCAGGCGATAAGCGCCTAGTCGATGCCGATAGAAACGAAGCCCGATGCTGCCGACAGCCTAGTAGCGATGCAGGCCCGCGAATGGGCCGAAGAAAAGCACGAACTGCTTCGCGCGTATATTCATCGCAGTCATGGTGCTCGCCGGCGGTGGCTCGGCGGCCCAAACGGCACGAGCTACATTGAGCTGTTCTCCGGCCCGGGGCGATTATTTCTCAAGGGAACTGACCAGTTCTTCGATGGTAGCCCGCTCGTCGCCCATCGCGAGGCTGCCAAGACCAGCACCGCGTTCTCCGAGATGCATCTGGGTGATGAGCGTCAGGACTTCTGTGATGCCGTTTCCGAGAGGCTGAAGAGATTGGGCGCCAAGCCGATTGTCTATCCGGTCCGCGCAGAAGTAGCAGCACGTCAGATTCAATCAGCACTCAATAAGTACGCCCTACATTTCGCATTTCTTGATCCCTTCAACTTGAACCTGCCATTTACAATTATCGAGTCATTTGCCAGGTTCAAACATATGGACGTGCTAATACACGTCAGCGCGATGGACCTGCAACGGAATCTCCCAGATTCTGTGGGAGCGAGCGAATGCCCTCTGGATGAATTCGCTCCAGGTTGGCGAAAAGCCGTTGGGGACTTGAACCCGTCAGAGATTATTGCGCGCGGAAAGTTTCTGGAGTACTGGCTTTCACGTATCTGGGCGGTGGGCTTTTCGGAGTCCAACGTCAAGTGGCACTTGGTGCGAGGGCCGAAAAATCAGCCGCTATATTGGCTCGTGCTGCTTGCGAAAAACAAACTGGCGATGGACTTCTGGGCTGACATCGTGGAGCGGAAACAGCCAAACCTGCAACTATTCGATTGACCGGCTCATGTTGGGAACTCGTCCCATGTCGCGCCCTGCAGCTTTCGCCCGGCCGCCTTCTTCCCGATGTTGGCGACGACGATCGTCTCCCCGCTCGAGAGCGACAGCGTCTTGGTCCGGTGACCGTTCACCTGGCGCGCGGACACCGGCCGCCAGTTTCCCCATTGCTTGAAGTGGAACCGGATGCCGGCGTCGACGCACTGATCGCGGATCGCGGTCAGCCATTCTGGATGCATGGGCCGCGCGTGATGCCCACTCTCCCCGCCGGCGATGACCCAATCGACCATCCGGCATTCGCCGCGGCGCGCGCGATCGATCCAGCGCGAGAAGTCGAGCGACCCGACGAGTGGCTCGCACGACAGGAACAGGATCCGCGCCAGCAGCGCGGTCAGCACGTCCATGCGCTTGTCGAGCCACTTCTGATTCTCGGCCGTCGCGCCCAGCCACACGTTCTCCGGCCAGCGATCGCCGTACGGCGCGAGCCGCGAGACGTTCTGCGGCCGCTTCGTGAGCAGCAGCCAGTCGAGCCAGGGTGTATCGGCGATCAACGCCCACAGTCGCGTGCGCTTGTCGTCGAGGTCGCGACGATCCTCGAACACGTCGCCCATCGATGCGCAGAAAACGCGCCGGCGCACCCCGATGCGCTCGGCCTCGGCATTCCACGCTATTGGCTGCCGCCAGTACGCATCACTCAGGTCGCGGCGCGGCGCGCCGGGGCCCCACACGTCCTGCCCCACTCGATGCGCCCAGGTCTCTGCGTAACAGTGCTTGCAGCCAGGCGATACTTTGACGCATCCCCACCACGGATTGAAGGTGTGATGGGTCCACTCGATTTTTGAATCCTTGGCCATGCGAAAGAATTTAGCACGGAACCCGTCAAGGCGCGGTCGTGATGGCGCAGCCCTGTAACGTACCAGCTGCATCCACCTCGATCCGAGTTGCTGGCTGGCTAAGCCCCCTTTGCGGCCCGCTTTTTCACGAATTCACAAACTGGTGCAGAATACGCCAATCGGAAGACTCTCACTTCTCGGGAGGTTCACATGACCCTGCACAAAAGATTTTCTATTCTAGTAGGTGTGCTGTCGACGTAATCGTGACGGCCGGTTCCTTGCCGTGGCCATAAAGATACGTCACGCAGCCTCTATGATTGGACAATTGCGCCAGCGCCTGTCCGAGGTAGGAGCCACTGCCACAGGCGGGACTGAAACAATTCACTTCGAAACGATGGGACGCGGACTTTATGTTTCTTAACTGCTCGGTAAAGAATTTTCGGGGTTTCCAAAACTTTGAGCTCTCCCAGATCGCCAAGGTGAACGTCATCACCGGCCGGAACAACGTAGGCAAGACGGCTTTGTTGGAAGCGCTCTTCATCCTAGCTGGGCAACATAACCCGGATTTGACAACCGTCATAAACAATATGCGGGGCACGGCTAAAGTGTTGATCGATCCGAACGAACAGGACGAGTACCCGTGGGATTCCGTGTTTTACGGCTTCACCACTTCGACACCAATGGAGCTCTCGGCCGACATCGGCGAGAATCATTTGGACCTGCGTTTCAGCAGCGTTAGAGAGCAAGGCGAGTTGCTCGGCTTGTCGCAGGCTGTACAACGAGCGTTCGTCAAAGCATCGATGGATGAAAAACTAGCCGCTAAAATTTTGAAGATGGAAGTGCGCAAGACGAGGATCACCAAGGTCCGACATACCAAGCGGCACCCTAGCGACGCGAAACGATACTTCCTTATCTTCGACAGTGAGGGGAAAAAAATCGATCCGCAATTGCCGCCCCCGCCATTCCTGGCCCGCTACCACGTTGGGCACCTTAGAGTGAGTAACGCGGAAGAGGCAACCCGTTTCGGTCGTCTGCAGCTGATGGGCAAGGAGGATTTGATCACTAGAGTACTGCAAGTCCTGGAGCCGAGATTGAAATCAGTGGCTATTGTGGTTGAAGCTGGCGAGGCGCGCCTCCAAGGTGATATCGGAGTATCGGCCAGGAAGTTTGTGCCGATGCATATGATGGGCGAAGGCATGGCTAGACTAGCAAACATTGTCATGCTGATTGCTGCAACCAAGGATGGCGTGTTACTCGTAGACGATTTCGACGGTGGTCTGCACTATTCATCACTGCCGCAAATTTGGAAGAGCCTCCGCGAGGCGCTCGATCTCTTCAATGTCCAGTTATTTGCGACAACGCACAGGAGCGAAAGTGTAGCTTCGGCTCATGAAGCTTTCGCGGATGCTGACTCAAAAACATTTCTCGTGCATCGCCTAGAACGTACTAGGGAGGGTGCAGTTGCAGCCACGTATGATAAGGAGGCAGTTGAGGGGGCGCTCGAGGCAGGATTGGAACTTCGTTAATTCGCTCCCGTGGCGCATCCTCGCAATTCTACAACAATCACGAAGCCGTTTGCCTTGCTCGTGGAGGGTGGTGACGACCAGGCAGTTCTACGGCGACTGGTCGCGCACCGATCGCTTTGTCCTGGCCTGCGTGTATTCGAGTATGATGGCAAATCCAAGCTACGTCAGTTCCTGAAAACATTTTCCCTCACCGAGGGCTTTCGGTCAGAACTTGTCTCGTTCGGAATCATCCGCGACGCTGACGACGACGCTGGAGCAGCCGTTCAGCAGATACAAGAGGCGCTACGTTCCCTTTCGTTGCCAGTACCCGACGACGTGCTAGTGAAAGCGACGGGTCGACCGAGTGTTGCTTTCCTGGTCCTACCGGGCGATGGGGCGAAAGGATGTTTGGAGGATGTATGCCTCTCAGCCGTGAATGGCGCCGCACTCCTGGGTGACGCAAAAGCCTTTGTCGCGACCGTCTGCAGTAAAGCTGCGCGACCCCCACAGCCGACTAGTAAAGCAATCATCCACTCGTTCCTTGCAACCTGCCATGAGCCAGGCTTACCTCTAGGAACAGCGGCCGCGGCAGGTTTTATTGACTTGTCCCATTCTGCCTTTGATCAGATGGCTAGGCTCGTGAAAATCGTTACCGCCGCTTGACCGGAATGCAGAAGTGACATGGCTATTCGGGCGGGGCAGGATGACGAATCCCGCATCGTAGCGGGCTGCGGCTAGCTGAACCGATTTAAACGCGCTGTGGCGCGCCGGGCGCGCAATGGGCGTTTGAGTGGCGAGGCGGGTATAAGGATTCGGGGCCGGACCTATCCTCTGCGTGCGATCTATAATGTTCCATTCTCCGCGTTGTGGCCCACGAATATGAACGATCGCTCACGTACGGCCGCGGCAATCAATTGGCGGCGTGGTTTTCATCGAGTCTTCGCCTTGCTCTGCGTCTTGTGGGTTTTGTTTCTGTTCGTCGGTTATCCCATCAAGATGGCTAATGACGCCAGTGGCTTTGCCGCCAGGATGCACAGCTCCTCCCTGGACAATCCAGAAATAGACCCAACAGCACGAGCGGAGCGGGAAAGGCAGAATAAGGAGCTCTGGGAACATGCATTGCTCCCGTACATCTACAAACATCAGGTGCTTCCGGAACTGCACCTCTTCGTGGGCGCGGCTATCGTTGTCCCTGCTCTGCTGTATGGGTTGATACGTGCTGCCGTTGCTCTTGTCCGTTGGCTCTATCGAGGCTTCAAATCGCCGTAGCAGAATCCGCGGACATCGGCGTTTGCGCGTGCGCTACAAGCCCTGCGTATCGCCGCCAATGTGATGCAGGAGCTGCAGCAGCGCGTAGGCTGTTACCTGGTCGGGAACCTGTCCCTTGTCGATGCCGACGAGCGCCTTGGCAGGCACGCCCAGGACGCGCGCGATCTGGCAATTCCTGGCGCCGGCGAGCCGGCGAATGCGGCACAGGATCAACGCGATGTCGATCGCGGACCATTCGGGCAGTGAGCGCGGTAGTGGGCGGGCCACGGGGCGATTTTAGACCCGCGCCCAGCATCGGCGTCAATCCCCATCACCAGATGGTGGCGTAGGGAATCGCACCGGGCCTCCGCGCAATTTGTCGGCTTTTCCTGACAGACTGGGACGCCCCAAGTCGCTACTGTGTAGCCGTCAGTAGACAGGAGGCGGCTATGAACACGTGCACGCTGCTCACTGCGGTAGGCGCTTTCGTAACCATCTGCTCGTTCCTCCACGAGGCTCCTCCTGCGTCAGGAGGCAGCCAGATTACGACTCCGCGTCCCCTGGTGCCGAGTGTGCACGAAAAGCTGTTTGGCCTGGGCATCGGTCTGATCGTCCTCGCCGCGCTCCACGCCGGCTGAATCGCGCCAGCCGCGTCGAAAGGGGAACACCTCGCGCTTGTCATGGTCTCCCGACAGACCCCAGCGCCAAGGGGCACTACAGTGCTGCCATCAATAGACACGAGGCAGACATGAACACATTCGCTCTTCTCACGTTTATCGGCACGATGGGCGTGCTCATTTCCTTCATCTCCGGTACCCGCGCGATGACCCGTCATAGCGGGTCTGTGGGCGAAAGGACATCGATCGCATGGCGCATGATGTTCGATCTGACCGTCTTCACCACTATCTTCGCCGCGCCCTTGGCGGGTTGAACCGCACGTCTCAGTGTCGGCCGTCGACGTCGGTGTGCTCTTCCCGTGACCCGTTGATGCGCGCCATCGACGTGCCGCCGCTTGAGACGGCCCGCTTCGCGGCATCCTCTTCGGTCATTCGCCAGGCAAGCTGTTTCCAGCGGCCGGTGCGGGATTGGCGACCCGTCAGATGACAGGCGCAATGCGATCCTAAGCAACGACTGGAAGCACGCTACCGGGCAGCAAAAAGAACCCGCGCCGGCAAAATTCCGCATCAAGTTACGCGCTCACGAGCAGAGGCGGTAAAGAAACATGTCACGCCCTTTGGCGGGCTTGGCCCTCGCCAGGGTACATCTTCCACCACGCCTGGAACTCGTCTTCCGGAAGTGGGCGAGATATCACGTATCCCTGCATTTCGTCGCATCTCAGAAGCCGCAGCATCTTCACCTGCGCTTCGGTCTCGACGCCTTCCGCCACGACCTTGAGTCCGAGCGAGTGAGCCAGCGAAAGAATTAAGGTAACGATTGCGAGGCTGTCCGGCGAGATGTCCATCTTGGCTATAAACGTCCGGTCAATTTTCAGGATGTCCACGGGCAGCCTGGCCAGATAGCTGAGCGAGGAATGGCCGGTGCCAAAGTCGTCAATGGCAATCTCAGCCCCCATCTGCCTTATCGCTTTGAGCTTGGTGACGTTCGCCTCGAGATCGTGCATGATGAGACTTTCGGTTATCTCGAAATCCACGCCTGCCGGGCCGCGTTCCGGGTCCTTCAAGACCTTCTCTACAACCGCTGCAAAGTCCCCCTGAGCCAACTGGAGCTGCGACACGTTGACAGCAACCCTTGGTGGGCTGGCGTGTTCCATTTGCCATTTCCGGCTTGTCGACGCCGCCTTTTCCATTATCTTCGCCGCGCCCCTGGCGGGTTGAACCGCACGCCTCAGTTGCGCTTCCCAGCGGCCGGTGCGGGATTCCCTCGCCACCCAGCGCCAGGTTACGGTCGGCGGTTTCGGTTCCATCGCGCCATTGTAGCGGGCGCCAGGATAGCTACCTGTCCTCTCGATCCCGGTGCTGCCATTGCTGCATGTCCATGAAAGGTTCAGAAGAGACATGACGATGGCTTTCGGACCCGACTCTCCGCTACGCAGGCTTCCTGCAGCTCTTGACGAGCGACAACCTGTTTTCTACGACGCGATCCGATACAGCGGGCAAATGGTATCGATCGCGTACAACCGTTTGAGGACCGGCCTCTATAATGCCGGCAAGACATTTCCGGAGGGTGGTGTAATCAAGCAACCCTTCGAACCGATTTTTTTGGATGCCTGGTCCGTCGTTGATTCCACGCACCGCTTCTCTAGGCTAATACACAGCACACCGGATATCGAACATGGGACGCCCGTGAAACTCTTCGAACGGAGGATCGCCGGCATCGAAGAACTTCGGAACGGAGTCCAACATTTACACGATGAAGAGATCAGAAAGCTAGTCCAGAACAAGCTGCCGGCTTTTGGATCGCTTTCTTGGGCGTATTTGCCAGACATCGAGGCCAAAAGACTCTGGATCTGTACCCTACTTTCGGGCAGCATAGTTACGTCGAAAGGTCATCCTATCGTCAATCCGATAGATAAGGATTTCGACTTGCCCGTTGACCATATCGAGCTGACGGCATTCGGTACGACCGTCAGTATTTCGAAGGTCTATCGTGCTGTCGAAAGCCTAGGTGAGTCTCTGGAAGCGGTGATCGCACCCCAAGTGAAGGAACACCCACACCTCGCGAGCGATGCTAGCGTCGTCATGATGCTCGGCTGGAATGAAACACAGGCCGAACCGGCCGAATCGAGCGCGGCACCTTCGCAGTGAATCGCTCGCTTTACTTCTTCTCATCCTCGATTTTTCCGGTGACGTACCGTTTTCTCAGATTTACTAGTTTTGTGTTCCGCTTCTGGAGCTCGATTCGCACGTCATCCCATTTCAGAATTAGAGGGAAAGACTCGATCTTGTTTTCATCAGCAACGCGAAACGCGCTCAGACCAAGACGGCTACCGGTAAAAATTTCCGCATACCGAGAATGCGCCGCCTCAATGGTTGCTCGTGCATCGACCGTGGGGCGATGTATCAATTCTCGTACGCTGCCGTGGATCTCGCTCAGCGATTCAACATATGCCCGAGCCGCGTGTTTGAGATTGACCCGAACTGGCATTTCCTCGATTACGGCTTTCTTGAATTCGCCGTCGGCTGCTAAGAGAGATTTCTCCGACCATATATCCGCTGAATACTCCATCAAGCCATCCTCTTTCCGGGAGGTCCATCTGGTCCCTTGCTGTGTGGAATGTATCGGGATCCCACGATGCTGCACGTGATTTCTCAACGCTTCCATGAAGCGATACTCTTTGTTCCTGTCGTATTCTTTGCTGCGAAAGCCATTCACGGTATCGTTTACCGTTTCGCGATGGGGTAGGCATTCTCGGGCATTCTGAGGAAGCTGATCCAAATATAGTCGGGCACCTGTCAGTAGGTTGACCATCCGGATATTTAGCTCCAACTGGACCTCGTAGAAATCCGAATAGTCGAGGCCGCGCCAAACTACATTCTTTGCAGTTATCTCGAGCAGGCTCTTTTCCAGATCAAAATAATTGGTGATAAGGATTTCGTATTTTTCTTCTATAGCGAAGGCGTTTGTAAGTACGTTACGCGCCTCGCGCAATGCCAAGTACTCATCCGCAGAGATATCTACCTCTGGATCGTTTGCCAGGACATGATTGCGTAGGTAATGTCTCACGACACATCAACGCCGGCTGAGCCCTGACGTATCGCCGCCGACGTGGTGCAGGAGCTGCAGCAACGCGTACGCGGCCGATTGATCCGGCGCGTGCCCATTGTCGATGCTGGCGAGTGTCTTGGGAGGCGCACCCAGGACTGTGGCGATATCGGTATTGCTCACTCTGGCGAGCCGCCGGACGCGGCAAAGCACGAGCGCGAAGTCGAGCGCTGATTGTCTGGGAAGTACGCGCCGTAGCGAGCGTGCCACAGCACGAATTCTGCGCCGCGTGCTCCGTTGGCGTCAATTCGCGCGCGGCCTAGCGCGTCCTGCTGCTTTGGTGAGATCAATGGAGTAGGATTCGGGCCAGACCCCACTGAGGGTCTGACCTCGGTTTGCAGAAGAATTGGGGCTCAATGGGAGGGAACACGTGATCGACGTTCCGGTGTTGATCGTCGGCGGCGGGCCCGTGGGGCTCGCCGCCCCTATTCTTCTCTCGCGCCTGACCATCGCCTTGCGCCTCGTCGAGTAGCATTTGTGCGGCCGCTACGTATATCCACCGCCGAAGGCGATATCGAGCGCACCTGGAACCTCGTCAGGGGCGGCGGGAACCCGCCCGCGCAACGTCCATTGTGACATTCGATAGTGCGGGAGTAACATCTTGCTTGCGAAGAAGTCCGGCCAGCTATCAGGCCCAGAAAGTGGGATGTA
>Ga0326597_10004804_pt1 | contig 18877 bp, 19 predicted proteins | sample RVTome_12_FD_203789 | JGI IMG/M metagenome (GOLD analysis project Ga0326597, IMG submission 203789) | Soil microbial communities from uranium-contaminated site in the Upper Colorado River Basin, Wyoming, United States - RVT100D185 | ecosystem: Environmental > Terrestrial > Soil > Contaminated >... | reverse complement strand
CTGGTCACCACCGAGTACCCAAAGGAGAAGCGGGTCAAGCCGCAGCGCTTCCACGGGCGTCATGTGCTCAACCGCTACCCCGACGGCATGGAGAAGTGCATCGGCTGTGAACTGTGCGCCGGCGCCTGCCCGGCTCAATGCATCTATGTGCGGGGGGCGGACAACGACCCGGACAACCCGACATCACCGGGAGAGAGATTCGGCTACGTGTACGAGATCAACATGCTCCGTTGCATCTTCTGCGGGCTGTGTGTCGAGGCATGCCCCACGGAGGCGATCACCATGACCCATCTCTTCGAGTTCTCCACCACCAACCGCGAGGACGCGGTGTACACCAAAGAGACGCTGCTCATGGAGCGGGACGGAACCGTGCCTCACATGTTCCCCGACGACGAGTTGGCCGATCTGGGCGAGCTCGACACCGCCGACGGGTGGATGCGGGCCACGGCCTCGTCGGGGGTGGCCGCCTACGAGGGGACGATGATGTGGCAGGGGACGCCGGGCGCGGCCGACTGGGCTCCGGAGCCTTCCCAGGAAGAGCGAGACCGGAGGAGTGACGAAGGGGAGACTGATGGCTGAGGCCATCCTCTTCGTCATAGCCGGACTCGCCGCCCTGGCCGGGGCGGTGACCGTCGTTGTGGCCAGGAACCCGGTCTACTCGGCGGTGGGGCTGCTCGGCACCCTGTTCTCGGTGGCTGTCCTCTACGTCGTCCAACTCGCACACCTCGTGGCCGCGGTCCAGGTGATCGTCTACGCGGGGGCGGTGATGACCCTGTTCCTGTTCGTGATCATGCTCATCGGGGTGGACAAGGAGGAGAGAGGGGTCGAGTCCCTTCCCCGGCAGCGGGTATGGGTCGGTGTGCTGGCGGGGGGGATCATCCTCTTCGCTGCCGGGGCCACCTTGTTCGGGGATTTCGAGTGGGTGCCGGCGGCGTCGGACACCGTCCTCGAGGCGAGCAGCAACGGGACCATCCAGGCCATCGCCGAGCCCCTTTTCACCGAATGGGTGCTGGCCTTCGAAGCAACGGCGCTGCTGCTGACCATCGCCGCGGCCGGCGCCGTGGTGCTGGCCCAGTTCAAGAGAAGGCGGTCTTGATGGTTCCGGTCGACTGGTACATGGGGCTGGCCGCTGCGCTGTTTCTCATCGGGGCCCTGGGGATGCTGCTTAGGCGCAACGCCCTGGTCATGTTCATGTGCATCGAACTGATGCTCAATGCGGTCAACCTGACCCTGATCTCGGCGGGTCGGGCCATGAACGACCTCACTGGGCAGGTGGCGGTGTTCTTCATCCTGGTGGTCGCCGCAGCCGAGGTGGTGGTGGGCCTGGCCATCATCGTGGCCATCTTCCGTCGTCGCTCCACCGCTTCCGTCGACGAGCTGAGCGAGTTGAGAGGCTGATGATGCAAAGCATCATCAGCCGTGGTCGGTATCCGGTAGTCAGTATTCGGACTCTCCGAGTACCGACTACCGACTACCGGTTACCCAAAGGAGGTCGATCTTGATCGACCTCCTTTGGCTGGTCATTGCCCTTCCCCTTGCCGGGTCTCTGTTTCTCCACTTCTTTGGGCGGTATGTCCGAGAGCCGTTGAGCGGGTGGCTGGCGTCGGCGGCAATCGGGGGGGCCTTCGCCATCGCCGTCGTGGCTGCCCTGCCCTTCCTGCAGGGGGGAGAAGAGGCGACCACCATCGCCCTCTGGGAGTGGATGCCGGCGATCGGGGCCTCGTTCGAGCTGCTGTGGGACCCGCTCGCCGCCCTGATGACCTTGGTGGTGACAGGGGTGGGCACACTGATCCACGTCTTCGCCATTGGCTACATGCATGGTGACGAGCGGTTCCACCGGTTCTTCACCAGCCTCAACCTGTTCGCCGCCTCCATGCTCACCCTGGTCCTCGCCGGCAACTACGCCATGTTGTTCCTCGGGTGGGAGCTGGTCGGGCTCTGCTCCTATCTGCTCATCGGGTTCTGGTTCACCAGGCCCACCGCCTCCGCTGCGGCCAAGAAGGCATTCGTCGTGAACCGCATCGGCGACTTCGGGTTCATGATCGGACTGATGCTCGTCTTCGCCACCTTTGGCACACTCTCCTTCGGCGGGGTATTCGAGAGGGCCGGTTCGGAGTTGAGCAGCGGGTTGGCGACGGCGATCGGGCTCCTCTTCCTGCTCGGCGCGGCCGGCAAGTCGGCTCAGATCCCGCTCTACGTTTGGCTGCCCGATGCGATGGAGGGCCCCACACCGGTCTCCGCCCTGATCCATGCCGCCACCATGGTGACCGCCGGGGTCTACGTGATCGCCCGGTCGGCTCCCATCTACGAGCTGACCCCGTTCGCCTCGACGGTGGTGGCCAGCGTCGGAGCCCTCACCGCGATATGGGCAGCTTCGATCGCCCTGGCCCAGCGTGACATCAAGCGGGTCCTGGCCTACTCGACCATCTCCCAGCTCGGGTTCATGTTCCTCGCCGTTGGCGCGGCGGCCTATGTGGCCGGGATCTTCCATCTGATGACCCATGCCTTCTTCAAGGCACTCCTCTTCCTCGGCGCCGGCTCGGTGATCCACGCCATGGGCGACGAGCAGGACATGCACAAGATGGGAGGGCTGCGGCGCAGAATGCCGGTCACGGCGGCGACGATGGGGATTGCCTCCCTGGCGCTGGCCGGGATACCGCCCCTGGCCGGGTTCTGGTCCAAGGACGAGATACTCGCCGCCGGTTTCGCCCGGGGCGGCTGGTACTACTTCCTCTGGGTCATCGGACTGGTCACCGCCCTGCTAACCGCCTTCTACATCACAAGGCTCTGGGTCCTGGTCTTCCTCGGGGAGCCGCGTTGGGACGGGAACGCCACTCCCCGCGAATCGCCAAAGGTGATGACCCTCCCGCTCATCGTCCTCGCCGTCCTCTCGGTGGTGGGTGGGCTGGCCAACACCCCGTTCCGCCTGACCTTGGAGCACTTCCTCGAGCCCAGCTTCGAGCTGGTGCACCTGCAACACGCTCCCGACGACTGGATGCTGCTCGGGATACTGGCCGGTCTGTCCATCCTCGCCGCGCTCGGCGGCGGCGCCGCCGGATATCTGGCCTACAACCGGCCCCCGGAGAGGTGGAGGCGGTTTGAGGAGTCATTCGAGCCGCTCTGGGGGGCCTGGGAGCAGGCGTACGGAGTCGACGACCTCTACGGCGCCGCCCTGGTGGCGCCGGGCAGGAGACTGGCCGAGGTCAGTGCCTTCGACTTCGACGCTCGGGTGGTTGACGGCGCCGTGAACGGGGTGGGCCGGCTGGTGCGGGACATCGGCGAGTGGGCCCGTCCGCTCCAGACCGGTTTCGTGCGCAACTATGGCGTCCTCTTCCTGGGCGGGGCCCTGATCGTGGTCGCCTGGCTGGTGGCGAGCGGCTCATGAGCTCGGTCGCTTCGCTCCCTCGCTGCCCCAGGCTCCAGGCCTCGGGCTCAGATCCTCTGGCCTATCGCTCAATGCCCATGACCTATTGCCGGCCACCGAAGGTGGCCGCATGCTGACCGCCCTCGTCCTTCTTCCCGCCATCAGCGCCGTGATCGTGGCGCTGGTCCCGTCGCGACGGCGGGAGATCCATCTCCCGCTCGGGATCGCCCTCTCGGTGATGCCGTTGGCCCTCGCCGGCTATCTGTTCTCGGTGTTCGAGCCGTCACCCGGATTCCAGTACATCGACCGGGTGGCCTGGTACGAGCCGTGGGGTATCGATTGGTTCCTCGGAGTCGACGGGATCTCGCTCCCCATGGTCGCCCTCACCGCTCTCTTCGTCCCGATAGCCCTGGCCGCCTCGACCTCCATCACGATGCGGAGAAAGGAGTTCGTGGTCTCCACGTTGCTGCTCGAAGCCGGTCTGATCGGGGCCTTTCTCGCCCTCGACCTGTTCCTCTTCTTCGTCTTCTTCGAGGCGATGCTGATCCCGATGTACTTCATCATCGGCATTTGGGGATCCGAGCGCCGCGTCTATGCAGCGGTGAAGTTCTTCATCTACACCGCGTTCGGCTCTGCCCTGATGCTGGCGGCGATCATCGGCCTCGCCCTCATTCATGCCACGGAGGAAGGGTTCGCCTCGTTTGCCCTGACCGACCTGGTCGGGCTCGACCTCTCGGTCGGCGCCGAACGTTGGCTGTTCGCCGCGTTTGCGATTGCCTTTGCCATCAAGGTCCCGCTTTTCCCGTTCCACACCTGGCTTCCCGACGCCCACGTCGAAGCGCCGACGGCAGGCTCGGTCATGCTTGCCGCCGTGCTCCTGAAGCTGGGCACCTACGGTCTGCTTCGCTTCAACCTCGCTCTCTTCCCGGAGACCTCGGTCGACGCCGTCCCGATCATGGCCGCGCTGGCGGTGGTCGGGATCATCTACGGAGCGGTGGTTGCCATCGTCCAGCCCGACCTGAAGAAACTGGTCGCCTACTCCTCGGTCAGCCACCTCGGGTTCATCGTGCTCGGCACTTTCGCCCTGACCTCGGGTGGGTTGCAGGGTGCCGTGATCCAGAACGTGAACCACGGTCTGACCACGGGGGCGTTGTTCCTCCTGGTCGGGATGATCTACGACCGGAGGCACACCAAGAAGATCGCCGACTTCGGTGGTCTGCAGAAGACGGTCCCCCTGCTCGCCGGGTTCTTTCTCTTCATGACCTTTGCCTCGATCGGGCTCCCCGGTCTCAACGGGTTCGTCGGGGAGTTCCTGGTCCTGATCGGGAGCTTCCCCACCCTGCCCAGCCCGACCATCGTCGCCGCCTTCGGCGTCGTGCTCGCCGCCATCTACCTGCTCTGGGCCTACGAGCGTGTCTTCACCGGTGTTCCCGACAAGGAGGAGAACAGGGTCCTCTCCGACCTGTCTCCTCGCGAGATCTCCGTCCTGGCGCCGCTGGCGGTGCTGGTCCTGGTGATCGGTCTCTATCCCAACCTGCTCCTCGACAAGATCACACCCTCGACCGAGGCCGTGCTCGACCACATCGAGGAGCAGACCGACTTCGTCATTCCCGAGCGGGGCCGGCTCGACGGCGTATTCGTGGCTGAGGGATCGGGATGATCGCCCCACCCGAGATCTCGTGGATGGCCATCGCCCCCGACCTGGCTCTCGCCGTCGGCGCCGCCCTGGTCCTGCTGGTCGATGTGCAGTGGAAGCCCTTGCCCAGGGTGCTGGGATGGGTGGTGGGAGTCACACTGGCCGTGGTCACCGGGCTCACCGTGCTGCAGTGGCTGGAAGGGACCGACGCCGCGGCAGCCGGCGACACCGGGAGCCTGATGGCGTTCTCCGGGATGATCACCATGGACGGGTTCACCGTCTTCTCTCGTCTCGCCCTGATCACGGCAACCGCCCTGGGCGTGACCGGGGGCTGGCGCTTCGTGGCAGGCCTGGGGCGTCGGGGAGCGGAGGCCCTGGCCCTCGTGTTGTTGGCGACGGCCGGCTTCTCGTTGATGGTCGCCTCCAACAACCTGATCATGATGTTCCTCGGTCTCGAGGTGGGCTCAATCGCCCTCTATGTGCTCGCCGGGCTGGCCAGGGAGAGAAGGGAGTCGGAGGAGGCGGCGATCAAGTACTTCCTGCTCGGCTCATTTGCCTCGGCCCTCTTCGTGTACGGGGTCGCCCTCATCTACGCGGGCACCAGGCAGTTCGAGATCCTCGAGATCCGCCACTACCTGGGCAACTTCATCGTGACCAACCCGGCGGTGATCTATGTCGGGCTCGGGCTCGTCATCGCGGGTCTTGGTTTCAAAGTGTCGGCCGCCCCCTTCCACGCCTGGGCCCCTGATGTGTACCAGGGGGCGCCGGCCGGGCTGGTCGGGTACATGGCCGCGGTGGCGAAGGTGGCCGGCTTTGCCGCCATCGCCCGGATCCTGCTCACAGCCCTCCCCGAGTTGGAAGCCACCTGGCTACCGGTGGTGGCCGGGATCTCGGTGCTCTCGATGCTTCTCGGCTCGGTGCTCGCCCTCGTCCAGGGCGATGTCCGCCGACTGCTCGCCTACTCCGGGGTAGCCCACGCCGGGTTCATCATGACCGGTGTCGTGGGCGGGTCGACCGAGGCGATCCTGTTCTACCTGGCCATCTACTCCATCCAGCTGATTGGTGCCTTCGCGGTGGTGTCGGTGGTCAGCGGGCCCGACGCGGCCGGCTCCAGCCTGGATCGGTACCGCGGTCTGGGTCGGCGGAGCCCGGTTCTGGCCTCATCGTTCGCCGTGCTCCTCCTCGGGATGGGAGGTCTGCCCCTCACTTCGGGATTCGTCGCCAAGTTCGGGGTTTTCACCGAGGCCTGGGCCCGGGGATACGAGTGGCTGGTGATCGTGGCCGTGGTGGCGTCGGTGCTCGCCTTCGCGTTCTATATCCGGGTCATCGTCGTGATGTACATGGACGACGACGGCGAGGAGGAGTCCCCACGTGTCGGGCCTGAGGGCTGGGTTTTGGCGGTGGCTGTCGGAACGACGATTCTCTGGGGCATCTTCCCGTCGTCGCTTCTCGATCTGGCAGCTGATGCGCTTCCTCTGTAGACCGGCTGTCGGCACCGGCTTCGTCGTCGTGTCCCTCCTCGCCACGGCCGGGCCTGCCCTCGCCGCGGAGACGGCCTCATCGGAGATCGTCATCATCAGGGAAGGCGACACGGTCAGCGAGGATCTCTACGCAACCGGGGTGCGGATCATCATCGAAGGAACGGTCGAGGGTGACCTCATCGCCTTCGCCGCCGAGGAGGTGGTCATCTCGGGGGTGGTGACCGGGAGCGTGCTGGCCATCGCCCCCTCGGTGACCATCGGTGGCGACATCGGGGAGTCGGTGCGGGTGTCGAGCGGCAACCTGTCGCTTTCGGGATCCGTGGGCGTCGACCTGGTCGCCGCCGCCTTCAGTGTCGACCTCGACTCGGGCTCCGAGATAGGCGGTGACGCCCTGGTCTGGGCGCTCGAGATGAAGTCGGGCGGCACGATCGGAGCCGGTCTGGAGGGCTCCCAGCGCACCCTCGAGCTGGCCGGCAACATCGAAGGCGATGTCGACGTCAGTGTGAATCGTCTCACCGTCAGTGGGCCTCTGGAGGTGGTGGGGGACCTGGGCTATCGCTCGCCGTCCGAGGCGGAGGGCCTCGGTCAGGCGGCCGTGGGCGGGGTCGTCGCCCGCATGACGCCGGTGCCGCCAAACATCAGGGTCCGGGCCCTCGGTCTGTTGGCCCGCTTCCTGGTGGTTCTCGGGCTGACCTCGACCGCTCTGCTGGTCGGGTGGGGATGGCCGAAGCGGACGAGGCTGGCCGGGGAGAGGGCGCGGGCCCAGACGTTGCGTGCCTTCGGATATGGCGCCGTCGTCGTGCTCTCCCCGCTTCTGCTCACCGGAGTCGCCGCCATCGTCGCCGGTCTCGCCCCCACCGCGGCCAGTCTCCCGTTGCTCGCCATCTTCGCGCCCTTGATCGTCGCAACAGCGGGCGTCGTCCTCGTGCTCTCCCTGGTGGCCGGCGTGCCCGCCGTCCTCGCCGCGGGTCGGGCGCTGCCCACGGATCTCGGTCTGTTCGGCGCCATCCTCGCCGGATCGGTCCTCGTTGGCGTCGTCTGGCTCATACCTATCCTTGGCTGGATCGTCCCGCTCTTGGTACTGCCCATCGGCCTGGGGGCATGGCTGCTCAGCTTCCGCGAAGGTCAGGAAGGGCAGACCGGCTGACGGCCGCTCCGGGCTCGGTCTGAGCCGGCTCACCTCGAGGTGTCTCGAGTCTTTTCGGCCGCATTCGCCGTCGGGGCAAATACTGTTGTACCCAGATGTCCACCCTCACCGATCGGTTCCGACGCCCGGTGCGAGACCTTCGCATATCGGTCACCGACCGCTGCAACTTCCGCTGCACCTACTGCATGCCCAAGGAGCTGTTCGGAAAGGACCACGTGTTCCTGCCCAGGGACCAGCTGTTGAGCTTCGAGGAGATCCACACCCTGGTCGACCTGTTCGTGGAGCGAGGGGTGGAGAAGGTGAGGATCACCGGGGGCGAGCCGCTCTTGCGCAAGGATCTGGAGAAGCTGATCGGACTGCTCGCCTCGATCGAGGGGGTGGAGGATCTGACTCTGACCACGAACGCCTCGTTGCTGGCGAGGAAAGCGAGGTCCCTGGCCGGCGCCGGTCTCGATCGTGTGACGGTGAGTCTCGACGCCCTCGACGACCTCACCTTCCAGCGGATGAACGACGTCGGCTTCCCGGTGACGGCGGTGTTGGAGGGCATCGAGGCCGCGGCGGAGGCGGGGCTCGGCCCGATCAAGGTGAACGCAGTGGTCCAGCGCGGGGTCAACGAGCACGCCGTCGTCGAGATGGCGTCGCACTTCAAGGGCAGCGGCCACATCGTCAGGTTCATCGAGTACATGGACGTGGGCACCACCAACGGCTGGCGTCTCGACGACGTGGTGCCTGCCGAGGAGATGATCTCGGCCATCAACCAGGTCTTTCCCCTGGAGCCCATCCCGCCCAATTACCCCGGCGAGGTGGCCAACCGGTTCCGCTATCTGGATGGCGAGGGCGAGGTGGGCGTCATTGCTTCGGTGACCAAGCCGTTCTGCGGCTCCTGCACCCGGGCCCGGCTCTCCGCCGAAGGAGTGCTCTACACCTGTCTGTTCGCCTCGTCGGGCTCCAATCTGCGCGACTCGATCAGGGCCGGCCAGGATGTCGGAGCCGTTATCGACCGGGTGTGGTCGAACCGGGAGGATCGCTATTCCGAGATCCGATCTTCCCAAACGGTGAGCATCGGCTCCCGGGTGGAGATGAGCTACATCGGCGGTTGAGAGGCCAGTGCCCCACCAGGTCGCCAATCGGGCGGTCCGAAGAAATCAGTCACGGCAAGGGGCAACAGCAGGATCACGGCAGCCCCATGAGGTCGACTCGGGCGCACGAGTCGCTTCCCGAGGGTCAATTGATGGCACCGAGCAGCCCGAGGAGATCGAGGTCGGCGCTCAGCTCGTCGAGCTCGCCGGGACTCAGCGGGACCAGTGGCGGTCGCACCTCCCCCTGAGGGAGGCCGATGAGGTTCAGCCAGCTCTTGAGCTCGGCGATGGGGATGGCTCCCGCTCTTTGGGCGAGCCACCGATCCCGCATCCAGCGTTGGAAGGCACGACGCTCCCCGCCGAGCGTGGCATGCAGCCGCCAGGCGGCCTCGATGTCCCCCGAGTCGGCGAGGGCGGTGTAGTCGGCGATAGGCCGCCGGCCCGGCACCTGGAACATGGCGAGGGCCGGCGTGGACATCAATGCCGGGAAGCCGTGGTCGAGATGGAGCCCGAGCCACTCCTCCTCCCCGGCGTCGCAGACGACGATCCGATCACCCACGATCTCCTTCACTCTCAGGAGATGGTCCATCGGCTTCGGATTCTTGATCCCACACACGGTGTCGAGCTCGGCCAGCTCGGCGATGAGCTCAGGGGAGAGCGTGTAACCCGAGTAGGAGGTGTTGAACAGGAAGAGCGGGATCGAGCTGGCGGCCGCCAGTCGCCTGTACCAGTTGCGGATCAGGTCCTCGGACGGGTTGATAGGGAAATAGGGGTTGATGGCGATGGCGAAGTCGATCCCGATGCTCTCGGCGTGCCGGCTCAGCTCGGCCGCCTCGGAGAACACGTGATGGCCAACGTGGGCCATGAGTGGGACCCGACCGGCGGTGGCGTCGACAGCGAGCTCATGGCATCGGCGCCTTTCGTCGAGGGTCATCGCCCAGAACTCGCCCATCACCCCGCCGCAGAAGATTCCGTCGACCCCCAGCCCGTCGATGTAGTAGTCCACCGAGCGGGCGAGAGCCTCTCCGTCGATCTCCCCCGACCGATCGAAGGGAGTGGGGATAGCTATCCAGAGACCGGTCACCTTCTCGAACGCCGCCTCCTTGGCCGGGCTGAGAGCCGTCATCAGCTTCCTCCCCTTTGCCCGACCGACCCGGCGGAGGCGGTTCGGTCCGGCCGGAAGACCGGCTCCGGCCCGGCATGGATCCCGGCGTTCCACACCCGATCGCGGAACGCCCTGACCCACTGCAGGATCTTCTTCTCCACGAAGTCCCGGCACAAACGCCGGAACCACAGCTGTTCGGCGCTGAGCCCGTAGTCACGCGCCAGCATTTCCCTCCTCACGCTTGACTGGCGGCGAGTCTATGTTCGGCGGCGAAGGCTTTCCCACCCGAGCAGAGAAATCGGTGCGTCCGCCACCACGGCCGCGTCGATCAGGGGAGACGAGGTCCGGATAGGATGCCGGAGAGATCGGCGGTCGACACGGCGCAGAGCGTGTTGTATTTCCAATCGATTGTTGGCACCCGGGAGGTAATGCGAATGACGGCGCTCGATTCACACGGCGGTGACGTCGATTTCGGCCAGATCGTGGGAAAGCTCCATACCGCCGACTTCAATCGGGTGGTCAACAGTCCCTGGTATCGGGATGCGGTGTACGAGCGGTTTTCGGAGGAGGAGTACCAGCGTCGTTTCACGGTCACTCAGGAGAAGATGTCCGCTCTCGGGCTCGACGTCCTGATTGCCTGTGGCGGCCCCAACCACTGGAGCTGGGGCAGCGGGATGCGGTGGCTGAGTGGCTATTGGGAATGGCATGGGGTCTCGGCCTACGTGGTGGTGCCTCTGGAAGGAGAGCCGGTCCTGGTGCCGGGTCCTGGTGGTGCCCATCGGGAGGCGATCAGGAGGCTGACCCCGTTGTCCGATGTGAGGCAATCGCGAAGAGGGAAGCACGCCGATGTCATCGTCGGCATCGTCAAGGAGTGGGGCCTGGCCGACGGGACGGTGGGTTTCTCGTACGTCGATCCTGTTTACGAGGACTACCTGCCGGTGAACCAGCAGCGCCGCCTGGAAGAGGAGCTCCCGGAGGCAACCTTTGAGTTCGTCGGAGATTTCTTTCACGACCTGGTACATGTCAAGAGCCCTGAGGAGATCGCCTGTGTTCGCAAGGCCGGGGAGCTAATGGACCAGGCGATGTACGCCATGATCGCCGCCGCCCGCCCCGGCGTCACGGAGTACCAGTTGGCGGCGGCCGCCACCAATGCCGTCCTTCAGGGTGGAGGCCAGATGGACTTCACCATCATCGGCGCCACCCGCATGGACGATCCCAGCATGATCTTCGGCAACCCCTGGCCCTCGGCGAGGGAGCTGCAGAGAGGCGACATCATCATCAACGAGATTGCCTGCGGCTACAACGGTTACTCGGTGCAGATCGGAACTCCGGTCTGCATCGGGGAGCCGCCCGCCTGGATCCGTGACTTCTTCGAGGACATCGTCCTGCCCGGCTTCGACCTGATGGCCGAGCAGCTCCGTCCTGGCAAGACCTGGGAGGACGTGCGGCGGGCCGGCACCTTCTTTCAGGAGAAGGGATACGACGGGCGTCCCCTGCATCTGCACAGCCTGGACTTCGTCTCCCACATGCCCCACGTCATGTGGGACCACGTGTCGGCAGGTGATCACGAGATGGAGCTGGTTCCCGGGATCGCCGCCATGCTGGAGCCCACCGTCATCACCCCCGACGGCCTTCTCGGGATCTTCTTCGGCCGGAGCTTCGTGATCACCGAGGACGGCCACGACGAGGTCACCCGATTCCCCCATGAGCTCATCGTCGTCTGAGCGCACCCCCTTGCTCACCCACCGAGGAGGCCCGGGCTCGAGACCCGGCTTCCTCGGTGGGTGATCCTTGATTAGGCGAGATCGGCCGGATCGGGTCGCTTGGGCAGCCCGTTGGCCTCCTGGGCGGCCCACATGTAGGTCATGTCCACGTGGTCACGCCAGAGGATGCCCTCGGGGAGCAGGCCGAGGTCAGTCATCTGAATGACCAGGTCTTCCATCTCGCCGACGTCGAAGCCACCGTCGGGGCTGACTTGCTGGACCTCGACGTCGTACAGGTCAATGAACTCCGGGGGGACATCGAATCCGGCATCGATCATGATCTGGATGATCTCGTCCTTGGTGCCCTCGATGTCCTGCATGTATTGGCGAGCCTTGATGTTGGCCGTCAGGTAGGCGACGGCAGCGTCGGCATTGTCCGCCAGCCAATCGCCCATCGCCGCCACGCCCTCCTGAGGCGCAGAGGCGAAGTCCTCGGCGAGGAGGATGCCGCCCGCATCCAACAGCGTCGCCTTGTGCCGGGGGAAGATGTTGGCGGCGTCGACCTGGCCAGCCAGGAGCGCCTGTAGCCGGGCGTCCGATGAGCCACCCATCGGGACGAAGGTGACATCGGTGTCGGGATCGAGTCCGTTCGCTGCAACGATCTCCCGCATCAGGAACTCGTTGCGGCTCCCGGTCTGGCCTCCGGTGATTGTGCCGCCCCTGAGGTCTTCGAAGGTGGCGATCCCCGCCCGCGCACCGAGGATTCGCCATTCGTGATCCCGGTATGTCCCCAAGTAGATCACAGCTTCACCGCTGGCCTCGGCGGTGCCGAAGATCACATCGGTGTCACCCTGGGTGATGTCGATGGACCCGCCGATCAGACCGGGGAGGTACTCATCGGTGGTGATCGGCTCAAAGCCGGTGATCCCGACCTCGTCCAACCAGCCCTTGGCTTGCGCAATGTAGATCGGAAGCTGGGTGGCGTAGTTGGGGTTGTTGATCCCCAGCACCAAGCTCGACAGGTTCGACATCGACGAGGCTGCTGCGGTCGTGGTGGCGCCGGCGGCGGTCGTAGTTGCACCAGCGGCGGTCGTAGTTGCACCAGCGGCGGTCGCGGTGGTGGCACCAGCGGCGGTCGTGGTGGTAGCGCCTCCGCCGCAGGCCGCCACGATCGTTCCGATCAGGCCAAGGCCACCCATGCGGAGGAAGCTCCTCCGATCGATCCACAGACCACTCGGGGTCCGGATCATGTTTCCTTTGGTCACCATGTTCTTGTCTTCCTCCTCGCGGTTTGGCGCCTCGTGGTGAGGCCTTTCATAAGGATTCGCTGTGATGTCTCACAGGGCCGCTTCCCTGCGCCAGGGGGCAACCTTGTGCTCCACCCACCGGATCCCTTGGACGAAGCTCAGTGACACGATCACGAGCATGATCAACACGGCGAACAGGCGAGGCGAGTTGTAGGTGTCGGCCGACCGGACGATCAGGAACCCGAGGCCCCTGTTGCCTCCAAAGATCTCGGCGATGATCAAGCCCACCAGACCTCGGGTCATGCCCTGGTTGATCCCCGAGATGATGAACGGGAGAGTGAACGGGAACACCACCTTTGTGTAGAGCTGCCGGCGACCGGCTCCGAACACTCGGGCAGCCCGCAACAACGAGGGATCGGTGGTCTTCACCCCGGCCATGCAATTGATGATGATCGGGAAGATGGCGCTCAGAAAGATGATGCTCACCTTCATCACGTCGGAGAACCCGAGGATCAGGATGAACAGCGGCACCAGGGCGATCCGAGGGAGGGAGGCCATCGACCACACATATGGGCTGAAGATGGAGTCGACCACCCGGTTGGCGCCCATCAGCAATCCGATCGGAACCCCCACCAGGGTCGCCAGGCCGAGGCCGAGTGCGAAGTTCCTGAGGCTGTAAATCAGGTGCTGCTGGAACAGCCCGATCTGGAAGCCTTCCACCACAGCCGCCCAGATATCGCTCGGCCTCGGCAGGAACAGGTCACTGACCACCTCGGACCGGGCAAACAACTCCCAGACGATGAAGAACACCGTCAGGTTGAGGACCGTGACGAACCACGGCAAGTACTTACGGAACACCATGATGGGAGTGGTCCGCAGCTCGGAGATGCGCTCGGGGCTGTCCTTGTCGTCCTGACGTGTGGTGGAAGATTGGATAACGCTCACCGGGTCGCCTCCTGGGTCAGTGTTCGCATCACCATCTAGGTCTCCAGCTCGCCCCGTGTGGCTCCGAGTGCCTCGGCACGGAGCAGGCCCCACACATGCTCGCGCAGCGGCGCAAATCTCGGATCTGCTTTCACGTCGTAGGAATATCGCGGACGCTCGAAGGTGACGTCCACGATCTCACGCAAACGCCCGGGTCGATATGAGATCACCGCCACGCGATCGGCCAGGATCAGCGCCTCTTCGATCGAGTGGGTGATGAAGATCACGGTTTGTCCGGTTTTCTCGATGATCCGTTCGAGTTCACCCTGCATGGCCTCCCGGCTCATGGCATCGACCGCCGCGAACGGCTCGTCCGCCAGCAGGATGTCGGGTTCGGCTACCAGCGCCCGGGCGATGCCCACCCGCTGGAGCATGCCCCCCGACAATTCGTAGGGAAAGGACCGTTCGAACCCGGCCAGTCCTACCAGCTCGATGTAGTGGCTGACCCGCGGATTGATCTCCTCCTCGGAATAACGACCCTTGCCCTGGAATTCGAAGGGAAGCTTGATGTTCTCCTCAACTGTCCGCCATGGCATCAGCGCGTAGTTCTGAAAGACCATGGCCCGATCGGGTCCGGGACCTGTGATCGGCTCACCGTTGACGGTGACCGTGCCGCTCCAGGGAGGGAGCAGTCCGGCGACGACGTTGATGAAAGTGGTCTTTCCGCAGCCCGAGGGACCGACCAGGGCGATGAACTCACTCTTGCGGACTGTGAGGGAGATATCGGCGAGAGCCGTGAGGCGGACCTTCTCCTTGAGCTTTTGGTACCCAGCCGTCAAGTTCTCGGCAACGATGGCGACGCCATTGGTTGACGTGGCACCGTCGGCACTCTTGGCAGCGGTCGCCACCCGGCCTCCTCTTGCTGGGACACTGACAACAATCGTTTGCGCACGGGCGACTATACGTTTTCGTCCCGGCGGCGTCAACGAGTAGGGAAGGGTCCATCGCCTCTGCATCGTGGCGCCCACCGTCGGGCAGCTTGGGCAGGACCGCATGACCAGGCCTGAGAGATCATCACCTCTCGATCGGGAAGCCCACAACCGATCCCCACTCGGTCCACGACCCGTCGTAGACGCGCACGTTGTCGTGACCCAATAGGCGCGTCAGTGCGAACCAGCCGAGAGTGGCCCGGTGGCTCAGACGGCAATAGCAGACGATGTCGCTCTCGTGATCGACCCCGACCGAGGCGAACTCGACTCGCAATGCCTCCCGGTCCTTGAACGTGCCGTCGGGACGAAGCAGCCGCTCGTAGAAGAGGTGCCGGGCCCCGGGAATGCGGCCCTTGCGCTCGGCGCCGTGGTCGAAGGGGACGAGGGGCCCCGATACCCGTTCACCGGTGTACTCCTCGGGGGTGCGGAGGTCGATCAGCACGCGCTCCGGCCGATTGAGCCCGGCGCGCACCTCGTCACGTCCCACCCGGGAGGAGGTGTCGGTCCTACCCGGTTCGACCTCGCAAAGCGCGACGGACGGCAACTTGGTGGTGAGAGGGCGACCCTGCTCGACCCAGGCGCGGCGGCCGCCGTCGAGGACGACCGCGTGAGGCTCGAACCCGGTCATGGACAGGACCCAAAAGGCATAGGTGGCGAACTGGATGGGATCGCCCACCAGCACCACGGTCGATTCGGCGTCGACACCGAGGGCGCCGAGTCGGCGTGCCATGACTCCGGGCTCGGGAAACTCGCGGTCGGTGTCGTGCCAGCACAGATCCTTCCAGAAGACGTACCGGCCACCGGGGACGTGCCCGTGGAAGTACTCGGCCTCGTCCCGAGGTTTGGAGGAAACCTCGACGATCACGAGGCGCGGGTCGTCGAGGTGTTGGCTGAGCCAGTCGGGTGAGATCAGTGCTGCGTTCATCGTGTCACGAACTCGGGCGGGTGCATGAGGTTGTTGTCGATGCGCTCCGGTCTTCGACGAATGTGAGCATCGTTCCCACCATGCAAGCTCTCAGCGCTCCCAACAGCAGCCCCGTCGAAGCGAATCCGGATTGCCCGAGTGCCCGGCGGCAGCACCCGGCAACAATACGGCAGCAATCTCCCGAATCCACAAACGACTTGCCGGCCTGCCGCGCATCGATTGGGCGCCAGTGGACATCGGTCGCCCTTCCGGTGCGCTGCACACAGTTGTGGCCCTACAGTGCCCTCCCCAGGAGGACGCAACTGTGAGTCGAACCTATGTTGGCGACGTCACCGAGATCGTCGACGATGGCTGGTACACGAATCCCCATCGGGCCTCGGCCAGCCATGTCGCCGGACTGGCCGCCACTGGGATCGCCGAGATCGTGGACCGAGTCTCGATGATATTGGAGGTGCGGGACCGATGACCGTCGTAGCTGCTGAATCACTCCGATTCGTGGATCTGCCAGGCCGACGCGCCGCCGATCCCCTGTCGGAGCTCGACACCTCTTCCAGCGCTCGGGTCGTCCGCCTGGAGCACACCCCGGGAAGACGTGCCCACCGTCACCCGCTCAGCGAGGAGGTCTACTACGTTGTCGCCGGAAGCGGCACGGTTTGGATCGACGGGATCAGCTCGGCGGTGGCGCCTGGTGACGTGGTGCGCATCCCGCGCGGGGCTCCCCATGCCACCGTCCCCGCTCCGGGCACGTCCATGCACCTCGTGTGCTTCTTTCCGCATCCGAAGCTCGAGGTGAACACCGAAGAGACCGGGATCATCGTCAACCCCACCGAGGAGGACGGTCCATAGGGTACGGGTAGGTCTCGCACCGACGGCTTGGGCGGTGGGGCCGGGTTGCCGGCGCGATGCGCCCGGTAAGGTGACGTGATCGAGTTGCACAGGTGTCTCGGTTGTTGCCAGGAGAAGCGGTAGGACCTTCCAACAGGAACCCGGCAATTCCCAGGTGGGCGAACAGCCCGGACGAGATTATGCGGCGTTCCGACATCGAAGGCGATCCGGTTACTACGCCCGACCACACTCCTGGCGGGGACATCGGCACGGCCGGCGATCTGCTCGTCTGGACGGTCGGAGACTCGACGGGAACTGACCCCGCCCGGCGTGGGAAGAGCGGTGGCAAGCTACGGATGATCGACGAGTGAGGTGAGGTGGATGTGAGCGAGCTGGCGACAGTGTGGCTGACCGAGATGACTCAGCCCGAGGCGGCCGCGGCCCTAGCCAAGGGGACGGCCATCCTCGTCACAGGGAGCGTTGAGCAACATGGAGGGCACCTGCCGCTCGGCACCGACGCCTACGCGGCGTTGGCAGTGGCAGAGCGGGTGGCTGCCCGGATCGGCGCCCCGGCGCTTCAGGTCACCGCAGTGGGAGTGGCGCCCTATCACCTGCCCTGGCCCGGCTCTCTGTCCCTGACCCCGGCGACGTTCATGGGGCTTCTGACCGACATCTGTGCAGGGCTTTCCCGGGCGGGGGTGACCCGGGTCCTGATCGTGAACTGGCATGAAGGGAACACCCCTGCCATCCGGCTTGCCGGTGACACCATTCAGCAGCAGTTCCCGCTGCGGGTGGTGGTGGCAGAGACCCACATCATCACCAATTCGCTCTTCCCCGACGAGATGGAGTTCACCCACGCCGGCAGCATGGAGACGGCGGCGGTGCTGGCCCACCGCCCCGATCTTGTTCGCCTCTCCGATCGAACGCCGGGGGCCGACATGGGTCAAGGGATCGCCAATCATGCCTTATTCCGGCGCCGGGACGTCTTTCCCATCCTGGCGGACTTTCGCGAGATCGCCGGTACTGGCTGGTACGGGTCGCCGGAGAGTATCGATCGGCAGCGGGCCGAAGAGATCTTCGGCGTGGTCGCCGACCACGCCGTCAACGGGTTCCGGTCGGTCTGTGAGAAGCTGGACGAGTTCGACGAGCTCGTGGGTTCGCCCACGGTCGAAGAGAGCGAAGGTAGACGATGACGATGAGCGAGTCGATGAAGGCAGCCGTGCTCCGGGGATGGAACGACCTGGTGGTCGAGGAGGTGCCGACCCCGAAGCCGGATGCCGATGAGGTCCTGGTGCGAGTCAGGGCATGCGGCATATGCGGAACCGACCTCAAGCTCGTCCAGGGCGGATTCGAAGGTCGGTGGCCACCCTCATTGCCCTTCATCATCGGACACGAATGGTCGGGGGAGGTGGTCGCCATCGGTCCCGGTGCCGAGGACTCGGGCCTGTCGATCGGTGATCGGGTGGTAGCGGAGAACCACGCAGGCTGTGGTCGGTGCCGCATGTGCCGGAGTGGCCGGTACAACCTGTGCGAGCTGGTGGGGAGCCTCGGCTACAAGCTGTACGGGCACACTGCCCCGGGGGCGCTTGCCGAGTACGCCGTACGTCCCACCCGGGTGGTGCACCGGATTCCTCCCAACATCTCGTTCTTGGCGGGCGCCCTCGTCAATCAGGGTTCCCTGACCGTCCATGCCATGCGTCGTGTCGGCTTCCAGGCCGGCTCGACCGCCGGAGTGTTCGGGCCGGGTCTTCTCGGGCTGCTCACCGCGGCGGTAGCCAAGGCGTCGGGGGCGGCAAAGGTGATCATGGTTGGGCGCGGCAGCAGACTCGAGACCGCCACCCAGATGGGCTGTGACGAGGTGATCGACTACGAGGCCACCGATCCTGTCGAAGGCCTTCGCCGGTTGACCGGCGGGCGCGGCGTCGACTGTGCCTTCGACTGCTCGGGCAACCCTCGCGTCCTTCCACAGGCCATGGATGCGGTGCGACGCGGGGGTAAGGTGGCGGTGTTGGGTCTGGCGGCCTCGCAGCGCTGCGAGATCAGTCCGGACAGATTGGTCTTGGACGAGATCGACCTGCTCGGCATCCGATCGAGTCCCAACGCCTACCCTGCGATGGTAGAGCTCCTGGCGTCGGGAGCGGTGGACGTGGAGCCTCTGCTCAGCCACGTGTACGACCTGGACCACACCAGCGACGCCTTCGCCGCCCTCAAGGGGCGGGACGCCATTCGACCCATCATCCAGATCTGAATGGGCGGATGCCGGTGGCCCTTGCGGCCAACTCGGGCAAGGCGGGGATGCGGCTGGAGAGATGTGCTTGCGGATGCTCCTGCCTTGGCCAGGAGGGTCGCCGACCGGGTCGGCATGTCCCCGTCGAAGGCTGCGTACCGGTGAATTCTTGGGGGCTCCTCACAGGTATGCGCCACCCGGACCCGGTGGTTCAGGAGGTGATCG
>Ga0326597_10004803_pt1 | contig 18878 bp, 19 predicted proteins | sample RVTome_12_FD_203789 | JGI IMG/M metagenome (GOLD analysis project Ga0326597, IMG submission 203789) | Soil microbial communities from uranium-contaminated site in the Upper Colorado River Basin, Wyoming, United States - RVT100D185 | ecosystem: Environmental > Terrestrial > Soil > Contaminated >... | reverse complement strand
GGATCAGCCGGGCGTAGTCGCGGCGCAGACTGTCGCGCCCCTTGCGGCCGATGGTCAGGATCTTGACCGTCTTGCCGGCATTGTCGAGCTCGCGAATGCGGCGGCGCGCCTCGCGCAGGATCGTCGAGTTGAAGCCGCCGGCGAGGCCGCGGTCGGAGGTCGCGACGACGACGAGATGCACGTCGTCCTTGCCGGTGCCGGCCAATAGCGGCGGCGCGCCCGGCATTCCGGCCATCAGCGCGGCGAGCGAGCCGAGCACCCGCTGCATGCGCTGGGCATAGGGGCGGGCCGCCTCGGCCTGCTCCTGGGCGCGGCGCAGTCGCGACGCAGCGACCATCTTCATCGCCGCGGTGATCTTCTGGGTCGAGCGGACGCTGCGGATGCGGACCCGCAGGTCTTTCAGGCTGGGCATTGCTTTAGTTCACGTTCACGCGAAGGTCCGGGCGAAATCGTCGAGGAAGCCGGTGAGCCCCTTCTCGGTGCTCTCGGTGATCTCGCCCTGGGTGCGGATCGCGTCGAGCAGTTCGGGATGCCTGGCGCGCAGGTCGCCGAGCATCAGCTGCTCGAAGCGGCCGATATCGCCGACATTGACGCGATCGAGATAGCCGCGGGTGCCGGCGAAGATCGCGACCACCTGCTCCTCGATCGGCACCGGCGAGAATTGCGCCTGCTTCAACAGTTCGGTCAGCCGCGCGCCGCGCGCCAGGAGCCGCTGCGTGGCGGCGTCGAGATCCGAGGCGAATTGCGAGAACGCCGCCATCTCGCGGTACTGCGCGAGTTCGAGCTTGATCCTGCCGGCGACCTGCTTCATCGCCTTGATCTGCGCCGCCGAGCCGACCCGGCTGACCGACAGGCCGACATTGATGGCCGGGCGGATGCCGCGATAGAACAGGTCCGTTTCGAGAAAGATCTGCCCGTCGGTGATCGAGATCACGTTGGTCGGGATGTAGGCCGACACGTCGCCGGCCTGCGTCTCGATGACCGGCAGCGCGGTCAAGGAGCCGGCGCCGTGCTGGTCGTTCATCTTGGCGGCGCGCTCCAACAGCCGTGAATGCAGGTAGAACACATCGCCGGGATAGGCCTCGCGGCCGGGCGGACGGCGCAGCAGCAATGACATCTGGCGATAGGCGACCGCGTGCTTCGACAGATCGTCGTAGACCATCAGCGCGTGCATGCCGTTGTCGCGGAAGAACTCGCCCATCGTGCAGCCCGAATAGGGCGCGAGGAACTGCAACGGCGCCGGCTCGGACGCGGTGGCGGCGACGACGATCGAGTAGTCGAGGGCGCCGTAATCCTGCAGCGTCTTGACGATCTGCGCGACGGTCGACCGCTTCTGGCCGATCGCGACATAGATGCAATAGAGCTTCTTCGATTCGTCTGAGCCGGCGTTGACCTGGCGCTGGTTGAGGATCGTGTCGATCGCGACCGCGGTCTTGCCGGTCTGGCGGTCGCCGATGATCAGCTCGCGCTGGCCGCGCCCGATCGGCACCAGCGCGTCGATCGCCTTCAGCCCGGTCTGCACCGGTTCGTGCACCGAGCGGCGCGGAATGATGCCGGGCGCCTTGACCTCGACCCGCGAGCGCGTGACATCGGTCAGCGGCCCCTTGCCGTCGATCGGGTTGCCGAGCCCGTCGACCACCCGGCCCAACAGGCCGCGGCCAACCGGCACGTCGACGATCGCGCCGGTGCGCTTGACCGTGTCACCCTCGCGGATGCCGCTGTCGTCGCCGAAGATCACGACGCCGACATTGTCGAGCTCGAGGTTGAGGGCCATGCCCTTCATCCCGTTTGGGAACTCGACCATCTCGCCGGCCTGGACCTTGTCGAGGCCGTAGACGCGGGCGATGCCGTCGCCGACCGACAGGACCTGCCCGACCTCGGCGACATCGGCCTCGCTGCCGAAACCGGCGATCTGCTGCTTCAGGATCGCCGAAATTTCTGCCGCACGGATTTCCATTTCTACCCTTCCCATCTCGTTATTACCCCCGCCCCCTCCCTACGCTCCCCCCGCATGCGGGGGAGGGTAGGGAGGGGGCGGGGGTCCAGGGCAACCGCACGATTTTGGACCCCTAGATTCCCGCTTTCGCGGGAATGACGGCATCAAATCATTAACCGGTAGCCTTCATCGCCAGCCGCAGACGCTGCAGCCGGCTGCTCAACGATGCGTCGACCATGCGCGAGCCCACCCTGACGATCATGCCGCCGAGCAGGGAGGGATCGACCTGGATGTCGACCGCGACCCGGGCGCCGACCGCGCGGCGCAGCTGCTCGGTCAGCGCCGCCTGCCGCGCCTCGTCCAGCGGCTGCGCCACGGTCACCCTGGCGGTGACCTCGCCGCGCCGTTCGGCGAGCCGCCGCAGATAGGCCTCGATCATCTCCGGCACCGCGAACAGCCGCCGATTGCGTGCCACGACCCCGAGGAAATCGCGCGTCAGATTGGCCAGCCCGGCCCGCTCGGCCAGCGCCGCGATCGCCTTGCCCTGCTCCTCGCGCGACAGCACCGGGCTGCGCAACAGGCGCATCAGATCGCGGCTCCGCTGCAGCATCGTACGCAATTCGCGCAGATCGCCGGCGGCCGCGTCGAGCGCGTGGCGCTCGTCGGCGAGATCGAACAGCGCCGCCGCATAACGTTCAGCCAGGCCGGAAACGCCCGTCGCTTCGGAAGCCAATGGAAAGCGGTCCCCAATCAGCGCGCCGGCGGAGGAGGGTCGCGACATCGTTGCGTTGGGGGATTCCGGCGCGAACGCGCGCTCGGAGCCGCCGGGCTCCGCGAAATCCGCGCGGTTCCTAACACAGACGGCAGAGCCGCGCAACCACTGCCAGCGGGATGCGGATGGCGTGTTTCCAACCACTTACAGACACCCCCGCAGCGGCCGGGAAGATCGCGCATTCGTCCGCCGCGCGACGAGCACATTATCATTATCATTGCGGATGCGGGGCGCGCGGCGGGATCGGGTCGGGAATGGCGGGTTGCGGTGAGGACGCGGTTTCGGTGCGGCTCCGCCACGCGGCGGGCGGGCAGGGCGAGAGCGGTACCGCCGTCCGCGGCGCCGCCGAGATCGGCTTCGCGGCGCGCGACGGCGCGACCCGGATCGCGCACCTCTATCAGCACGATCCGCTGCGCGTGCTGTTCCCGGCGCCCGAGCCGGGCGACGCCGCCCTCGCGGTTCTGGTGACCACGTCGGGCGGGCTCGTCGCCGGCGACCGCCTGTCGATCACGATCGATCTGGCGCCGAAGACGATTGCGCATGTCACAGCATCCGCGGCGGAAAAGATCTACCGATCGACCGGAGCGACGACCGAGATCGCGCAAACCCTGTCGGTGCATCGCGGCGGGTGGCTCGAGTACCTGCCGCCCGAGACGATCCTGTTCGACGGCGCCCGGCTGCGCCGCCGCACTAGGCTGGAGCTGGCGCAGGGTGCCGGATTCCTCGGCGGCGCCATCCTCGTGTTCGGGCGGCGGGCGCGCGGCGAAAGCTACACAAGGGGCTTGCTGCACGAGCGGCTCGAGATATGGCGGGACGGCGCTCTCGTCTGGGGCGACGCGCTGCATGTCGACGGCGACGTCGGTGCGGTCGTCGCCGATCCGGCCTGTTTCGACAATGCGGCTGCCTTCGCGACGCTTATCCTGGCGCCGCGCGACGGCGATCCGCGCCGCTACGTCGAGGGCGCCCGCGCCATGCAGGGACGATCGGCCGCCGCGGGATTGTGCGCCGGCGTGACAGCGGTCGGCGGGCTGCTGGTCGCGCGCTGGCTCGGCCCCGACGCGCTCGCGCTGCGCTGCGCCTATGCCGATCTCGCTTGCCATTTACGCGCCGCCGCGATGGGATTGCCGGCGCGGCTGCCACGGCTGTGGCACGTTTGACGCTGAGGGAAGCGCATGAACCTGACCCCGCGCGAAAAGGACAAGCTTCTGGTCGCCGTCGCGGCGATGGTCGCGGCGCGCCGTCTCGAACGCGGCGTCAAGCTGAACTATCCCGAGGCGGTCGCGCTGATAACCGACTACGTGCTGGAAGGCGCGCGCGACGGCAAGACCGTGGCCGAGCTGATGCGCGACGGCGCCACGGTCCTGACGCGGGCGCAGGTCATGGAGGGGGTGCCCGAGATGATCCCCGAGATCCAGGTCGAGGCGACCTTCCCGGACGGCACCAAGCTCGTCACCGTGCACGAGCCGATACGGTGAGGAACACAATGGTGATGTCATTGCGAGGAGCCGATAGGCGACGAAGCAATCTCGTGCCAACGGCGCCGTTGGCACGAGATTGCTTCGCTTCGCTCGCAATGACGACTCTTTGAGGATACTATGATCCCCGGTGAGCTGTTTCCCGCCGACGGCGATATCGAGATGAACGCCGGCCGCGCCACGGTGACGCTGACCGTCGCGAACACCGGCGACCGGCCGATCCAGGTCGGCTCGCATTATCATTTCTATGAGACGAACGCGGCGCTGCAGTTCGACCGCGAGCGGGCGCGCGGTTTTCGGCTCGACATCCCGGCCGGCACCGCGACCCGCTTCGAGCCGGGCCAGACCCGCGAGGTCCGGCTCGTCGCCTATGCCGGCACGCGCCGCGTCGTCGGCTTCAACGGCCGGATCAACGGAGCGCTCTGAGATGGCGACGCGGCTTTCGCGCCCGGCCTATGCCGCGATGTTCGGCCCGACGACCGGCGACCGACTGCGCCTCGCTGACACCGAGCTCGTCATCGAGATCGAGGACGATCGCACCATCTACGGCGAGGAGGTCAAGTTCGGCGGCGGCAAGGTGATCCGCGACGGCATGGGGCAGAGCCAGAGGAGCCGCGCCGCCGGGGCCGTCGATACGGTCATCACCAACGCCGTGATCCTCGACCACTCCGGCATCGTCAAGGCCGATATCGGCATTCGCGACGGCCGCATTCACGCCATAGGAAAGGCCGGCAACCCGGACATCCAGCCCGGGGTCGATATCGTGATCGGCCCCGGCACCGAGATCATCGCCGGCGAGGGACGTATCGTCACGGCGGGCGGAATCGACGCGCATATCCATTTCATCTGCCCGCAGCTCTGCGAGGAGGCGCTCTACAGCGGCATCACGACGATGCTCGGCGGCGGCACCGGGCCGGCGGCGGGCACCAGCGCGACGACATGCACCCCCGGCCCGTGGCACCTCGCGCGCATGCTGCAGGCGGCCGAGGGTATCCCGGTCAATCTCGGCTTTTTCGGCAAGGGCAATGCTTCGGAACCGGCCGCGCTGGTCGAGATGGTCGAGGCGGGCGCCTGCGGCCTCAAGCTGCACGAGGATTGGGGAACCACCCCGGCGGCGATCGACTGCTGCCTGTCGGTCGCCGAGCCGATGGACATCGCGGTCGCGATCCACACCGACACGCTCAACGAAAGCGGCTTTGTCGAGGACACGATCGCCGCCTTCAAGGGCCGCAACATCCACGCGTTCCACACCGAGGGGGCCGGCGGCGGGCACGCCCCCGACATCATCAAGCTGTGCGGGCTACCGAACGTGCTGCCGTCGTCGACCAACCCGACGCGGCCGTACACGATCAACACCATCGACGAGCATCTCGACATGCTGATGGTGTGCCACCATCTCGACCCGCGCATCCCCGAGGATGTCGCCTTCGCCGAATCTCGCATCCGGCGCGAAACGATTGCGGCCGAGGACATCCTGCACGACCTTGGCGCGTTCAGCATGATGGCGTCCGACAGCCAGGCGATGGGGCGGGTCGGCGAGGTCATCATCCGCACCTGGCAGACCGCCGACAAGATGAAGCGCCAGCGCGGGCCGCTGCCGGAGGATAGTGAGCGGAACGATAATTTCCGGGCGAAGCGCTATGTCGCGAAATACACGATCAACCCGGCGCTGACGCACGGCATCGCCGAGCATGTCGGCTCGGTCGCGGTCGGAAGGCTCGCCGACCTGGTCGTGTGGTCGCCGGCGTTTTTCGGGGCGAAGCCCGATCTCGTGCTGAAGGCGGGGACGATCGCGGCGGCGCTGATGGGCGATCCCAACGCCTCGATCCCGACGCCGCAGCCGGTGCATTACCGGCCGATGTTCGGCGCCTACGGCCGCGCCTTGCAGGCCTCGGCCGCGACGTTTCTGCCGAGTGTGGCGATCGCCGGCGGGGTGCCGGAGCGGCTGGGGCTCGGGCGCATGATCCTGCCGGCGCGCGGCATCCGTACCGTGGACAAAAGCCGCATGGTGCACAACGCCGCGACCCCCCATATCGAGGTCGACCCCGAAACCTACGAGGTGCGCGCCGGCGGGGTGCACCTGACCTGCGAGCCGGCGACGGTATTGCCGCTCGCGCAGCGCTATTTCCTGTATTGAGGCGAGTTTGGTTATCGGAATGCGGCGGGCGATTGCGGTTCACACACGCGGGCATTGGCCGGACGAGGCGGCGGTCGATACCGTGACGCTGCCGTATCTCGACCGGCACCGGCGGCGCATCCGGCTCGTCGCCGATTCCGGCGCGCCGTTTCTGCTCGACCTGCCGCGGGCGCAGCACCTGACCGAGGGCGACGGGCTGGAACTCGACAATGGCCGGTACATCCGGGTGCGCGCCGCCGCCGAGCCGGTCATCGAGATCGCCGCCGACACCCCGGCCGACCTGCTGCGCATCGCCTGGCATATCGGCAACCGGCACCTGCCCTTGCAGGCGGTCGGGGATCGGCTGCGCATCCGCGCCGACCATGTCATCACGGCGATGGTCGAGGGGCTCGGCGGCCATATCGCCCGGCTCGACGCGCCGTTCGACCCGGAGATCGGCGCCTATGCCGGCGCCGCGCATGGCCATGACGATGATCGCTGATCCGCCCATTGAGCCGCCGGGCAGCACCGCTCTCTACCGCTTGCTGGCGTGGCTGTCGCCGAGCTTTCCGACCGGCGCCTTCAGCTACTCGCATGGACTCGAAGCCGCCATCGCCGCTGGTGCCGTGCGCGACCGGGGCAGCCTCGAAGGCTGGATCGCGGCGGTCGTCGCGCATGGCAGCGGCCGGATGGATGCCGATGTCCTATGCGCGGCGCATCGCGCGGCCTGCGCGGGGGATTGGGCGGCGCTCGATACCGCCAACCGGCGCGGCATCGCCTTCCGGGCGACCGCCGAGCTGGCGCTCGAAAGCGCGCAACAAGGCGAGGCGTTTCTGAAGACCTGCCGGGCGGCTTGGCCCGAGCCTTTCCTCGAAGCCTGGGTCAAGCGCCGCGATCGCCCTCACCCCCCCATCGCTATCGCGATGGGTCCCGCCCTCTCCCGCGATGCGGGAGAGGGTAACTGCAGCGGCGCCCTCGAAACCCTCTCCCGCACCGCGGGAGAGGGTGCCCACGCGCGAAGCGCGGGGGCGGGTGAGGGTGTCTGCTACAGCGCGGCGTTCGGCGCCGCGGCGGCATGCGCCGGCATCGGACTGGACGACGCACTTCTCGGCTATCTGCAGGCCTTCGCGGCCAATCTGGTATCGGCGGGCTTGCGCCTCGGGATCATCGGCCAGACCGACGGGCAGCGCATCCTGGCGGCGCTGGAGCCGGTCGTCACGGGCGCGGCGGCGGCGGCCGTGACCCGCGGCCCGGCCGATTTCGGCGGCGCGAGCTTCGCCCTCGATCTTGCCTCGATGGCGCACGAGACGCAATACACCAGGCTGTTCCGCTCATGACCGGAGAGCGCCGCCGAGATCCGCTGCGCGTCGGCATCGGGGGGCCGGTCGGCTCGGGCAAGACCGCGCTGATGGACCGGCTGTGCAAGGCGATGCGCGGGCGCTTCGAACTGGCCGCGATCACCAACGACATCTACACCCGCGAGGATGCCGAGTTCCTGACCCGCAGCGGCGCCCTGCCGCCCGAGCGCATCCGTGGGGTCGAGACCGGCGGCTGCCCGCATACGGCGATCCGCGAGGACGCGTCGATCAACCTCGCCGCCATCGCCGAGATGATCCGGGTGTTCCCGGCGATCGACATCGTGCTGATCGAATCGGGCGGCGACAATCTGGCGGCGACGTTCTCGCCCGAGCTGGCGGATTTGACGATCTACGTCATCGACGTCGCCGCCGGCGACAAGATCCCGCGCAAGGGCGGCCCCAGCATCACCCGCTCGGACCTGCTCGTCATTAACAAGGTCGATCTGGCGCCGCTGGTCGGCGCGAGCCTCGACGTGATGGCGCGCGACGCCAAGCGAATGCGCGGCGAACGGCCGTTCGTCTTCACCAATCTGAAGAACGGAGACGGCGTCGACACGATCGTCGATTTCATCGTCGCGCAGGGCGGGCTTTGATCGCGCCGCGGCGGTACAATTCACTTTATGCTGGCCCTGCACGCGCGCGACGGTGAAACCCGCGTCCTTTCCGCCGAGGCGGGCGCCATCCAGCTGACGCCGGACATCGTCTGGATCGATCTGCTGAGCCCCAGCCCGCGCGAGACCGCGCTCGTCGAGGCGGCGAGCGGACTGTCACTGCCGACGCTTGAGGAACTCAGCGAAATCGAAACGTCGAGCCGGCTGCGGACCGACGGCGACGTGCTGTGCCTGAGCGCGCCGCTGGTGCACCGGGCGCGGGCGCACGATCCAGCGACGACCCCGGTCGGTTTCGTGCTGGGGCCGGAGCTGCTGGTCACGATGCGCTTCGAACCCTTGATGGCTTTCAGCACTTTCGAGCCCGCGGCGCGGGGCAGCGCTTCGGAAATTTTCGTCGGGCTGACCGAGGCAATTGTCGATCGCATCGCCGATATTCTCGAGCACATCGCGGCAGAGCTCGACGTGCTGTCGCATCGGCTGTTCCGCTCGCGCTCGGTCGACCATCGCGAGCAACGCGGCCGCGCCCGGGAGGCTGCCGACCTGCGGGCGATCCTGCACCGGGTCGGGGCGCACGGCGACCTCACCTCGAAGATCCGCGACAGCCTCTTGGGGCTGGGGCGCATCGTGCCGTACGTCGCGACGATGCGCGGCGCCAGCCTCTCGGCTGCCGTCATGACCCGCCTCGATACGCTGCGCCACGACATCGCCTCGCTCAGCGACTACGACACTCACCTGCTGAACAAGGTACAGCTGCTGCTCGACGCGACGTTGGGCCTGATCAACGTCGAGCAGAACGACATCATCAAGGTGCTGACCGTCGTCTCGGTGGTCGGCGTGCCGCCGACCCTGGTCGCCAGCATGTACGGGATGAACTTCAAGTACATGCCCGAACTCGACTGGGCCTGGGGCTACCCGTATGGCCTGGTGCTGATCGCGCTGAGCGCGATCGCGCCGCTGCTATGGCTCAAGTGGCGGGGCTGGTTCTGAGCGGGGCTGTGTTCTGAAATGAAAACGCCCCCGGGCGAGCCGGGGGCGTTTTGGTTGACCTCGCCCACCAATTCGTCACCCCCGGGCTTGTCCCGGGGATCCATTTGGATGGCCGGGACAACCCGGCCATGACGGCGGGAGGGGGCGATTCACCAGAGCGAAACCGGCTCTAGGCCGCCTGCTTCTGCTCGGTCGCCTGCGGCTCCCGGCCTTGCTCGTCGGTCGAGATCGCGATCGTGCGCGGTTTCATCGCCTCGGGGATCTCGCGCACGAGATCGACGTGCAGCAAGCCGTTATCGATGCTGGCGCCGGTCACTTTGATGTGGTCGGCGAGGCTGAAGCGCCGCTCGAACGCGCGGCGGGCGATGCCGCGGTGCAGATAGCGGCCATTCTCGTCGTCCTTGTGGCCCTTGCCGGTGACGATCAGCGTGTTCTCGTGCACGGTGATGTCGAGCTCGTCGCGGCCGAACCCGGCCACCGCCATCGTCAGGCGATACGCGTCCTCGCCGGTCTTCTCGATGTTGTAGGGCGGATAGGAGTGAGCAGTGTTGTCGACGCGCGTCGCGGCATCGACCATCCGAGCCAGCCGGTCAAAGCCGATCGTGGAGCGGAACAAAGGGGAGAAGTCGAAGCGATCCATTGACCATATCCTCCAGTGAGCAACATGGGCGACGGCACCCGCCCGATCGGCCGGGAGCCACGCATTGGCGCGCGGTCCCGAGATTGGCAACCGCACGCCGCTCAGATAGGTCGCTCGGAGGTCCGGATCAAGGGGATTTGGCACACCACTACCGAGCGTGCTGCCGGGCGCCGCCGGGATGGATCGGCCGGGACGGACGAAGATCGGTCTTTACTGCTTGACCCCGAAGCCCTGGAAGCGCCGGTTGAAGCGCGCCAATTGTCCGCCGGTGTCGAGCAGGCGCTGCTGCCCGCCGGTCCACGCGGGATGCGATTTCGGATCGATCTCGAGGCGCAGCGTGTCGCCGGCCTTGCCGTAGGTCGAGCGGGTCGTATAGCTGCTGCCGTCGGTCATCACGACCGTGATCTCGTGATAATCGGGGTGGATGCCTTGCTTCATCGCTCGAACCTGGCGCGCTCTGTGGGGTGGCGGGTATATAGCGCCGCCGCCGCATCGACGCAATGCAAGCATCCCGAAACGCAGGCCTGTTCCGTTTGACAGGCCGGCACCGCTATCATGATGATAACGATGGCAGGTGCTGGCAATGGCAGATCGATGCCCAGGATCGTGATCGGCGACGGCGCGCTCTACTACGAGCGGCAAGGGGGTGGGTTCCCCGTCATGCTGGTGACGGGGCTGAGCGGTTTCGCCTCCTTCTGGACCGATCAGGTGGCGGCCTTCGCCAAGAGTTTCGACGTCGTCACCCATGACCATCGCGGGATCGGCCAAAGCGACGCGACGCGCAGCGGCTTTACCGTGGACCGCATGGCCGCCGACGTGATCGGCTTGATGGACGCGCTCGAAATCGAGCGGGCTCATATCGTCGGGCATTCGACGGGCGGCGCGATCGCGCAAATCCTGGCGATCGAGCATCCGAAGCGGGTCGCCAGCATCGTGATATCGGCGAGCTGGACCAAACCCGACGCCTATTTCCGCCGCTTTTTCGGGCTGCGGAAGGACATTCTGTTGCGCCTGGGGCCCAGCGCCTACGTGCAGGCCAACTCGCTTTTCCTGTACCCGGCGTGGTTCGTCGCCCGCAACAACGAGCGCCTGCGCCAGCTGGAAGCGCAAAACCTCGCCGTGTTCCCGCCGACCGAGATCGCGGCCAGCCGAATCGACGCGATTCTCGCTTTCGACCGGACCGAGCAGCTGTCGCGCATCAAGGCGCCGACCCTTGTCGTCGGCGCCGAGGACGACATCGTAACGCCGGCCTATTTTTCCGAGGAGCTGGCCCGGCTGATTCCCGGCGCGGAAATCAAGATCTTTCCGCGCGGCGGCCATGCCTTCACGCAGGTGAGGGCGCGCGAGTTCAACCAGGCCGTGCTGCCGTTCCTGGCGTCTCACACGCCGCGCTGAGCGAACTCAACGTCGCGCGGTTCGACCGCAGGTTGACGGGGATTAACGGTTCTTTCAAGATTCGGGGTCAAATTTGTCGCAGCTTCCATTGGGGAGAGCGCGCCGCGCGCCGCTGTTCCGATCGAGGTTTGAACCCCGATGTCCGTCATCGACGACGCTTTGTCAGGCCGGTTGTCGGCAGCCCTCGAAGCAGCCGGCGACATCGCCTACGCCTGGGAACTTGACAGCGACCGGATCGACTGGTTCGGGCCGCTTGTTCCGGCAGGCCTCGAACTTGCCGCCGAGCTGGCGAGCGGGCACGGATTTGTCGGCCGCATACACCCCGACGATCTGGCCCACCGGCAGCTGGCGCTGGCGGCTCATCTCGACGGGCACGCGGTGTTCGACTGCGAATACCGGCTGCGCGACGCCGCCGGCAACTTCGTCTGGGTGCACGAGCGGGGCCGGGCACGACGCGACACCAAGGGGTGGCCGCAGGTCATGTCCGGCGTCATCCGGGCGGTCGGCGACCGCAAGGCGCAGCAGAGCCGCCTCGAGCAGCTCGCGAATTACGACGAATTGACCGGCCGCCTCAACAAGAACCGGCTGCGCGAGGCGGTCGACCAGATCATCGCCGCCAACCAGCGCCGGCACAGCCCGGCGGCCTTGCTGGCGGTCGGCGTCGACAACATGGCGATCATCAACGAGATGTTCGGCTACGAAGCGGCCGACGCCGTGTTGATCGAGATCGGCCGCCGCCTCGATGGTTGCATGCGCGTCAGCGACCGGATCGGCCGCCTTGGCGGCGATCGCTTCGGCATCGTGCTGTCGCATTGTCCGCCCGAGGGGATCGCCGCCGCTGCCGAGAAGATCCTGGCAGCGGTAAACGGCACGCCGGTTTTCACCGCGCGCGGCCCGATCTACGCGACCGTCTCGATCGGCAGCACTTCGTTCCCCGAGCGGGGCCTGACCTCGTACGACGTCATCACCCGGGCGGAAAGCGCGCTGGCCGACGCCAAGCGGGCCGGGCGCGACTGTCATAGCCCGTACAGCATGACCGAGACGCAGCGCGATCGGCAGCGTCGCAGCCTGTCGATCGGCGAGGAGGTCCGCGCGGCTTTGCGGGAAGAGCGGATGCTCTTCGCCTTCCAGCCGGTCGTAACGGCCGACACCAACGAGATCGACCATTACGAGTGCCTGCTGCGCATGCGCATGCCGGACGGCAGGCTGATCTCGGCGGGCGAATTCGTGCCGGTGATCGAGCAGCTCGGCTTTATCCGGCTGATCGACCGCTACGTACTGGACAGAACGCTGTCCGAGCTCGATGCCTATCCCGAACTCCGGCTCGGCTTCAACATTTCGGGCCTGACGGCGGCCGACCGCACATGGCGGCACTCGCTGCTTTCGCGGGTGCGCAACCGCCCCGACCTGGCCGCCCGGGTCGTCGTCGAAATCACCGAGACCGCGGCGCTTGACGACATCGAGGAACTGGCCCGCTTCGTCAGCGTACTGCGGCATGCCGGCTGCCATGTGGCGCTGGACGATTTCGGCGCCGGCCACACATCGCTGCGGCATCTGCGGCGCCTGGCCGTCGAGACGGTCAAGATCGACGCTTCGTTCGTCCGCAATCTCGCCGGCAGCCCCGAAACCCGGGAATTTCTACGGCACCTGCTCGGGCTGGCGAAGGCTTTCGGCTTTCGCACGGTGGCCGAGGGCGTCACCACGGCCGAAGACGCAGCGATCCTGCGGCGCGAGGGGGTCGGGTTTCTGCAAGGCTATTATTTCGGCCGGCCGTCGCTCGAGCGCCCCTGGCGGAGCGGCGGGCAGGCTCGGGTGTCGTCCGATGCGATCGAGGCGAGGGGCGAGGGCCGCGTCGCCAGCGTCAAGCCGGCTCCCAGGCTGGCCGCGACCGGCACCTGAGGCTGGCCGCCTGAGCCCGCTCTACCGTTCATCGCGGCTGCGGCCGAGCGCATCGAGCTGCAGCCGCAATTGCTCGATCTGCGCTTCGAGCCGGCGCAGCCGAGGGTCCTCCGCCTCGCTCACCGGCGGCTCCTTGGCCGTCACTGAGCCAGCCCGATCGGCGTTTTCGCGTGCGTGGGGCGGGAGCATGCGCAGCGCACGCTCGAATATCGCGATGTTCTGCTTTCCCATTTCCTCGAACTGGCCGAACGGAAAAATTCCGAACGTCGCGCGCAGGCTGTTGCGCATCTGCTCCTGGTTGCGGGCAAAGGCGATCATGGCCTGCTCCAGATAACCCGGCACGAGGACTTGCATGCTGTCGCCATAGAAGCTGATCAGCTGCCGCAGAAAGCTGATCGGCAGCAAATTCTGCCCCTTCTGCTCCTGTTCGACGATGATCTGGGTCAGCACCGAGCGGGTCAGGTCTTCCCCGGTTTTCGCATCGTAAACGACAAAGTCGCCACCCTCCTTGATCAGCTTCGCGAGGTCGTCGAGCGTCACATAGCTGCTCGTCGCCGTGTTGTAGAGCCGGCGGTTGGCGTATTTCTTGACGACCACCGGCTTGCCGCTGGCGCCTGGTTGCTCGCTGGTGGGCTTGGTCATCGTGACCGCCGTCCCGCAGAAGGGTGCTGCTGTGCAACAATACCGCGATTCGGCCAATCCGCGTCATCAAACCCACCGTCGTCTCGCATGGCGTGCTGCCCCGCGGGATTGGTGGCCCTATCGGCATTGGTGGCCCTATCGGCATTGGTGGCCCTATACTGCCGGCGATGAGCGAAGCAGACGATCTGGCGCGCCGCTTTTTTGCCTTGTGGGCGGAGTATCTAAACGCCGTTGCCGCCGATCCGAGGACCACTGAGCCGCTGCGGCAATGGCTTGCCGCGGCCAATCCGCCGCACGGGGCGGCCTCTCCAGTTGGAGCCGGAACGGGTGAGCCGGCTCGATCGCCGGATCATGCCGCGGCCGCTGCCGGCCCATCTGGCGAGCGCGATGCTGCTGTGGCTGAGCTCGCGCGCCGCGTTGACAAGCTTGCGGAGCGGGTCGCCGTTCTGGAGCTCCTGGGGGAGCACCTTGGGGAGCACGCTCGCCAGCCCGCCGGACGAACGTCTTCGGGCGCTCGCGGCCGACATCGCGCGCCTCGGTCCTGAAGCGGTCGCCGAGGCACTCGACCGAGAGCTGGGCCGCCGCGCCGCCGCGTTTCTCGCCGGCCTCGAGGCCTATCGCCGCCATCCGTTCCAGCGCGCCGCCGCAACGGCGCCGGTGCTGTGGCAACGCGGCGCGGCGCGGCTGCTCGATTTCGGCGGCGCAGCGGCCCGGGACCGGCCGACCGTGTTGCTCGTCCCGTCGCTGATCAATCGCTGCTACATCCTCGATCTGCTGCCCGAGCGCAGCTTTGTGCGCCATCTCGCGGCGGCGGGAATATGCCCGCTGGTGCTCGACTGGGGCGAGCCGGGCGAGAGCGAGCGCGGTTTCGCGCTCGACGACTACATCACCGGCGTGTTGGCTGCGGCCCTCTCCGCGGCGATCGAGGCGGCTGGCCGGCCCGTCGCGCTCGCCGGGTATTGCATGGGCGGATTGCTCGCGCTCGCGCTGGCGCTGCGCCGCCCGGCCGACATCGCCTGCCTCGCCCTGCTCGCGACCCCCTGGGACTTCCATGCCGAGCAGCGGGGCCAGGCGCAGCTTCTCGGAACCCTGCTGGAGTGGCTGCCGCTGTTGATCGGCGGCGGCGATCGCGTGCCGGTGTGGCTGATTCAGTCCCTGTTCGTCGGTCTCGATCCTTTCCTTGCCGAGCGCAAATTCATCCGCTTCGCCGGGCTCGACCCGAACAGCGATCCAGCAAAGGGCTTTGTCGCGCTCGAGGATTGGATCAACGACGGGGTGCCGCTGGCGCGCAATGTCGCGGTCGAGTGCGCGCGGTCATGGTATCGCGACAACGATCCGGCGCGCGGCCGCTGGCGAGTCGCCGGTCTGCCGGTGCGGCCGGAGGAGATTGCGGCGCCGGCGCTGGTCGTGCTGCCGAGCCGCGACCGCATCGTGCCGCCGCGTTCGGCCGAGGCGCTCGCCGCCGCGATCCCCGGAGCCGAGGTGCTGCGCCCGCCTTTCGGGCATATCGGGCTCATGGCATCGGAACGGGCGCCGGCCATGGTATGGCAGCCGATCGCGGCATGGCTGCGCGCGCACTCCGGCTGACGCTTAGCTCGACCGAGTACAGGCATATCGCTGCAAACGGGGCGCGGCCGTGCTAGCCTCGGCCGGCAACGAATAAGAGGGAGATTGCCACAATGGCCGCGCTGCTCCGCCATCTCGCCAGGCTCGACATTCCCGGCGGCGGCCAGGTCGTCGCCGAGGGGGACTGGGCCTATGTCGGGCACATGCGCCCGCCCGAGGGCACCTCGATCATCGATGTCGCCGACCCGCGGCGGCCCCGCATCGTGTCGCGGGTATCGCTGCCCGGACACACGCATTCGCACAAGGTGCGCGTCCACGGCGACATCATGCTGGTCAACAACGAGCTGTTCCGCGCCGCGGCGGGCGAGCGGCCGGACGGTTTCGAGGGCGGCATCAAGGTCTACGACACAAGGGACAAGACCCGGCCGCGCCAGATCGGCCACTACAAGTCGCTGGGATCGCACCGTTTCGATTCGGACGGCGCCTACGCCTATATTTCGTCCGAGGAGAACGGGTTTGTCGGCGACATCGTCGTGATCCTCGACCTCGCCGACCCGACCCGGCCCGAGCCGATCGCGCGCTGGTGGATGCCCGGGCAATGGGCCGAGGGCGGCGAGGAAGCGAGCTGGCCGGGCCGGCGGCACCGCTGCCACCACCCGCTGCGCCGCGGCAACCGCCTCTATACGAGCTATTGGCACGGCGGCTTCGTGATCCTCGACATCGAGGACATCCGCAAGCCGACCTTCATCAGCGGCCTCGACTGGAGCCCGCCCTACCCGTGCCCGACGCACACCGTGCTGCCGATCCCGCACGAATTGATGGGGCGCAAGATCGCCGTCGTGACCGACGAGGAGGTCGCCGACCGGCTGACCCCGTCGCCGAACGCGTTCCTGTGGATCGTCGACATCACCGACGAGAGGCACCCTGTACCGGTCGCGACCTGGCGGGTCCCGCACGACGAGCCGTTCAACCGCGATTGCTGGTTCGGCGCGCACCAGCCGCAGGAGACCGTCGACGGCAACATCATCCTGGTGACATGGTTCGGCGGCGGCCTGCGCGCGGTCGACATCTCGAACCCGTACCGCCCCGAGGAGGCCGACGCGTTCATGCCGAACCCCGGCGCCGGCCAGACGATCGTGCAGTCGAACGACGTGTTCGTCGACAAGGCGCGCGGCCTCGTCTACCTGATCGACCGCCTGAACGGCCTCGACATCCTCGAATACCGCAGCTGACCCCGCCTAGCTGAAAAAGAGCCAAACGTAGGGCGGAAAAGCGCAGCGCATTCCGCCGCTTCACTCACCGCCGCTCCCTGTCTGCGCCGGCTCGGCCTCGCCACCGAGCCAATTCGGCGGGTGGAGTCCCTTCGTGATACAACGGCGGAAGCTGGAGAATGGCCAATCCCCCGGCGTCGGCGCGAGCCCGTGCTTCACCGGGTTGAAATGGATGTAGTCCGTGTGGACCGCCCATGTGGACCGCATCATCGCGATCGTCTTGGATCATGTGCTCCAATATCGTCGCTGCCAAATCCCCCGTTCTCCCCGGCGGAACCAAGAGTATGCTCGATATCGGGCTACGGCGGAATGCGCTGCGCTTTTCCGCCCTACGCCTGCTAGTGTACCGACACCAACATTTCGTCCCCGCCTCGGGCGAGGCAATCCACGGACAGCGCCACGTGGCGGGGGTTGAAGTGTTGATTCCAGTACACTAGGAGGCGTTCTATGCGCTGGACATTTGGCTACATAGTGGCATTGGCGATACTTGTGCTTGGCTGTGCCCCGGTTCAGATGCGGTCTCAAATTGATCGTCCCGCCGGTGAATCCTACGCAAGCACCGGTGATATCGTTTTGCGAGTACACCGCACGGATGATCTGCCCAATGTGTTTGGCCGGGCTGATCTATTCGGCCGCACGCGGGATCGGGGAGTCACAGAGGTGCGGTATATGGGGCTCAATGCCTCCGGGATGCCGGTGTTCCGTCGCCGGGACGTGGATATCATGACGAACGAATCAACGATGTCGCGAACTGGGGGCTTTAGCACATTCCAGGCGCAGGGGGCCGCTCACCAGACGGGGAACGTTGGCAGCGCGCGATACAATGCGATTGGAACGAGCTACAGTGCGCCGATCGCGAACGTTGGGGCTTTACCGCCCGACACAGTGGAGTTCGCGCTTGATTTGCGACAAAGCCGTGTTGTGACCGTTGGGCAAAGCGGCTTCGAGGTGATGGACGCTAGCCCGGCGGGCTTGAAGTTCCGGGCCTATTGAGCTTCGGCGCTACCGCGCGCTCTGCTAGGGCAACGCAGAGTGATCAGCATCCCGGCGTAGGCTGCACATTCCGTAGATGCCGAGCACTGCCCTAACGTGCGAGCGCCTTGAGCATCTTGCTCGCGTCTTCCAGCGGTAGCTCTGCGAAAACTTGATCCCTGAACCCCCGCGCGATCAGGAGACGGTTCACAACTTTGAGCGCGATCTCCGTCAAGTCGCGTAGGTCGTTCGGCGTCACGTCCGCTTTCTTAAAAGCATCGGCATAGGAAACCGCGGCGCTACGGTGGGCGAAGAGATTGTTTCGCAGAATGGTTACTTTTGACACCAATGGCGTGGCCTGATCGAGAAGCGCAGCGACATCGGCGTGGTCCTGTGCGGAAATTAGACCCTTGAGTTCCTTCACGAGTCGCGGCAGCTTGATGGTGTCTCTGCGCTTGTCAAAGAGCGCCGCGATGTGAACGACGAACGCGACAAAATGCGCGTGCTCATCGAATCTGAAGAACTCAGAATAGCATTGCATCGTGTCGGCAATCGCTGGCCGAGTCTTCTCGCCTTTGAAGAACCACCAAATATCATAGAAAATTCTCGTTCGAACGACCAGGTTTCCGGCCGTCTCGAGCCGCTGATCGACTGGCAAGGCATTTCCCATTACGGGACGCTCGACAGCGCAAAGGTGCAGCCGAGGCCTAGCTCAGGCCGTACAGCGCGGCGGCGTTGTCGTGGGTCAGCTTGCGGCGCATGTCGGGCGACAGGTGCTGCATCTGGCGTTCGATCGCGGCGCGCGAGTTCGGCCAGACGCTGTCCGGGTGCGGGTAGTCCGAGGCCCACATGAGGTGGCCCTCGCCGAAGAACGGGATCAGCGCCATCGCGGCGTAGTCTTCCTGGAAGGTCGCGTAGATCTGGCGCTTGAACAGCTCGCTCGGCTTCGTTTCGAGCTGGATGCCGCCTTTGTCGGCCCAGAATTCCTTGGCTTCCCACAGCCGCCAGTGGCGGTAGTCGAGTTCCTGCACCAGCCAGGGCAGCCAGCCGGTGCCGGCCTCGGCCATCACCATCTTGAGCCGCGGATGGCGTTCGAGAATGCCCCAGGCGAACAGGTCGACGAACGGCTCGAGAAAATTCGCCATAAAGAACTTGGTGTTCTCGAACACGCTGGCCGGCTTGCCGGCGACCCGGTCGCCGGGCTTGCCGACGAACACCGTGATGTGCCAGGAGAGGAT
>Ga0326597_10004802_pt1 | contig 18882 bp, 21 predicted proteins | sample RVTome_12_FD_203789 | JGI IMG/M metagenome (GOLD analysis project Ga0326597, IMG submission 203789) | Soil microbial communities from uranium-contaminated site in the Upper Colorado River Basin, Wyoming, United States - RVT100D185 | ecosystem: Environmental > Terrestrial > Soil > Contaminated >... | reverse complement strand
AAATCCCGGCGGGTTTCAGCCTTCGTTTCGTATCAGTAACCGCGCGACGGCGGCGCTGACGCGGATCGAGCGGGCGCGTGGATTTCTCGATGCGGCGAAGCTGTCGGAGGATTGGCTGGCGACGATGCGCTCGCGGGCGTTGTTGTTGGAAGCGCACCATACGACGCATATCGAGGGCACACGGTTGACGCTGGAGCAGGCGGAGCGATTGTTTGCTGGGCAGGCGGTGCCGGAGGCCGATCCGGAAGATGCGCGCGAGCTTTTGAACTATCGCAACGCTTTTGAATTCGTCAGCGGGTATCTGAACGACGGCGGGCCGGTTACCGAGGGATTGATTCGCGAGATTCATCGCCGGCTGGTCGTGGGCGTGCGCGGTGGGGCGGCGCATCCGGGCGAATATCGGCGCGTACAGAACTTTGTCGTGAACTCCCGCACCAGCGAGATCATTTACACTCCGCCACCGCCACTGGACGTGGCGCCGCTGATGGCCGAGTTGGTCTCATGGCTCAATGCGCCGACGGAAATTCATCCCGTGCTGGCAAGTGGCATCGGGCAATTTCAGTTGGTCCACATTCACCCGTTCGTGGATGGCAATGGGCGTACCTCGCGGTTGCTTTCTACACTTTGTCTGTACCGCGCGGGTTACGACTTCAAGCGACTGTTTTCAATCAGCGAATATTACGACCGCGACCGTGCGGCGTTTTACGCGGCCATTCAAGGCGTTCGCGATCAGGGGATGGACCTGACTGGCTGGCTCGATTACTTCGTCGAGGGGCTGGCGACGCAGATGGACGAAGTGAAGGAGAGAGGCGAACGGGTGATCAAGGCCGATGTTTTAGCCGCGCAGCATCGCCTCAATGCGCGTCAAAAGTCCGCACTGCGGTATCTTTTTGAAAACGGCAAAATGACGATCCAAGACTTTGAGGCGCTCTGCCCGCAAGCGCACCGGCGAAGCCTTCAACGGGACCTTCAGGGCTTGGTTAAAACCGGACTCGTCGGTGCCAGCGGCGCCACAAACTTGCTCGAATACAGGCTGTTATGACAACTCGCGACAAACTCACGACAGAACTTGCGCCAAACTTGCGACCCGGCTCGCGCCATCTTTGCGCCAGCTTCGCGCCATGAAAATCGAGTGGGAATACGACCTGGTCGAGAAGCCCTTCTGCCAACAGATCAAGGCGATGGGCTGGGAGTGGATTGAGGGCGACAAAGACGTTCCCGATTTCACCGAACGGCAGAACTTCCGCGAAGTGTTGCTCAAAGGGCGGCTGGCGGCCGCGCTTCGCAAACTGAATCTGCGCGACGGGCAGCCTTGGTTGGATGATGACCGCGTCCGTCAGATCATCGAAAAGCTGGAGAAGGCCGAGGGGCATCGCCTGATGGAAATCAATGAGTCGGCCACCAGGCTGTTACTCAAGGGGACGGAGATCGAAGGGCTGCCGGATTGGAACTTCGGTCGCAACCAACCGGTTCGGTTCATCGATTTCGAGAACCCGGCCAACAACGATTTCCTCGTCATCAATCAGTTCAAGGTGGAGCTGACCAGCGGGCGCGGGCATGTCATTCCCGACGCCGTGCTGTTCGTGAATGGCATTCCTTTAGCGGTTGCGGAGTTCAAGAGTCCCGGCATCGAGAACCCGTTGCAGGAAGCGATCAATCAATTGCTGCGCTACACGAACCAACGCCGGGAACTCTGGCCCACGCTCTACACCGAGAACGAGGGCGTCGAGCGCCTCTTCCACACCAATCAATTGCTCATCGCCAGTAACTACTTCGAGTCGCGCGCCGCCACCATCGGCGCGCCGCCGGAGGCCTATCTGGAATGGGCGGACACCAGCCCGGTGCCGATGAGCGCGGTGGCGCAGGAGCTGGGGATCGTAGCCAGGTCAACGGAAGAGGACGAAGCGGCAGAGGAACTGGCTGCGCTTGGTCCCGAACAAGGCGACCGTCCCGGCACGCCACTCTTCTTTCGTAAACCGGAGCAGAGACCGAGCGAGATGCGAGGAACTGGCGTCACCATTCAAAGTCAGCAGATTCTTACCGCCGGCATGCTGCGTCCAGCGCATCTGCTCGATCTGATTCGCAATTTCACGGTGTTCCAACAGGTCGATGGCAAGACGCGAAAGGTCATGGCGCGCTACCAGCAGTTCCGAGCGGTGCAGAAGGCCGTCACCCGATTGCAGGAAGGCAAGACCAAGACGCGGGGCGCGGAGCGCGATGAACGTGGCGGAATCATTTGGCACACCCAGGGTTCAGGAAAGAGTCTGAGTATGATCTTCCTCGTCCGTAAAATGCGGATGATGTCGAAACTGAACCGGTTTAAAGTTGTCGTCGTTACTGACCGCACAGACCTTCAGGATCAACTTGGCCAAACGGCGCAACTGAGCGGCGAAGCGGTGCGTCCGACAGATGATGATATGAAATCGCGCGAGTCGCCGACCGCCTTGACGCAGCGGTTGCTGAGCGAGCGTACTCCGGACATCGTCATGGCAATGCTGCAAAAGTATCAAACTGTAGGCGCGAAAGTTGAAGGTTCAGCCGTTGAGTTGTTGCCACAGCCGAGTGGCCGAAGTGCTGACAAAGTTGCGATGACGATCGTCCGAAAGGAGCGGCGTCCCGGCAGCCACGAGGAGGTATTCGAGCGCGAGGTCACATTCCGGGAGAATATCCGCTTCGAGGATTTTCCAAGGCTTAATGATTCAGAGGAGATTTTGGTTCTGGTCGACGAGGCGCATCGCTCGCATACGCGCACATTGCACCGTAATCTTCGCAAAGCTTTGCCTAACGCGGCCATAATTGGCTTCACCGGTACGCCGATTCTCAGCAAGGAAAAGACAGAAACCAGGGAGATCTTCGGCGATTTCATCGACAAGTATATTTTGCAGGATGCCGAGCTGGACGGCGCAACCGTGCCGATTCTTTATGAGGGGCGAACGGCGGATGGCATAGTCAAGGACGCTCCTAGTCTCGACGCCGTGTTTGAAGACATGTTCCGCGACTATTCGGCAGCCGAGCTGGCGACCATCAAAGCCAAATATGCAACTGAGGGCGATGTCATGGAAGCTCCCATGCTCATCGAACAGAAGGCGCGGGACATGATCCGGCACTACGCTGGTGTCGTGCTGCCGGAAGGATTCAAAGCGCAAGTCGTTGCGACAAGCCGCGAGGCGGCCGTTACCTACCTCCAAAAATTGACCAACGCACGGGATGAGCTGGTCGCACAGTTGGCGGCTGTACCCGCTGCGACATTAGCCCTGACGGATGACGAGGTCGAAAAGCTCGATGCCGAAACCCGCTTCCTCGTGCGAACCAATCCGCACTTGCCAAAGCTGCGTGCATTAGAATTGGCGGCTGTGTTCTCCGGTGACCATAACGATCCGGAATCTTGGTGGCAGTGGGCGAACAAAGCCAATCAAGACGAATTTATTCAACGGTTTAAACGAAAGTTTGATCTGACGAAGTCCGACAAGTCCGACCCGCTCTCGATTCTTGTAGTCATGAATATGTTGCTTACAGGCTTTGATGCGCCAGTGGAGCAGGTGCTTTATCTTGACCGCAAAATCGTTGCACACGACTTGTTGCAAGCCATAGCTCGGGTGAACAGGACTTGTGGCCCCAAAAAATGTGGATACGTAGTCGATTATATCGGCGTCACCAAGCATTTGACCGATGCTTTGAAAGAGTACGATGGCGAAGATATAACCGATTCGCTGATCAATATTAATGTCGAGTTGCCAAAATTGCTCGACCGGCGAGCGCGGGCGGTGGCGGTCTTCACTGATCGAGGTATTGCCGATCTTCAGAGCCAAGTTGAACAATGCGTGCTGTTACTCGAAGACCTCAAGATTCGAGCGGATTTTATCAATAAGTTGCGCATGTTTTACGAGACGCTGGCGTTGCTGGAGCACCGGCCTGAAGTTCCCAACGATGTATTTCGCGACGCCAAACTGCTCGGTTTCATAAACAAGGTCGCGGCTAACCTCTATCGCGATCCCGCTTTGAACCTGCTCGGTGTGGCGGAAAAGGTGAAATCCCTGATTAACGCGTATGTCTCGGCGCGAGGAGTAGACCCTAAGATCCCGCCCACGGCGATAACCGACGCTGAGTTTGAACGCGTTCTTCTGGCGCAGAGCAACAGTCGTGCTCGGGCGGCGCAAATGCAACACGCTGCGCGCTATCACATCATCGGCTTTTCGAGTCAGAACCCCGGGTACGCTCGGAAAATGAGTGAACGGCTGGAGGAAATACTCCAAAGATTCAAAGACGACTGGGATGCGCTTGAGCGAGAACTGCGGCGCTTTATCGATGAACTGAGGCAGGGCGACCGTAATGACTATCCGGATCTAGATCCTAAGGTTCAAGTGCCGTTCGTCCGGCTGGTTATAGAGGAATGCAGCAAAGGCCGCGATCTTAGCGCCGAGCAGCGCATAAAGGCGATAAAGTCGACTATCGATATTGTTGAACGGATTCGTCAGGAGATCGCCGCGGTCGGATTCTGGAAGAACGCGCATTTGCGCGAATTGCTGACCAGGCGTCTGGTGCGCGATCTGGACGATACGGGCCTGTGTCCGTCCGGGCGAGCACGGGACATCGCCCAACGAATTGTCGCCTTGGCGAAGGAAAACCATGAATCTCTGGTGCAGCGATGAGTGAAATCCTGGAGCTAGGTGGGTTGGTTTTTCACGTTCGGCGCAGTGCGCGGCGTCGCACCGTCGCGCTTGTCGTGGATCGTGCCGCGGAGTTGATTGTCAATTCACCCGAGTCGGTAACTGCTGATGAGTTGTCTCGATGGGTCAATTCCAAGCTTCTGTGGGTGCATCGCAAGCTGGCGTTGAAGAGTGAGGTTGCGTCGCGTGGTCGCACTCCAGAGTACGTTCCCGGCGAGAGTTTCTTGTATCTCGGGAAACGGTATCGACTCCGCTTGATGCCGGATCAGCGGCAGGATCTTCACTTTGACGGAACCGCGTTCCTGCTCCGTCGAAATGCGCAGCCTGCGGACGAGTTGTTTCGGCAGTGGTATATCCAAACCGGTCGCCGGTGGCTGAAAAGGCGACTTCCTTTACTTAACAGGCTAACCGGCGTGTCGCCCGCGCGTGTAGTCGTCCGTGATCTGGGCTTTCGATGGGGATCATGCGGTCGCGATAAATCGATCAACCTGAACTGGCGAGTCTTTCAGTTGCCCGTTGCCTTGATCGATTACTTACTCCTTCATGAACTCTGTCATATTGAGGAGCCAAGCCACGGCCCCAAGTTCTGGCGGGCACTAGATCGAACGCTTCCAGAGTGGCGCCAAAGAAGGGAGACGCTCAACCGCTTGGCACGCGAGATTTATTGGTGTTCGCCAGAAGAGAAGAGATGAGGTGGTGCATTTTTTTAGGTAAATTCTTCTAGCCGGCGGTTCGGTTCGACCCAGGCCGGTCGCAATCCCAAACCAGCGCCGAGCTACGCCGCCTCTGCATGTAGACGGAGTCCGAGAGCCCTAGCGACTTTTAGAATTGTGTCAAAACTTGGATTGCCAGTTTCGCTCAGCGCCTTGTACAGACTTTCCCGACTTAGACCTGTGTGGCGCGCTACTTTAGACATGCCCTTCGCACGAGCAATGTCACCAAGTGCACGCGCAATACCGGCGGTATCGTCCGGAGCTTCGGCGAGCCACGCGTCGAGATAAGCAGCCATCTCCTCGGGCGTGCGCAACTGTTTGGCTAAATCGTACGGAACGGTCTTCGTTTTCGCTGCCGATTTGTTTGCTTTCTTTCGCATAGCAGGCCTCTCAAAGGTTTCGCGCCAAAGCAATTGCGGTCTTGACGTCTTGGCGCTGGGTTGATTTGTCACCGCCGGCAAGCAAGATGATCAGTTCACCACCTCGCTCAGTGTAGTAAACCCGGTACCCAGGTCCGAAATCGATCTTCAATTCGGAAACAGCGTTAGTGAGGTTACGACGTTTCCCGGGATTTCCGTGGACTAGGCGATCGATGCGAACCTGGATGCGTGCTCGGCCTACCCGATCTTTCAGAGAATTGATCCAGTCTTCGTAGAGGTCGGTCATTCTCACGCGCATAGAACAAGTGTAGTCTATGCGCTACATGTGTCAAGGGCCTAGCGGCGGGAACTAACGAGCCTGTAAATTAGCCGCAAAGAACGCAAACTGAGAATCGAAACCGTGAATACTGCAAAGCGGGCTAGTCGATCCGAAAACCATCATTCCAACACTTCATTTCTCCAGCAGCCCATTCAGCTACCGGTAATCACGCATCTGCCACGGCGTGAAAACGATAATTTGGGTCGGTGGCGGCAAGGCCTTTTTGCTGAAGCTAGCTTTATAGCTGTTTAGATATTTATTCGGATAGCCACTTACAAACATGTCCAAGAGATGCGTGCTCTCGCGATAGTGCATCGGGATGGCGATCTTGGGCTTTAACTGCGCCAAGACCTCCCGCGCAGTGTCCGGCGGCATGGTGAAGGTGCCGCCGATGGGAATCATGGCGATGTCGATTTTGCCAAATATTTTGACTTGTTCGTCGGTGAGCCTGTGACTGAGGTCGCCCAAATGGGCGATACAAATTGTTCCCAGGTCGAAGACAAAAGCCGCGCCTTTAAGCGCCGCGCCGAACTGCTGCTGATAAATCGGCACGGTGTAGACCAGGATGTCGCGCACGGTTGTGCTGATCTTGTTCCACTCGGCGCCGTAGTTGCCGAGACCGCGCAAAACAACCGGTTTATTACTGGCGATCTCCACGAAATTATGGTTGGGATGTTCGCGCCCGACGGTGACCGCATGGGGCGAGACATTGGGGGTCGGATAGAATCCCGGCGATACCGGGTCGGTGATAATCTTGGTGCCCTTCGGCGAAGTGATCTGAAAGAAGTTGTGGCCGAAGAATTCGATCGTCACGTCCGGTTCGGCGCCATAAACGGGAGTTGTCCAGGCGCGCGCGACATCAAGCTCGCGGCAGGCCGAATAGGCCGCGGCGTGGTTTAGGAGTGCCAGCACCAACAGCAATGACGCGACGGGTTTTCTCATGTCCGGGCTTTACGGGGCGATCACGGGGTGGCCGAATTGTTCGGCCTTAAAGAAATCAGCGACGTATTCAGTGGCCGGACGGCGAAGCAAATTTGCCGGCGTGTCGACCTGCTCAAATCTGCCCTTATGCATGAGCGCGATGCGATTGGCCATGGCCATGCCATCGGCGAGATTGTGGGTAACATAGAGCGTTGTTAACTGGTGCTCTTTGTGAAAGGCAAGAATTTCCCGGCGCATCTTCAGGCGATTGGGCGGGTCGATGTTGCTCAGCGGCTCATCCATCAGCATGATGCGTGGCGAGGTCACCATGGCGCGGCCGAGCGCGACCCGTTGCTGTTGGCCGCCGGAGAGCTCGCTCGGCTTGCGATCGAAGAAGCTTTCCTCGATGCCGATCTTCCCAGCGAGCGGACGGAGAAAGTCGGCGATCTTATCGCTCGACCATTTGCGCACTTTGAGGGGCAGCGAGAGGTTAGAGTAGCGGTTTCCCTCAAACACCTTCATGTGCGGCCAAAGTGCATAATTCTGAAAGATCATCTGGACGTTGCGCTGGCCGACGGGGATCTCATTCACCGGTGTGCCGCCGATGAAAATTGTCCCGCTGTCGGGCTGTTCTAGGCCGGCGATCAGCCGAAGCGTGGTGGTTTTACCGCAGCCGCTCTCGCCGACGATGACTAAGAACTCGCCGGCATTGACGTCCAGGTTGGCCTGGTCGACCGCCATGATGTTGCCAAATTTCTTGCTCAGTTGGCGCAGTGACAGTGAAGTCATGGAATGATGCTAGTACAAGCGTGGGGGTAAAAACAATATCGAATTGTGGCGAGGTTTCAATCGTTCCAGCCGTTCAAGAAGTTCCAATCGTTCAGAGTGAGCTCGGCGGGGAATGGCAGTGCTGCGTTGAATCGGCCAAGCCGACTCAGCTCTAGTCAAGCGCCAGGTTGTTGGATATATTCTATGGTAACGCTGCCTCTTGAGGCGGGCACAATTAATTGGGTTTTCCAAAGGGGGCGAGCATCCCCTTTGCGATAATTAGATAGCGGCGGGGTTCAAACCCCGCTCGCGAAGTGGCTTCGTTTAATGGCACCCTCGGTTTGCACCATCTGCGGAGGATTTATGGCGGGTTTACTCGGCCCTGAAGAATTAATTGCCGACTTGCAAGAAACCTTGCGGCAGCGCCACCCGCGGCCCCATCCGGTGCGCCAATTGTTATTGAGTGGTCGACTGACCCAGGAGCAGCTTCAATGGTGGGCGCGCAACCAATTTCATGAGTTCCGCAATATTCACCGCTTCTTCGGCATTCGTTATCAGAAATGTCCGGTGCCGGAGCTGCGCCGCCTGTTGCTCGAAAACATGGTTGAGGAAGAAGGCGAGGATCTGTTCGGCGGTAAATATCCGAGCCACCGTGAACTGTGGGTTCAATTTGCCAACGGCTTGGGTATGGCCAGCGAGGATATTCTTAACTACGAGCCGCTCCCGGGTATTCGCGCGGCGCTGGAAATGTATGTGTCATTGGTGCAGCAGAGTCACTGGGCTGTGGCGATCGGTATCGGTCTGGTCTTCGAAGGCGGCGGGCCAAAGCGCATGAAAGAAGAACGGGAGGCGATCGAGAAGTATTATCCGTGGATTCCTCTTAGTAGTCTCGATTTCTTTCGCGCCCATGAGTACCACGATGCCGGCCATGGCGATATGGTGACAAATGTCATCAGGCAGCACTGCATGGAGGAGAAATTACAAATCGAAATGCGCGCGGCGGTGCGCCAACGCGCCGATATCATGTGGCTGCAGAACGATTGTATCTATAATGCCTTTGTCAGACCTTCACTGTCGGCAGAGACGATTAAGGAAATTGAAGGACGACTTGAATAGTCGTTCAAGGGTTCCAAGGTTCAATAGTTCAAGGTTGGAACCGTTTTGTGTTTCGAGTTAGAAATTACCCGTTGGACGAGCCTGAGAGTTTTGCTGCCCGGTAGGCCATCATATGGAATCCGAAACTCGTAACGCTATGAGCAAAGTCATCGACTTGCGCAGCGATACCGTGACCAGGCCTTCGCCTGCCATGCGCAAAGCAATGGCCGAGGCGGAAGTGGGTGATGATGTTTACATGGAAGATCCGACCGTCAATCGCTTGCAGGAGCGGGCGGCGGAAGTCTTCGCGCGCGAGGCGGCTCTGTTTGTGCCGTCCGGCTCGATGGGTAACCTCACCTGCATCATGGCGCAAACCGAGCGCGGCCAAGAGCTGATCTGCGAGGCGGCCGGTCATGTGTACAACTATGAAATGGCCTCGCTGGCCGCCCTGGCGGGTGTTCTGCCGCGGGTGATTTCGACCACCGATGGGATCATGACCTGGGAGCAGATTGCGCCGGCGATCCGCGAGAAAATCTACACCCGGCCACAGACTGCGTTAGTCGCGCTGGAGAACACGCACAACATGGCCGGCGGCACCGTTTATCCAACCCGACTGGCGCACGCGATCTGCGACAGAGCGCACGAAGCGGGCTTGAAAGTCCATCTTGACGGTGCCCGGATATTCAATGCCGCAGTTTATTTGGGCCAGGAGGTTGCCGAGCTGACCAAAAAATTCGATTCGATACAGTTCTGCTTTAGCAAAGGCCTCGGTGCTCCAGTAGGGTCGATGATCGTCGGTTCCAACGACCTGATTGGGCGTTGCCGGATGATTCGCAAGATGCTCGGCGGCGGCATGAGACAAGTCGGCGTGCTTGCGGCGGCGGCGTTGGTGGCGCTGGAAGATGGGCCGAAGCGGCTCCATGTCGATCATGAGAACGCCAAATTATTAGCTCAAGGCCTGGCGCAGATGCCGCGCATCCACATACAACCCGAAAAAGTTCAAACCAATATCGTGCTCTACGATATCGGTGCAACCGGCATGTCATCCAGTCAGTTCTTGCAGCAGCTGTCTGTACGCCAGGTGCTGGGCGGCCCAGTCGATGATCGGCGCGTGCGTATGGTCACTCATCTGGACGTCGCTCGGCGTGACATCGAACAGGCCCTGAAGGTGATCGGCGAAGTTGTCGGCAAAGGTTTATAGCCTCGCGATAAGCCCCTCATTGAGGCAGTGAGTCTACAGACCAGGGGGCAATTTATTTTATACACCGACGGGCACAATTGCCTTTTCTCGATCCCGATCCAAGACCGTAAGGCGATTCCTCACTGTTCGAGTTTGGGAGTTTCGCGCTCCTTTGGGAAGTCGCTTCCGCCATCTGCGCAAAATCATGATGGCACACCCTTTGCCTTTAAATTTGGGCAGAGGGCAAGACAATGCTATCTTCCATGATACCCTGGCACATTTTTATGCGCGCGCTCGCACAACAAGGGAGCTCGCAAGAGGGATACTGGTTGGAGCGTTGGCGTTTCGCCAATGATGGCGTCTTGATGGCCCGGGCATCGAGCGAATCCAAGCATGAGTTTCATCTGCCCGACGGTTCCCTTCAGACCAGCGGCAAACAAGAGAAACTGGCCAGTTGAGGCAAAGTAACGAAATGACAATCGCCGGCTCATCTCAGGATCGTCAAAAAGGCCAGGCGCTGATGGAGTATACCCTTCTCCTCATGATCGTGACGATGGTTTTTTGGGTCGGCATTAAGAATAGCGATATAAGCCAAGAGTTGGGCCGCGCTTGGGGCAGAGTCAGCGAATGTGTCGAGGTGCCGATGGCGTGCGACGCCGCGTCTTAACTAAGCGACGGGATGCAACCCGGCGTGGGATAGAGTTACCATCCTTGAGGTTATGAGCACCCGAAGATTTGAACTGAGCGGGACTCTCGAACCGAGCCAAGCCGAGCCGAGTGATGGCGCCGAGCGACGGACGCCGCTACGGGAGACTCAGAAATTTCTAAAAAGTTGGTTGGAAAGTCCGAAACCGGCGGCCCGAAACGCGAAATTCATTGATAACGTCAAAAAAATTGCAGCGCAGACCCGCGAGGCTCAACGCCTCGAAAAGCGCTGGGCTAAAAAGCTGGCATTGAATCACATCAATGGCTGTTTGAAAGAGATCGCCGATGGACTGGAGGCGGCCATCGAAAAGGAAGCGAAAGAAAGCGGCACGGGGGTATTGACCTACGAAATTCTCCATCCGGAGACCCACTCGGCCAAGTCCGGCCAGTTTCCCCAGCTACCGACTGATGGCCGTGCGGTGATCTTCGAAGATGATATCCGCAAGACCCCGGCCTTCGCGTATCTGACCGGAAAATGCAACCGAATCGGCGTCAAGTTCGATCTCGTCGAACAGTGGTCGAACATCGCTTGGAATCCTTTCCTCGGCGGTAACGCGGTGTTCGTTTGGAAGCTGACCATTTACGGATGGTAAATTCCCACATTCGATCGAAAAGCAATCCAACGCGGGATTCACCCATTAAAGTTTTCGCCTAATTGATCGGGACCGCGGCATGCCTGCGCAAGGGCACCGCGAGCGACTTTCATCACTTCCGTGCCCGTCGTTTGGGTTCTTTGAGCGCCGGTATGGCAAGCACGGCACAGCGCGCGCGGCGTAGAACCCGTTCGGTCACGCTGCCGATGAGCATATGCGCCAAGCCGGTTCTGCCGTGAGTGGGCATGACGATCAGGTCCGCGCCTTCCTGCTCGGCCTTTTCAACGATGCGTTTATAGGGAGTGCCGATGCCGATGTCATGCCGAGGCCATTGATCAGGCGGTGCGTCCGCGCAACACTCTGACACGAAACGCTCGATGAGTTTTTTTCGTTGATCCAAGAGTTTCTTGAATTTCGGCGTGTCCGTTTGCAGCACCACCCAGTCTTCACGTCCTTGCGGGAACGGCGTTTCTTCGATGGAGATGACGTTGTAGATCAGCACGTCGCTCTGCTGCCATTGAGCCAAGTCGAGCGCGTATTGAACGCCCAGCTTGGAGAAATCTGACAAGTCCACCGGCGCAAGTATTTTCTTAATCTTGGTCATAGGCATGCCTCTCAAGCCTTTATAGTCTCTTTCGATGGACGGCGGCAACTAGGGCGACCGAGCCCCCATCGCGATGGATCGTTCAACATTCGGCAGGCCCGGCGCAGAACCTTGCGCGTCTAAGCCGTCGGATCGCAAGACTGAGTCGGAAAAGCCCAAAACGGCGGGGCTCGAAAGCCACCTCAACAAATTGCAATTCGGATTTGCCCTGCTTCCCGTCCCAACAGTGTTGCCGATGCTGGAATTTGATTCCTTGGCCATTAACTATGAAAAACAAATGATGGAGTCAAAGCGAAGAATATTTTTACGGGGTGAAGCGGCCAGCCAGCCACTGTCCGCCGACCATGGCGAGCACGAAGAGGAATACCGCTGGCGAGCCGCTTGCTAATGCCGCCAGTGCCGGTCCCGGACAAAAGCCGCCGAGTCCCCAGCCGATGCCAAACAGGGCGGCGCCGAGTATAAGCGGGCGATCGATGTCGCGCCGGGTGGGCAAAATGAACTTATCAGCAAGCCACGGCCGGGGACGCCGGAGAATCAAAGCGAAGGCGGGACCCGTGATGGCGAGCGCGCCGCCCATGACGAACGCGAGTGTCGGGTCCCAACGGCCGGCGACGTCGAGAAAGCCGATCACCCGCGCCGGGTTGATCATCTCGGAAATACTGAGACCGAAGCCGAACAAAACTCCTGCCATTAGTGCCGTGACGCATAGCATTAGAAGCTCACATGTCGCATCACGAAAACAGTCAACGCGCCGAACAGCATGAAGGTCGCGGTTGCCGCCAGCGAACGCGGCGAGCGGCGCGCCAGACCGCACACGCCATGGCCTGAAGTGCAGCCTGAACCGAGCCTCGTACCCATGCCGACTAGGAATCCGGCCATGAGTAAAATTAAATTGCTCGCGGCAAGTTCAATCTTGAGTCCACCGGCGGCGAACGAATAAATCGCCGCGCCGCCAACCAGGCCAATGACAAAGGCCACACGCCAAAATCGCTCCACGCCACTGATAGCCCAGAAGACGCCGCCGAGAATCCCGGAAACGCCGGCAATGCGGCCGTTTAAGAGCATGAGTATAGAGGCGGCCACGCTGATGAGCGCGCCGCCAATCAGGCCACCGAGAAGATTCGGTTCAGACATCTGCTCTCCGTCAAATTCTCCCGCGCCAAGCGAAGGTGAATACCGGCGTTTGCCGGCATCACCAACCGGCGCGCATATTGCCTAAAATTTCCGAACGGGGGGCTTTTACAGGGGATTTCACTGCTTCACCCCCGCTTTGGCCTTCGTTTTCGCGTCGTCGATGATCGGTTGGAGCTTTTTTTTGAGGCTCGGATCGAGCTGAAAGGCCTTTTGGAAGTTGGCGTCGGCGTCATGGTCGCGATTCTGATAAACCCGGATGATGCCGCGGTACACGTAGGCGTCGGCGTTCTTTGGCTGCAAGACGATGACCTGCGTGAAGTCGCGGGCGGCGAGATCATGCTTGTCGATTCTAAGGTAAGCCAAGCCGCGATTAAACGGCGCTTCCGGGTCTTTCGGATCAAGTCGTGACGCTTCGCTGTAGTCCTCGATGGCCGCGTCAAATTTGCCGTTGCGCATTTTGGCCAAGCCGCGATTGTAAAAGGCCTCGGCCGATTGCGGATTCAATTTGAGCGTTTCGTCGAAGTCCCGGATGGCGTCTTCGTACTTGTTCAATTGCGAATAGGCGATGCCGCGATTGTAATAGGCGTCGGCCAGCTTTGGGTCGCGCGCCAGAGCGCCGTCGTAATCTTTGATCGCTTCGTTTTTCTTGTCCAGGGCGAGGTAGCTGTTGGCGCGATTGAAATAGTTCTGCGCGTCCTCGGGGTCAATGCGGATCGCTTCGCTAAAATCCTTGACGGCGATATCGTAACGCTTGGCGTCGAAATGAATCCCGGCGCGATTGACAAAACTACGCGCGTCATCGGGGCTGAGCTTGATCGCCGCGCTATAGTTAATCAGCGCTGATGGAAATTGTTTCAAGCGGCGGTAAACGTTGGCGCGATTGTAATAGGCGTCAGCGTCTTGGGGGTTCAATCGAATCGCTTCACTGTAATCTCTGAGGGCCTGCTTATTTTGTCCGAGATCGTAGTGCGCGTTGCCGCGGTTGAAGTACGCTGCGGCAACCTTGGGATGGGCTTTGATGACTTTGTCATACTCGGCGAGCGCTTCTTCGACTTTGCCGGCATCGTGCAAATCAAGGGCGGTCTTGAGCGGATCGTCGGCTTGGCCGGCCCAAAGGAAAGCTGGCGCGCCGAACAACATCAAGATAAAGCCAAGTCGTTTAAGCGTCCCCATCAGTAGTCATTTTCCTTTGATCTGCATAATCAATGGCTCGATCATGTCCTTGAGCCCGGGGTCAAGCTCGATCGCCTTGATGAAATCTTTTTGCGCATCGTCACTCTTGCCTAGGCGCGCGCGGATGATGCCGCGGTTGGCGTAGATTTTGCCGTTTCTGCTGTCCAGCCTGATCGCCTCGTCGTAGTCTTTGACCGCGTCTGTATACTTGCCGAGCAGCGAGTAGGCATTAGCCCGGTTGTTGTAGGATTCGGCATTCTTGGGCTCGAGTCTGAGCGCCTCACTAAAATCCTGCACCGCGAGGTCGTTCTTGCCGAGCCGCCGGTAGGCGATGCCGCGCTGATAGTATACCTCGGCGTCTTTTGCATCGAGCTTTAGCGCTTGATTGAAATCGCCGATGGCTTTTTCAAATTGCTTCAGAGCGTTTTGGGCTAGGCCGCGTTGGCGATAGGCCCGTCCTGCGCTGGGCTCGTTTTTGATCACTTCGTCGAGATCCTTGACGGCGCGGTCGAAGCGCTTCTGGGTGAAATGGGCATTGCCCCGGTTAAAAAACGCGTCCGACAATTTTGGGTTTAACTTGATCGCCTCGTCATAGTCTCTAACGGCGATGTCGATCTGCCCCAGCTTGAAATAGGCGAGTCCGCGGTTGTTATAGGCTTCATCGGATTTCGGCGCGGCCTTGACAGCGCGGTTGAAAGCCGCGACGGCTTCTTTGAATTTGCCTGCTTGGTAAAATTTTATCCCTTCTTTGAAGGCATTTTGCGCTTCACCGCCAGCGGCGATGGCGGGAAATATTAGCAAAAGGATAGCAAAGCGCCAAATTTTTCCTGCCAGCCGATGCGTTGCCATAAGATGATTTAACCGATGCTCGCCCTAATGTCCAATTCGGCGGGCGCCGTCCTGCAGTCTAGACAAATACGGCAAAAAGGAATATTGCTGAGCAATATTAAGAACTCAGGAGGGAAGAACCTATGACCACAGCGACTGCGGCGAAACTTACAGCGGATCAAGTTCTGGGAAAAGATAAGATCGTCTCGTCGGATTCACATATCATGGAGCCGCCGGACCTTTGGGAAAAGACTCTTACACCGAGCCTGCTCGCCAAGTTTCCAAAGTTTCCGCCGCGCAATGCGGTCGGTGAAAAACCCGGGGGTCACGACCCCAAGGCCAGATTGGATGAGATGGCGGTCGACGGCGTCAGCGCTGAAGTTTTGTACGCGACTTACGGGTTGCGGCTTTTCGCCCTCGAAGATGCCGAGCTGCAGCAAGCCTGTTTTGAGATCGCCAACGATTGGATGATGGAGTACTGCAAGGCCGCGCCGGGCCGACTCTTCGGCATTCCCAATATCTCCATGTACAACATCCCCAACGCCATCAAAGAACTTGAGCGCTGCAAGAAGAACGGTATGATCGGCTGTATGATCTGGCAAGTGCCGCCGGACAATCTGCCGTTTACCAGCGACTATTACAATCCGTTCTGGGAAGCAGCCTCTGAATTGGATATGCCGGTCAACGTGCATATCTTAACCGGCTTCAACTATAGCCGATTCGAGCGCAAAGGCTTGGATACCTACCGCATGACCGTGAATCAAAAGCTCGCCGATGCGGCGAATACCCTATTTGACTTGGTGTTCGGCGGAGCCTTGGCGAAATACCCCAAGCTGAAACTGGTTTATGTCGAAAACGAGGTGGGCTGGATTCCTTTCTACGCTCACGAATGGGACAAGTATTTTGTCCGCCACAGCCCGAAAGCGCCGCTGCCCTACATGAAAAAGCTCCCCGGTGAATATATCAAAGAACAGGTGTTCGCGACCTTTTTCAGCGATCCAGCCGGCGGACGGATGATGGACTGGTTCGGCGAGGATAATTTTATGTGGTCGAGCGACTATCCGCACGCGGCATCGACCTGGCCGCATTCGCGCCAAGTGATTGCCGATGAGTTGGGCCACTTGCCCAAGCCGGTGATCGACAAGGTGGTCCGGCAAAACGTGCTTGATCTTTACCATCTCAAGGTTGATGGGATTAACAATTAATAAGGAATTATTCACAACCAACGGGAGTCTTCATGCAGCTAGCAAAAAAACTCGAAGCGGAAGCCAAACCGCACACGCAAAAATTTTCTCTCAGGACGCCCTATATGAAGCAGGGGCGGGTCACCCAGCTCGTCGCTGAGACCGAGAACCTGTGGCTCCATACCAAGATTAACTACGAAGGCGGCGAGAATGAAATTCACAGCCATCTCGACGAAGATCATTCGTTCGTCGTGCTCGAAGGTCAGATGAGCGTCTTCGACGAGAAGGGTGGCGAAATTAAAGTCGAGAAACATCAAGGCGTGATGATTCCGAAGGGCGCCTATTATCGCTACTTGAATACCGGCCCGGAGAACTTGGTCGTGCTGCGCATCGGTGCCGGGATTAAAGGCGAGCCCCAGGGCGGCGTCGAGATGCGCGTGCGTCCCGACGGCAAGCCTTTACTCGCCAACTCTGAAGCGAACAAGACCGTGCCGCCGATCCAGGACAGCAGATTCTTCGCGGACTTGGCCGGCTAAGTTTTCATTCAATCAGCATATGTTAGTAACCCCCGGCCGCTGAGAAATCAGTGGCCGGGGTCGTTTTGGGGAGGCACCATGACGCAAGCAGTCCGACCGATGCCCGAAGAGATGCCGCGCGAGTTGTGGCGCGGTTATCGGCCGACCAGCCAAACCTGGGAGGGGAGCCTTAAGGATATTTTCATCACGCCTCAATCGGGGCACGCGATGGTTTCCCTCTCCACCGTGCGCGCATTCGCCGATCGCGGATTAGAGGGCGACCGATTCTTTCGCGACTCCTGGGATGCGGTCAAGCGATCTGACAAGGCAGTAAGTCTCATCGAGGACGAGATCTTGGAGCTTGCGGCCAGAGAGATCGATGTTGGCGCTATCGGCATACTGACCCGGCGCAATCTGGTCACCCGTGGCGTGCCACTCATTGAGCTGCTCGGCCAAGAGTTCACGGTTGGCAATGTGCGCATGCGCGGTATCCGCCTGTTCGAGCCCTGCGGCCATCTGGTCGCGGTCACTAAGCTGCCGGCTATTTTTAAGGCGCTGGAACATCGCAGCGGCTTGAAGGCAGCGGTTGTGAGCGACGGCGAGATCCGAGTTGGCGATGCTGTTGTGTTACGGGAGAACTCGTAGTGCAGTACTGTAACATCTGTTCGGAATATCTCCCGCAAAGGCGCAAAGGTAAGAGAGAACAAATCCGAACTTAGCGTCTTGGCGCCTTTGCGCGAGAAAATTCTTAGGCTCTAGCCTTTCAAAGCAACGAGGAAAGATTCGATGGAATTCGGTCTACATCTTCCGGCCTCAAGCGCGACGGTGCAAGCCGAAGAGTTGGTTCGCTTTGCCCAGCGAGCCGAGGCCCTCGGCTTTTATTGCATCACGGTGGCGGATCACGTCATCGTGCCACGCGACATTTCGGTGCCCTATCCCTATACGGTCGACGGCAAATATCCCGGCACGGGCTATCATCTGGAAACTCTCACGACCATCGGTTTTTTGGCGGGTGCGACGCGACGAATTCGCTTCGTCACCAGTGTGATGATTTTGCCCTATCGCAATCCAATTGTTACCGCAAAAATGCTCGCGAGCCTCGACGTGCTGTCCGGCGGGCGGATTATCGTCGGCGCCGGTGTAGGCTGGATGAAGGAAGAATTCGAAACCATCCGCACCGAGGCATACGCCGAGCGAGGGAAAGTGACCGACGAGTATATCGCGGCGTTCAGAGAGCTGTGGAGCAGCGACCATCCCAACTTCAGCGGCAAGTATTGTAGCTTTTCCAACATTATCTTTGAACCCAAGCCGGTGCAAAAACCGACCATTCCGATCTGGATCGGCGGCCATAGCAAGCAGGCGATTCGCCGCGCCGCGCGCCTCGGCGACGGCTGGCATCCGATCGGTGGTGTGCCGACGATTCCTCTGGAGCCCGAAGCAATCAAACAAGACATGGACATGCTGTTCGAATATGCGGTCAAGGCCGGGCGCGATCCGAAGATCCTTCGCGTCGCCTTGAAGGGCTCGCTGTTCGACCGCGAGAAACAAATCACGCCAGGCAAGAGGCGCCGTTTCATCGGCAGCGCCGAACAGATCGCCTGCGATATTCGCGACTATCAAAGCGCCGGCGTCGACACCATGATCTTCGACGTGCGCCGCCCGAGCATGGCGGAAACCTTAGAGCGCATGGAGTGGATGGCGAAGGAAGTGTTTCCGCAAGTCTAGGTCGTCGGTAGAAGGACTGCCTGGGCCATGATTGTTACGTCGGTGCGCGATCATCTGTGTGTTACACCAAGCAATCAAATTGACATGGTTTGGGCGCCTGACGCGGGAGTCATCCTGACCTCGAAGGCCCATTCCCTGACACCGAGTCGGTTCACAGAATTTGACAAGTCAACAAAAATAGTTGAGTCGTGTACGTCTGAGCCTTTCGCAAATAGGATAGACTCGGACGAGGAGCCGAGCGAGAATCAAGGAGACCCTAAATGCGCGAGATTTTACCTGATATCTTCACCTGGCAGTGGTTTTCGGAACCCCATGGGTACCATTTTAACGGCCACTTCATTCGGCACGAAAATGGCAACCTTTGCGTCGATCCGGTGG
>Ga0326597_10004801_pt1 | contig 18885 bp, 21 predicted proteins | sample RVTome_12_FD_203789 | JGI IMG/M metagenome (GOLD analysis project Ga0326597, IMG submission 203789) | Soil microbial communities from uranium-contaminated site in the Upper Colorado River Basin, Wyoming, United States - RVT100D185 | ecosystem: Environmental > Terrestrial > Soil > Contaminated >... | reverse complement strand
GGCACGGAACTCGTCCGCACCCAGCCTGCCGGCCAGCCCGACAAGGGCGTCCAGGTCGGCGGGGTCCTCGGACAGCCGCCGCCGGCGGGCGGTCCGCGCGATCGTGGCCGCGTGATCGAGGCTGATCGTCCCGTCCGCGAGTGCGTCGGCGGTTTGCGGGAGCGACCCGAGCATGGCGGCGGTCGTGGTGTCACGGCCGGCATCGTCACGGGACTGACCCGCCCGGTTGATCAGCCACTCGTTCAGGGACGGCGCCCCGTCAGTGTCGTGTGCCCCGATTGCCTGTGCGTCCGCGAGGGCTCGCAGGCGTGCCGCGGCGGCGACGGCAGCCACCCGGCCGTGGGCGCGGACCCGCTGAAGGGCGACCTCGGGGTCGTCGATGGCCGGTGCGTCCAGCAGGCCCCGCAGGGTCGACGCGACGCGGTCAAGCGCGTCAAGGACCGGGTCGCCGCGAAGGTGGGGGCAGGGGTTGGGGCCGGGTCGCCGTGCGGGCGACCCGTGTCGGTGGGGGCGGGGTTGGTGGACATCAGTTCGGTCACCGTAGAGCATGGGTGTGACATGGCCAAGTGTTTTCTGACAATCCACAGGCGTGTGTGCGCTTGACAAAACCTGTTGAACGGTATGTACAACTTCCACAGCGTCGTCCACAGTCTGTGGATAACTCACCGCGTGTTTCGTGCACCGCCAGTCCCATATATGGGACATACGGTTCCCGACCGCAGTGGGCGCCGGGCTGCGGGCGTCCGGCTCCCGGGCTGATCGGCCCGCGGCCAGCAACGGGCGGGTCCGGCACATCCCTGATTCCAGGGACCTGCGATCGGGTCAGACTCGGTCCATCACCCCACGAGTCCTCGACCGCAGGACGAACCACGACCGAAGGAGTCGCCATGTACGAACAGACCTCGATCCCCACGACCACGACCCCCGACGACCACGCTCCGCCCAGCCCATCGACCGCAGCCTCGATCGACCCTCGGACGGGCGTCACACCGGCACCGGCGGGCTACCTCGCCGCCATGGTCGGCGGTGGCATCGGTGCCGTCGCCCTCATGGTCGCCGGCGGGCTGATGGGCGCTGCGCTGATCCCGATCCTCGAGGACCCGAACGGGGGCATGGAGAACCTCGGCCTGCTGCTGATCCCGCTCGCACTCGGTGCCCTCGGGATCATCGGCGGCATGGTCCTCGGCGTGTGGGTGGGACTCACGAAGCAGGCTCACCCGGGCGCGATCGCCACGGCGAGCCTCACCATCCCATTCACGGTGCTCGTGCTGTCTGCATCGATCGGGTTCCTACCCGGTGGCGCTCCCCTGCTGCTCATCGGCGTCCCTGGCATGGCGCGCTGGATCGTTCTACGCGCCAGGGCCAGCTAACGGCCGGCGACCAACTCGAGCCGCTCGACCAGCGAGTCGATCGGCGGCAACCCGGCGGCTTCTTCTGCCAGCGCCTTCGACGACCGGTCATAGCCACCGGACAGCACGTCCCGAACGGCGGATCGGAGGTTGTCCACCGTCTGCTCGTCGACCCCTAGAACCCGACCGATCCCCACCTCTTCGACCCGGCGCCCGTTCGCGGGCTGGTCCGCGAACTGAGGAAGCACGACCATCGGCCGTCCCATCACGATCGCATCCTGCACGGTCCCCGCGCCGCCGTGCGTGATGACCGCACGCGACGACGGGATGACCTGCGAATGCGACACGAACTTTCGGACTTCGATGCTCGGCGGTGTCGCCGGCAGGCCGATCTCCGCCGGGTCGACGCCGGTCGTGACCACCGCGGCCAACTCGAGATCCGCCAGCGCCTCGAGGATCGTGCGCAGCAGCCGTGGTCCGCCGAAGAAGCTCATCACCTCGGTCCCGAGCGTCGCGTACACGGGTCCATCCGGCGGCACGTCCCGCAGCGGAGTACCCAGCCCGTACCGCAGCACCTCGGTCGGCAGGTCCGACGGCTCGTCGAACGACTCCGGCGTGGGCGTCAGGATCAACGCATCCGTCGCCATCGTGCCGGGGTCGGGGACGCCTACAAGCGTGCGGAGCCGGGACAGAGGCTCGGCCACGAGGCCACCCAGGAGGCCGAACGCCGACTGCAGCCCACCCATCCCGATCACGGACGGCAGACCGTCCCGCTCGCAGATGACCAGGCTGGCCATCTCGCCGGGGTCACGGACGACGAGGTCGAAGGATCCCTCCCCCATGACCGTCTCGAGACGCGGCAGCGCCGCTCGTGGAGACACATACCCGAAGCCGATGCCGACCGCCTTTTCACCCAGCGACGGGTCGCCCGTCGCGGCGGCCTGTTCGAACAACGCGCGCTGCTCATCGGTGGGCTCGGCCTCGTCGAACGCCCGCGCGCCGAACCCCGCCTCACTGATCGCGCCGGCGGACGTCTCCGGGCACGCGAACAAGACCTCGTGACCACTGCGGACCAGCGCCGAGGCGATCGGGAACAGGGGCCGATAGTGACCGGCGCCCGACGTCGTCGAGAACAGGACCTTCACGGCCGCGCCCCTGACGTCTCGTGCGCCTCGGCCTGCGTCACCGCTTCGAGGATCTGCTTGGCCAGGGCGCGCGCCGACGCGACATCGAGCTCCACGCCCACACGCGCTTCGACCCCGGCCGACTCATTGACGAAGTCCAGCATGACGGCGTGCTCCATCGGGGCACGGAACGGGTGGTCGTACGCGACGTAGACGTGATCGATGTCGAACCACCCGTCATGGCCCTTCGCGCAGCCGACCGCGTGGACCTTCGAAGCGATCATCGTGCACATACGTCACCTCTCTCCGCGCAGAGTCCGCGCCAGGAAGTCCCACACCTTCGGCCATGCGTCGACGGCGGCCTCGGCGCGGTACGACGCTGGCTTGTCGTGGTAGAGGAAGCCGTGGCCCGCACCCTCGTACCGGTGGAACTCGTAGTCCTTGCCGTGTTCCCGCAGCGCCGCCTCGAGCGTGTCGACCTGGGCCGGCGTCGGGTTCTGGTCCTCGCTGCCGAACAGGCCTAGCACGGGGCAGGGCAGGTTCGCCGTGTAGTCGATCGGCGCGACCGGTGTCTTCACTGTCAACTCGTCGGGCCCGACGACGATCCGGCCACCCCAGCAGTCGACCACCGCGGCGACCGTGGGACCGCGACAGGCCGCCAGGTAGGCGTGCCGACCGCCCGAACACGTCCCGAAGTACCCGACCATCTGCGTGGTGTACGGCTGCGCGCGCAGGAACTCGACGCATCCGGTCGCGTCGCCGACGACCTGGTCGTCGGGCATCCCACCGTCGGCCCGCACGCGCGCTGCGACGTCGTCCGGGTCACCGTGTCCGGTTCGGCAGTACAGATCAGGACAGATCGCCGCGTAGCCATGGTGGGCGAACAGTCGGGTCGCATGGAGGTACCACTCGTCCCAGCCCGGCAGATGATGGAACAGGACGACGCCAGGGAACGGGCCGGGACCGGTCGGGCGTGCGCAGTACGCGTGGATCCAGTCCCCGCCGTCACCCTGGACCGCGACCATCTCGGCGAGGATCCCGCTGTACGCATCGGTTCGCACCACGTCTGCGCTCCTACTCCGCCGAGGACGAGCCGGGGACCAGCCGGGAATCGACCGAGGATCGACCAACACCACAACGCCCGAACGCTAGCGTCCAGCCACGCGACCGGAGACTGCACCTGATGCCCTCACCGCTGCGCCCCATCCAGACCGTCATCGCCACGATCGTCGGCGGCCTCGTCGGCGGTTACCTCGCCGGCATAGCCGCAGGCGGCGTGTTGTCCGCCGTCAGCAGCGGTGGCCTGGAAGACCTCGCCACCGCGCTGCTGGCCGCGCTCGCGGGCGCGTTCGTCGGCGCGACCATCGGCGTGCTGATCGTGTTCCGCGACACCACCGTCCGTGAACGGATGATCATGGTGGCCACGATGCTCGTGATCGGCCCACCCGTGGCGATCGGCCTCGCGGCGGCCGCGGCCCGTGTCGAGAGTTCTCCGCTCCTACTCACAGCGATCATCGTCGGCATTTCGGGCACGGCGCTCCTTGGCCGGTGGTTCGCGATCCGTGGATCACACAGCGCACCGCCGGAGCCGCCGCCTCAGTAGCTGCGACGGATCGGGAACAACCTGTCGTCGAGGAGTTCCGGTTCGTCGCCAGCGAGACAGGCGAACACGAGCCGGAACGTGTTGACGAACGTCACGTCCTCGGGGACGTCGTCGCCGCAGTCCCCCGGCAGACGGAGCGCGCTGAACGCCGAGAAGAACATGTCGTCGTCGAGCAGCACCTCGCCGCGGGTCTGCCGCCCGAGGCCGAGCCGGGGGCCGTGGTCACCCTGGATGGCGATGACCGCGTCCGGGTCGACCGCCAGGATTCGGTCGACCGCGGCCTCCAGTTGCTGGAACAGGCACCGCACCGCGTCGGCGTATTCCGGACCCTCGCCCCAGTCCCTGAAGCTCAACGGGACGTCGCGGATCCGGCACGCCGCGTCACGCAGGAACGGCGTGTGCGGGTTCATCAGATGGATCATCGCGAAGAACGGCGACCGTGGAGCGGAATCAAGCACCCGGCTGATCACGTGGGCCGGGTCGTTGGCCACGGCGATGGTCGAGTTCGCACGCTCGTCCGCGATGACTTCGATCAACGGCGTGGCCGACGCCAGCGCCCACTGCGTATCGCTCAGCGGCCCGTGCGCGCCGATGCAGACGTCCTCACGCCCACCGCACCGACTGCCCGACCACAGTCCGGAGTAGGCGTGGAGGTATCCGTACCCGTTCGCACGGAACGTGTCGACCGTGCGGTTGTCGCCCCGCAGGATCGGCGCGTACCTACCGGTTGGCGGTTCGTCCACGCCTTCGTAGACGTAGTCGAGTTCGAGCGTCGACGACATGGCCAGGTGCGTGAACGGGTAGTTGGTCCGTGACTCGAGCGGGACCCGGAAGCCGTTGCCCTCGAGGGAGTCGACGAACGGCCCCGTGTCGACACCCAGTTCCTCGTAGAGGTAGACCGGTCCGGCAAAGGCGTCGAGCATGAACCAGTAGACGTTCGGGGTCTGCGCGAACTCCGCCAGCCCCGGCGCGGGGACCTCGGGCACCGGATCCGCCTCGGCCGGGGAGGCGGTCACCAGTTGGACCAGCGGCGCGATCAGCAGCGCCGGCGCGATCACCGCGACGAGCCGCTGCACGCCAGGGCGTTTCGCCGCTGGTACCGCGGGGCCGAGCACGAGGGCGGATGCCAGCACCCACCACCACAGGCCGCTCATCTCGACGCCGATGCTCTCGCGCACGCCGGCCACGAGCGGGTAGTTGAACAGAAGGTACAGCGCCAGCGCGGTAACCGTCCCGACCCAGCGCGCAACGTGACCTCCCCACCGTGCCGCGATGGCGACGGCGGCAAGTCCCACCGCGGACGTGACGGCCCACCAGATGAGTACCTGGCCGAGGTCGACACCCTGCCCGACGTTGGTGGCCAACAGGGTCAGGTACGGCAGGGTGGCGATCGCAAGCACCGGCACGATGGCCGGCCAGACCGACCGGCGGTCGATCGAACCGGCGGCGGCGTCGTTGGAGGCGTGTTCGGGCATCGCCGCGCAACGTACCCCCGCCGTGGAATCCTCCCCGTTGCCCGGGCGTTGGCGCCCGCACCACCCAACGAGCAGGTCCCCATGTCCGCCGAGGTCCACCGCCTGGCTGCGTTCACCACCGATCCTGCCGGTGGCAATCCGGCCGGCGTCGTTGTCACCGACACGGCGCTGCCCGATGCCGCCATGCAGCAGATTGCTGCCGACGTCGGCTACTCCGAGACCGCCTTCCTGGTGTCTGCCGGCGACCGGCGGTTCGACGTCCGGTACTTCGCCCCAACTTCGGAGGTCCCGTTCTGCGGCCACGCGACGATCGCCTCGGGGGTTCTGCTTGGTAAGGGATCGAGCGGCCCTGGGACCTACGTGTTCGCGACGGCCTCGGGGGACGTGACGGTTGACGTGAGCGTCGACCATCGGGGTGCTGCGATCGCAACCCTGCACTCCGTCGAGCCTTCCGTCAGGATTCCCGACCGCTCCCTGCTGACCGGGGTACTGGGCGCCTTCGACCTCACCGACGACGACCTCGATGGCACCTACCCGCCGGCGATCGCGTACGCGGGCGCACACCACCTGATCCTGGTCCTCGCAGACAGGACCCGCCTGGCCCGGATGGCCTACGACTTCGACGGAGCCCGCGACCTGATGGACACCCACGACCTGACGACCATCGCCCTGCTCTGGCAACAGGACGCCACGACCTGGGATGCGCGCAACGCCTTTGCGATCGGCGGCGTCGTCGAGGACCCCGCGACCGGCGCAGCAGCCGCCGCGTTCGGGGCGTACCTCCGCGATGGCGGCCACGTCCAGGCGCCGACGGCCATCGACATCGTGCAGGGTGAGGACATGGGCCGTCGCTCCGAGCTGCACGTGACGATCCCGCTGCTCGGAGGCATCGCCGTGTCCGGCCACGCCGTCATGCTTAGAATCTGAGGCGCTTGACTTATACCCCTATGGGGTATATATCTCTGCGACGTCACCTCCCCGGGAGAGCAAGATGCAGACCCCGCACGAGCACGAGGAACATCGAGCCGGACAAGGGTCCGGGCATGGCGCCGGACACGGCGACCACATCGCGATGTTCCGCGAGCGGTTCTGGTGGTCGCTGGCCCTGTCGCTGCCGGTCATCCTCTACAGCCACATGATCCAGGAGTGGTTCGGCTACTCGGCACCGCACTTCTCCGGCTCCGACCTGATCGCGCCCGGGCTCGGGACGGTGGTGTTCGCGTACGGCGGCTGGCCATTCCTCACCGGCGGTGTCGCCGAGGCGCGTGCGCGACGGCCGGGGATGATGCTGCTGATCGCCATGGCGATCAGCGTTGCCTTCGCGGCCAGCATCGCGAGCGCTCTCGATCTGTTCGACATGGACCTGTGGTGGGAACTCGCACTCCTGATCGACATCATGCTGCTCGGTCACTGGATGGAGATGCGTGCGGTCGGTCAGGCTCGCGGGGCGTTGAGCGCGCTTGCGGAACTGCTGCCGGATGAGGCGGACCGCGTCACCGAGGACGGCACCGAGACCGTGTCCATCGGCGAGCTGGTCCCCGGCGATCTCGTCGTCGTCCGTCCCGGAGCCAGGGTCCCCGCAGACGGCCTCGTCGAGTCCGGTGCCGGGGAGTTGGACGAGTCGATGGTGACCGGCGAGTCACGCCCCGTCCGCCGTCAGGAGGGCGATCGGGTGGTGGCCGGCACCGTCGCCACCGACAGCGCCATCCGGGTCCGCATCGATGCCGTCGGCGAGGACACCGCACTTGCGGGCATACAGCGTCTGGTCGCAGAGGCGCAGTCGTCGAACTCGCGGGCCCAGGCGCTCGCCGACCGTGCAGCCGCCCTGCTCTTCTACGTCGCGGTGGCTGCCGCCGCCATCACGTTCGTGTCTTGGATGGCCCTCGGCCAGACTGCGGACGCCACGTTGCGCACCGTCACCGTGCTGGTCATCGCCTGCCCCCACGCCCTCGGTCTGGCCATCCCGCTCGTGATCGCGATCTCGACCTCGCTGTCGGCCCGCAACGGCATCCTCATCAAGGACCGCCTGGCTCTCGAGCGCATGCGTTCGGTCGACGTCGTGCTGTTCGACAAGACCGGGACCCTGACACGTGGCGAGCACGTGGTGACCGATGTCATAGCCGACGACCCGGACGCCATGCTGGCTCTTGCGGCAGCGGCCGAGGCCGACAGCGAGCACCCGCTCGCCCGCGCGATCGTCACCGAGGCGAATGGTCGCGGCCTTCAGGTGCCGGCCGCGACACGCTTCTTGGCGATGACGGGGCGCGGCATCGAGGCCGAGGTGGACGGTTCGACCATCGCCGTCGGCGGGCCTGCACTCCTACGCGAGTCGGGCGTCGAGGCCCCAGCCACCATCGCCGGCGCCACGGCCAGCGCACGGGAACGCGGGGCAGCCGTGCTGTACGTCCTGCGCGACGGCCAGGTCATCGGAGCGATCGCCCTCGAGGACGACGTCCGTGCCGAGTCACGTGCGGCCATCGAGCGTCTGCACGAGCGCGGGATCCGAGTCGCGATGATCACCGGCGACGCCAAGCAGGTCGCCGACGCCGTCGCGGCCGACCTCCTCATCGACGACGTGTTCGCCGAAGTCCTGCCAGAGGACAAGGACAAGAAGGTCGCCGACCTCCAGCGCGACGGACTGATCGTGGCCATGGTCGGGGACGGCGTGAACGACGCGCCGGCGTTGGCACGAGCGGACGTCGGCATCGCGATCGGGGCGGGCACGGACGTGGCCGTCGAGTCAGCCGGGATCGTGCTCGCCGCCAATGACCCGAGGGCCGTGGTGTCGTTGATCGATCTGTCCAGGGCGAGTTACCGCAAGATGCTGCAGAACCTGGTCTGGGCGGCTGGATACAACGTGGTCGCCATCCCGGTCGCCGCGGGTGCGTTCGCGTGGGCAGGCGTGGTCCTGGCGCCGGCGCTCGGCGCGGTCCTGATGAGTGTTTCGACCATCGTCGTGGCCCTGAACGCCCAACTGCTCCGGCGGGTCAAACTGCACGCCTCCTGACCGGGCAATCCGTGCGCGTCAGAAATCGCAGCCGTGCATCTTCTCGGCATGGAACCCAATGATCTGGTCGGGCAGGATGCCTACGACCTCCTCCACCCGCAGGACGCTCTCCCCTTCCAGAAGTCCCATGCCATCGAACTGGAGCATGGCGAACTGACCGCCGTGCAATACCGGATCAGACGCGCGGACGGCACCTATCGGTGGGTGGAGACGACGACTCGCCTCGTTGCGGAAGAGCAGGTGATCGTGGCTGTGACCCGGCCGATCGACCTCCGCCGGTCGGCCATGACCGCACTCGGTGCCGAGCGGGTCCTGGCGGCACGGGTCAAACAGGTCGACGAACAACGGCGTCAGTTCATGACTGCCATCGCCCACCGAGCCGTCACCCGATCACGATCGTCCGCGGGATGGCGGAGCTGCTGGCGCATCGCGCCGAACAGATGAGCGATGCCCAGCGCGGCATGGCCATCGACCGCATCTTCGCCAATGCCAAGGAGCTCCAGCAGCTCATCGAGGACGTCACGCAGGCCGAGGCGCTCGCACGCAGGGCCGCACGCGTTCAGGTGCGACCGCTGCCCCTAATCACGTTGGTCAGGAACGCCCTCACCCACACCCCGATCGGCACACTGATCTGGATACGCAAGGAGCGCCAGAACGCCGAGATCGCCGCCCAACACGGCGGACGCGTGTGGGTCGAGGCCCGAGTCGGCGGTGGGACATCGTTCCGCCTTCTCCTGCCGACCGCGGCTGCCGACCGGACCCAACGATGGACGGACACGTCGCATGGCGGCCAGGAGCCGATCGACGTGGGCCAGCAGATGGTCCGCGTGCTCGTGATCGACGACGACCCGAACATGACCACCCTGCTGAACCCTGGCCGACCCGCGGCAAGAAACCGCGGCGATCCGTGCCGGCATGAAACGTCCTCGTGGCCAAGACGGCCGGCGTTGACAAACTCATCCGTTGGCTGCGCCGCCCGATCGCCAACACCGTGATGGCCGGCTCAGCCAAGCAGTCGATCGATGACCAGCAGCACCGCTAGGACGGGAAGCAGTCCGGCGTCGGCGCGCCGAAGGCGGCAATCTGCAGGCGGGCCACCAGGTCCGGGTCCTCGTACGCGAAGCGATCATCGATCCGGCCGAGCCCGACCCGGACGAGCGCGATGTTCAGCGAGCTTCCGTCAGCCACTCGGACGACCTCCCCGAGCAGTCGGCCGTGCCGGTCGCGGCGCGGTGCTCCGTCCGGCCGGTAGATGGCGACCGTCTGCCCAGCGAGGAAGGCACCGGCGAAGTCGCTGGCCTCGGCCCCGCACGGCTCGACCCCGCCGTGGATCTCCGGGGTGTCGACGATGGCCAGACGGATGCGCGTGCCGTCGTACAGGTCGATCGTGTCGCCGTCGACGATGTCGGCGACCCTGCCCTGCAGCACCACCGGCGCATCGTCTCCGCGCGGCGAGGACGAGCCGGTCGGCGTCGTCTCGTCGTCTCGGAACAGGACCACCCCGGCCGCCAGGAGCAGTGAAACGACGAGAACGGCGAGCCAACGGTTGCCTGCCATCTCACGCCCCGACTGATCACGGTGTGCCCGACCCCGACCAGTGTGCCAGCAGACCCCGACATGCGAGCTGGCCTCAGCTCTGGCGTTCGCGGTAGTTGGCGACCTTGGTTCGGTTGCCGCAGATCGCCATGGAACACCACTTGCCCGAGCGGTTGCGCGAGGCGTCGTAGAACGCCCAGTGACAGGTGTCGTTTCGGCACGCCTTCATGCGCGACCACGTGCCGTCGTGCATGGCGTGGAAGACGATGGCGAGCATTGCGCCGACGGCCCGGTCGAGTCCGGTACCGGCGGGCCGCAGGTGGGCGTGGTCGCTGGAGAGGTCGATCGTCAGCGGTAGTCCCGCCGACTCGCCCTGCAGGAGTTCGAGGGCTGCTTGCGGTGCGTCGATGCCGTCGTGGTTGGCGAGGAGCATCTCTCGCAGTGCCTCGCGCACAGCCAGCGCCCGTCGCCGATCGGCTTCCGTCAATGAGGCGGCATCGGTCAGCAGGCCGTGCCGGCCGAGCCATTCCGCGAGCGCCTCAGGGGTGTCGAATTCCTCGCCGCCGCTCTCGAGATCGACGGTGTTGAGGAAGGCCTCGATGAATCCGAGGTCGGCCGGTGCACGCGTCTGGTCACCTGCGGGAAAGGTCGGGATCAGTCCCTTGACGGCGGTGTCTCCCACGGCAGCTCCTCGGTCGCGACTTCTTCAGTGTAACCCTTGACAAGAGTATACCGGTTATGTAACCTACGTATATGGATAGACGGTTACACGCGTCGCGCATGGCAGACGCCGATCCCAGGAGACGGAGCAATGCATCCCACCATCATGGAACAGTTGGCGCACGAACGCATGAACGACATGCGCCGGGCCGCCGAGCGTCGTCACCGGGCGTTGCCGGTAGCCAGCACGGTGACCCCGAGCCCGGCATACACGACAGCTTCCCCGTACCGACGGCCGTTGGCGTGGGTGCGGAGGAATCGGGCGAGCCTGCGCCCGGCGGACGCCGACATCAGCGCGTAGGTCCCGTCGACCATCGTCGCCACCAGCAGGAAGAGCAGCCCCAGCGTCAGCGTCTGCACGAACATCGATCCCGCCCCCGGGCGGACGAACTGCGGCAGGAACGCCAGGAAGAAGATCGCGACCTTGGGGTTGAGCGCACTGACCGCAAAGCCCTGCACGACGAGTCGGCGCGCCGACCTGACCTGGACGATCCGACCCGCGACGTCGCCCTCGTCCTGTGTTCCCCCCCGCAGCGCGCGGTAGGCCAGGTACACCAGATAGGCGGCACCGGCCACCTTCACGACGGTGAACGTGACGGCGGTGCGGGTGACCAGCGCGGACAGCCCGGCCGCTGCAGCGGTGATGTGCACGAACATGCCGACTTCGACGCCCGCGGTCGACAGCAGTGCCGCGGGTCGTCCCTGCGAGATGCCCCGCGTGATGATGTAGACGACGTTGGGACCGGGAATGACCGACAGGGCGAACGATGCGGCCGCGAAGGCGACAAGGACCTCGGTGGTCACGTCCCCGGCAGTTCGGTCATGACGCGCCTCCGGCGATGTTGACCATCCAGAGCACGCCGAACTGGTCGGTGCACATGCCGAAGTGGTCGCCCCACGGCGCCTGCTTCAGCGGTTCGATGACGGTGCCTGCGCCGGACAGGGCGTCCCAGTAGCCACGCAGCGTGGCATCGTCATCGCCACTGAGCGAGATGTTCACGCCGGCCATGCCCGGCAGCTCCATGCTGTTGGGCATGTCGGCTCCCATCAGCACGATCCCGTTGTCACCCTCGAGCATGCCGTGCATGATCTTGTCGGCCTCGGCCGGGTCCTCGCTGGCGTGCATCTCGGCGAAGGTCGAGATGGCGAGTTCGCCACCGAAGACCGAGTGGTAGAACTCCATCGCCGCCCTGGCATTGTCGCGGAAGTTCAGGTAGGGGTTGAGCCTGACGGTCATTCGTTCGCTCTCCTCGGCCGGGGCCGGCCACTCGTCGGAACGTGCCGACCCTACGCCTACGGTGTGTCATCGACCAGCGCCGTTCGCCGGCGCGAGAAGTCCGACATGTCGGATATCGCGGTCACCCAGAACATCTTCCGTGCTACCAACGGCGGAGCCTCCCAGAAGGGCTGGGCGCCGCAGGCGGGCCAGCTCGCCGCGGTGGCGGCCGCCAACGACGTCACCGCCATCGTGGTGTCGATCGGCGGCAACGACCTCGGCTTCAGCGACATCATCATCTCCTGCACCGAGGACTGGTTCACCAGCCCGTCCTGGTGGGAGAACCACTGCCACGACGACGAGCAGGCCAACGTCGACAGCCGCATGCCCGCGGCGATGGCCGGTGTGGCCAAGGCAATCGCCGAGATCCGGGCCGTGATGGCCGCCGCCGGAGACGGCGACTACCGGCTCGTGCTGCGCAGCTACCCATCCCCCATCCCCCGCGCTTCCGAGAACCGCTGTTCCGAGTCGGGTTGGTCGCGGTGGCTCCGGAGTCCTCCCCATGGGCGACTACTACATGGGCAGCATCGACGGCCATCAGGTCGGCGGGATGATGCAGGCCGGCCCCGACCAGGAAGGTCTGCCGGCCGTCTGGACGGTCTTCTTCCACGGGCAGGACGTCGATGCGACGGTTGAACGGTCGTGGCCGCCGGTGGACAAGTCCTCGAGGCCCCATTCGACCTGCCCGAGGCCCGCGTTTCGATCGCAGCGGATCCGACCGGCGCGATGTTCGGCGTCATCGGCAACGACGCAGCGGTCGGCTCGTGGCTGAGCGACGAGCCGGGCTCGGTCTGCTGGGTCGAACTGATGAGCCGTGACCCGGCCGCCGCCGAGGTCTTCTACGCCGCGGTGTTCGACTGGAAGGCGGAAACCCAGGAGACGCACGGTGCCTACTACACGACCTTCCTGCTCGACGGCGACCCCGTCGCGGGAATGATGCTCATGCCCGGCGTGGTGCCGGCGGAGGCGCCGTCGTACTGGGGTGCCTACTTCGCCGTCGCGCGTCCGTCGACGGGCGCCTGACCCTCGCACCCGGGGTGCTGCTGCTCACGGGTGACGACCGGTGGGCCCGGATCGCCGGCGACTCCGACCCCTACGAGGGACGCCGCTGGCTCATGGTCGTCGACGGGCGTGGGCGTGTCCGCTGGCCGTTCAAGGATTGGCCGGACCCTGCGTGGGCCGGCTGGCACGTCCCGGTGCTGACATCCCGGGCGGTGTCGCCGGCCCATCTGGCGTGGCCGGGAATCGAGAGGATCCCCTACCTCGTGGTGGGCGACGGCCCGGTCGACCGCACGCTGCGGCTGTCCGCACCCGACCACCGGTCCGCCGAGGCAGTGGTCGGGGCGGGGCGAAGGTCCCAGAACCCGGATAGCCGGTCGTCGAGAAGGTGTGATTCGACCGGACGACGTGAAGATGTGAGGATTGGCGCACAGTCAGGGAGGTAGCGGTGCGCGACTACGCGGAACGGACGCTGCTGCCCGTCGTCGAGGGCACGTACGCCACGCACCGCTGGGGTCTGCGCTTCAACGACGACGAGGTCGAAGCCGCCTACCGGCGCTGGTTCGTGGACGAGGCCGTGCCATTCACCCGCATCGGCATGCTGGTCGCCGCGTTCGGCTGGCTGCTCGCGGTCCTGGTCCCCTGGATCTGGCTGCCGGGCACCGTTGACCGGATCCTGCCATGGGTGCTCGGCGTGATCGTGCCCGTCCTTGTGCTCCCCGTCGTGGCCAGTTACCTGCCGCGGTGGCGCCAGCTGATGCTGCCGCTGACGGCCTTGGCCAACGCGGCGGCCGGCCTCGTGCTCGTCGGACCCTTCCTGGTCGGCATCCTCGAGCAGCCCGAGGCGACCGGCGCAGCCGTTGGGTTGATGCTGTTCGCCTTCGCCGTGTTCCGACTGACGCTTGTCCAGGCCGTGCTCGCCGCCGGGTCCTACCTGGTGCTCGACCTCGCCGTCGTCGGCGCGCATCTGCGCAGCGGCGAACTCGGACGAAGCGAAGGCGTGCTGCACATCGCCCTGCCGGTCGTGCTCTTCCTCATGGCCGAGGTCGCCCACCTGCTTCGGAGTCGGGTCCTGCGCCAGTCGTACCGGCAGGAGCGGATCATCTCCCGGCAGCACGAGGTCATCGCCCGCGAGCGTGACCGCGCGGACCAGCTGTTGCTGAACATCCTGCCGCGCGACACGGCCAAGCGGCTCAAGGCAGGCGATCGCGTCATCGCGGACAGCCATGACGAGGTCACTGTCGCGTTCGCGGACATCGTCGGCTTCACTCGGATCGCCCAGGGGTTGCCTGCCGAACGCCTGGTCGCGCATCTCGACGACCTGTTCTCACGATTCGACCTGCTCGCCGACGACCTCGGCGTCGAGAAGATCCGCACGATGGGCGACGGGTACGTCGCCGTCGGTGGCCTGCCGACCCCGCGACCCGACCACGCGTCGGCCGTCGTCCGGTTGGCCCATGGGATGTTGACCGCGGCCTCGAGTTTCCGGGACGACCACGGTGTCGACTGGCAGTTGCGTGTCGGCATCCACACCGGACCGGTGGTGGCCGGCGTCATCGGCCGTCGCAAGTTCACCTACGACCTCTGGGGCACCACGGTCAACATCGCCAGCCGGCTGGAATCCACGGGGCAACCGGGACGGGTCCATGTCTCCGAGACGACACTGGCCCACCTCGGCGACGTCGACCACGAGCTGCGCGGCGAGGTCGACCTCAAGAACCTCGGCACGATCCGGACCGCGTTCCTCGATCACGTCCCCGCGCGATGAGCGACGTCACGACGAGTCGGCGCTCGCCTCCGCGGCCTCGAGACGGGCGTCTGTGATCACGCGGTTCGGGATCAGAAGCAGGAGGTTGACGATCCCCATCAGCGCGAACACGGTCGGCAGTTTGAGGAACTCGGCCAGGACGCCACCGAGCGCCGCGCCGAGCGGCAGCGTGCCCCAGGCCAGCAGACGGTAGGCGCTGTTCACCCGACCGAGCAGGTGGTCCGGCGTCACCGACTGACGGAACGAAACGGTCGGGATGTTCCAGAGCATGATCCCGAACCCACCGACCGCGAGCAGAGCACCGAGCACGACCGGATCCGTCGTCAGTGCCGGGCCGCCGACGAACAGCGCCATCGTGACGATCGACATCGTGAGCGTCCGCGCGCGTCCGAGACGGCGCATGATCGGGTCGCTCGCGACCGTGGCGACGAGGCTGCCGACGGCCCCGGCGAGGAGCAGGATCCCGAAGCCGCGATCGTCCAGGCCGAGCGTGGACTCGTCACCCACCGCGTACAGGACGAGCAGGGGGAAGGCGGCCGCCGCCGTGAGGTTGGCCCCGCCGACCATGACAGCCATCACCCGAAGCATGGGGTTGCCCCACAGGAACCTCGCTCCTTCCGCCACGTCCTGGCGGATGGTGGTCGAGTCAGCCGAGGCGCGGACCGGACGATAGGACCCCCTGACCATCCAGAGCATGGAAACTGCGAGCAACCACAACGCCGCCGGTCCGACCATGGCCGCGGTCGCCGCGGCGGCGACGAGGAAGCCAGCGACCGGAGGGGCCGCGAACTGCTGCGCCCCGAGCTCCACCGCGTACAGGCGTCCGTTCGCGCGGCTGAGCCTGGCGCGCGGAACCAGGGCCGGCAGGATCGACTGTGCCGACGTGTCGTGAAAGACCTCGGCCACGCCGGTGCCGGCCGCAGCGACGAACAGCAGCCAGATGGAGTCGAACCCGGCGGCCACTCCGATGACGGGCAGGGCGACCAAGGCACCGCGGGCGATGTTGGAGGCGAGCATCGTTCGGCGGCGGTCCCAGCGGTCGGCGAGCGCTCCGACCTGCAGGGCAAACAGCAGCCACGGGGCGCTGCGCACCACCTCGAGACCCGCGATCATGCTCGGCGCCCGTGTGTAGCGCAGGGCCACGAGCGGCATGGCGACCTTGAAGATGCCGTCGGCGAGGTTCGACAGGCCGGATGACGCGACGAGGGTCCAGAACGCGCGCCCCAGCGGCGCAGTCGGGTCCCCGGGGGCGTCCACGCCGCCCGGTTCGTCAGCCATCCGACGCGCCCGTTGTCCGCAGGATGGTCACGGCGACCAGCGCCGGATCGTCGAACATCGGCACGTGACCGACGTCGGGCAGCCTGACTACCTCGGCCTGCGGAAGTCGGCTGCGTGCCTCGGGGACGTGGTGGTCGGGCGGGAAGATGTTGTCGTGCTCGGCCCACGCCACCGTGATGGGTACGTCGAGGTCGGGGGCGGGTTCGAGCTGGCGGTCCTCGCCCGCCAGCTGGTCGGCGAGGGCGCAGCCGAGCACGTCGTCGGCGATGGCCAGGAACTCCGCAGGCGAGACCCGGTCGCCGTGCACCGCATTCAGACTCAGGCCCTTGCGGCGGAAGTCAGGATCGTCGGCCAGCGGATCCAGGTGCTCTCGGGCCGCACGGGTCGCTGTGACGATCCCGGTCAGCAGCTCCAGTGAACGGGCCCGCTGGTCCGGTTGCCAGCACCCGGCGGGCGACAGGAGCGTCAGCGATCGTGCCCGCCCGCGCCTTGCCAGGTCGACTGCTGCCCAGCCACCGAGCGAATTGCCGGCCAGGTGCGCCGTGTCGAACCCAAGGGCGTCCATCTGTTGTTCGAGGTCGTCGATGAGGTCGTCGGCCTCGACCGGCTCACGCTCGGGTTGGCTGCCTCCACGATGCCCGAGCAGCGTCAGGGCGACGGTGTCGTGATGGTCGGCCAGCAGCGGGACGACGTGGGTCCACGCACGCTCGCTCGACAGCACCCCGTGGATCAGCAAAAGCGGCTCGCCGTAACCGGCACGGATCATGCGTTGCCCTTCGGGTCGTCGAGGAACTTCGCCGCCATCCGCTGCAGCGTGCCATGGGTGCGAATGGTCGTGCCGCCGGTCACGGCATCGAGCCGCCGAATGTCCATGGGACTGTCGCTCAGGCCGGCTGCCGGCAGCCAGTGCAGCTCGCGCTCGTCGGGCACGACGACCTCGCCGTCGGGGACCAGTGACTGGACCTCGGCGAGGATCGCGTCGTCGGGGCGGTCGTGCAGCAGGATGACCTGGCGCTTGCCCGTGCTCGCGGCCAGTGCGCTGTCGTAGAACGGCTCGGACGCGGCCAACCGCCGGAGGTCGGCGGCGCTGCGGACGAAGGTCGGCACGGGGTAGCCGAGTTCTGCCTCGAGCCCGTCCTCGATGGTGGTCACGACCGACGTCTGGGACGCGTCGGTCCGGATCACGAGGTTGCCGCTGGCCTGGTACGCGCTGACGTCCTCGTACCCGCATGCCGCGACGGCGGTGCACAGCTCGTCGTTCGTGACCCGCCGCCCACCGAGGTTCATCCCGCGCAGGAATACGAACCAGAGATCAGATGCCATCATCGGTCCCGGTCATCGAGTGCGCGGCGCAAAATAGCGCTTGGAACATGCCAGATCGGTGATCGAGCGTCTGCCGCTGCCCGTTCAGTCGCCAGCCATGCCGAGGAACGGGTCGAGGCTCCGAAGGCCGACCCCCTGCCCTGGGGTGCGGAACTTCGCCGCGTTGCCGATCAGATTCGCCAGCAGCAGCTGGGCAGTCTCAGGCGCCACGGGGAGCTGAAGACCTGGCGTGACGTCGGCGCCGACGGTTGAAGCGCCATGGACGATGGGAGCAAGTCGGATGCTGGCATCGACAGCCGCCGCAGCATCGCAGCTGCCGATGGCGTCGTCGACCGGCCGCTCGTACTCGAGAAGGTTGTCGACCAGTTGACTCAGCCGCTGAAGCGCGCTCGCGAAGCCGAGAATGGACGTGAGCGGCGTCCGGAACTCGTGCGAGACCGCGGCGACCAATGCGCTCTTGACCCGGTCGATGTCCCTCAGCCGTTCGACGAGCGCATGCTCGCCGTCCCACACATGCTTGAAGTACTCCTCGGCACGCTGGCGAGCGGCCTCGTCGAGCCGCCACGTGGTGATACAGACCGCGCTCTCCATCGCGATGAAGCCGGCATGGACGCCGGCCAACCGCCACGGGTGCACAATCGCGTCGGGGTGGTTGTAGACGCCGGTCGGGTCGATGGCCCCGGCGATGCCGTGGTGCAATGCCACGAACCCGATCGCAAGGAGGAAGGGTTGCCACTGCTGGTAGAGCGTGACCAGCGCCACGAGACCAGAAGGGCGCCGTCCGCGCACCGAGCGTACTAGTGGTCCGTTGCTGAGGTCTCTTGTCGGTTGGCTTTGGCGAGGATCTCGTCGGCGGTCTTGGTCCAGGTGAACGGGACGCAGCGTTGGTTCCAGCCGTCGATGAAGGTGCGGATGGCGTCGGTGACTTGACGTACGGAGGTGAACGAGGCGCGGCGGATGGCCTGGCGGGTGATGATCGAGAAGAAGCTCTCGACCAGGTTCATCCACGAGGAGTGGGTCGGGGTGAAGTGCAGGTGGATGCGCGGATTCTTCGCCAACCATTTCTTGACGTCGGCGTGGTTGTGGGCCGAGTAGTTGTCCACGACGATGTGCAACTGTCGGCGCGGATAGGCCTTGGCGACCTGCTTGAGGAACTTGAGGAACTCCACACCGCGGTGGCGCGGGTAGCACGCATCGGTGACCTTGCCGGTGGCGACCTCCAGCGCAGCGAACAGTGTGGTGGTGCCATGCCGGCGGTAATCGTGCGACTGCTTCTCGGCCTGACCGGGCTTCAAGGGCAGGATCGGCTGGGTGCGCTCCAACGCCTGAATCTGGGACTTCTCGTCCACACACAACACGATCGCGTTGTCTGGCGGATGCAGATACAGCCCAACGATGTCGGTGACCTTGGCCACCAGGGCCGGGTC
>Ga0326597_10004800_pt1 | contig 18885 bp, 15 predicted proteins | sample RVTome_12_FD_203789 | JGI IMG/M metagenome (GOLD analysis project Ga0326597, IMG submission 203789) | Soil microbial communities from uranium-contaminated site in the Upper Colorado River Basin, Wyoming, United States - RVT100D185 | ecosystem: Environmental > Terrestrial > Soil > Contaminated >... | reverse complement strand
CGAATCACGACTCACGAATCACGCTTTCAAGAACATGAAAAAGCAACCCAAGCGCATCGGCCTCGCCATCGTCGGCGCGGGACGCGTCGGCCTGATCCGCGGCGAGCTCGCGGCGCGCCACCCCGAGGTGGACTGGATCGGGCTCGCCGAGATCAACCCCGAGCGCGGCGAAATCGTGCGTGAGAAATGCGGCGCCGATTTCGTCACCGCCGATTTCCGCGAGCTGCTCTCGCGCCCGGAGGTCAACGCAGTTGTCGTTTCGACCGATGAGCACCTGCACGTCGACCCGGTCATTTTCGCCGCGGAACGCAAGCTGCCGATGCTGATCGAAAAGCCGCTCGCAACCGATCTGGGCGAGTCCGCCAGTACGCTCGCCGCTATCGAGAAGTCCGGTGTGGATGCCGTGATCGGCTACACCCAGCGTTTCCGCCGCCGCTGGCTCGTAGCGAAAGAGAAAGTCCGGTCCGGCGCGCTCGGCGAGGTCACGATGGTCACTTCGCGTGCCTTCATGAACCGGCTGGTCGCTATCGATAACTACAAGCGCAGCGACAACCGGGCGGAGGTGACGCCGATGGTGATTTCCGGCACCCATGCGCTGGACATCGTGATGTGGCTGATGGAGGCGAGGACACCGGTCGAGGTCTATGCGCGCTCCGTGAACAAGGCGCTGGGCCCGACGTGGCAAGGCGTGGACGGCACCGGCTACACCATCACGTTCGACAACGGCGCCATTTATCATGGAGTCATTTCCTGGGCGCTGCCCGAAATCTGGCCCGGTGCCGTGTACAGCCTCGAAGTCGGCGCGGTCGGAACCGAGGGCGTGCTAACCATAGACGACACGCACCGCGACATGATCCTGGCGACCAACCTCATCCAGGCCGAGGGCTATGCGCCGGACAAGCGCCGTCACGTCGATTTCCTGACCAGCTACCCGGTCGGCGACATGGCGCTCGGCGAGCTGCGCGGCCCCATGCGCGAGGAAACCAATTCGTGGCTGAACCGCGTGTCGCTCGGCGTGACGACGCAGCACGCGACCGCCCGTGAAGGCCACAATCGCCTGATGCTGACCAAGGCGATCGACCTCTCGGCGCGGCTCAAGCGCGCGGTCAAGCTACCCATCAGCCCGGACGATGTGAAGCAGGCCGGGTGACGGCGCGATACTGACCCCTGTCGTTAAACACCTGAGGAGGACACGATGATCCAGATTATCCGGTTGATGACGGTCATTGCATGTGCAGCAGCCGCGTTCGCCGTGCCTGCGGCCGAGAAGTTCCCGAGCCGCCCGGTGCGGATGATCATTCCGTACGCGCCCGGCGGCGCAACTGACATCACCGCCCGACAGTTGCAGCCGAGAATCAGCGAGCTCTGGGGCCAGCCAGTGATCGTGGACAACCGCCCGGGCGCCTCCGGCAATATCGCGCTCGAGCTGGCGGGTAGGGCGTCGCCCGACGGATACACGCTTTTCGTCGGCAACGTTTCCACCAACGCCATCAACGAGACCACATTCAGCTCGCTGAAAGTCAAGCCGTCGCGCGACTTGACGGGCGTCACCAATCTGATCCAGCTGCCGCATCTGTGGGTGGTGAACCCGTCCATCCCTGCGTCCACCCTCAAGGAGCTGGCGGCGTACGTCAAGAAATCGGGCGCCAGCCTCAACTACGGGTCCGCCGGTGTCGGTGCCTACCCCCATCTCGATGCCGTGAAATTCCTCAAGATCGCGGGCATCGAGATGACCCACGTGCCGTACAAGGGCGGCGCGGGGCAGATGATTCCCGCGATCATGGGCAACGAGGTGCAGTTCATGTTCATCAACATGGCATCGTCGCTGCCGCATATCCGCACCGGCCGGATCAAGCCCCTCGCCATCACGACTCTGCAACGGCGCCCCGAGCTGCCGAACGTGCCGACGACTGCGGAATCGGGCTTTCCAGGCGTGGGCACCAATGCGTGGAACGGTCTGTTTGCGCCCGCCGGCATCCCGAAGCCGCTGCTCAACCGCATCCATGCGGATGTCGTGAAGATCATGGAAAGTCCCGCGATGAAGGCGTCGCTGGAAAAGGTATTCATGTCGGTCGTCGTGAACAAGTCTCCGGCCGAGTTCCAACAGTTCGTGCTGCAGGAGATCAAGGACTGGGGCAAGATCGTCGTCGAGAACAATATCAAGGTCGAATGAAGAACGCGGCTCGCGTTCTTCATTAACAGGAGTCATGAACAAGGCCTCCCAGCCCCGCTACGACCTCCTCGTTGAGAAGGACGTCGAGATCCCGGTGCGCGACGGCGCCCGGCTCAAGGCCGACATCTTTCGCCCCAAGGCCGGCGGCCGCTTCCCGGTGATCATGAACATCGGGGGTTACCGCAAGGACAAGGTATGGGTGCCGCCTCCCGACCTCGAGGAGAAGGCCAATCCCTACATGAACTGGGAGACGGTCAATCCCCTGTGGTGGATCCCCCGGGGCTACACTGCCGTGCGCGTGGACACGCGGGGCTCGGGCAAGTCGCCCGGCGCCTTCGATCCGTGGTCGCGCCAGGAAGCGCTGGACTTCTACGACTGCATCGAGTGGGCCGCCCGGCAGAAATGGAGCAACGGCCGGATCGGACTCAGCGGGATTTCCTATTTCGCGATGAACCAGTGGCTCGCGGCGAGCCTGCGCCCGCCGTCGCTGAAGGCGATCATTCCGTGGGAAGGCGCGGCCGACATGTACCGCGATCTCGCCTACCACGGCGGGATCTTCTGCCTCGGCTTCATCGGTAACTGGTTCAACAACCACATGGCGCACCACCTGCTGGGCACGCCCCGGCAATACAACCCTGACGCGTTTTCCGGCAACTGGTTGTGGCAGTACATGCGCCACAATCTCGACACCGGCTGGTTCGACCAGCGCCGCGCGGACTGGAGCCGCATCGAGGTTCCCATGCTCACCGCCGGCAACTGGAGCGGCATGGGTTTGCACCTGCGCGGCAACACCGAGGGATACGTGCGCGCCGCGTCCAGGCACAAGAAGCTTCGCATCCACGCCGGCACGCACTACCACCCCTTCTACAGCGAGAACGGACGCCAGGACCAGCTGCGCTTCTTCGACTACTGGTTGAAGGGCGAGAAGAACGGCGTGATGCAGGAGCCGCCGGTGAAGCTCCTCATCCGCAAGGGCGGCAAGGACAATTACGAGTGGCGTAACGAAAAGGAATGGCCGCTCAAACGCACGCGCTGGACGCGTTTCTATCTCAATCCCGCGCGGGTTACCACGAAAGGCCGCGAACCGGCAGAGGGACTGCTGGTCGCCACAGCGCCGAAGAAGCGGGACGCCGTCGCCTACTCCGCTACCGGCATGTCCAAGGCGGGCATCGCCTCCGCGTCCTGGACCTCGACGGTACTCCCGGGCAGCCTGCCGCGGTTGGGCGTATCGTTTGAAACACCCCCGCTGAAGGAAGACCTGGAGGTCACCGGCCCGGTGGTGCTGACGCTGTGGGTGTCCAGTAACACCGAGGACATGGACGTCTTCGCCACCTTGCGCAATATCGACCGCATCGGCCAGGACGTGTGGGAGGTCGGCCAGCAGCAGCAGGACGTGCCGGTGGCCAAGGGCTGGCTGCGCGCCTCGCACCGCAAGCTCGACTCCCGGCTCGCCCTGCCCCACCGGCCTTATCACGCCCACGACGAGCGGCTGTGGCTGAAGAAAGGCCAGCCGGTGCGCCTGGATGTGGAAATCTGGCCGACCTGCATGGTGTTCCGCAAGGGGCATCGCATCCGGCTCGACATCCAGCCCCGCGACGGGGCCGGGTCCGTGCCCTACACCCACTACAGCGCCGATTACAATGTCGGCGACAATACCGTCTACACGGGTGGTAGCATGGCTTCTCACCTGCTGCTGCCGGTGATCCCGAAAAATTAACCCGCTCGACAAAACCGAGGAGGAAAAGACCATGAAATCCAAGCGCTGTTTGTTGGTTGCCTGCCTGATGGCCACGCTGCTGCCGGGCTCACAGGTGTTCGCGCAGGCGAAGAAGGACGCATACCCGTCGCGGCCGGTGCGCATGATCGTGCCGTTTGCCCCCGGGGGCGCCTCCGACACTGTCGGCCGCATCATCCAGCAGGCCATGGCCGATCTGCTCAAACAGCAGGTGGTGGTGGACAACCGCGGCGGCGCCGCAGGCAACATCGGCGTGGAGGTCGCGGTACGGGCGACGCCGGACGGATATACCTTCCTGCTCGGCAACGTCGGCACGATGGCGATCAATCCGAACTATTACACCAAGTTCCCGTACCGGCCGCTGAAAGACCTCGTTCCGATCACCCAGGTGGTGGACGTTCCCGGCAGCCTCGTCGTTCACCCTTCGCTGCCGGCGAAAAACGCCAAGGAGTTCGTCGCGCATTTGAAGGCGAACCCCGGCAAGCTCAACTACGGCGCGCCGGCGCCCTCCAGCGCGAACGCGCTGGAGATGATCATGTTCCTTAGCGCCACCGGCACGAACGCCGTCCAGATCAACTACAAGGGCGGCGCCGGGCCGGCAATGATCGGGCTGCTGAGCAACGAGGTGCAGGTGATGTTCGTGACATTCTCGTCGGCGGTCAATTTTGCCAAGCAGGGCCGGGTCCGGATGCTGGGCGTGATCTCGCCCGAGCGCAATCCGGCTTATCCGGAGATACCGACGATGCGTGAGCAGGGATTCAACATGGCGGTGGGCTCGTGGCAGGGGCTGTTCGTGCCCAAGGGCACACCGCAAGCGGCGGTCAACACGCTCTATAAGGTGGGCCTGGACATGATGAAGGACCCCCAGGTCGTCAAGCGTCTCGGGGACACCGGAATCACCATCGTCACGAGCAAATCGCCGGCCGATTTCGTCGCCTTCGTGAAGGCGGAGACTGATCGCTTCGGCAAAGTGATCAAGGACGCAAACATCCAGACGGAGTAATGCCCGGCGGGGAGAAAAAGCATTTAAGCCGCCGATGGACGCCGATACACGCCGATAAATATCAACTGCAAGAATCGACCACAGATAAACACGGATAAAAGCATCTGCTAACTACGTTCTTGGGTTTCGATTATCTGTGTTCATCTGTGTTCATCTGTGTTCATCTGTGTTCATCTGTGGTTCCAATGTTTTTCGTTCTTGATGTTATCGGCGTCCATCGGCGGCTGATTCTTGATCTTGATTTTTGAGGCAAGTCTTAAGAATACGAACGGGAGAATGACATGGCAAACGTGGGCATGGTGGGACTGGATTGGCAGCAGCGCATCAACTGGGACCGACTGCGCAAGTACCGCACCGAGCGGGCGCGCGCGCGGATGAAGGCGCACGGGCTGGCCGCGATGCTGCTGATGTACGACGAGAACGTGCGCTACGTCACCGGCACTCTCACCCCGGGCTGGAACCGGTTGAAACCCGGCCTGCGCTACGCGCTGTTGTGCGGGGATGACGCGCCGGTTCTGTTCGAGCAGGGGGACATCGGCGCGCAAGTCCACCGCCATTCGCCGTGGATCCCGAAGGACCACGTCCGCTGGTCCTACGCCTGGATCAAGGGCGCGGCGGGGCCCGCATCCCTGCAGCAGGTCAGCAAGTTCACCAACGGGATCAAGCAGGAGATGAAGAAGGCGAACGTCGCGGGCGGCAAGCTCGGCGTGGACTTCATCGACATCAACATGATCCAGATCTTCAAGGACGAGAAGATCGACTGGACCGACGGCATGACGGCGATGATGGAAGCGCGCGCCGTCAAGAACGAGGACGAGCAGGAGGCCCTGCGCATCGTGGGCGCGATCGGCGACGCCGCGCACTGGGAGTTCATGAAGTTCCTCAAACCCGGGCGCACGGAAAACCAGATGACCGCGCACATCATGGAGTACCTCTACTCCATCGCCGGCATGGAAGACGTGGAGGACGTGATCGTCTCCTCCGGCCCGAACACCTGGCCCAATTGGCGCAACTTCTCCGACCGCATCATCCAGCCCGGCGACATCGTCTTCATGGACCTCGCCGCGCTCACGTGGAACGGCTACAAGTCCTGCTACTACCGCACCTACTGCGCGGGCAAGGAGCCGACCCGGGAGCAAAAGGACATCTACGCGACGGCGCTCAAGTGGCTCTACGATTCCATGAAGGCCGTGAAGGTCGGAACCACAACGCGCGAGATCGCGTCGAAGTGGCCTTCCGCCAAGGAGGCCTGGGGCTACGCGGAGGAAGACCAGGCGGCGGCAAACCTGTGGGGCCACGGACTCGGGCTCGCGCAATACGACCAGCCGGTGATCTCGCGCATCTGGTCGCTCGATCATCCGGTCGAAATCAAGGAAGGCATGGTATTCGCGCTGGAGACCCAGCACGGCAAGATGTTCGAATGGGGGGTACGCATCGAGGAGATGCTGATCGTGCACAAGGACCGCGTCGAGCTGATCTCCAACTTCCCGGTCGAGCAAATCACCGTCGTCGATCCCATGCCGGGCTATTCGACGCTTGGGTGGTCCAGGTAGGAGGCCGCGGGAACCAAGCGTAACCCTGGAAGAATTCTGCACATCGTAATTGATGCGCAGAAATCTTGAACTGGAACATTTTCCATTGCCATGCAGAATTTCGTAATTCCCCTCTCTGGCCGGGAAGCAACGGATGCGTCTCGTGTCGGGCCCAAGGCCGCCAACCTCGCCGCCTTGGGCCGGGCGGGACTGCCGATACCGGATGGCATCTGCCTCGCCGCCGGCGCCTACCGGATGCAAATCGCCGCACTGGGCCTGGAAGAAACGGCGCGCGAGGTGTTCTCCTCAAACGACGCCCAGGCACGCCGTAGCGCACTTCGACTGCGAATGCAGCTGATGGAGCAGCCCGTCGCAGAAGAACTGCAGGAACCTTTGATCGCGGCGTGGCGAACCGTCACCCGGAACGGCACGGTGCCCGGCGTGGTGCGCTCATCGGCGCTCGTCGAAGACCGGTTCGGCTCGAGCTTCGCCGGGCAGTTCGAAAGCTTCCTCGGGATCGAGAGCGAAACGGACTTTCTCACGGCCGTGCGCTCGTGCTGGGCCGCGCTGTGGGCGCCACGGGCGCTGCGATACATGGCGACGCACGACCTCGATCCGGCAGACACCGCCATGGCGCTGCTGATGCAGCCTCTGGTGGCGGCGCGCGCGGCCGGGGGCGGCCTGAGCCAGACGGCCGAAGGCGGGATGCTGATCAACGCGACCCCGGGGCTGGGCTCCGCCATCGCTCAGGGCGAGGTGGCCCCGGACCGCTACGAGCTGGGCCGGGACGGGAGGCTACGCGAAAGCCATGCGGGAATGACTTATCACCAGGCCAGCTGCGCCCACCTGTCAGGTCTCGCCCGGTCCCGGCCCAAGACGAAGATCTGCCTGACTCCGGCGCAGGCCGAGGAGTTGGGGCGCTACCTGATCCAGGCCGAGGCGGTCATGGGCCGGCCGGTGGAGATCGAATGGGCCCTCGATGACGCGGGGATCAAGCTGCTCCAGTCGCGCCCGCTCCACCTCGATGAGCAGTCCCCTTCCCAATCAGCCGACCCGATCTGGTTGCGGCAGCCCCGCCTGCGCGGCCAGCCGGCGGGCGTGGGCTGGGGCACGGGCCGCGCCTGCGTGGTCAATTGCGAATGCGAGATCTCGCGCATCGGCCCCGGCGACGTACTGGTCACGCGGATGGCCGGGCCGGCGCTGGGGCGCGTGCTCGCCATGGTTGCAGGCGTCGTATCCGAGCTGGGCGGCAGCACCTCGCACCTTGCCTCCCTCGCCCGCGAGCGCTGCGTCCCCATGGTGCTGGGCGTGCCCGGCGCCACTCACCAGATTCCCGAAGGCGCGCAGGTGGCCGTGGACGGGGTGGCGGGAATTGTGCGCTGGATGAAATCCGACCGCTAGCCGGCCGGATTTCATTAATCGAATCACGAATCACGATTCACGCCTTCAGGAGCAGGAAATGAGCCAGAGGATCCGCGGCATCGCTGACGAGGAGGCAAGCGGCCCGGCGAAGGAGCTGTTCGAGGCATCGAACCGGATGCTCGGGCGCACCGCGAACCTGATGCGCATCCTTTCGCACAGCCCCTATGTCGCGCGGTGGATCCTGCCCTTCATCGCCGCAGTGCGGCAGCCTAACGCCGGCGCGGTATCCGACGTGCGGCTGCGCAACCTGGCCGTTCTCAAGACCTCGACGATCAACGGCTGCAAATACTGAACCGAGCACAATCGGGTGCTTGGTCAAGCACTGGGACTCAAGGACAAGGAGTTTGACGCGCTCCAGGAAGATTACCGCTCCAGCCCCTTGTTCAATGAGCGCGAGAAAGCGGTGCTGGCGTGGTCGGAGGCGATGACTCTCAATACCGCCAAGCGCGACGGCGCCGCATGGGACGATCTGCGCCGGCTGTTCAACGATGCCGAGATCGTCGAGATCTCGCTCGCCTGTGCAATGTTCAACATGATCAACCGGCTGAATGATTCCTTTCGCACCGAGCTCGAATCCGAGGAATACAACCGCCGCCAGCACGGCGCGGTGGGCGTGACAGCCGCGGCGCTGGAGGATTACGCCTGCCGCATCTGCTCTCAAAGAGAAAGGCGTGAATAGTGAGTGGTGAGTGGTGATTGGAAAAAGCGCGCATTGACCTACGCTTGCGCGAAGCGTTCCGTCCACTCACTACTCACTACTCACCACTCACGATTTTCAGAGCTCACCGATGCGTCCCAGGATATTCATCACCCAGCCCGTCGCAGCGAGCGCCATTGATCGGCTGCGCGCGGTGGCCGAAGTCGAATTGAATCCCGACTCGCTTCATATCGTCACCAAGAGCGAGCTGCTCGATAAGGTTCCGCGCCTGGACATCCTGTTCTGCCTGCTCCATGATCGCGTGGATCGCGACGTGATCGCGGCTGGGGCGCGCCTGCGGGCGATTGCCTCGATGAAAATCACGCCCTCCGACATCGACGTGGCGGCGGCGACGGCACGCCGCATCCCGGTCACGGTCATCGCGCCCATCGTGACCGAGGCGACCGCCGACATACACTTCGCGCTGCTGCTGGCTGTCGCCCGGCGCGTGATCGAAGGCGACCGGCTCGTGCGCCAGGGAGTCTTTCCCGGCGCCCAGTCGGCGCATCTTCTGGGCGCGTGGGTTTTCGGCAGGACCATCGGCCTGATCGGCGGCGGCGGGCGCATCGGGCGCGCAGTCGCCAAGCGGGCGCAGGGTTTCTCGATGCGAACCCTCTACTGGACGCCGCGCCGCAAGCCCGAAAACGAGGAGCGCGAAGCGGGGCTCGCCTACGTGCCATACGATCAGCTTCTTTCAGAGTCCGATTTCGTTTCCGTTCACGCTCCCCTCACCGCCGAGACGCGCCACCTGGTCGGCGAACGGGAGCTCAACTTGATGAAGCCGACCGCGTTTCTCGTCAATACCGCCCGCGGCCCCATCGTGGATGAGAATGCTCTCGTGCGCGCCCTGAAGGAGAAGCGAATCGCGGGCGCCGGCCTGGATGTTTTCGAGAACGAGCCGAAAGTGGAGCCGGAACTGCTCACGATGCAGAACGTCGTGCTGACACCGCACCTGGGCAGTGCCGTCACGGAATTGAGGGAGTCCATGGCCAACGTGGTCGTGGATAACATCATGGCGGTGCTGGAGGGCCGACGGCCGCCCAATTGCTGGAATCCGGAGATTTACAAGTGACTCGTTTCTCGTCTCTCGTTTCTCGTTTCTCGTGGCCGAAAACCAGGAACGAGCAACGAGTAACGAGTCACTCTTTCAAGAGGTGCTGAGATGGCTGACAAGGCGAAAGTGGTGCTGACCGACTACGTCTGGGAATCGCTCGACGTGGAGAAGAAGATCCTGGCCGGGCTGGCGGAACTGGTGCCCCTCCAGACCAAGAAGCCGGAGGACTTCATCGCGCAAGCGGCGGATTGCGACGCGCTGCTCAACACCTATGCCGGTCCGATCACGGCCGAGGTGATGGCGAAGATGCCGAAATGCAAGATCATCGCCCGCTACGGCATCGGGGTGGACACGATAGACCTCGATGCGGCCACCCGCGCCGGCATCATCGTTACCAACAACCCCACCTATTGCATCGAGGAGGTGGCCGAGCACACGATGGCGCTGCTGCTCGCCTGCGCGCGCAAAATCGCGTTCTACGACCGTATGGTGCGCGGCGGAACGTGGGCGGTGCCCCCCGGCAAGCCTCTTTTCCGCCTCGCAGGCAGCACGCTGGGCCTGGTCGGCTTCGGCAATATCGCCCGGCAGGTGGCTGTGCGTGCGGCATCCTTCGGCATGCGGGTGCTCTACGCCGACCCGTTCGTGAAGGAGGGACAGTTCAGGGAGCCTGGCAGAAAAGTGGAGCTGAACGACCTTCTCAAGGATTCGGACTTTGTATCAGTGCACCCACCCCTCTCCCCGCAGACACGCAGAATGATCGGCGATGACGCGCTGTCGAGGATGAAGCCGGGCGCGTTCCTGATCAACTGTTCGCGCGGGCCGATTGTCGACACCGAGGCGCTGGTGAGGGCGCTCGACGCCAGGAAGATCGCTGGCTGCGCGCTCGACACCACCGATCCCGAGCCCCTTCCCGACCCCCATCCGCTGCGCGGGCGGGAAAACGTCATCATCAATCCCCATGTCGCCTGGTACAGCGAGACCGCCATGGTCGGCCTGCAGGCCGGGGCGCCAGGTGAAGTGCGCCGTGTGCTCACCGGCGAGTGGCCCGTCAATGTCGTCAACAAGGCCGTGAAGGGAAAAACCCGCGCTGGAGTGAAATGATCAACGCGGCAATAATCGGCCTCGGTTGGTGGGGCAAGAACATCGTCAAGTGCGTGCAGGGCAAGAGCACGAAGCTGCGTTTCGTCCACGGCGTCAGCAAGGAGATCGACGCGGCCCTGCCGATTGCCGAAGCCGGCGGCTTCACCCTGAGCGATGACCTGGAACAAGCGCTGGCCGACAAGCGGGTGCAGGCGGTCGTGCTGGCCACGCCCCATTCTCTGCACGCCGACCAGATCGTGCGCGTGGCGGCGGCCGGCAAGCCCGTATTCTGCGAAAAGCCGCTTTCGCTCAAGCGGGCGGATGCCGAGCGCGCGGTTGCCGCGTGCGCGAAGGCCGGGATTGCGCTCGGGGTCGGCCAGAACAAGCGCTTCTGGCCTTCCATGGTGGAGCTGCGGCGCGTCGTCGCCAGCGGCGCGCTCGGTCGGATCATGCACATCGAGGGTCACTACAGCAACGAGAACTCCGGGATGCACTTTTCAGCCTGGCGCGACTTCCCGGGCGAATCCCCGGGCGGCGGCATGACCGGCACCGGCATCCACCTGCTCGATGCCTTCATCAGCGTCGGCGGACCGATGTCCGAAGTCAATGCGCGGGTCGTCACCCACCGGACGGGCCGTGATCCGCGCGATGCCGCCTCGGTGATGTTCCGCTTTGCAAGCAACGTGAGTGGTTATTTCGGTCTGGTGCGCGCGTCCCCCATCTATTGGCGCGTACATGTCTTCGGCGACGAAGGCTCGGTCGAGGCGCTGGGGGAAACCGAAGTCGTGATGCGCGCTCGCGGCGGCAAGGTGGAGCGGCGCGAGTTTCCGAAAGTGGACTCGATCCGCACCGAGATCGATGCGTTCGCCGACGCCGCGACGGGACGCAGTCCGTACCCGATCACGCCGGCGGAAATGGTGGATACCATCGCGGCGTTCGAGGCGATCATCCAATCAATGCAGACCAACGAGCCGGTTTGCATTGATTAACGTAAATCCCTCGGCTCAGCGATGGGCTCGCGGAGCGGATGCTTTGTCACACGGATCAGACAGTTTGGAGGGGATGAGCGCTGCTTCTCCCGGTAGCCTATTCATCGTCATCCCGGCATTCTTGTTGTCCAACTGGAATTGTGAATAAAGAAATCGGGCCACAGATCTGGCCCGATTTCTTCCCGCTCCGCCATCCGCGTCACGAGTCCGGAAGCGTCGAAGGCGCTCTGCCTTTTCACTTTTTCTTCGGGGGGATTGCCGATCCTCCCTTCCAGTCCACAGGTAGTATTTCAAATGTGATAAGGACCGCAGGCGAACCCCCTTTGTTGGCGGCGGAATTGGTTCTGTCCCCCGATTCATAAAAATACTCGCCCGTCTTGTAGGTCGTCGTCTTGCCCTGCTCAATGAACGTCCATTCACCGGCCGCGACATATCGAATCCCGGGTCCAACGTGTTGGTGATCGCCTACGTATCCGCCCGGTTCGACGGTCGTCTGGGTGGCGACCAGCTTGTACTTGCCGTTGAGTTCGCTCAGAAAGCCGAAATTCGCTGCCCCCAGCTTGACTGCCCCAACTACGCCCTTCCGTTCGACTTTTTGCTGAGCGGACGAGTAGCCCGCGACATGGAGTAACGCTACCAACAGTACCAAAGCAAGTGGTTTCATGATCTTCTCCCTTGTTGAACGCTGCAGTAAATGCGGTGATGGTCATCGCGGCCTGACCCAAGACAGGGACCTCCCCAAGGTCGTGGAATCGATGGGCCACGCTGGACGTGCAGCGTGGCTCCAGTCATGACAAGTGGGAGGTCGCGGATGCACGTTACAGGGATTGGGTTTGCTTGGCAAAAAAAGGCGAGCCACATGGCTCGCCGTTGCCTGACAGCGGGATTGCTAGACTGTTCTCGAAAACGGGAAAAGCACCGGTGTTTTCCGTTCACCGTTCACTGTTCACCGTTCACGGGTTGAAAGCGCGCGTTCGAGCTGCCCGAGCTGGGCGTAGAGCTCTTCCGGCATCCGCGCCTTGAGCTTGTCGAAGAGCTCGGCGTGATCCTTCACTTCCTTGCGCCAGGTCGCGGGATCAAATTTCGTCAGCTCCTCGAAACGCTCGCGCGGCATGTCGAGCCCGTTCCAGTCGAGATCCTCATAGCGCGGCTGCCAGCCGAGGGGGGTCCTGACCGCCTCTGCCTTCCCGTTGCAGCGCTCGAGGATCCACTTCAATACGCGCATGTTCTCGCCGAAGCCGGGCCATATGAACTCGCCCTTGTCGTTCTGGCGGAACCAGTTCACGCCAAAGATGCGCGGCGGGTGCTTGAGTCTCTTGCCGATATTGAGCCAGTGCCGGAAGTAGTCGCCGTAGTGGTAACCGCAGAACGGCAGCATCGCGAACGGGTCGCGCCGCACCACGCCCACCTGGCCCACGATCGCCGCCGTCGTCTCGGAGGCCATGGTCGCAGCCAGGTACACGCCGTGCGTCCAGTCGAACGCCTCCGTCACCAGCGGCACGGCACTCGCACGCCGCCCACCGAACAGGAACACGCTGATCGGCACCCCGTCCGGGTTTTCCCAGTCCGGGTCCACGCACGGGATCTGGCCGCAGTGCATGGTAAAGCGCGCATTGGGGTGAGCCGCCTTGCGCCCGCAGCCCGGCGTCCAGGACTTGCCCTGCCAGTCCGTGAGCGCCTTCGGGGGCTCCTTCGTCAGCCCCTCCCACCACACGTCGCCGTCCGGCATCAGCGCGACGTTGGTGAAGATCGTGTCGCGCCTCACCGCCTCCAGGCAGTTGGGATTGGTGAACTCCGATGTGCCCGGGGCGACGCCGAACGCGCCGGCCTCGGGATTGATCGCGTACAACCGCCCGTCTTTTCCAGGCTTGATCCAGGCGATGTCCTCGCCGATGGTCGTGATTTTCCACCCTTTCAGCGCCTTGGGCGGAACCAGCATTGCGAGATTGGTCTTGCCGCACGCGCTCGGGAACGCCGCGGCGATATAGCGCTTCTCCCCCTGGGGCGGCTGGATGCCGAGGATCAGCATGTGCTCGGCCAGCCAGCCCTGCTCGCGCGCCATGATCGAGGCGATGCGCAGCGCGAAGCACTTCTTGCCGAGCAGCGCGTTGCCGCCGTAGCCGCTCCCGAACGACCAGATTTCCTTGGTCTCGGGGTAGTGCACGATGTACTTGTGCTCCTTGTTGCTCGGCCAGGGGACGTCCTTCTGTCCCGGCGCGAGCGGCGCGCCCACCGAGTGCACGCACGGCACGAAATATCCGTTCGCCCCCATGACATCGAGCACCTTGCGGCCGATGCGCGTCATGAGCTTCATGTTCACCACGACGTACGGCGAATCGGTGAGCTCGATGCCGATGTGGGCGATGTGCGAGCCGAGCGGCCCCATGCTGAAGGGAATCACGTACATCGTGCGCCCGCGCATGCAGCCGTCGAAGAGTTTCCCGAGCGTTGCCCGCATCTCGTCCGGCGCCACCCAGTTGTTGTTGGGACCCGCGTCCTCCTGGCTGCGGCTGCAGACGAAGGTGCGCTCTTCCATCCGCGCAACGTCGTCGGGATCGGAGCGCGCGAGGAAGCAGCCGGGTCGCTTCTGCGGGTTCAACTTGATCAGCATGCCGGTGGCGACCATCTCGCCGCACAGCCGGTCGTATTCCTCCTGCGAGCCGTCGCACCAGTAGATGCGGTCGGGCTTGGTGAGCTGCGCGATCTCCTCGACCCACGCCTTCAACCTGGCATGCTTGACGTAGGCGGGCGCTGCAGGGGCTTTCGCAAGGTGGGCCGCGGTGGCAGGTCGGTTCATGATTCTCCTCTCCAAACGCGGGGAATAACCTTTTAAAAACAAAGGCAAAGCAACCATCCCCTGGTGGCCTTGCCGAGTTCGCGAATTCTACACCAAAACGCGCCCCTAGGAGTTTATCGGACTTAGGTCGGACAAACTCCTTATGCAAAACCGCCCGCACGAAGACGGAAGTAAAAGGCGGTGAACACCTGATTTCCAGCTAGTGCGCGTGCCCATCGGAGGCCAATAGGGGTCGTATGTTGGGTTTCATTCGAAATCCTCGGGCGGTTTTGCTGTTAGCAGCCTGTCGGACATCTCAGTCCGACAGGCTGCTAGGGCCGCGCCGAATTCACGCCGTCCGGGCCGGGTGCCGGCGCACCCAGGCGAGCCATAGTACTCCGGCGCCTGCCAGCAACAGGACGGGCACCGCCCACATGTTCATGGCCTGCCAGCCCTGAATCGTGAACAGCGCACCCGACGCCAGCGAGGTGACGATCATGGTGATGAAGATCGCGGAATCGTTCACGCCCTGCACCTTGGCGCGCTCTGCGGGTGTGTGGCTCTCGGTCAGCAAGGCGGTCGCGCCCACGAACATGAAGTTCCATCCGATCCCGAGCAGCACCAGTGCCAGCCAGAAATGCATGACGCTCACCCCGGAGAGAGCGATCAAGACGCAAACGATGTTGAGTGCTACCCCGACCAGCATGACCGTCATCAAACCGAGGCGATTGATGATGTTCCCGGTGACGAACGAGGGCGCGAACATCCCCACGATGTGCCACTGGATCACGAATGCTGCCTCGCTGAACCGATGGGCGGAGGCATCCATGGCGAGCGGCGTCGCGGTCATGAGCAGATTCATCACCCCGTAGCTGATCGTGCCGCACAGCACGGCGACGGCAAATACGGGCTGCCGCGCAATCTCCCCGAGCGGCCTCCCCGCTGTCTTGCGCTCGTATTCAGGCAGCGGCGGAATTTCGAGCCAGCGCAGCACCAGTATCGACAGCAGTGCAAAGCCGACAAGTGAGAAGTAGGCCCCGGTAAAGGGGTGGCCGGCGATCAGGCCCGTGGTGAGCTTGCTGGTTTCGGGTCCAAGGAACCCGCCCGCGATACCTCCCGCCAGCACCAGCGAAATCGCCCGGATCTTGAAATCCACCGCGACCGCATCGGCGGCGGCAAACCGGTAGTGTTGCCCGGCTGCGAAATAGGCGCCCAGGACGACTACGCCGAGGCAGAGCAACCAGAAATTGCCCGCGTACACCGCGGCCGCGCACACCAGGGAACCGGCAATTGCGAACGACGCACCGACGGTGAATCCGGCACGACGGCCATGACGTTTCATGAAAAGCGATAACGGCAGGCTCGCCAGCGCCGACCCGACGAAGTAGGACGTCACCGGCAGGGTCGCCAGCGCCTTGTCGGCCGCGAGCGCGTAGCCCACCAGGGCGTTGACCGTGATCAGGATCGAATTGTTGGTGAGCAGCAGCCCCTGGCAGACCGCCAAAACGGCGACATTTTTTCTGGAGGCATCCATGCAAATAGGGCTGCCGTCGTGCGGCGGCCCGACTGGAGGCCGCTGTTTTGAATCTAAGAGTCCCTAACAGAATGATCGACCCTACTTTACTCCTCTCCTTTTCAAGGAGGGGTGGATGCGAAGCAGACGGGGTGGTTGCGTGGGCAATCCGCGCTCCCACCACCCCGCCCGCTTGCGCGGGCACCCCGTCCATCCAGTCGCGCTGCATCGCGACTGTCGTTCGCCGGCTCGGAGGCATGCTCCTCGAAACCCCGGCTCACCCTCGGGCAGGAGGGGAATTCATTTTGTTAGGCGCTCTAAGTACCAGTACGAAATTAGTGCAATTTCAGCGTTTCTGAAATTGCACTTTGCCGAACATGATCTCCCATGATTTGTCGTCATGCGGCGCCTGGTTCGCGGCCTGCACTTCCTGCAGCACCTTCAAGGCGCGCTGCACTGTGGGCCGTGCGTGGATCGCGTCGAACCAGCGCTTGACGTCGGGGTAGTCGTCCATGTTGATTCCGCGGCGCTCCGGATTCCGCATCCAGGGGAAGATCGCCATATCGGCGATCGAGTATTCGTCGCCCGCGGCGTAGCTCGCCTCGCTGAGGCGCTTGTCGAGGACCCGTGTCAGGCGGTTAGCCTCATTCGTGTAGCGCTCGATGGGATACTCGAGCTTCTCCCTCGAGTAGCCGCGGAAATGGTTGGCCTGCCCGAACATGGGCCCGACGCCGCCCATCTGCCACATCAGCCACTGCACGCATGTCCAGCGCGCGTGCAGGTCGGAGGGAAGGAACTTTCCGGACTTCGAGGCCAGGTAGAGCAGGATCGCCCCCGACTCGAAGAGGGAGATCGGCTTGCCGTTGGGGCCGTCGTGGTCAACGATCGCGGGAATGCGGTTGTTGGGACTGATCTTGAGGAACTGCGCGTTGAACTGCATGCCTTGGCGGATATTGATGCCGTGCACGCGATACTTGAGTCCGGTCTCCTCCAACATAATGTGGACTTTGTGGCCGTTCGGCGTGGGCCAGCTGTAGACGTCGATCATGGAATCCCCTCAAGAACAATGATGAATTATGGATAATGAAGGATGACTGCCTTGCTCCGCAACCCGATTCATTGCGTGTTCATCGTGGCAAGCCCATCATTCTGCATTCATCCTTCCGCATTTAACATTGCGAAGGGCGCATCCTAGCACCATGCCGCATTCCACGTCCTGGTGGCTGCCGCCCGGTACGTCACCCGATGCCGCGCTGGTCCTCGCGGCGCGCGGGATTCGCGCCTTCACCGACGGCTACGTCGCGCTGCTGTTGCCGTATTACCTCACGCTGCTCGGTTACAGCGCGTTTGAGGTCGGTTTGATCGCCACCGCGACGCTGCTCGGGTCGGGGCTGCTCACGCTGCTCACGGGCCTCTTTGCCTACCGGTTCCGGATGCACGCCATGCTGACCACTGCATGCCTGCTGATGCTCGGCACCGGGCTCGGCTTCGCCGTCGTTACGGATTTCTGGCCGTTGCTGCTCATCGCCGTGATCGGGACGCTCAACCCGTCGAGCGGCGACGTCAGCGTCTTTTCCCCGCTCGAGCACTCCCTGCTGTCCCACGCAGTCACGAGCGAGCAGCGCACTGCGCTGTTCGCGCGCTATAGCCTGGTGGGACACCTCGTCGGCGCGCTGGGGGCGCTCGCCGCCGCGATTCCCGGCGTGCTCGCGCAATGGAACGTCCTCGAGCTCAAGGCCGCGACGCAAGCGATGTTCGTGCTCTACGGGTTCTCGGGACTCGTCGCACTCGCGCTCTATCGCCGGCTTGCCGCGGCCGGCTCGCGCGGTGACGAGGCGCGCTCGGTCCCATTGGGACCATCGAGGGGCATCGTCTACCGGCTTGCGGCGCTGTTCAGCCTCGACTCGTTTGCGGGCGGCTTCGCGGTGCAGTCGCTGCTCGCGCTGTGGCTGTTCCTCCAGTTCGATCTGTCGGTGGAAGCCGCCGGGACCATCTTTTTCTGGACCGGGATCCTGGCGGCGGCGTCCTTTCTCGCCGCCCCCGCGATAGCCCGGCGCATCGGCCTCATCAACACCATGGTGTTTACCCATCTGCCGGCGAACGTGTTCTGCATCCTCGCCGCTCTCATGCCAACGCTGCCGCTCGCCGTGCTCTTCCTGTGCTTGCGGGCGCTGCTGTCCTCCATGGACGTGCCGGCGCGCACCTCCTATGTGATGGCGGTGGTGTCACCGGCAGAGCGCCCGGCCGCGGCGAGCATGACCGCCGTGCCGCGCAGTCTCGCGGCGGCGGTCAGCCCGGCGTTCTCAGGCTATCTGCTGACCCTCACCAGCTTTGGCTGGCCACTGGTGATTTGTGGGGCGCTCAAGATCGCCTACGACCTGACGCTGCTCGGCATGTTCAGGAAAGTGAAACCCCCGGAAGAGCGGTGACGCAGTGACGAAGTGACGGAGTGACGAGTCAAACCCTCATCCCTCATCCCTCATCCCTCATCCCTCATCCCTCGGGCGAGCCGCCGGCAGGCGGCTCGCCCTCAGCAGCGGCGCCCACTTGTCCAGTTCCGTGTTGATGCGGGTGGCAAACTGCTCGAGCGTCATGGTGGCGGGCTCGAGCCCAAGACCGCGCAGATACGATTGGATGGCCGTGCTCGCGAGCAAGCCCGTGATCTGCCCCCGCAACCAGGCGGTGGCGATCGGCGGGCTGCCCATCGGCGCGAACAGTCCGTACCAACCCTCGATCTCGTAGCCCGGCAGGCCCGATTCGGCAATCGTCGGCAGGTCGGGCAGCCGCTCGGAGCGCCTGGAGCTCGTGACGGCGAGCGGCCTGAAATGCTCGTTCGGGAAATAGATGAGCGTCAACGGCAACGCGGCGAACATGAACGAGACCTGGCGCGCAGCCAGGCCGTTCAATGCGC
>Ga0326597_10004799_pt1 | contig 18893 bp, 15 predicted proteins | sample RVTome_12_FD_203789 | JGI IMG/M metagenome (GOLD analysis project Ga0326597, IMG submission 203789) | Soil microbial communities from uranium-contaminated site in the Upper Colorado River Basin, Wyoming, United States - RVT100D185 | ecosystem: Environmental > Terrestrial > Soil > Contaminated >... | reverse complement strand
CGCTGCCCGGCTCTTCCGGCTGGAGGCCCGGGCCGGAGCGCCGTCATCCTCAAGGAGGCCCGATGCCTGACTACGGCCCGTTCGGAGTGAACAGGGGATTCCGCCCGATTGCCCGGATGGAGCTTCCGGGGGCGGGCCAGGTGGTGGTGGAGGGGAACTACGCCTACCTCGCCCACATGCGCCCCCCGGCGGGCACCACCGTCGTGGACATCTCCGACCGGAAGAATCCCAAGGTGGTGTGCCAGCTCGAGGTGCCGCCCAACATTCACTCCCACAAGGTGCGGGTGGACGGGGACCTGATGCTGGTCAACTACGAGAAGTTCCGCTTCTACGAGGGCCCCGGCAAGCCGCGCGGGGGACTGAAAATCTTCGACATCTCGGACCGGCGGAACCCGCGCCAGATCGCCTTCGTCGAGGCGGGGGAGTGGGGCTACCACCGCTTCACCTACGACGGGCGCTACTGCTATGGCTCCCCCGAGCCCGAGGGCTACGTGGGGAACATCATGGGGGTCCTCGATCTCAAGGATCCCGAGAAGCCCGAGTACGCGGCTCTCTGGTGGGTGCCCGGGCAGTGGGTCGGGGGAGGGGAGGCGCCCCTGCCCGAGGGAAGGCGGGTGCGCTGCCACCATCCCATGCGGCTGGGAAACCGGCTCTACAGCGGCTGGTGGCACCACGGCTGGTACATCCATGACATCACGGATCTCTCGAAGCCCAAGCCCATCGTGCACGTGGACTGGAGCCCGCCCTTCGTCTGCCCCACTCACACGGCCATGCCGCTCCCCTACACCATCAAGGGCCGGAAGATCCTCCTGGTGAACGATGAGGAGGTGTCCGACCGCCTCGCGCCCGTCCCCAACGCCTTCTTTTGGGTGGTGGACGCCACGGAGGAGACGAAGCCGGTCCCCATCGCCACCTACCGGGCGCGCAAAGACGACCAGCCCTACGATCCCAAGTGCTGGTACGGGTGTCATCAGCCCCAGGAGCAGATTTACGGGGAGCAGACCCGGTTCGCCGTCACTTGGTTCGGCGGCGGCCTGCGGATGATCGACATCTCCGACCCCTGGCGGGTCGAGGAACTGGGCTACTACATCCCCCTTCCCGGCAAGGGCCACGAGGTGGCCCAGAGCAACGATGTCTTCCAGGACAGGGACGGGCTCTACTACCTGGTGGACCGCCTCGGCGGATTCGAGATCCTGGAGTGGGCGGGGAAGTAGGGGCGGGTTTGACGCCCGCCCCTGCGGACAGACATGCCAACCGCTCCCGTACATCGGTTGTCATTCCGAGCCCTTCGCGGAGTTTACCCGAGTGAAGCGAAGGGCTCAGGACAGGCTCCGCAAGCCGTCATTCTGAGGGAGCCCGCCCAGGCGGCTCGCCGCCTGGGGATCCAAAAGAGGGCGCCCGAAGAATCTGCTTCTTCTCTCCTTCGTCAAGGCAAAAGCAGATTCTTCGCTTCGCTCAGAATGACGGGCGTGGCGCGGTCGCACAGAATGACAGGCTTAATCGCCCTCCTCAATCGGCCACCGCCACCACCCGCGCTGGGGCGGCCGTCCCTCCCTGGATGGCCAGCGGCATGGCGATGAGCCGGAAGCGCCGGGGCAGTTCCGCCACGGCCGGCCAGAGGGCGAGGTTCTCGATCACGTAGAACTCGTGCCGCCGCATGAGCATGTGCGCGGGCCAGCGAATGGGGTCGTCGTCGATCTCCGGCCCGTCCACCCCGAAGAGTCTCACGCCTCTTTCGAGCAGCCACTCGACCGCCGCGGGCTCCAAGGGCCGCAGCGAAGCGCGGTAGCCGGGCTTCCCCCATTCGCGCGAGCACCCCGTGTAGATGAGGACGGCATCCCCCCGCTTGAAATGCTCCTCGGCGGCGCGCGCCAGTTCGTCCGGCCCGACTGGTTTTCCCGCCCCGCCGCCCGAGCAATCCAGCCAGACGGCCGGAGCCTCCACGAAGAGCTCGGGAGGCATCCGGTCGATGGTTTTCCCTTCCGGGTGGAAATGGGCGGGCGCGTCGATGTGGGTGGAGACGTGGTCGCTGAAGGCCAGGAGCGAGGTCTGGGCGAGCTTGGTCTCGGCGAGGGCGCTGTATGCCAGCACCGCGCCGCGGCCGAAGGTGTGGCCGGCGGCCCAGGTGGGCTCCTGGGGCACCTCGTGGGAGAGGTCGAAGAGGCGGCTCACGCTTCATCCTCCACGATGGCCACCGCCCGGATGGGAGAGCAGGGCCCGCCCGCCCACTTGATCGGAAAACCCGCGAAACGGAAGCGCGGGCGCCCGATCGCGCCCAGGTTCCGCAAGTTCTCCATGTGCATCGAGTAGCGCTTCCGCATGTGCATGTGGGGGAGGTCATAGCCGGGGATGATGTCGATGGTGATCTGATCCATCCCGAAGAGCTTGACGCCCCGGTCGATGAGCCAGTCCAAGGCCTCCAGGCGCATGGGCACGAACGAGTGGTGATACTCCTTCCGGGGCCAGAGGCGCTCCGCCCCGGTGCGCAGGAGCACGATGTCGTCCGGGCGGACCTCGGTGCCGGCCCTGGCGAGGCTGCGGTCGAGCTCCTCCGGAGTGATCCAATCCGTCTCCAGCACCTTGCGCTCGTAAGGGTCATAACGGATGGGCCGCAGGTGGGTGAGGTCCAGCAGGACGGCATCGCCGTAGAAGCGCCCGAGGGGCACATCGGAGATCTTCTCGCCGAGGGGGTCGAAGTGATAGGTCGCGTCCACATGCGTGCCGCCGTTGTCGCTCATCACGATGAAGCAGGTCTTGAAGAGCTCGCGCTCCCGCCCGTGGGTGCGCAGGTAGGCGCTCGTCTCATAGTCGTCCCAGGCGGAAACGACGGTCTTGGCCAAGCCGAAGGTGCCCCCCATCTCCACCCACGCGGGCATCCCGGTGAAGATGGGATGAGAGAGATCGACGATCCGCGCCATCGCTGGGCTTCCTCCGCCGGGAAAAACTTGACGCTCGACGCGTGAGCCTTTAGTATAAACGCAATATCCATGCAATGGATCGCACATCCGGCCGCCGGGGAAAGCGCCCCCGGAGGGGCCGCCGCGAGGTTCTCTTTGACTACCCTCAGCCGGGGCACGGTAGGGCTTCCGCTCACGCCGGGCTACTGGAATCGCGCCCGCCTCGTGCGGACGGCTTCCTATGCCGTCGCGCTGGCATTCTGGGAAATCGCGGGGCGGATACTGGGGAAGCTTTTCCTGGCCCCGCCCACTGAGGTGGCCGTCGCGCTCGCCGAAGTGACGTTGACCGGGGAACTCGTCCTCGCCACCTTGGTGAGCGCGCAGGCGCTCGCGGTGGGCTTCGCGGCCGCCGTGCTCGTCGGCATCCCGCTCGGCATGTTCATGGGCCGGTTTGAGTCGGTGGAGCGGTTCTTCGAGCCCTATATCTCGGCCTTTTTCGTGACTCCCGTCTCGGCTCTCATCCCGGTCATCATCATCTGGTTCGGGATCGGAATCGAGGCGCGCGTGATCGTGGTCTTCTCGTTCTGCTTCTTCGATGTCGTCATCAATACCTTCTCGGGCGTCCGCGACGTCCGCTACGACCTGATCGAACCGGTGCGCTCCCTGGGCGCGAGCCAGCGCCAGATCTTCCAGAAGGTGGTGCTCCCCGCGGCCGCGCCGTTCATCCTGACCGGCATCCGGCTGGGGCTGGGCCGCGCCATCCGGGGGATGATCATCGCCGAACTGCTCCTGGCCACCACGGGCCTGGGCGGCATGATCGTCTCCTACAGCGGGGTGTTTCGCACCGATGTGGTGTTCGCCGTGGTCATCGTCATCGTGATTTACGGGCTGGGCTCGGTCCGCCTTGTCAAGGCGATCGAGACCTGGCTCTTCCCATGGAAGGAGTCCAGCACCATCCGGAGCGGGATGGAGGCGAAGGCGCCCGCGGGGGCGGAGGGATAGCCCGCGCGGGCGGCGCCGGGCCGGCGGCCCGGCTTCCGCACAGGAGGGAAAAATGAGAGCGGTCAACCGGCACTTCCTCAAGATGGCGGTGGTCCTTTTTCTCGCCGGCGTTCTCGCCGTCCCCGCGGGCTTGGCGGAGGCGGCGAAGCGGACGGTGCGGGTGCTGTATCCCGCCGGTCTCGACATGGAGAAGGCGGCCATGCTCGTGGGCTGGAACCTCTACCTGGACGACATCAAGGTGGAACCCGTCGTCCTTCGCGGGCAGGGGAACGTGGCGCGCGCCCTCCTGTCGGGGAAGGAGAACGTCGGGTATCAGGTGTTCTCCTTCTTCGCGCAGACGGTGGCCAAGGGCGGGGACATGGTCGCCCTGGCGGTCGCGGAGCAGCGGATGGTGTGGGCGGTCATCGCGAAGAAAGACATCAAGAGCATCAAGGAGCTGAAGGGCAAGAAGGTCGCCGCCCACGACACCTCCGGGCTGAGCGCCTCGATCATCGACTTCTATGCGAACAAGCTGGGCATGAAGCGCAGCGACTTCGAGATGCTCTACATCCGGGGCGGGGAGAATCGCATCGCCGCCCTGGTCGCCGGGCGCATCGACGCCACCGTCGTCGGCCTGAATGACGTCTACGAGGCCACGGACACGGGCAAGTTCCACGTCGTCTCGGTCTTTTCCGAGGACGCCCCCGATCTCGTGGGGCCGATGCTGGTCTCTACGTCCAAGTTCATCAAGGAAAACCCGGCCGTGGTCCAGAAGCTCGTGACGGCGGGCCTCCGGGGCATCCGCCTCGCCTACGACGACCCCAAGCAATTCGCGGCGGAGGCGAAGAAGGTGGCCCCCTACAATGACGACGCCATGTTCCAGAAGGGCTACAAGGACCTGGTGAAGTACAAACTCTGGCCGGTGAACGGCGGCGCCCCGCTGCGCGCGACCCTTCAGAAGAGCGCCGACTGGCTCATCGCGAATTCCCCCGAGGACGCCAAGAAGATGGGCCTCAAGCCCGGATTCAAGTTCACCGACAAGCAGACCAACGACACATTCCTGCAGAACGCCCTGAAGGAGCTCGGCCGGAAGTAGGGAGGCGTCCGTTGCCACAGGCCAAGATTTCCATCCGCGGCCTCTCCAAGGCGTTCGTCAAGCGGGAGGCCGCGGACGAGCAGACGCGCGTCGAGGTGCTGAAAGACATCGGCCTCGATGTGGCGGACCAGGAGTTCCTCTGCATTGTCGGCCCGAGCGGCTGCGGGAAGACGACCTTCCTCCGGATCATCGACGGGCTCATCCCCTTCGACCGGGGGGAGATCCGAATCGACGGCCGCCCGGTCGCCGGGCCGGGGCAGGACCGAGGGATGGTATTTCAGAGCTTCGGGCTCCTTCCTTGGCGCTCGGTGTACGGCAACGTGGCCATTGGCCTGGAGATCGCGGGGATACCGGCCGAGAGGCAGCGGCTCATCGTGGATCGGTGGATCGAGATGGTCGGCCTGAAGGGCTTCGAGCGGCACTACCCGCACGAGCTCTCGGGTGGAATGCAGCAGCGGGTGGGCATCGCCCGGGTGCTCGCCATCGACCCGGCGGTCATCCTGATGGACGAGCCCTTCGGCGCGCTGGATGCCCAGACGCGCGAGTTCATGCAGGAAGAGCTGCTCCGCATCTGGAGCCGGACGAAGAAGACCGTCGTCTTCATCACCCACAGCATCGACGAGGCGGTGTACCTGGCCGACCGGGTGGTGGTCATGTCGGCGCGGCCGGGCCGCATCGAGGAGATCCTGGCGATCGACCTCCCGCGCCCGCGCTGGGAGTACGACGTGCGCGGAACGCCGCGCTTCGCGGAGTTGCGCTCCCACATCTGGAAGAAGCTGCGGCAGGAACAAGTCACCATGGCGGCTCCCCCTCGGGACTAGCGGCGGCGGAAAGGCGGAAGGATGATTGTCGACCTCCATACCCATTACATCCCCCCCGCCTACCTCGAATGGGTGGGGAAGAAGAACAATCCCCTGGGCGTCCGCCTGGACAAGCTCCCCTCCGGCAGGCCCGCCCTCGCGGCGGACAACCGGCTCATCCCGCTGCTCGATGGCTTCCATGACGTGGAGGTGAAGCTGGCCGATATCCGGAAGCAGGGCCTGGACCGGCAGGTGGTTTCCCCGCCGCCGTTCCTCTTCCATTACGACCTGCCGGCTCAGGTAGGGGCCGAGTCCTCCCGCCTGCTGAACGACGAGGCGGCGGCCCTCCAGCGGCGCCACCCGGACCGCTTCGTGGCGATGGCCACGGTCCCCCTGCAAGATCCCGAGGCGGCGGCGGCCGAACTCGAGCGCGCCTACGGGCTGGGCATGCGATCAGTCGAGATCGGCGCCCGGGCGGGGGAGCATGATCTGGATCATCCCTCTCTCGCCCCTTTCTGGGCGGCGGCGGAGAGGCTGGGGATGCTGGTCTGCATCCATCCGGTCAGCCCGCCGGGCCGGGAGCGAATGAAGGAATACTATCTCTTCAACCTCATCGGTTTTCTTGTGGACACCACCGTGGCGGCCGGGCGGCTCATCTTCGCCGGGGTGCTGGACCGCTTCCCGGGCCTGCGCATCTGCCTCGCCCACGCGGGGGGGATGGCCGTCTGGATCCAGGGCCGCTTCGATCATGGGTTCCGCGTCTTGCACCAGTGCCAGGGTGTCATCCATCGGCCTCCGAGCGAGTACCTGAAGGGGATGTTTTTCGACACGATCACCCACCGGCCCGAGGCCGTGCGCTATGTCGCCGACGCGGTGGGGGCGGACCGCCTGCTCATGGGGACCGACTATCCCTTCGCCGTGAAGGAGAGCGACCCCGTGGGGTTTGTCGCTTCGGTGCCGGGCCTCACGGAGGAGGAGCGGGCGGCAATCCGGGGCGGCACCGCTTGCCGGCTCCTGGGCATCGGCTGATCGGCGGACTTTCCCATTTCTGGCCGGAAAAGGTGTGATTACGGCCGGAAAAATCAAGAAATACCCGGGGAAAAGGTATAAGGCCTAGTTTCAAAAAGTGGCACTTAGCTTCTCTTTTCCCTTCGAAGTTCCCGGCCCCGCTCAAAATCTCCTTTTTAAGTGACAGGTAACGGACCCTCCAAATTGACAGGTAAAACGTCGAATAATAGGATATCCATATCAGCATTTCTATTTTTGGGGAGGGAGCGTGTTGGCCAGACCTGCGAATGTCCGTGTGGGAATCGTCCTGCCGGAGTCCCACTTCGGTGAAGAAGAATGGAGGAACGCGGAGGCCGCCATCCGCTATGCCGACGAAGCGGCGGCCAAGGGGGCCCAGCTCCTGCTCTACCCGGAAGGTTACCCGGGCCCGATGACGGGGCCGCTCGACAACCCCAAGTTCCCTTTCAACCCCGTCGAGGAGCTCAAAAAAAAGGCCAAGCAGCATGCAATGTATGTCATCGCGGGCAACGTGACCGAGAGCAAAATTCCGGGCGCCCATCTGCTGACGCTCCGCCTGCTCAGCCCCGAAGGGGAGGAGATCGCCTGCTACCTGCGCCAGCAGCCCGACACTCCGCCCCTGAACGCCTACCTCTACGGCGGCAAGGGCCACCTTCTGCCCGGCAAGGGGCCCTGCTGCGTCGAGACCGACCTGGGGCGGATCGGCCTCCAGATCTGCAGCGAGCTCTGGGTGCCGGAGCTCCCGCGCCTGCTTATGCTGCGGGGAGCCGAGATCATCGTCTCGCCCGTTCACGGCCGGCACAGCCAGACCGGGTTCGGCTTCACCGACACCTGGAAATGCGTCGCCCGGGCCCGCGCGGCGGAGAACCTCTTCTACGTCCTCTCCAGCCAGAACCTCTACGTGGGGCACGGCTTTAACTACAAGACGCAGATGTCGGCGGGGGCGGTGGTGGCGGGCCCCGAGCGCATGGAGGCCTCGATGTCCGAGCCCGGCGTCCTCATCTGCGACCTCGACATGGAGCGTCTGCGCTACCTGCGCACGCGCAATTTCGACGAGGAGAACCTCTCCAAGCCCGACGACCCCAACTGGCGGCCCATCGGCTGCCGCCCCGGCCAGATCTATGAGCGCTACCCGGCCCTCTATAAGGAGCTGGCCGAGCCCAGCGAGTATGCCTACGACTACGAGTACTGGCGGGAGGGGGACCTCGACGCCTGGATTCCCGAATACGACCGCATCTATCAGGGCGACTACCAGCGTATCCTGAAAAAATACGGCGGCCCCTTCCAATTTAAGGAGCGTTGAGCGCCGGATCTCGTTTGAATAAGCCGGAACGCTTCGGCGGGGGATCCTCGGGGGTCCGGGCTCGGTTTGCGTCCAGCGGTCAGGAGAGGCGTCATGCGGCCAATCCGCAAGATCATCTTCATCGAGCCCAAGAGCGAAAGCCCGAACGTCTACAGCCGGGTGCATATTCCCCGCACGGGGGCGGTGCTCCTCGCCACGCTGCTCCAGCGGGCGGGCTACGAGGCCAAAGTCTACTGCGAGGACGTGGCCCCGGTGGACGAGCGCGATCTCGCCACGGCCGACGTGGTGGGAATTTCCAGCCTGACCAACACCTCCCCCCGCGGCTACGACTGGGCGGACCGCTGCCGGGCGGCTGGCATCCCCGTCGTGATGGGCGGCACCCACGCCAGCTTCCGGCCCGGCGAGGCGCTCGGCCACGCCGATTTCGTGGTGAAGGGGGAGGGCGAGGGGCCCTTGCTCGATCTCCTCGACGCCCTCAAGGGCGGGCGCTCCCCGTTGGGCATTCCGAACCTCTCGTTCTGGACAGGGGGCCGCTCGGGGCGGGGGAGCCATGTCCACAATCCCAACCGAGCCTTCGTTGGCGACCTCGACGCTCTTCCGATTCCCGATTTCCGCCTCGTCCACGGCTGGGGGGAGGGCTGCGTCGCCTCCATCATGACGAGCCGCGGCTGCCCCTACGACTGCACCTTCTGCTCCGTCACCGCCATGCTGGGCCGGGGCTACCGCTACACGAGCGTCGGCCGCGTCATCGAGGAATTGAGCCTCTACCGGGACCGTGACTACGTCTTCTTCTGCGACGACAACTTCGCGGTGAACCGCAGGCGCACCAAGGAAATTCTCCGCCGGAAGATCGAGGAGGGCCTCGGCATGTGCTGGTCGGCCCAGGTCCGCTCCGAGGTGACGGACGACCTGGAGCTCCTCGAGCTCATGCGCGAGAGCCTCTGCTTCAACGTCTACGTCGGCTTCGAGAGCTTCAATCCGCGCACCCTGGCCCTCTACAACAAGCGGATGGAGGTGGAGCGCATCCAGCGGAGCATGGAGGTCTTCCACCGCCACGGCATCAAGGTGCACGGCATGTTCGTTGTGGGCTCGGACGCCGACGACGCCGAGAGCGTTCGGACCACCGTGCGCCTCGCCAAGCGGTTCGACATCGACACCATCCAGTTCATGATCCTCACTCCCATCCCGGGCACGGTGCTGACCGAGGGGCTTCAGGCCGAGGCGCGGATCCGCACCGAGAATTGGGGCCTCTTCGACGGCCACTACGTCACCTTCGAGCCCCGGCTGCTCACCCCCTACGAGCTCCAGCGGGAGACCTTGCGTGCCTTCCGCAAGTTCTATTCGCTGGGCCGGGTCGCGGCCAGCGCCCTCCACGGGGACAAGTGGGTCACGCTTCTGCGGCTGGAGGGCCGGCGCTACGTCCGCGAGTGGAGCCGCCGCAACCGCGGCTTCCTCCGGCGCCTCAAGGAGGAACTCTTCCGGGAGGCCCGCTTCCTGGCCGAGGCCGGCCTCGGGCGGCGGACCCGCCGCGTCGCTCTGCCCGAGGGCTTGCTGCCCCGGGAGGCCGAGCGATTCGTCCGCGCGTTCTTCGGCCGCCTGGGGGTGAAGGTGATCTCCCTGCGTCTCGAGGCCCGCGAATCGGTGGAGGAGATGGCCGAGCGGGCGGGCGAGGCGCTGGCGAGACTCAGGCAGAGGGTGGACCTCCTGATCCTCCCCTCTCTCCGCCCCTGGAAGCTGTCGATGGCGGGTGAGTCCCTCATCGAGCTGGCCGGGGATCGGGCCATGGGCCTGTTGCGGCTGCCTCTGGATGAGGCTGGCGCGCCCGTCTACCCCGCCTTCGCCCGCGTGGGCATGGTGTTCACCCGGCGCATCGGCAAGGTGAGCCGCGCGTTCCGGGCCGCCCTTGAGGAGACGCAAAAGAAACTCGCCGCCAGCCGGTGAAGCCGGCGGGCCGCCCAAGCCGGGGGGCCCAGGTTTCGCTCCCAGAAGCACCCCGGAGCGCCCTTGGGATGTGCCCGGGCGGGAAGGGGATTCGAAGAAGCATTGCAGCCGTGTCGACGGCCCAGGCGCCAGCCCCCCAGGAAAGGAGGCGGGCGCCTGGGTGCCTTTATTTCATTATTGCCTGCCGCCTAGCGGTCCAGCCAGACTCCGCTGTAATCAAGGATCAGCTTGCCCAGATTCTTGAAGCCCTTCACGTCCGAGCGGGCAGCCTGGATGAACGGGAAGCTGGCGAGATTGGGGTAGTAGGCCTGCTCCACCATGTAGCGCTGAATCCGATGGCTGATCTCGAGCTGCTTCCTCGGGTCGATGGTGGACCGCCAGGCATCGAGCAGCTCGTCCACCTTCGGGTCCTTAAGGTTGTAGTAGTCGATCCCCGACTTCGTATGGATGGTGTGGGACTGGGTGTTGACGCTGCGGCCCGAAAGGGTGTTCTGAAGCGTGATTTGGGTTCTGCGCTGCACCACGAAAGCGCGGTTCCAGGTGGCGTAGTCCACGATCTGGATGTCCATGTCGGCGCCGATCTTGGCGAACTGGGACTTGAGCGACTGGGCCACCTCGAGGTGGGCCGGATCGGAGTTGTTCGTGACCATGGCGAACTTCAGCGGTTTGCCCGGCCCGTAGCCCGCGTCGGCCAGGAGCTTCCTGGCCCGCTCCGGGTCGTAGGGGCACTCGGCGTTCAGGTCGAGCGCGTCTTTGGCACCTGCGGGTGTGTAGCCTACCCACGGCTTTCCGAGGCCGCGCAGGGCGGTATTGACGATCTGGGCGCGGTCCACGCCGAAGCAGGAGATGGCCTTGCGGACGCGGACGTCTTTCCAGGGGTCCATCTGAACGTTGAAGGGAAAGGCGTAGTTGGTGGTGGCGGGGCCGGAATGCACGACCACTCCCGCCGTCTTCTTCGCCGTCTCGTAGAGCGGAAGGGGAAGATTGTTGATGATGTCGATCTGACCGGCGGCGAGGGCGTTCATCCGCTGGTTCGCGTCCGGCATGTAGTAGAACTCGAGCCGGTCGACGTGCGGGAGATTCTTGTCGAAGTAGCCCTTGTGGCGCTCCGCGAAGAAGTGCTGGTTGCGCTTCCACTCGACGAACTTGAAGGGGCCGCTCATGACCGGCTTCCGTCGGAACTGCTCGACGTCGTCGTAGGCCTTTGGGGAGACGAGGACGAAGCGGTCGAAGGCGCTGGCCATGGCGTCGAGCGTCTGGGCCTTTCCGACGTCCTTCTGATGGACCCGGAGGGTGTACTTGTCCACCACCTCCACCTTTTCAATGTGGAAAAGGTAGCTGATCCAGTGGTTGCGGTACTTGTACTTCGGCTCCTTCTTCCGGCGCTCCTGGACCCACTTTGGGAAGGCCTTGCCGTTGATGATGTCGAGGTTCCACTTGACCGACGCGGCATCCAAGGGGGTGCCGTCGTGGTAGGTCCCGCCGGGGTGTAGCTTGAAGGTGATGATACGGCCGTCCCCGGAGACCTCCCAGCTCTTCGCCGCGTCGCCCACGATGTTGAAGTTCTCATCCAGCTTCACGAGCCCGTTTCCGATCGTCTCGCGGTAGATCTTGCGGATGAAGTTGGGCCCGATCATGTCCAGGTCGGGAGCCTCTCCTTCGATGCCGATCTTGAGGGTGCCGCCCTTTTTCGCGGCATGGCCCGCCGGAGGGGCGAGCAGGATGGCCAGTGCGGCGAGAAGTGCTGTCAGCAGAGGAAACATTTGGGGAGGTCCCTCCTCGAAAAAAAGAAGCGGGCTTCGTATCCAGCGCAGGCTCGCGCCCGGCCTTCTAAATAGGATATAATTGTCTGAATTATTGGACAATCCCTCCTGCCTCGCAAGTGGTAGACGCCGCCCATTCTGCATGTAATAAATTGAATTTAAATGACTTATTTTGCAAACATATTGGCATGTTTGCTGGAGCTGAAGAGGTGAGCCTTGGCCGGTCTACCCCGCCACGAGCATCTCGTCGGTCGGGATGCGGGCCGTGAGGAGCTCCGGCTCGTCCTCGGTGATGAGCAGCATGTCCTGGATGTGCCAGAAGTCGGCGTGGGGCTCGAGGGCGACGACCATCCCCGATTCGAGGGGCGTGTGGCAGCCCGGAACCATATGCGGCTCCTGCTGATGCCACCATGCCCCGACGCTGTGGCCCACGATGTTGAGGCGCTGCTTGTAGCCCTTGTCCCGGAACCGCTCTGATGCATACGCATACAGGTCGCTCGATTTCGCTCCCGGCCGGCACCGGACAATTACCGCCCGGTAGATATCCAGGACAATCTTGTAGATGCGCTTTTGCTCGCCGGACGGCGGGCCCAGGACGGCGACGCGCGACTGATGGCCCGGGTAGCCCAGGTAGTAGGAGACGTAGTCATTGCGGATGATGTCTCCCCTCTCGAACGGGAAATCGCCCTCGCCCCCGTAGATGACGGTGTTCCGGAGGGGGTTCAGCATCCCATGGGCCCACTGGGCTCCGCGCCGGATGCAGCCCGCCACGATGCGGCTGTGGACCTCGCGCTCGGTTTCCCCCGGGCGGAGGGAGGCGAAGGCCTCGAGGTAGGCCTCGTCCAGGATGTCCGCGGCCTCCCGGATGAGGGTGACCTCGCCCGGCGTCTTGATCCACCGGACCTCGTCCATCATCGCCGTGCAGTCGGAGAGCGCGGCGCGGGGCAGGAGCTTGGGGATCTCCTCCCAGTCCGCCGCGCTGATGTAGGTCTTCTCGAAGCCTATCTTCCCGTCCGCGGCGCCCATCTCCTTGAGGATCCCGGCCGCCTTGGCGAAGGGAGACTCCGCGTAGGAGCCGTAGATCTCGATGCGGGAGAGCCAGGAGTCGCGCTCCGCGAGCGGGGCGGCGGTCGGGTTCAGCACCATCACGGGTTCCCCCCTCCGCGGCCAGACGACGAGCACCCCCCTCGGGGAGTCCGGGAAATCCAGGTGCCTCCCGAGAGTGCCGGGGTAGGATAAACCGGCGAGATAGGTGAAGTTCTTGCCGGAGCGGAGGACGAGGGCGTCATAGCCGTCGCGATCCATGAGCTGGTTCAGCCGATCGACGTTGGCGATGATCGGGCGCTTTCCGTCAGACATGATGGCTCTCCTCGCACGGGATGGGTGCGGGCGGCTCGCCGCCCTCGTTTTTCACAGTATCGACTTGGGTTTGGGCCCACAAGGCGATCCGCCGAATGTTGACCCCCGCCGAAGAAGGGTGATACATTTCATGCGGTTTCCATTTCCTCCGACATCGACGATGCCTTCCTCCCCGCGCGGAGAATGCCCATGGCGATCCTTCGACGGTTGATGCCTTTTCTCATTACCGCCCTTCTCGGCGGAGCGGTGTCCCACGCGGCGGCCGGCGCATCCTCGGCCCAGGAGAAGCCGCGGTACGGCGGCACGCTCATCCAGGCCATCGCGCCCAGCCCGGATCACTTCGTCCCCATCCTCACCACCGGTGTCCACATCCACAGCGTCGGCTGCAAGGTGTACAGCGGTCTCTTGGCGTCCCGGAGGGACGGGAGCTTCGGGCCCGACCTCGCCAAGTCCTGGGAAGCCAGCCCGGACGGCCTGACCTACACCTTCCATCTCGAGCGGAACGTGCGCTTCCACGACGGCAAGCCTTTTACGTCAGCCGATGTGAAGTTCACCCTGGAGCAGGTGGTGGCGAAGTTCCATCCCCGCGCCCGGCTCGTCATGGCCAATGTGGGATCCGTCGACACGCCCGGCCCCCACACCGTCGTAATCAAGCTCAAGCGGCCCTTCGGGCCCTTCCTGACGTCGATGACCTGCCCGGAGTCCGGCATCCTCCCGAAGCATCTCTGGGAAGGGCAGGACGTGCTGAAGAGCCCCCAGAGGCTCAAGCCGGTGGGGACGGGGCCCTTCATGTTCCAGGAGTCCGTCTCGGGGAGCCACATCGCCCTGGCGCGCAACCCGAACTACTTCAAGAAGGGGAAGCCCTATCTCGACCGCGTCATCCTCAAGGTCATCCCGGATACCCCGGCCCGCGTTCTGGCGCTCGAGGCGGGGGAGGTGGACTTCATTGCGAGCTATTTTTTCCCCAAGCAGCAGTTCCAGCGCCTCTCGAAGCGGAAGGAGTTCCGGTTCCGGAAGGACACCGACACGCCGGGCAACGCGACCATCCATTTCAACTTGCAGCGAAAGCCCCTGGACGACGTGCGCGTGCGGCGCGCCCTGTACATGGCCCTGAACCGCAAGCTCATGGTCGAACGCGCCGACTTCGGTCTGGGCAACGAGGCGAGCACCCCCTTCGACTCCCGCTTCCCGTGGCTCGTCACTCCCGAGGCGGACTACCGCAAGGCCTATCCCTACGACCCGGCCAAGGCGAATCGGCTGCTCGACGAGGCGGGTCATCCGAGGAAGGGGGACGGCACCCGCTTCGCCCTGACCGTGGTCTACATGTCGAGCCACCCGCTGCTCCCGCCCACCTCGCAGATCCTGCGGAGCAACTGGGCCGACGTCGGCGTGAAAGTGAACCTGGTGGGGGTCGAGCGGGCCGTCATGCAGGACCTGGCCTTCGGCAAGCGGGACTACGACGTGACGCTCCAGACCTACACCTCGGCGGGCGACCCCGTCGGCCTCGTCCGGATCTACGCCACGAACCAGAGCCGGTCGGTCTTCGTGAATCCGACCTGGTACGGCAATCCACGGGTGGACGAGCTCTTCGGCAAGGGCGCGACCGCGGCCAGCCTGAAGAATAGGGGAGAGTTCTACCAGGAGGCGTCCAAGATTCTCATCCAGGACATCCCCTCCGCCATCCTATTCGAGCGGAGCGAGGTGGACGTGGCCGGCGCCAAGTTCAGGGGACTCTGGCGGGCCCGGACTCCCTACGAGGGATGGGAGGAAGCGTGGATGACGGGGGGGCGGGAGAAGCCCTAGGGCGCGGCCTCCGGAATCGAGGAGCGGCGCCCCGATATGGATAGAGCCTCGGCCACGCTTCCCCAGTTCATCCTCCGGCGTGCGCTCCACGCCGTCCCCTTGCTGTTCGCGGTCGTGGTGGTGAACTTCACCATCATCCACCTCGCCCCCGGCGACCCGATCAACGTCCTGGTGGGGGACTTTCCCGCCCCGCCGGAGTACGTCGCCCGCCTCAAGGTCGACTTCGGGCTCGACCGCCCCCTCTGGGAACAGCTCTTCATCTATATGGGCCGCCTCTTCCGGGGCGACCTCGGCTTCTCGTTCGCCAACCGCCAGCCGGTGCTGGGGCTGATTTTGGAGCGCCTGCCCGCCACCCTCCTCCTGTCGGGCACGGCGCTCGTCCTCGCGGCCATCCTGGGGGTCGCCCTGGGCGTTCTTGCGTCGCGGCGGCCGTATTCCTGGCTCGACAACCTCACCAGTGTGATTTCGCTGGCCGGTTTCTCCATGCCGGTCTTCTGGCTGGGGCAGCTCCTCATCCTCGGCTTCGCCCTGGAGCTGCGCTGGCTCCCGGCCCAGGGAATGGTCTCCCTGCGGGCGGAACCGGGCGGATGGGGCCGGGCGCTGAGCGTCGCGGTCCACCTGATTCTCCCGGCCCTCGCCCTCGGCGCGCGGTTCCTGGCCCTGAACAGCCGCATCGCGCGGGCCAGCATGCTCGAGGTCCTCCGGCGCGAGTACATCGTCACCGCCCGCGCCAAGGGCGTCTCGGAGAGGCGGATCGTCTACCTCCACGCCCTCCGGAACAGCCTGATCCCCATCGTCACCGCCATCGGCTTCAACTTCGGTTTCCTGCTGGCGGGTTCAGCGCTGGTCGAGACTGTCTTCGCGTGGCCGGGCATCGGGCGGCTCCTCTACGACTCGATCACCTCGCGGGACTATCCCGTGATCATGGGCATCTTCCTGGTCGTTTGCGCGGGCATCGTCGTCGTCAATCTATTGACCGACATCGCCTACGCTTATCTGGATCCTCGCGTGAGGCTCTGAGGGAGAAGGCCGTGCAGGGCTTCGTCCGGAGGTTCCTCCGCAACCGCGCCGCGGCCGCGGGGGGCCTATGGGTGCTGGGGCTGATTTTGATCGGGCTCCTCGCTCCCTGGCTGGCCGTGGGAGACCCCCTGCGGGTGGGAGGGGACGCCTTCGCCCCGCCCGGGCGGGACTACTGGTTCGGGACGGACAACCAGGGGCGCGACATCTGGAGTGGAATCCTGCATGGGACGCGCGTCTCCCTGACGGTCGGTTTCCTGGCCGCGGTCACTTCGAGTTCCATCGGCATCACCGTAGGCGCGGCGGCGGGCTTCTACGGCGGGCGGGCGGACGCCTTCCTGATGCGCATGACCGAACTGTTCCAGATCATGCCCCGTTTCTTCCTCGCCCTCATCATCATCTCCCTCTTCGGCGCGGGTCTGGGGAAAGTCATCTTCGTCATCGGGGTGCTGAGCTGGCCCCCGACGGCCCGGCTCATCCGGGCGGAGTTCCTCTCCCTCAAGCAGCGTGAGTTCATCGAGGCGGCGCGGGCCACCGGCATGGGGGACTTGGGATTGTGCTTCCAGCAGATCCTCCCCAACGCCCTGGCCCCCGCCGTGGTGGCCGGATCGCTCGACGTCGCCCAGGCCATCCTCCTCGAGGCGTCCTTGAGCTTCTTCGGCCTCGGGGATCCGAACCTCATCAGCTGGGGCTCCATGCTGTACGGGGCGCAGGGTTATCTTCATCAGGGATGGTGGCTGTCCGTCTTTCCCGGCACGGCCATCTTCCTGACTGTCCTCGCTTTCAACCTGATGGGGGACGGAATCAATGAGGCGCTGAATCCGCGCCTACGGGAGCGCGCGGGATAGGAAGGGACTTGTGTCCACCTCGATTGATCAGATCCTGACGGAAATCGCCGGCCGGATCCGGACAGGCCCTGGCCTGTGGCGCGCCTTCCATGAGATTTGCGATTTGGGCCCCCGCTTCTGCGGCACGCCCTCCGAGACCGCCGCGGCGGACCACCTGGAGCGGCGCCTCCGGGAGGCGGGCCTCGAGGACGTCCGGTATTGGGAATTCGGCTATACCGGCTGGCGGTGCCTCCGCTGCGAGCTCTCTCATCCCGGGGCTCCGCCGGGACGGGCCTTCCGGCCCCTGCCGCTGGTCCACAGCACGGCCACCCCGCCCGGCGGGGCGGAGCTGGAGATTGTCGATCTCGGCCGGGGGAGCGGGGAGGACTACCGCCGCGCGGGGGGCTCGGTGCGCGGGCGGGCCGTGCTGGCGGACGCCGAGTACTCTTTTTCGGTGACCTCCCTTCACCGCAGGCGCAAGTTCCTCCCCGCCGTGGAGGGCGGGGCGGCGGCCTTCATCCTCATTAATTCGCGGCCCGGCTGCTTTCCGGTGACGGGCTCCACCACCCCCGCGGGCTCGCCCATCCCGGCGATTGGCGTGTCGCGGGAGGACGGCATGCTCCTGCGCCGCCTCGGAGGCAAGGTTCATCTTGACGTCCAGGTGGAGACGTCCCCCGCCCGGGCGGCCAACCTCGTCGCCTCGCTCCCGGGCCGGGGCGGGGGACGGAAGGTCATCCTCAGCGCCCACTACGACGGCCACAACTGCGGGGAGTCGGCCCTCGACAACGCGACGGGTTGCGCCGCCGCGCTCGAGCTCGCCCGGCTCCTCGTCCCCCATCGGGGCCGCTTCGCCAACGATCTGGAGGTTCACTTCTACACCGTGGAGGAATGGGGGCTCCAGGGCTCGCGGGCGTACGTGGGCGGCCTTCGGGAGGAGGAGATTGCCCGCATCGCGCTCAACCTCAACCTGGACGTGGTGGCGGGGAGCTCCAAGTTCACCTTCCTGTGCAACGGCTTCTCCGACCTGGCCGACTGGGCGCGCGAGGCGCTGCGGGACGAGCCGGCGCGATGCGAGGTGAGCGATTGGGTGGCGAACAACTCCGACCATGCGAACTACGTGGCGCGAGGTGTCCCCGCCGTGCGCCTCCTAGCGGGGTTGAACGAGAAGGACTCGAACTGCGGCTTCCACCTCTCCCCGGCGGATACGGCCGACAAGGTGGGCCGGGAGGATTTGACGGCGGCGACGGGCGCCGCGGCGCGGGTGCTGCTCAAGGCCCTGGCGAGCGAGGCTCCCCTGGCCCGCGCCCGCACCCGGGAAGAGGCCGGGCGCCTGATGGCGCACTACGGGTTCGTGCCCCCGCCGGCGGATTAGGCGTCCAGGGCTTCGCGTCTTGCCGTTCCCGCGCGCCGCGGATAGAATCGGCATGAACTTCGAGCGGAGGTGATCATGTACGGATGGCGCGGGCGCATCGGCCTCTTGGTGCCCTCGGGGAACAACACCAACGAGCCCGATTTCTTCCGGATGGCCCCCAGCGGCGTCGCGGTCCACGCGAGCCGCGTCTATTGGGGGGAGAAGCTCGAATCCTCGGTGGAGGTGCTCCACGAAGCGCTGAAGCACCTGGAGGCGGCCGTCGTGCCCCTCGCCCACGCGCGGGTGGGCGTCATGGTCTACGGGTGCACGAGCGGGAGCTTCGTCGAGGGGGTGGGGCACGACGTGGAGATCATCCGCCGCATCGAGAAGCTGGCGGGGGTCCCCGCGCTGACCACCACGACCGCTTGCCTCGAGGCGATGCAGGTGCTGGGATTCGAGCGGATGGCGGTGGCCACCCCCTACCCGGACGTGGTGAACGAGCGCCTGCGCGCCTTCTTCGAGGGGAACGGCATCGAGGTCGTCTCGCTGGAGACCTTCGACCAGCCGAGCGTGTGGGCCCACGCCGACAACTCGCCGGAGTCCATCTACCGGCTGGCCCGCAAGGCCTATACCGGGAAGGCGAACGGGCTGTTCATCTCCTGCACCCAGATGCGCGCCATCGACGTGGCCGGCCAGCTCGAGCGCGACCTGGGGGTCCCGGTCGTGACC
>Ga0326597_10004798_pt1 | contig 18897 bp, 12 predicted proteins | sample RVTome_12_FD_203789 | JGI IMG/M metagenome (GOLD analysis project Ga0326597, IMG submission 203789) | Soil microbial communities from uranium-contaminated site in the Upper Colorado River Basin, Wyoming, United States - RVT100D185 | ecosystem: Environmental > Terrestrial > Soil > Contaminated >... | reverse complement strand
CAAAGCTCTCGCGTTGCCGGCAGACCTTGGAAAGCATTCGCCCCGGTTGCACTCTGCCACGCACGCGAAAAGCGAAGAAATGAATCATCCAGTTATTTATTGGACACTACACTAGGTTACGACGTCGAGAGCCGGGTGCCCGGTACAGGCTGTCTGCGTTTCATTGAAGTTAAGGGGCGGGTCTCAGGCGCATCCACCATCACCGTTACAAAAAACGAAATACTCTATTCATTGAACCAGCCCGACAATTTCATTCTCGCGATTGTAGAGTTTATGGATGGAGATGCGCATCGCGTGCACTACCTGCGGCGTCCCTTCCAGCGCGAGCCGGATTTTGGGGTAACCAGCGTAAACTATGACTTTATCGAATTGCTCGCAAGAGCAGAAACGCCGGCGTGAGCCCGATGACGACACTAGCGTACATGTTCGTACGCGATTCAATGGTCGAGGGCGCGATTTGAGAAAGGTAGTTACCCTATGGCGAAGACGAACCTCCTGAATACCCATACTACAAATTTTCTCGAGCTCCTCAGTAACGGCCGCATCTACCGGGTGCCACCATACCAGCGGGACTACTCTTGGGAAGAAGAGCAATGGGAAGACCTCTGGAACGATCTTGGGGAGTTAAGGGCAAAGCCCGAAGAGCGACACTATATGGGTGCCATGGTCGTCGAAGGCAAGAGCGACCGCGAATTCCTGATTATCGACGGCCAGCAGCGGTTGGCCACGCTCAGCATTTTGGCACTCGCAGTGATTGCGCGCCTGCAGCCCCTGGTGGATGCCGGAATCGACTCCGATGCCAACCGGCAACGTGCCGCCGGATTGCGCAGCCGCTTTGTCGGTGAGAAGGATCCCGCGTCGTTAGTGGAAAGCAGCAAGCTATTTCTCAACAAGACCGACGATGCCTTCTATCAGGATTATCTCGTTCAGTTGCGCGAACCCCTTAATCCTCGCGGCCTGCCGAAATCCAACCGACTGCTGTGGGAGTGCTTCAGGTACTTCAGTCGGCAACTCGAGGGCGAAGCCGCAATCACTTCCTCCGGCGAACGGCTAGCCTCGCTGCTGTCCGAGACGGTTGGGCGGCAGCTCATATTCATTCTCATTACCGTGGACGACGATCTGAATGCTTACACGGTGTTCGAGACACTCAATGCCCGCGGACTGGAGCTGTCGTCTACAGACTTGTTGAAGAACTACCTGTTCTCGCGCCTGCGAGTTCCCGCCGATCTCGCAGCGTTGCAGCGGCGCTGGCAGGCGCTTATTTCAACTGTACAGCAAGAGCGCTTCCCAGAATTTCTCCGCTACCATCTGTTATGCGAACAACCTAAGATTCGCAGTCAGCGCTTGTTCAAGCTAGTGCGCGACCGCGTGCGTTCTGCTGGAGAGGTTTTCGCGCTGATGGAGGCGCTTGAGCGTCGTGCCGAACTGTTTGCGGCGCTTTCCGACCCCAATCACGGCTATTGGATTGAGACCCCAGCGTGTCGCCCTCACGTGCGTGACCTCAACCTGTTCCGCGTACGGCAGATGACGCCGCTCCTGTTTGCCGCGTGGGAGCGGTTGTCGCGAGATGATTTCGTTCGGGTACTCAAGTTGGTGAGTGTCATTTCCTTCCGATACAGCGTCGTCAGCGGGCTCAATACCAATGCTCTGGAACCTGTATATCACGAGGCAGCCAAAGGCCTGCTCGATGGCCGCGCAAGCACGCCGGCGGAAGTATTTGCACGACTCAAGGCCATCTATGTGGACGATGTCAAGTTCGGCCAAGACTTTACGCGCCTAGTGATTGACACCAGTGGTCAGCGCAAAAAACTCGCTAAGTACATTCTTGCACGGCTGGAGGAAGACGCCTCGGCGCGCGCCTGTGATCCGGACACCGACCCGGCGAGTATCGAGCATGTCCTTCCCGAGAATCCTTCCAATGCTTGGGAGGCGATGTTCCCGCGCGAGCATTGGGACAGCGCAATTTATCGCCTTGGGAACCTGACGCTGCTCGACCCATCAGCTAACCGCCAGGTCGGGAATGCCGAGTATCCGGCGAAGCACGCCGAGTACAGAAAGAGTCGATACGAGATTACCAGGAAATTGGCCGAGGATGCGCCCACTGAATGGACGTTGCCACTCGTCGAGGTTCGTCAATTGCGTCTCGCAAATCGTGCTGTTCATCTGTGGCGGGCCGACTTTGTCTAGAAGAACAAATTGACTAGATGAAGAAAAAACTCATCGAAGTCGCCCTGCCGCTGGAGGCGATCAATAAGGCCAGTGCGCGGGAGAAGTCGATTCGGCATGGGCATCCGAGCACGCTGCATCTGTGGTGGGCGCGGCGGCCGCTGGCGGCGGCGCGGGCGGTGATTTTTGCACAGATGGTGGACGACCCGTCGAGCCACCCGGACATTTTCCGGACCGAGAAAGCGCAGGAGAAGGAGCGGCAGCGGCTTTTCCGCATCATTGAAGACCTCGTGCTGTGGGAGAACACCACCAACGAGACGGTCTTGCAGCAGGCGCGGGCGGAAATCTGGCAGAGCTGGCGCGCGGCGTGTGCCGAGAATGCCGACCACCCGCGCGCGAAGGAATTGTTCGACCGGCACAAGCTGCCCGCTTTTCACGATCCCTTTGCGGGAGGAGGGGCGCTGCCGCTGGAGGCGCAGCGGCTGGGGCTGGAGAGCTACGCCAGCGATCTTAACCCGGTCGCGGTGCTCATCAACAAGGCGATGATCGAGATCCCGCCGAAGTTCGCGCGTAAGCCGCCAGTAAATCCAGAGTCACGAAAGGACAAGGAACTCTTCAAGAAAACCTGGCGCGGCGCGCAGGGCCTCGCCGATGACGTGCGCTATTACGGCCAGTGGATGCGTGACGAAGCCGAGAAGCGCATCGGCCATCTTTACCCGAAGATTGAAGTCACGGCGGAGATGGCGAAGGAGCGGCCAGACCTAAAGCTCCTGTTAGGACAGAAGCTCACCGTGATTGCTTGGCTCTGGGCGCGCACGGTGAAAAGCCCGAACCCGGCTTTCGTGCAGGTGGACGTGCCACTCGCGCCCACCTTTATGCTCTCCACCAAGGCCGGCAAGGAGACCTACGTCGAGCCCGTTATCGAGGGCGGCGGCTACCGCTTCACGGTGAGGGTGGGCATTCCGAAGGACGCCGAGGCAGCCAAGCGCGGTACCAAATCCGGCAGCAGCTTCCTTTGCTTGATGTCGGGAACACCGATGCCCTACGAGTATCTACGACAGCAAGCAAAGGCTGGGAGCATGGGGGTACGGCTAATGGCCATAGTCGCCGAAGGGGCGCGCGGGAGGGTTTACCTGCCGCCGACCGAGGCCATGGAAGCCATCGCGCTTGGTGCGCAGCCGCAGGAAGTGCCGGAAACCGATCTACCCCAAAAGGCACTCGGCTTTCGTGTACAGGAATATGGGATGACGCGGTGGCGCGACCTTTTCACCACCCGCCAACTCGTAGCGCTGACAACTTTCTCCGACCTGGTCCAAGACGCGCGCGAGCAGGTAATGCGCGACGCACTTGCCGCAGGCCTACCCACCGACGGCAAGCCGCTCGCGGGCATTGGCACGGGCGCGGATGCCTATGCCGATGCTGTGGGGGTGTATCTCGCATTTGCCCTCAGCAAAGCGCTGACCCGTAACTCTACCCAGACAATCTGGTACCGAGACCGCGACTCGACGATGGCTGCTTTCTCTCGGCAAGCGATCCCGATGACGTGGGATTTCGCGGAGGTGAATCCACTTCTCGAAGCTACGGGAAGTATAGCTGCAACGGCATCCTGGGTAGCTGAAGTTCTTGAAGGGGCATTGGCGACTGGGGGACCAGTTAGCTACGCGACCCAATCGGATGCTGCCAAAGCGGTTCTGGGGTTTTCGCCCGTCATCTCCACCGACCCACCCTATTACGACAACATCGGGTACGCCGACCTCTCGGACTTCTTCTACGTCTGGCTCCGCCGCTCGTTGAAGCCGGTGTTCCCCGACCTCTTCATCACTCTTGCCGTACCCAAGGCCGAAGAGCTGATAGCCTCTCCGTTTCGTCACGGCAGTAAGGAAAAAGCGGAAGCGTTCTTTCTCGATGGCATGACGCAGGCGATGCACCGCCTTGCCGGCCAGACGCACCCGGCCTTCCCGATTACGATCTACTACGCATTTAAGCAGTCCGAAACAGAGGGCGGCGCAGGCACAGCCAGCACTGGATGGGAGACGTTCCTCGACGCGGTAATCCGCGCCGGCCTTTCTATCAGCGGTACATGGCCGGCGCGCACCGAACAGCCACACGGGCTCCGCGTAATTAACACGAATTCCCTTGCCTCAAGCATCATCCTCGTCTGCCGCCCGCGCGCGGCGGATGCGCCCACCGCGACCCGCCGCGAGTTCGTCACCGCGCTCAAAGCCGAGTTGCCCGTGGCGCTCGCCCACCTGCAACGCGGCAACATCGCACCGGTGGACCTGGCGCAGGCGGCCATCGGTCCGGGCATGGCGGTGTACACCCGTTACGCGAAGGTGCTCGACGCCGAGGGCAAGCCGCTCTCGGTGCGCGAGGCGCTGGCCCTCATCAACCAGACGCTGGACGAGGCTCTGGCCGAGCAGGAGGGCGACTTCGACGCCGACAGCCGCTGGGCGCTGGCGTGGTTCGAGCAGTACGGCTTTGGCGATGGCGAGTACGGCGTGGCCGAGACGCTGTCAAAAGCCAAGAACACAAGTGTTACGGGCATGGTGGAGGCGAAGATTGTCGCGTCGAAGGGCGGCAAGGTGCGCCTCCTGAAACCCGACGAACTGCCCGCCGACTGGGATCCGGCGACGGACCCGCGCCTCACGGCGTGGGAGGTGGTGCATCAGCTCGTTCGCGCGCTGGAATCCGGTGGCGAGGCTGCTGCATCGGCACTGGTGGCAATGCTTGGCGCCAAGGCCGAGATCGCTCGCGAGCTGGCTTACCGGCTTTATACGATCTGCGAGCGCAAGAAGCGCGCCGTTGAAGCGTTGTCTTACAATGGGCTGGTGCAAAGCTGGCCGGAGATCACGCGTCTTTCCCGCGAGAGCGGCCAGCCTCGTCAAACACAAACTACAATGTTCGACAACTCGGAAGGCTGATCAATGTCTAGACTGCTGCAAACGTCCACCGGGGACGATCATCCCGAAGCGGCGCACAAGCATTTATTGGATGCGCAAACGCTGCTCGACCATCAGCGGGCCGATGGTGCGGCGTACCTGAGTGGCTATGTAGTGGAATGCGCGCTCAAGAGTCTCTGGCAGTTGGAGACCGGACAGCCCAGACGCGGACACGATCTTCGCGAACTGGCCCAGGCGGTGGGTGCGGTTGCAACCGTTGCTGGCGTCAAAACCGCGCGTTACTTCAAGCAGGCGACGAGCAGCGTCTCGTTCTCCGCCATTGCCGCGTGGACGCCGGAAATGCGCTACCGGCCGGCGAAAATGACGTCCGGCGATGCACGGGTGTGGTGCCAGATAGCTGACGACGTGTTTCAGGAGACAGTCGCCCAGATGCGACTGGACGGGTTGCTCTGATGCGATTCCTACATTTCGACGAAGCGAAGCAGGCCGCCATTGCGGCCGTGAGGACATGGGTTAGCGCCGCTTCGACAGATGTTCGCGCGCTACTCATCGTGGATCTGTTCGGCAAGCTGCGGCTTGTGCTGTGGGCGGACAGTGCGCCAGATACAACCGCGCTTGAGCAAGACCTCGCGACCGCCTGCGGTGCGTGGTGGACGGGTGGGCTGCTGCGCGTCAAGGAGCTCGACCCGGTGGATGCCAAGATCTATGACCAAGCGTGGGATTCGGCGCGGCTGGACGAGGACGAACCACGGTTTCGCGTATGTGACCGTCACCGCAGCCGCGCGGCATGGTTCGCTGGGCCGATCGAGCCGCCTTGGAAAGCATCGGAGAATAATCTGCCTGTCGTCGTGTTCTATTCGTTCAAAGGTGGCCTCGGTCGCAGCACGCTGCTTGCCTCGTTCGCGATCCAGCGGGCACGGGCAGGCGAGCGAGTGTGCATAGTGGACTTCGATTTGGATTCGCCGGGTGTGGGGCGGTTGCTCTCCGCCGACGCGCAGGGCCTCACGGCGCGCTGGGGGGTGGTGGACTTTTTGCTTGAGCGCTCGCTCGCCGACGCCCCGCTTGCGGACTACTTCCACCGCTGCGACCGGGTGGCGGGAGCCGGCGAGATCGTCGTCTTTCCGGCCGGCAATCTGGACGGGGAATACGCCGACAAGCTGGCGCGGATTGATCTCGAAGAAGCACCCCAAGCCCACGACAGCGGACTTTGGAAGCTGCTCGCCCGCGTGCGCGACGAGCTGAAACCGCAGTGGATTTTGTTGGACGCGCGCACAGGTATTTCGGAGCCGGCGGGACAGTTACTGTCGGGTATCGCGCATCTGCATGTACTTTTGGGCACCCCGCAACACCAAAGTTGGCAGGGGCTGAACCTCGTCCTCGACCGCCTCGGCAAGGAGAGAGTGCTCGCCGAGCGCCCGCAGGCGGAACTTCTGCTCGTGCAAGCGATGGTGCCCACCGGCGAGCCTGGCAAGGCGGCGAAGGAGGCATTTGCCGCCCGCGCCGAGGAAGCATTCGACGATCGCTATTACGCCGCAGAAGAGGGCGACGCCGACATCGACAATCGCTTCTGGACCCTCGGCGACAAGGGCAGCCAGGACGCGCCGCATGCACCGATGCCCGTGGAATACGACAGCAAGCTTGCGAGTTTCGGAGATATCACCGAGATCGCCGACGCACTTTGCAGCGGGGTCTATCTGCCGATTGCCGAGCGTATCGCAAGCCGCTTTCTTACGGAACCCGAAACATGACCAGCCAGTGGAACGAAGAGCGGCGCACGCTATTACGGGCGCTGCAGAACATCGGCAGTGCGGGTCGGGCTGAAGGCGCAAGAACCGAGAGCATCGCCACGAGTTTTTTTCCCGTAGCGGAGCACTTGCGTCTGCTCGACCCGGACGTGGTGCTGGTGGTGGGTCCGCGCGGTTCGGGCAAGACACAGATCGCACGCGTGCTGACTGACGCAGAATTGTTCGATGCAGTGAAGCTTCACGCGCCGGCCGTGCGTCTGCCAACGGGGCAGTCGCAATGGTTGAAGGTGTATCCGGCGGGGAAACAGGGCTTTGAAGGTGTAGGACTACGCACCTTCATGAAAGGCGCTGGCGACGGCACGGAAACGTTGCGCGAACTGTGGTTTGCGTATCTGGTGCGCGCCCTAAAGGACCATTTGGATGATCAGGGTCGAATCGACTTAGCACCACTATTCGAGCCCGCCGCGGCGGATGTTGAGGCGATTCATCGCGCTTTTCGCGAGTTGGGGACCAAGCCGGTTGTGGTGCTGGATCGGCTAGACGAGCAACTTGAGCGGCAAGGTCGTTATCTGTTCGCGACATATGATGAACTGGACACGCTCGGCAACGGTGACTGGAAGCTGATCGAGGCCGGGGTGCGAGGCTTGGTGGCATTGTGGGCCGCCTATGCGCGCCGCTGGCGGCGTATCCGCGCCAAGCTGTTTCTACGCACCGACTTGTATGAGAAGCATGCCAAGGCCGGCGGCGCGGACCTAGCCAAGCTTGCCGCCGGGCGCGTGGAATTGGTATGGAGCGACCGCGACCTCTACGGCCAGTTGCTCAAGCGCATGGCCAACGTGGACGACGCCTTGGCCGACTATGTGAAGGCCGTCAAAGGCGTTTCATGGAGCGATGATCCATCGCTCGGCAGGATTCCAAAGTTGCGTACCTGGCAGGACGCCCGCCCGGTGGTGGAGCGTATGGTCGGCGTCTACATGGGCGCAAATCAGAAAAAGGGGTTGGTTTATCGCTGGCTGCTCGACCATGTGCGCGACGGGCTGGGTCGCGGCTACCCGCGGCCGTTCGTGCGGCTGATGGAGGAGGGCGCAAACCAGGAATTGCAGTACTTCGGCAATTTGAAGTCTCGGCGATTGTTGGAGCCAGCATCTTTGCGGCGCGCGCTCGATCGTGTATCAGGCGACCACGTTGCCCAGTCGCTGGATGAATGGCCATGGTTGGAAGCGATCAGGGGAAAACTACGCGGCGATCCACTTGTGCCTTATGCCGAGAAAGAAGCAGTTAAGTTGCTGGAGGGACTATCGGGAGCAACGGACGCCACGCCCCCGCCATTCGAAGGCCGCGAGTTGCTCGATTACCTGCTGGAGTTGGGCATCTTCCGCCGCCGGCCCGATGGTCGGCTGGATGCCCCGGACTTATACCTCTTTGGATTGGGGCTCAGGCGTAAGGGCGGCGTGACGAAGAAGAGATAGGGGGCGGAGGAATCGAAGAAGATGGCGATCACCAACCACGAACGCGTCGGTAAGGCCCTTGATCTTCTGCGCAGCGGCATCGCGCCGTTCATCGAGAGGGAATTCAAGAGTGCCTACCAAGCGAAGGCGCAAGCTCAGGCCGCGGTGTTGCTCGGCGAAGACCGTCTGAACGCGAAGAAGGCGATCACCGAATGGGATGCCGCTGCGCTGCTCAAGGTCATGTGGGAAGCGTGGAACGAAGTGTTCCGTCGCACGCTAGGGCCGGCGGAGCGCAGCCTGGTGCAGGAACTGCGCGACCACCGCAACAAGTGGGCTCACCAGCAGAGCTTTTCGGGAGACGATGCTTACCGCGCCCTCGATTCGGTCGCGCGGCTCCTAGCGGCCGTTTCTGCGCCGGAATCGGACGAAATCGAGAAGATCAAGATGGAACTGTTGCGCGTGCGGTTCGACGAGCAGGTGCGCAGCGAGAAGAGAAAGAGTTCCGGCACCGCGATCGAGAGCGCGGCCGCTGGCAACCTCAAGCCGTGGCGCGAAGTGGTGACACCGCACAAGGATGTCGCTACCGGCCGCTACCAGCAGGCGGAGTTTGCAGCCGACCTGTGGCAGGTGCATTTGGGCCAGGGTACGGACGAATACAAAAACCCCGTTGAGTTTTTCCGGCGCACGTTTCTCACGGAGAGCCTCAAACGCATGCTGATCGGTGCGGTGCAGCGGCTCTCGGCACAGGGCGGCGACCCGGTGGTGCAGCTCCAGACCAACTTCGGTGGCGGCAAGACGCACTCGATGCTGGCGCTCTATCACCTGTTTTCCGGAGCGGCGCCCAAGGAACTCGTCGGCATTGATGCCGTGCTCGCCGAAGCGGGCGTGGGCAAGCTGCCCACGTCCAAGCGCGTGGTGCTGGTGGGCAACAAAATCTCACCCGGAAACCCGGTCAAGAAGCCCGATGGAACAGTGGTACGCACACTGTGGGGCGAACTGGCGTGGCAGTTGGGCGGCAAGAAAGCCTACGAGCGCGTGCGCGCCGATGACGAGAAGGCAACCAGCCCCGGCGACGTGCTACGCGAACTGTTCAACGAATACGGTCCATGCCTGGTGCTGATCGACGAGTGGGTGGCCTACGCGCGCCAGCTTCACGACCAGAGCGATCTGCCGGCGGGCGGCTTCGAGACCCAGTTCACTTTCGCGCAAGTGTTGACCGAGTCTGCGAAACTCGTGAAGAACTGCATGCTTGTGATCAGCCTGCCGGCATCGGACACAGCGGGCTCGCCCCACACGCAGGCGGACGACGTGGAGGTCGGTGGCCAGCGCGGGCGCGAATCACTGGACCGGCTGCGCAATGTAATCGGCCGTGTCGAATCGTCGTGGCGACCGGCAAGCGCGGAGGAGGGTTTTGAGATCGTGCGGCGGCGCTTGTTCGAACCGCTGACGGATCCGGCGCAGTTCAAGGACCGCGACGTGATCGCCCGCGCCTTTGCCGATTTCTACCGTACTCAGCAAGCAGAGTTTCCTCCGGAGTGCCGTGACTCCGACTATGAGAAGCGGTTACAGGCGGCGTATCCCATCCATCCGGAGGTCTTCGACCGCCTCTACACCGACTGGTCGACGCTGGTGAAATTCCAGCGCACACGCGGGGTACTGCGGCTCATGGCGGCCGTGATCCACAGTTTGTGGGAGAAAGGCGACCGCAATCCGTTGATTCTTCCAGCGAACATACCGATCGACGACCCGCGCGTGCAGTTCGAGTTGACGCGCTACTTGTCGGACAACTGGGTGCCGATCATCGAGAAGGATGTGGACGGTCCAAACTCGCTGCCGCTGCGGATCGACAGCGACGTGCCGAATCTCGGCAAGTACGCCGCGTGCCGGAGAGTTGCCCGGACGATCTATCTCGGCTCGGCGCCCACCACGACCGCAGCCAATCGTGGGCTGGAGGACCGGCGGGTGAAGCTCGGGTGCGTAATTCCCGGGGAGTCGGCGACTATATTCGGTGATGCGTTGCGCCGACTTGCTGCCGCCGCGACCTATCTCTACCAGGACGGGCCGCGCTACTGGTATTCGACCCAGCCTACCGTGACCAAGCTGGCGGACGACCGCGCCGAGCAGTTGAAGCGTGACCTCGACAAGGTGACTGCGGAACTCGAAAAACGCCTGCGCTCGAATCTCGAACAAAAAGGCGACTTCAGCCGTGTTCATCCGCTCCCGGGCAGCGGGGCTGACGTTCCGGACGATCTCGATGCGCGGCTCGTGGTGCTGGGTGCCGAGCAGGCGTACAGCAAGGAGGCGGGCAACGCTGCGGAAACGGCGGCGAAGGCGATACTTGGATCACGGGGAAACACACCGCGCCTCTATCAGAACACACTCGTATTCCTCGCTCCGGATAAGACGCGTCTGCAGGACCTGGACGAGGCCGTACGCAAGTATTTGGCGTGGACCTCGATCCTCGACGAGAAGGAAAAGCTGAACCTCGATCCGCATCAGGTAAGACAGGCGGAAACCCAGAAGACCGCGGCTGATGGCGCGGTTGTTGCCAGGGTTCCAGAGACCTATCAGTGGCTGATCGTTCCGGTGCAGCATACGCCACAGGATGCGGTGGAGTGGCAGGCGCTCCGGCTCACGGGGCAGGATGCGCTCGCCGTGCGCGCGAGCCGCAAGCTTAAGAACGATGAGTTACTGATCACCACGTTCGCCGCGTCGCGTCTGCGCATGGAGATGGATCGTGTGCCGCTGTGGCGCGGCGATCACGTTGCTGTCAGGCAGTTGATCGAGGACTTCGCACGGTATCTCTATCTGCCGCGGTTGAAGCATCCGAGCGTCCTTGTCGGAGCGATCCGCGATGGATTCGGATTGCTCACCTGGGAGCAGGATTCGTTTGCGTACGCGGAAAGCCGGGACGACGCCGCGGAGCGCTACCGGGGCATCAGGGGCGGGCAGACGGTCAATGTTGATGAAAGTGATTCGGGATTGCTCGTGCGCTCAGAGGTCGCCCGAGGGCAGATCGACGCCGAGCGGCCATCGGCTCCCGTATCGGGCTCAGTAACGGGATCGCCCGCAACCTCCGCAACCGGCGATTCCCAGGCGCCCACGCAGCCGACCGGTCCAGTACCGCCTCTCCGACCAAATCGATATCACGGCACGGTCTCGCTCAACCCCACGCGCGTTGGGCGCGACGCAAGCAAGGTGGCAGATGAGGTCATCACGCACCTTGCAGGGCTAGTGAGCGCACAAGTGACAGTGACGCTGGAGATTCACGCGGAGATCCCAGGAGGAGCACCAGAGCAAGTGGTACGCACTGTCACAGAGAACGCTCGCACGCTGAAATTCACGAGCCAGGGATTTGAAGTAGATTAGCCGCGTCGCCCCGCTAAACTTGTGGCCGTGAGCGACTTAAGCTACGACATCGCGGTTTCCTTCCTCCAGCGCGATGAGGCACTATCCTCAAACTCGCTCGCCTCCCGCCGGAACTCCGGCAGCTTGTGGATAAGCCGCCTGAACTGATCTGCGGTAAGTTTTCCGTATTCCTTATTCATAGCCTTCGGCCAGACGAGCAGACACAGACAATATCAGGTTATACCTCGACACCAACCAGACGGCCGCCCGAGCGCCTGGGCGAACCTGAGCGCCTTATTCCGACGCCGCCCTGCCCCTTTTTTTCGCCGGATTACATATTCGCCCCATTTCTGGCACTCTGTATTCGTAGGGCCCCCGTCACTCCACCGGGAGCCAACATATCAACTCGTGGAATTTGCCATGCAGCTACAGTTCAAGAAGCCTTACCTTTCGATTTCCCAATTCAATCCAATTGAGTTAGCCGAGTTTTCCGTTTTGACCGGAGTGAACGGGTCCGGGAAAAGCCATTTGCTCGAAGCGATTGAACGAAGAGATGTTGTAATCGCCGGGATGGAGAACTCAAAAATTGTCAGGTTCAATTACGAATCTTTCAAGTTGGAAAATGAAGCGGCTTTTAATGCGCATCAACTCTACTCAGAAAGAGAGTCGGCTTGGCAATTTTTCGACCAACAAATTAAGAACTCTGTATCGAGCTGGAAAAATAGCATCGGAGGCGAATACGCCAGTCTTGCCGATTTGTGTAAGCAATCCAAGAAACGCTTCATGGAAATCACAAACGACAAGATTCAATCGTACAAAACCAGCGTTAAGAATTATTTCACCGGCAACAAATACAGGGGCAATGCACAAGCCCAAAGCATATACAGCCTGGCGAAAAAGCTCCCGTTCAGCATTGACGAGCTCCCGCACGATGATTTTGTGAGGATGTACAAACCGTATGAGTATAAGAACGATTTCTTGCCGCACCAGCTCGGGAAAATCATTTGGGACTACTACGTCAAGTTCCGAAATAATCAGGTCAATGAATTTGAGAATGAAAAGTATGGCAAGCAATACCCATTCGTAAGCGAGGAAGACTTCGTCTCCACTCACGGGGCCAAACCGTGGGAGCTGATGAACGAGATTTTGAGAACGTTTGACTCTCTGGAGTACAAAGTCAACTCGCCGGAGGGTTCTGACGTTTTCGCAACCTTCCAGTTAAAACTGGTCCATGCGAAGGATCCAGCATTGGAAATTGACTTCAGCGCACTGTCGTCCGGCGAAAAAGTACTGATGGCGCTAGTAGCATCCGTATACAAGGCGTCAATGGACAATGTATTCCCGGACGTTCTCTTGCTGGACGAGGTTGATGCATCGCTTCACCCGTCCATGATGAAGAATATGCTTGAGGTGATAAGGAGTGTTTTTCTAACCCGCTCCGTTCGGGTCATTCTTGTGACGCACTCGCCAACGACGATTGCCTTAGCACCCGAAGAATCCATTTACGTTATGAACAGAGCGGGTCTGAACAGAATAGAGAAAAAATCGAAACAGACGGCCCTATCTATCTTAACTGAAGGATTCGCTACATTAAATGAAGGTATAAGGCTATTTGACCAAGTGGCCAAAAACGAAATTTCTATAATCACAGAAGGGAACAACGCCAATCTCATTAGGAAAGCCTGTGAGCTGCACGAGTGCCGAGACATCGAAATCATTTCTGGTTGTGAGAATGTTTCTGGAAAGAGTCAGCTAAAAGTACTTTTTGATTTCTTCACCAGAGCTACACACAAGAGCAAAGTGCTCTTCGTATGGGATAGTGATGTGAATTACTCTCTGGTGGCAACCAATAACACATACCCGTACATTCTTAACGCTAACCCGAACAATTCTATCGCCCGGTCAGGGATAGAAAATATGTTTCGCGAGGAGTTATTTAACGACTTCAAGAAAACAATAACACATTCCTCTGGCGCTAAAAAAGTGGAGTTTGACGAGACGAGAAAAAAGGACTTTGAAGCGTACGTACTGAAGCGAAACACGAAAGATGATTTTTCAAATTTCCGACCGCTAGTTGAATTTGTGGAAGGAATAAGAGCTCTTGGATCTGCCTTCCTATAGGAGTGAGGGCGGGCGTTCATTAACAAGCGAGCAAATTCAAAGCTAAGAATGTAATTGCGAGAGCGCTCTAGCAGCTTCAACTTCTGAAACCCCGCCCCGCCCACTTTACGGCCGGGTTACATACGCATCGTTACTCACCTTCAGGCCCACCGAGCATGAATGCTGCAGAGTCGAGGTCGGAATCCGACATCTTTGGTTTCTTTAATTATTGTGCCTGCTTTATCGATCTTCTGGGACAACGAGATGCTCTACGCGGGCAAAGCTTGCTACATTTAATCAGTCGTGACGGGGACCGAGCAAAGTTCGTCGAAGCGGTCAAGCCCATTATCGGACCCATCCTGGCGCTTCAAAAGCGAACTAACCAAATGGTACAAACCATAGTGCAACCGCGACCCGAGTCACCCAAGCGCGCAGATTTACCCCCTGAGCTCCACGCGGAATGGGATGCTATGCAACAGACCCGTATCACCAATCAATTTTGGTCAGATGGATTAGTTGCTTTCGTATCCTTAGGCGACAGAGAAGTGAAATGTCCCATGAATGGAATCTTCGGGCTCTTTGGTGTAGTCGGATCTGAATGCTTGATCGGACTAGGTTCGGGCGCCCCAATTCGAGGCGCAATTGATGTCGCTTGGGGAGTTCAATTACGCCCCGGAGAATTATACGGAGCGGTTATCGCTAGAGCTTATGAGCTAGAAAGTCAGTACGCGCAATACCCGCGCATCGTAGTAAGTTCGGAAACTGTCGGCTATTTACAGGCTCAGTGCGCTACTACAGATCAGGATAATCTTTCCCAATATAACCGAGCATTAGCCCAAATCTGTATGACCATGCTGCTAAGAGATATAGATGGCCTGACTATATTGCATTATTTGGGAGACTCGTTCCGCGACAATGTTTCCCGAGATCAACACATACCGATGTATAACGACGCGAAGCAGTTCGTATTAGATCAATACACCCTCCATCGAAAAGCGGCGAATTCTAAATTGGCGTTTCGCTATCACCAGTTGTTGCACTACTTCGAAAACCATGCGCCAAGTCCAACTTAGACCGCATGAAAGGTTTAGCCGCCAAGAGTTCTCAGATTTGCCCGATTCAGGAGAGCCAATCAATACTGAGAACGTGGGGAAAACGTGGGGATTTAGCGAGCGTCGGCGTGTTTTGGCGAGTGAGGGCGGGCGCAAACGTCAATTAACAAGCGAGAAAATTCAACTTTTAATCCGTTGGTCGGGAGTTCGAATCTCCCACCGCCCACCAATTACACAATAGCTTACGATTAGATTACGCTACTGGACGTTCTGATAGTAGTCGTATAGTAGGCGGGCACGCTAAAGCTCGGACCATGTGCGGTCGCTATGTATCCGCCGACGAAGGTGCCATGCAGCGTGCCTGGCATGTCAGCCGGCAGAACCGCAATCCGTTCATCCGAAATATTAGCGTTGCGCCCGCCTGCGGAACTGGTTTTGCTCCAATCGACCACGCCTTCGACAACCTCGAAGAAAACGCGGGGAGCTGGGCCGAGTGCCGCGCCTAGCTGACGGGCTGGCAGGATCTTGCGCGGCGGAATGGGTAGGTGACGGAGTCGACGCCGGTCCGATAACCGGCCGCCCGAAGGCGGCCGGCGGATCGACCGTTATCGTCCTTTCGACGGCCTCGGTCTATTCCTGGCTTGGTTCAGAGCCGACCCCGCCACGGATCGCTGCACTGGTGTCGAGTTCGGATTCCGTAGAACCCGGCTCGCCAGACTTGCGACACGCCGTGATGTCTTCTCATCTTGCTGCTTGGCCATGATGGATACTCCTTTATCAGGGGCCATTAGCACAACAGAAGAGGGGACAGGCACGAAGTTTGCCTTCTTGACCTCCGGTACCGGTGGCGGTACCCTCGATCCGTTTCAGGTGGCTTCGGCCACATTCCCGGGGCCGGCGCATGGTTCAGATGTGTCGGCCCTTTTTTCTTCCACCCTGCGCTCCACGTCCAAGCGCATCGAGTTAAAGGGTAGCGAAAAAAAAGGGCTGCTGCCAGCCCTTATTCAACATTCTGTCGCGAAACAGTAACAGGCGCGGGTAAGCGATGGATTCCGCGCAGAAATATTTGCCCTCTCCGCGCTACCTTATATTGCAAACTGAGACACTACCTTTGACAACGACGTGATGACAGTGCATCATCCATGGTTCTAGAGCCCTACCCCGCTCCGCCGATAGTGCAATCGGCAGCAAAAAAAAGCCCCGCACCAGTGGGGCTTTTTCAATTGGGGCGCCGGAGTGGGTTATCCCGGCGCCAATCGGCGCTTCGCTCGCTCGCGGCCCGCCAAGGGCTCAGAACGGCGCGTGAGCGCCTTCGATCACGCGAGGTGTAAACGTCGTCAGAGACGCGCCGTATTTTGAGGTTTAGCGCGAGACGCCCCCAAAATCGTTCGCTGCGCTTTTCGCTCGAGTGTGGTGATTTCAAGTTGGATTGGCGCGCGTCCGCCGGTACCGGGCGCAAGCGGGAGGAGGGAATCAGCATCCTGTAGGGGAGAAGGGGGAAATATGGCCATCCCCGTCACTTCGGCACTGGCACGTAGTGCGCCACACGCGGGCCAGCTCTGGGCTGCAGTCTCTACGGCAGCTGCATTCCCTCTCTATTGTGTCGAGCAGCCGGAATCGGGCCCTCGACGAAGGCTCAAATCGGCCTTGCAAGGCTCGCTGCGTTGTGTATAGCCCGCAATTTCACGGCGTTGACCTGTAGCGGCCGTTCGGCGGCTGCATTCCGGCGTCCTGTCTGTCAAGCGTTAACGTGGCCTCATCGAAGCCCTGATTCGGGCGGACAGGACGCGTTCGCCGTGGAAGGATCACGTCACCTTTCTTCCATTATCAGCCACGAGGTGACGAACATGACCCAGACCATCCAGTACGAGCCCGCAATTCTCCGGCGAAAGCAGGTCGAAGCACGCACGGGACTTTCGCGCAGCACCATCTATCAATACGTCAAGGACGGTGCGTTTCCCAAACCAGTACCGCTCGGCCCGCGCGCCGTCGGCTGGCTCGAATCGGAGGTTAGCGAGTGGATCGCCGGGCGGGTGAAGATTGCGCGTGACGGCCGCCGGCAGCCGGCATAGCAGGGCGTATGGATGGCTGGCGAGAAGAGCACGTCGGGCGTGGCAATGCCCAAATCCATGCGCACGATTCAGCCAGCGGCTTTGCGGAAATGGGCGTGCAGTACCTTTCCCTCGCGGGCCAACTTGTCCAGATAATCCGACCACGCCTGCATCATCTTGCGACGCTCCGGCAGGTGCGTCGTGCGGTTATATGCGCGCCCGTTCGGGTCGCGCACGGCATGGGCTAGCTGATGTTCGATCAAGTCAGGGCGAAATCCGAGGACCTCGTCAAGAATAGTCCGCGCCGTCGCGCGAAAACCGTGCCCGCTCATTTCGTCCTTGGCGATGCCCATGCGCCGCATCGCAGCCAATATAGCGTTATCACTCATAGGTCGCCGTGGACTGCGCCCGCTGGGAAAGACATATTGTCCCTTCCCAGTGAGTGACTGGATCTCCCGCAGAATCGCAACCGCCTGCTTCGAGAGCGGGACAATATGTTCCGTTCCCGTCTTGCTCACGGTATAGCGCCACTCTGCCGCGTCGAAGTCGATATGCGCCCACTCGGCAGCCCGGAGCTCGCCGGGACGCACAAAAACCAACGGGGCGAGCCGAAGTGCGCAGCGCACGGTCAGCGTGCCCTGGTAGCCATCGAGTGCGCGCAACAGCTCCCCTACCCTCTTGGGATCGGTAATCGCCGCGAAATGTTCGCCCTTCACCGGCGTTAGCGCCCCACGCAAGTCTCGCGAGAGGTCCCGCTCGGCACGTCCGGTGGCGATCGCGTAACGCAGCACTTGCCCGCAGGTGGCCAACGCGCGGTGTGCCGTCTCTAGCACGCCGCGGTTCTCGAGTCGGCGTACTGCCGCAAGCAGCTCCGGGGCTTTGAGTTCGGCAATCGGCCGCGCGCCAATGCATGGAAAGATGTCGTGCTCGAGTCGGCGAATCACACGCGGACCATGATTTGCCGCCCAGGACGGGGAATACTTTTCGAACCATTCGCGGGCGACGATTTCGAAGCTGTTGGCGAGCCGGTCGGCCTGCGCCGATTTCACTGCCTTCCGGTGTTCGCTCGGATCAATACCCGCAGCGACTCGCTCGCGCGCCTCGTCCCGTCGCTTGCGGGCCGCTTTCAGCCCCACGTCCGGGTAGACGCCGAGCGATAGCTGCTTCTCCTTGCCGTTGCACCGGTACTTGAAGCGCCACCACTTGCCGCCGGAAGGTGTGACGAGAAGAAAGAGCCCGCGCTCGTCAAAAACCTTGAAGGGTTTGTCGCCGAACTGGACAGAGCGGATTTCCGTATCGGTCAGGGGCACGGTGTCACCTCCCGAGCCACGGAACGAGTAGTGTCGAGAAAGCCGCGGAGCGCGCTGGTTTCCTCGGGCGTCAGGCACAACCGACGATTGCCAAACCGGAAAGAGAGTGCCCCCTTGTCGTCGAGGGTAAACCGGGTCGCGGCAATTTGCCGTGCCGCGTCTGCCATGCGGGATGCACGCAGCATTTTGACGTGCTCACCGGGATCGACGCCCGTCGCCAGCATTGCCCGATAACTGTCCCGCGCCTGGCGAGCCTCGGTGAGCGATACGTCGGGATAGACGCCGAGCGATAAGCCCCTCTCCCTCCCGCCAAAACGGTACTTGAGCCGCCACCACTTTCCGCCAGCCCGGGATACCAGCAGATACAGCCCCGAGGAGTCACCCATCTTGTACGACTTCGCAGTCGTACGAACGTCAGGAGTGATGCCAGGTTGCGCTTTCTCAATCGCCGCGATGGTCAAGGACATTTGGTAGCCGTTGAAAACAGGTTGGGGCAACAGATCTGGACAAATCCCTGTTACCCCAAAACCTGCTCCGATCAACGATCGGCTGTCAGTATACCGCGTTGGCGCTTTCCGGACAATTTCTCCTATGAAAATCCAGGTATTACGTCTTCGACCGGATCTCTTTGGAACGCTCTGGAAGAAGGAATGGTGGCCGGGGACGGAATTGAACCGCCGACACAAGGATTTTCAGTCCTCTGCTCTACCAACTGAGCTACCCGGCCCCCGGGGAAAGGGCGGTATTTAAGCGTCAAATCGCTGAGGCGTCAAGGAA
>Ga0326597_10004797_pt1 | contig 18897 bp, 12 predicted proteins | sample RVTome_12_FD_203789 | JGI IMG/M metagenome (GOLD analysis project Ga0326597, IMG submission 203789) | Soil microbial communities from uranium-contaminated site in the Upper Colorado River Basin, Wyoming, United States - RVT100D185 | ecosystem: Environmental > Terrestrial > Soil > Contaminated >... | reverse complement strand
TGGGACTGCTCACGAACGAGGACGGCTGGTTGACGATCACCCCGCGGGGCCGGTTCGTGATCCGCAGCATCGCCATGGTGTTCGACCGCTATTTGCGGCGCGACCGCGAGGTGCGCCGCTACTCGCGGGTCATATAAGATCAATTTTGAGTGTTGAGTGCTCAGTGCTGAGTGCTCAGTGCCGAGTGAGTGATCGCCTGCTCGCGTAGCGAGCGGGGTGGTGGGAGCATTACCTCCTCGCTGACGTTTCAAATCTAGCGCGACTGCGTCGCGCATGGCCGGGGGGTGGCCCCGGGGCCAGTGACTTTCTTTGCTCCCCCAAAGAAAGTCACCAAAGAAAGGGGAATCCCCGGTTCGCCGCCACTACCTCGTAACCTCGTGTGGTGTCTCTGCGCTGCTCGCCAAGGCGGGGCGCCTGCGCAACTCGCGCATCGTCAGCGCTTCTGCACACTCATCAGGCGTGAATTGTTCAGGGATACAGCACGCGCAATCGAGGCTCGCCCAGTGCTCGGCGACATCCCCCCGCCTTGGCTGCGACTGCTCGGCGGCGAACAGGGGCCCCAAGATCAAAATCCGTCACCCGTCCGTCGTTACTGGTCACCGGTCGTTGGCCACCGTATGATTCTCCGTCAAGGAGGGTAGGCCGTGCCGGATGAAAGTCAGGCTCATGATGGCGTAGCGAGCTTCTTTGCGCGACCGATACTGAACTCGCCTTATGGCTATCCGGGTCGCCACTGGGAGCTGGATGAGCAGGGCCAACCGACGCAGCGGATCATCGATAACCGCCGACGGGCGGAATTCATCACGCCTATTCCCAAGCCCAAGAAGCGCAAGGGTTTGGCTGAACAGACAGCGCTGGTGTTCGATGAGGGTAAGGGGCTTTCCACCGCGAAGCAGCAATACGACCACACAGCCATCATCAATTCAGTTCGGCAGCAGGTGGACAAGTGGCGCGCCCTGCCCAACGCCAACGACTGGCGCGTAACGCCGGAGACGGTGCGACTGCTTCAGCACTGGCGGCATCACAAATTCAGCAGCATCCGTCCGTTCTTTTGCCAGATCGAGGCGGTCGAAACAGCCATCTGGCTGACCGAGGTCGCGCCGCAGGCGGGCAAGGCGAGCGAGGGTGTTCTCGAGCACCTCGTCAATGCCAATAACGACGCCAATCCGGAGCTCATGCGCTTTGCGCTGAAGCTCGCCACCGGCGCTGGCAAGACCACCGTCATGGCGATGCTGATCGCCTGGCAAACCATCAACGCCGCGCGGCGCCCGCAGAGCAAGCGGTTCACGCGCGGTTTTCTTGTCGTGACCCCCGGCCTCACGATCAAAGATCGCCTTCGGGTCCTCCAGCCGAACGACCCGGACACCTACTACGGTTTGCGCGAGCTGGTTCCCGGTGACATGCTGGATGAAATCAACAAGGCGAAGATCGTCATAACCAATTTTCACGCCTTCAAGTTGCGCGAGCGTATCGAGCTATCGAAGGGCGGACGATCCCTGCTCCAGGGCCGCGGCGAAGAGCTGAACACGCTCGAAACCGAAGGCCAGATGCTTCAGCGGGTCATGCCCGACCTGATGGGGCTGAAAAACGTCCTCGTCCTCAACGATGAAGCTCACCATTGCTACCGGGAGAAGCCGGAAGCCGACGACGAGGAGGACCTGAAGGGGGACGACAGGAAGGAGGCCGAGAAGAACAACGAGGCCGCTCGTCTGTGGATCTCCGGCCTTGAGGCAGTAAATCGCAACCTAGGCTTGGCACGCGTGATCGATTTGTCCGCGACGCCGTTCTTCCTGAGCGGCTCGGGCTATGCCGAAGGCACATTGTTCCCGTGGACGATGAGCGACTTCTCGCTGATGGACGCCATCGAGTGCGGCATAGTCAAGCTGCCGCGCGTGCCCGTCGCGGAGAACATACCGGGCGACGAGATGCCGATGTTTCGCGAGCTGTGGAAGCACATTCGCGGCAAAATGCCGAAAAAAGGCCGCGGCAAGACAGAAGCGCTCGATCCACTCGAGCTACCCACTTTGCTCAAGACCGCGCTGGAAGCGCTCTACGGGCACTACGAGAAGACCTACGAGCTGTGGGAGAAAGCCGGCATCCGGGTGCCGCCGTGCTTCATCGTGGTATGCAACAATACTTCGACCTCGAAGCTCGTCTACGACTACATTTCCGGCTTTAACCGCGAAAACGAAGACGGCACGACCACCCTGGAGAATGGACGCCTCGCGCTGTTCCGTAACTTCGACGAACACGGCAACCCGTTTCCCCGACCGAATACGTTGCTAATCGACAGCGAGCAGCTTGAATCGGGCGAAGGGCTTGATGACAACTTCCGCGCCATGGCGGCCGACGAAATCGAACGCTTCCGCCGGGAGATCGTCGTACGCGGCGGCAAGCTCGCCGACGAGGTGCAACAAGGGAAGGAACTCGATGATGTGACGTTGCTGCGCGAGGTCATGAACACCGTTGGCAAGCACGGGCAGTTGGGCGAGAGAATACGCTGTGTCGTCTCCGTGTCGATGCTCACCGAGGGCTGGGATGCCAATACCGTCACCCACGTCCTCGGCGTGCGCGCCTTCGGCACCCAGCTCCTGTGCGAGCAGGTCATCGGGCGGGCGCTGCGCCGCCAGTCCTACGACCTGAACGAGGAGAGCCTGTTCAACGTGGAGTACGCGGACGTGCTCGGGGTCCCCTTCGATTTCACCGCCAAGCCGGTAGTCGCGCCGCCGCAGCCGCCGCGCGAGACTATTCAGGTCAAGGCCGTGCAGCCCGAGCGCGACGCGCTCGAAATCCGCTTCCCGCGCGTGGAAGGCTACCGCGTGGAGTTGCCCGAGGAGCGGTTGACCGCCGAATTCAACGACGACTCGGTGCTGGAGCTGACGCCGGACCTGGTCGGCCCCACGGTTACCCGAAACGCCGGCATCATCGGGGAGTCGGTCGATCTGGGACTCAAGCACCTCGGTGACATGCGGCCCTCCACGCTGCTGTTTCACCTCACGCAGCGCCTGCTGTACACCAAGTGGCGCGATCCCGGCGAAGCGCCCAAGCTGCACCTCTTCGGGCAATTGAAGCGCATCACCAAGCAATGGCTGGACGGCTATCTCGTGTGCAAAGGCGGCACCTATCCCGCGCTGCTCATGTATCAGGAACTGGCCGACATGGCCTGCAATCGCATCACCGCCGGCATAACCAGCGCATTTCAGGGCGAGCGGCCGATCAAGGCCGTGCTCGATCCCTACAATCCAAGCGGGTCCACCCGGCACGTGAATTTCAACACCTCCAGGACCCTACGCTGGGAAACCGATGCCCGGCGTTGCCACGTCAACTGGGTCGTCCTCGACAGCGATTGGGAAGCCGAGTTCTGCCGCGTGGCCGAATCTCACCCGCGCGTGCGCGCCTACGTCAAGAACCACAACCTTGGGCTCGAGGTGCCCTACCGCTACGGCTCGGAAACACGCAAGTATTTCCCCGACTTCATCGTGCGGGTGGAGGACGGCCACGGGGAAGATGACCTGCTCAACCTCGTCGTCGAGATCAAGGGATATCGGCGCGAGGATGCCAAGGAAAAGAAGTCCACCATGGACACGTACTGGGTACCCGGCGTGAACAATCTCGGCACACACGGACGCTGGGCATTTGCTGAATTCACGGAGATGTATCAGATCGAGGCCGAATTCGAAGCCAAGGTTCAAGCTGAATTTAACAAGATGATCGAGTCTTTCTCCACCGCGCGGGCAACTCAGAAAGCGTAGTCATGGCCAGAGCACTCAAGAAAAGCAGCGGGTCAAAGAAAACCGTCGAAACGCTCAAGCACGACGAAGCGAAGCGGAAAAATATCCCCACGGCAGAACACCAGTCCGTTTTGCAAAAGGCGGAGCAGAATCCCGTCCGCGTCACCTACGCGCGCACCGCCGCCGGGCTCGACGCCGAAAAGTCACGCAGAAACCGCGATCTCGACCCTCAGCTCGTCTGGCGCGGCAAGGACGAAAAGGACTGGAGCGACCTCGTCGTCCATGCCCCGCCGCTCTATATCCAGGAAAAGGTCCACCCCAAGGCGCTGATCGACGACCTGCTGCGCGAAACGCGCGAGCGCGAGCACGACGCCGGGCAGATGACACCCGATCTTTTCGCCGACTTCAACGGCATGCCCAAGGGGGTGGACAAGACCGAGTTCTACCAGCACGACCAGAACTGGTCGAACCGCATGATCCTCGGCGACTCACTCCAGGTCATGGCCAGCCTTGCCGAGCGCGAGGGCCTGCGCGGCAAGGTGCAGTGTATCTACCTCGATCCGCCTTACGGCATCAAATTCAACAGCAACTTCCAGTGGAGCACGACGAGCCGTGACGTGAAAGATGGCAACGCGGGCCACATCACCCGTGAACCGGAGCAGGTGAAAGCCTTCCGCGACACCTGGCGTGACGGCATTCACAGCTACCTCACCTATCTGCGCGACCGGCTCACCGTGGCGCGTGATTTGCTGACGGAATCGGGTTCGATCTTCGTGCAGATCGGCGATGAAAATGTCCACCGCATCCGGGCGGTGATGGATGAGGTGTTCGGAGAGGACAACTTCGCTGGTGAGATCAGTTTCTTCAAAACCAGTTCGCAATCCACCACTGGGATCCCATCAATCGTCGATACCTTGGTGTGCTACGCAAAGCGGAAGGAACATCAAAAGTTCCGTCCACTCTTGCGCGAAAAAGTTGCTGGAGACATCGGAGCCAAGCAATACACGATGGTAATTGACGATCTTCTTGACGAGGTGCGAGCGGCAACAGATGAAGAGTTGCGGATGAATCCCAGCGAGCTGAAGGGATGGCGTTTCTGTGCTTTAGGACCAACAACTTCTCAAGGAGCTCAAGAGGGGCGTAGCGACCCCTATGTATTCCATGGTGTTCCTTACCCCGTCCCAAAAAATCGCCACTGGAGCCTCAGTCCAAAGCTAGGCGAGGAAATGGACAAACTTGCCCGAATCGGTCGCTTACGCTCTGGAGGTAAAGGGCTGCGTAGCGTCCTTCTCTTGGACGATAACCCGGCAACACCTTTGGACAACGTATGGCTGGATACAGGTTCTGGTAGTTTCGGCGAAGAACAGATTTACGTCGTCCAAACTGTCACAAAGGCAGTTCAACGCTGCCTCCTCATGACCACTGACCCCGGCGACCTCGTGTTCGACCCGACCTGCGGTTCCGGCACCACTGCCACCGTCGCCGAGCAATGGGGCCGCCGCTGGATCACGATTGACACCTCGCGCGTGGCGCTGGCGCTGGCCCGTGCCCGCATCATGGGGGCACGGTATCCCTTTTATCTGCTGGCCGATTCCCGCGATGGCCAGCTCAAGGAAGCCGAAGTCGCCCGCACCGCGCCGAGTTCTCAGCCCGTGCACGGGAGCATCCGCCACGGTTTCGTCCATGAGCGCGTGCCGCACATCATGCTTAGCTCCATCGCCAACAATGCGGAGATCGATGTCATCTGGGACAAGTGGGAGAAAACGCTCGAGCCGCTGCGGGAAAAGCTCAATGCCGTGCTGAAGAAGGAATGGCAGAAGTGGGAGATCCCTCGTGAGTCGGACACGAAGTGGTCCGACGCCGCGAAGAAGCTCCACGGCGGGTGGTGGGAGGCGCGCATCGCGCGTCAGAAGGAAATCGATGCCTCCATCGCCGCCAAAGCGGAGTTTGAATACCTCTACGACAAACCCTATCCGGACCCGAAGAAAGTCCGCGTCGCTGGGCCGTTCACGGTCGAGAGCCTGTCCCCGCATCGCGTTCTCGGCGTGGATGAAAACGACGAGTTGATCGACACCGCTGCACAACCCGGCGCGGACTACGCCGAGAAACAGACCTTTCCCCAGATGATCCTGGAGAACCTCAAGACCGCTGGCGTCCAGCAGGCGCACAAGGAAGATAAGGTCGCATTCACCATGCTCAAACCGTGGCCCGGCAGGCTGATCTGCGCCGAAGGCCGCTACCTTGAGGGTGGCTCAGGAACAGAAGGCAACGGCGGAACCGAGAAGCGCGCCGCAATCTTCATCGGCCCCGAATTCGGTACGGTCACCCGCCCCGACCTGGTGGAAGCCGCCCGCGAAGCCGGCGATGCCGATTTCGACGTGCTGATCGCCTGCGCCTTCAACTACGAGGCCCACGCTACCGAGTTCAATAAGCTCGGCCGTATCCCCGTGCTCAAGGCGCGCATGAACGCTGACCTCCACATGGCCGACGATCTCAAGAACACCGGCAAGGGCAACCTTTTCGTCATTTTCGGCGAGCCGGATATCACCATCCTCCCGGAAAAGGACGGCAAACTGCGGGTCAAGGTCAACGGCGTGGATGTGTTCCACCCGCAGACCGGCGAAGTGCGCAGCGACGGCCCCGACGGCATCGCCTGCTGGTTCATCGACACTGACTACAATGAGGAAAGCTTCTTCGTTCGCCACGCCTACTTCCTCGGTGCGAACGACCCCTACAGCGCGCTCAAGACCACCCTCAAGGCCGAGATCAACGCAGAAGCCTGGGCCACGCTGAACAGCGACACGTCACGCGCCTTCGACAAACCCAAGTCCGGCCGCATCGCGGTGAAAGTGATCAACCATTTGGGGGATGAGGTGATGAAGGTGTTCAGGGTATGATTGTCTCACTCGTCGAGGGAGGCTAAGGCATGGCAAGTGCTGACCAGATCAAGGCACTACTCAAATCGCATTTGGAGCGCGACGATCAGCGGTTTTTTTCCGTGGCCATGCAAGTCGCGGCCCACGAAGCGAAGCTCGGCCATGGGCAGCTCGCAGTCGAATTGCGCGACATGATCGACGCAGCTAAGGCTCGGCTAGTGCTTGGCGAATCGGGCAAGCTCGTCCCCTTCGCTAAACCACGTGGCGAGCTGGCGAATCTTTTGAGCGTGACGTATCCAACGAATCGGCTTCCGGATATGGTGTTGGATGACAAAGCGTTGGCGCAGCTTCGGCAGGTCATAAAAGAACAGCGACAGTTTGCGCGAATTCGCGAGCATGGCTTAGCTCCGCGCCGAAAGTTGTTGCTGGTGGGGCCCCCGGGAACAGGCAAGACGATGACGGCATCCGTATTGGCTGGTGAGTTGGGTGTTCCGCTTTTTTTAGTACGGCTTGATTCTCTGATTACGAAGTTCATGGGCGAAACCGCAGCCAAGCTTCGTCAGGTATTTGAATCGATTGACAATATGCGGGGCGTTTATTTCTTTGATGAATTCGATGCAATTGGTTCACACCGTGGCTTGGCAAATGATGTAGGAGAGATTCGCCGAGTGCTGAACAGCTTTTTGCAAATGATCGAGCACGATCAATCGAACAGCTTGATCGTCGCCGCAACGAATCACCCTGAAATACTCGACTACGCATTATTCCGACGCTTCGATGATGTGGTCGAATACAAGCTACCGACGCCCGATCAAACAGTTGGACTCATACGCTCGCGTCTTGGGAGCTTCCTGCCGAAGCGACTGGCTGTGAAGGCGGTTGCAGAACGAGCCAACGGGTTGAGCCACGCGGAAATTTGCCGAGCGCTGGATGGGGCAATCAAGGAGGCCATCATGCATGACCAGGGTTCAGTAACGGCGGCAAACCTGAGTGAAATGCTGAAAGAGCGAAGGCTAATCACCGATACGCTGGCAGCGAAGAACAAGATGTCGTCACGCTATGGCGGATCAGCCAAACGATAAGCGGCCTCACTTCGTCCTCACGGATACCTCCGAGGCCAGGCCATTTACGGCGCATGGTGGCGGAAGCTCGAAGCCGCCACCTGAACTGCCGCGAGCACAGCACGGTGCCGCGCTTCGGGCACAACTGGTTGCCTTACGGCCCGTCGCCGAATCTGCGGCTGCGCAGCAAATGGAGCAGCGGCTAGAAAGCGGTCTGGGATTGCAGATTCATTTCGTCAGTCAGCCTGACGTCGAGCTCGCGTTCGAAAGTTTGGCGAATGACACCAAGGAGATCGAACTACTAAGCGTTCGCAAGGAAGGCAATAGCACCATCGCCAATGTCTTTGTTCCAGATGGAAAGCTCGACCACTTTGAGAAGTACGTCGCCGACTATCTGGTGGAAAAGAAGAAGAAAAATGGCGATGCTAATGATCACAAGTCGCTTATCAATACGATTGCGTCGATTCGGGCCGCAGAACTACGGGCTCTGTGGACGGATGATCCGGCGCTATTTCCCCGATTCGTGGACGAGCAGTTCTGGTGGGAAGTCTGGCTCCCTGTCCGTGGACAACGCGACCATGTCGTGGCGGATTTCCGAAAGTTGGCAACGCTCGCCGATTGCATTGTCAGTGAACACCAAGTGAACTTTCCTGAGCGAACTGTAGTGCTGATGTACGGCTCGCAGCAACAAATATCCAAGTCCGCAATGACACTAAACTGCGTCGCTGAACTTCGTCGGGCTAAGGATACAGCGGAGTTCTTCGATGGCATGGGTCGCGAGGAACAGCAGGAGTGGTTAGACAATGCCCTCGGCCGGCTTTCAGTGGCGAGCGACGACGATTCAACCCCAAGGATTTGTTTGCTAGATTCCGGTGTCAATCGCGGGCATCCACTACTTTCACCACTCCTCGATACTGGCGACCTTCACACGGTCAAATCCGGATGGGGAACTGATGATCAGGCCAATCATGGGACTGGGTTAGCGGGCTTGGCTGGATACGGTGATCTTGTCGAGGCGCTGGCTTCGAATGCGCCAATTGCAGTGGCGCATCGACTCGAATCAGTCAAGCTCACGCCACAAGAGGGCGCCAACGAGGGCGACGCGAAGCTTCATGGCTACCTCTTTGGAGAAGCGGTCAGTCGCCCGGAAATTTCATTTCCGAGTCGGTCGCGGGTTTTCTCGTCTGCCATAACCGCTTCGGACTACCGCGACAGAGGTCGTCCCTCAGCGTGGTCGGCAACTGTGGACCGACTTGCTTCGGACGCTGATGGTGCCGGGCAGTTTCCCCGTTTATTTACATTGTCCGCGGGCAACATACGCGACAGTGGCGCTTGGCTGGAGTATCCGGCGAGCCTGGGGACAAATCTGATCCATGATCCGGGGCAGGCGTGGAACGCGCTGACAGTCGGCGCTTTCACTGATAAGACAGATACCGGAGTGCCCACGCTTACGGCAATTGCTCAGGGGGGTGGCCTGAGTCCGTACACGACGACTTCGAGAACTTGGGAGAGCGTGTGGCCGCTGAAGCCAGACGTGGTGATGGAAGGGGGCAATGTTGGCAAGGACGCACTCAGCGCCGTGCGCATCCCGAGCCTTGATTTGCTAACGACTCACCATCGTCCCATCGAACGCCTGTTCACGACCACGAATGCGACCAGCGCCGCATCCGCAATATGCGCTCGAATGGCAGCGCAACTTATGGCGGCCTACCCAAAGTTGCGGCCCGAGACGATTCGCGCGCTCATCGTCCACTCGGCTGAGTGGACGCCCGTCATGCGGCAGATGTACCTGCCAGCCAACGGCGCGGCGACTAAGAATGATTACGTGCATCTGATTCGGCACTGTGGCTGGGGAGTTCCCAACTTGGATCGGGCGCTCTGGAGCGCGGGTAACTCGCTGACGTTGATTGTTGAAGACGTTGTGCATCCCTATGAGAAGGTCACCGGGAAGGGCATCAAAACCAGAGATATGAATCTCCACGCGTTGCCGTGGCCGAAGGACCAACTCCAAGCGTTGCAGGGTGCCAAAGTGCAGATGTGGGTCACGCTGTCTTACTTTGTCGAACCGAATCCTTCGGCCCGTGGCACGGCGTCGAAGTTCTACTACCCGTCGCATCGGCTGCGATTTGATGTGCAGCGACCGCTGGATGCGTCTACTGATGATTTTATGGCCCGTATCAATGCTGCCGCTGAGCGCGAGGACGAGGGAGATCCGATCAATCCGAAAGATCCAGATTGGTGGCTTGGCGACCGCCTACGTCATCGTGGCTCATTGCATCAAGACATCTGGGAAGGTACGGCGGCCGATCTTGCCAGCCGCGGCTTTATCGCCGTGTACCCCTCGATGGGCTGGTGGCGAACGCGTCCCGCGCTAGATCGGTACAACCTTCCCGCACGCTACAGCCTCATCGTTTCGATCCGAACCGAGCAGACCGAAGTCGACCTTTACACTGCCGTTGCCAATCAGATCGCCGCTCTCGTTACGGTACAGCACTGAAGTGGACTTCCGCATCGCCGACACCTTCACCGATAGCCTAGGGCGGCTGACCGGCGACGAGCAGAAGGCCGTCAAGACCACCGCTTTCGACCTGCAACTAAACCCGGCCAATCCTGGCCTGAGTTTCCACAAGCTGGAGAAAGCCAGGGACAGAAACTTCTGGTCGGTGCGCGTCAGCCGCGATATCCGGCTGATTGTCCACAAGACGCCCGTTAGCCTCTTGTTGTGCTACGTCGCTCACCACGACAAGGCCTACGCGTGGGCCGAGCGGCGCAAACTGGAGGTGCATCCGAAAACCGGCGCGGCGCAGCTCGTGGAAATCCGGGAGACGGTGCAGGAAATCACCGTACCCAAGTATGTCGAGATCGAACAGCCAGCACCGGCCAAGCCTGCGTTATTCGCCAACCTCGCTGAAGACGTGTTGCTGAGCTACGGTGTGCCGGCGGAGTGGCTAGGGGACGTGCGGCGGGCCAACGAAGATAATCTTTTAGATCTCGCGGATCATCTGCCAGGGGAGGCGGCAGAGGCCTTGCTGGAGCTGGCAACGGGTGGCCAGCCGCAGATCGCGCGGCCAGTTGCGGGCGATGTCGATCCGTTCGCACACCCCGATGCACAACGCCGCTTCCGGGTGATGGGCGATGTCGCGGAGCTGGAGCGCGCGCTCGAGTTCGCGTGGGACAAGTGGACGATCTTCCTCCATCCAGCGCAACGCGAGTTGGTTGAGCGTGACTACAGCGGCCCGGCACGCGTCTCAGGTTCCGCGGGCACCGGCAAGACGATCGTCGCGCTACACCGTGCCGTGTTTTTGGTCCGCAGTCACCCTGACAGCAGGGTGTTGTTGACGACGTACTCCGACACCCTCGCGCACGCGCTTCGAACTCGGGTCAGGCGCCTGATCAGCAACGAGCCACGTCTGGCCGAGCGGCTGGAAGTGCACGCCATGAACGCCATAGGCGAACGGCTTTACGAGCAGCACGCTGGCCGTCCGAACATCGCATCGCGCGAGGCCATCCGGCGGCTCCTGGCCGACGCCGCTGTTGCTGGCCAGAAATTCAGCCCCGGCTTCTTGCTGACGGAGTGGGAGGAACTGGTGGACGCCTGGCAGTTGGATAGCTGGGAGTCCTATCGGGACGTGCAGCGCCTTGGCAGAAAGACGCGCTTGCCGGAGTCGCAGCGGGCCGCGCTCTGGACGGTTTTCGAGGCCGTGCGCGCCCAATTGCGTGCCGAGGGCCTAGTTACCCGCGCGGAAATGTTCACGCGCTTGGCCGGTGAGTTGGCTGGCCGCAAGCACCCGCCGTTCGAGTATGTCGTGATCGACGAAGCGCAGGATCTGAGCGTTCCGCAACTACGCTTCCTGGCCGCGCTCGGAGCGGATCGGCCGAACAGCCTGTTCTTCGCGGGCGATCTGGGCCAACGAATTTTTCAGCAGCCCTTCTCGTGGAAATCGCTCGGCGTTGATATCCGCGGCCGCGCACGGACCCTGCACATCAACTACCGAACCTCGCACCAGATCAGAATGCAGACCGATCGGCTGCTGGGGCCGGAGGTGTCCGATGTGGATGGCAATACGGAGGAGCGGCGCGGCACGGTTTCAGTATTCAATGGAGCGGCCCCTGTCGTCCGGACCTTTAACAGCCAGGAAGAGGAAGTCGATGCGGTTGGTGCCTGGCTCGCAGACCGTGGCAAGGAGGGTGTGGCACCCCATGAAATCGCCATCTTCATCCGTTCCGAGGCAGAACTAAAGCGCGCTCGCGCCGCAGCTGCAAAGTCCGGCGTGCCATTCAAGGTGCTCGACGAACACGTCGAGACCACCAGCGGTCAGCTTTCGATCTGCACCATGCACCTGGCCAAGGGTCTGGAATTTAGGGCGGTGGCGGTGATGGCCTGCGACGACGAGATCATCCCCCTGCAATCACGCATCGAGTCCGTTGCCGAGGACAGCGATCTGGAAGAGGTTTACAACACCGAGCGCCATTTGCTGTACGTCGCGTGCACCCGCGCGAGGGATCATCTGCTCGTGACCAGCGTCGCTCCCGCATCAGAGTTTCTGGACGATTTGCAGAGCTAAAGGAAGCTAAAGGGGCCAGGTTCGATTGATTCCCTTCCGAATCTCGGGTCGGACCACGCTAGGTTTATTCTGCAATGAATGAATCGAGCCTGACCCCTTTGATTCTGACCAGTTTGAAAGGGCCTGGGCGACCTTAGGCTAGTGTCCGAAAAAACGGGTGAAGCCCAAACTGATAGTCTTGAATACGCACGGAGGACGCCCCAATTATGTGGAACTACGTGCCATGCCCCGATAAACCAACTTCATTCTCAAATGATGTCTGAGTTTTGTGGTCTATAATGAACTCGCAAATTGTGCCAAGAGATCGGGCTCATCATGTCAAGTAACGGCGACCAAAAGAAGGGCTTTGAACCCCTCCACAAAGGCCACGCCATCGAGCAAGTTATCATTTCAGTAGTCATGGATAGCGAGATACCCGAAGGTACCCTCACAGAAATAAAACAAACGATTGGTACGCCGGAAGAACTGCCAGCTTACGCCGAATTGGCGGCTGTTTCGTTCGCTGTTGGCCCAGGTTTACCTGCCTCTGCGGCGCTGGCCCCATCCACTACGGGGCATCTTTTCAGGAAGGTAAGGCCTGATGGTATTACCGAGAATGAACTAAAGGCCCACCGAAACACCCTATCCTTCCGAACCACGTTGTATACGAGATGGAATGTCCTTTGGTCACTTGCTAAGACTTACATCGAAAAATTACTGCCCTACTACGCGCGCCATGGCCGCGTTGCTCAACTCAGCCTCAACTACATCGACAAATTCATCTGGTACGGTGCGAAGGATCAGTACGACATAACGCAAGTGCTACGTAGAGACTCCCCTTACCTGGCTGGACATATTTTTGAAACTAAGGATCTTTGGCATATCCATACAGGTCGCTTTATGCTCGCGGATGACGCGACTAAGAGACTCATAAATGTGAATAGCGATTACTTGGACGAGCGCCGTCAAGGCGAAACTCGTAGGACAATATCGATACGGACTGCTCTAATAGACTCATTTAATCAGGCGGGATTTAATGAGTTTAACCTAGTAAATCAACAGCTTATAGATTCTGTAGACAAGCATTTCCAAGAACTCCATGAGCTCGATAAAGTTATTCTGAAGAGTATACTTACGGCCGATACAGCTCGCCGCATCGCGCTATCCTAATGGGCTCCTCCACTGCCATCGCATCGGCGATTGCCGCTGCGTTCGCAACGTTACCCGCACAGTCTGCGCCCACATTTTGGCAGACTGATCGAGTCGTATTGCAGGTGCCACCGGCGCCTCCGACTCAGCTGCCCGATTGGTTTCAGGGCCAACAGACCGAAACCAATGCTCGAACCAATGATCAAGTCCATATAGAGGATCCAACTCTGGCCGATCGCGCCACGACTCACCTTGAAGAGGCAATTGGTGAGATTAGGCAGTGGGCGCTATTAACCAACAACTGGGACGGCGAGGGGGCAGGTCCGCCAATTGATTCATCGTTGCAAGAAGCCACGTCGTTTATTTGTGCACTGCCATCTCAGGGAATGGTGCCCGAGCCAATGCTTCACCCGTCAGGCCGCGCCGGTCTTTATTGGAATGATGCCACCCTCTACGCGGATTTGGAGTTCACCGGCAATGGTGAAATTGTGTACTACATAGAGCGGCGCGGTGAAGGGAAACACAAGGGGGTTGTGAATTTTGATGGTAAGAAAATGCCTTTGGTGTTCACTACTCTCCTCCGCGCTTAGCCGACTTGTGTCGTGGTGTGCCGGTCGATTTTGCTGCCGGTGTCTTAACTATTCAGTTCCCGTTGATAATGACCGAGCCGCCGCGATTGATTCGGCTGCTCCCGATTGCGTATGCGAGATACATCGCATGAACAAGTTTTCTCCCGGCATTGTGGAAAGCAATGAACTGTTAGCTAGATTCGTATTATTGGATATGCACCTCGACAAACGCACCCGCAAACCGAAACCAAATCTCTTTACGCATATTGCCACTCGGGGCTGTTCCATCCAGAGAGATTCCAGGGCAACATCATCAGAGATTAGCGGGTTTCTTAGTGAATTCTTAAAAACTAACAGTGATGCTAAGTGGCATTCTGTACTGATAGCGAATTGCGGTCGAGTGCGCGGGCTTCAAATGCCGGGGAAATCTCAGCGCCTCCTATGTGTCTATGACGCTGTTGAGAAGAAACGAAATCCGTCCCATGGTGAAATCTATAAGACAAGGCACGTGTCAGATGACGGCGATTTACCCGAAATGCGCCGACTCTTGATGCGAGTTTTTGACGCAGATAATCCAATACCACCCTCTAGATATCGCTCCGGGGCCGTTTGGGGAAGCTTGTCTCCGGAACTAAAGTCGCGTTGACTTAGACAACTCTTGATTTCAGCATGACAGACGCTAGCCAGTATAAGAAGACAGCGTGGATGAGTGCCGATGAGTTCTATCAGGGGTGGGTCGCCGGAGTAAATGGGAAAACGTGGTCATTTGAAATCGTCGAAGTTCACGATTACGGCGACGTGCCTGTTGCAGAGGGTTCAGGTTATGAGACTGAGCAGGAGGCGTTTAACGCAATGTCTGCGGTTATCGGCGGAGAAGAACTGATTCCTTCAAATATCGTCAGAGTAAGGCGACGCTAGACCTAGACTCGCGGAACCTGAACTCCAATTGTTCGATCGCAGCCGCGCTACCGCTTACTGATCCGCTCGGAACGTGGGGACATCGTGGGGATTTCGCGGGTTTCCCCACGTTTAGGCGAGTAAGGGCGGGCCGTAAAACAACAAGTTAAGAAAATAGTTTCAACTCATAATCCCTTGGTCGTTGGTTCGAATCCAACCAGAGCCACTCTCGAAATACTTGCATCCCCGTCGAACGGAGCTTGCCCGGTAGGAGACTGCCTATGCGTCCCCGGTGGAGCATGTACTTCTTCAGATCCGCGCCGCGCTTACCTTGAAAGGCTGAAGGAGCCCGGTTCTACCCTGGCCTATCCCCGACCACCATTCACCCAGTATTCAGGCTCGTAATAGCAGAATAGCTCGACATTCTGGCGCGCTGTGGTCAATCACTGGTAGATTGATTGTTGTGGCGTTGCCCTGATGAGGTTGTTATGCACGAGAAAAACCGAGTGATCAGCCCGGACGGCTTGCCGCGCGAAGCAATGAAAGGCCTCAGCCAGCACCTTGATACGCTCGCGGGCAAGACGATCGGTGAGGTTCGGACGATTGATCGGGGTCGGACCTCCGCAACGCATTGATCCGCTGAAATAAGAATGTCGTAACGGGGCCGTTTCGGCGCTTAGCGGTGCATTTCTGAGGCCAATTTCCGCGGCGTAAGCTGCACGCATGGCAGCGGCTGTTGCCCTCTTGAGTTCAAAGACATGGGTTACAGCTTGTAGCTCAATCGAGCGGTTTCGCTGTTGGGGCCCCTGTTCGCCGCCGAGCAGCGCAGACCAGCCCGGGGTTTCGGGCGAGCATTGGGCGAGCCTCGCGTACCCGTGGGTTTCCGCAGTGATTTCCCGCCTGAAGTGCTTGGAATAGCGTGAACGGTGCGCGAGTTGCGCAGACCGCCGGGCTGGTCGAGCAGCGCAGGGACACCGCACGAGGTTACGAGGTAGTGGCGGCGAACCGGGGATTCCCCTTTCTTTGGTGACTTTCTTTGGGGGAGCAAAGAAAGTCACCGGCACCCGGGGCCGCCCCCCGGCAATCGGTGATGGAGTCGCCGGATTTGATTTCACAGAATCCAAGCGACGCTCCCACCACCCCGCCTGCTCCGCTGGCACCCCGCCCGGCCCGCCGCGCTGCATCGCGTTGGGCGTTCGCCGGCTCGAACGTGCGCAAGCATGTTTACTCCCACCACCCCGTCACTTCGTGACACCCCTCCTCGGGCAGGAGGGGAGTACCCCGGCTCACCCTCGGGCAAGAGGGGAGTGGTTTCACGACTTTCGTTCGTCTCGGGCGAACGGCACAGCCGCGCGTGATTTGAGCGCGTAGCCCGCGGTAATCATGCTGGCGGTGTTCTGCGCCGGCGTCGCACCATCGGCTAAAATGGCGGTTTCGGGAAAGCCTCATGTCCGACGCCGCAGCCAGGACGAAAAAGCAAACGCCGCAGCCGCCTTCCGCATCGAATTTCATCCGCGCCGCGATCGACGCCGACCTCGCGAGCGGCAAGTATGCGTCGCGCGGCTGGGGTGGCACACCGGGCCCGGCGAAAACCCACCAGGGCGCGGCGCAAGACCCGGCGAAGATCCGCACGCGCTTCCCGCCGGAGCCGAATGGCTACCTCCATATCGGCCATGCGAAATCCATCTGCCTGAATTTCGGGCTCGCGCTCGACTACGGCGGCGCCTGCCACCTGCGTTTCGACGACACCAACCCGGAAGCCGAAGAACAGGAGTACGTGGACTCCATCATCGCCGCCGTGAAGTGGCTGGGCTTCGACTGGGGGCCGCACCTGTACTACGCCAGCGATTATTTCGATTTCATGTACCACGCGGCGGAGCATCTGATCGAGGGCGGCCACGCCTATGTGGACAGCCTCAACGCCGACCAGATGCGGGCGCTCCGCGGCACGCTCACCGGGCCCGGCAGAAACAGCCCGTACCGCGATCGCACCGTCGAGGACAACCTGAAACTCTTCCGCCAGATGCGCGACGGCAAGTACCGGGAAGGCGAGCACGTGCTGCGCGCGAAGATCGACATGGCCTCGCCCAACATCAACCTGCGGGACCCCGCGATCTACCGCGTCCGCAAGGCCTCCCACCACCGCACCGGCGACAAGTGGTGCATCTATCCCATGTACACCTACGCGCACCCGATCGAGGACGCGCTGGAGCGTATCACCCACTCGCTGTGCACGCTCGAGTTCGAGGACCAGCGCCCGTTCTACGACTGGCTGCTCGAGCGCCTCGCCGAAGGCGGGCTGCTGGCGCGGCCGCTGCCGCAGCAGATCGAGTTCGCGCGGTTGAATCTCACCTACGTCGTGCTCTCCAAGCGCAAACTCGTTCAGCTCGTCGACGAGAAGCGCGTGGACGGCTGGGACGATCCGCGCATGCCCACTCTCGCCGGCGCGCGGCGGCGCGGCTACACCCCGGAAGGCATCCGCCGCTTCGCCGAGCGCATCGGCGTCGCCAAGGCCGACTCGTGGATCGACTATGCCATCCTCGAGGATTGCATGCGCGAGCATCTCAACGAGGTTGCGCCGCGCCGCATCGCCGTGCTCGATCCGGTCAAGCTCATCATCGACAACTATCCAGAGAAGCGCCAGGAGGAATGCCATCCGCCCAACCATCCGCAGAAGCCGGAACTGGGCACCCGCGCCGTCCCGTTCTCGAGAGAGCTGTGGATCGAGCGCGAGGACGTCACGGACAGCCCGCCCAAGGGCTACTTCCGGCTCTTCCCCGGCAACGAGGTGCGGTTGCGCTACGCATTCGTGGTCAAGTGCGTAAGCGTGGAGAAAGACGCGGCTGGCAAGATCACGGCCGTGCACTGCACCTACGACCCCGACACGAAGTCGGGCACGCCCGGCGCGGAGAAGCGCAAAGTGAAGGGCAACATTCACTGGATCTCGGCGCAACACGCCTGCCGCGGCGAGGTGCGGCTCTACGACCGCCTGTTCAAGGTGCCGCAACCCGGCACGGAGCGTGACTTTCTCGAAGACTTCAGTCCGAGCTCGGTGCAGATCGCCACTGCCCAACTCGAGCCGGCGCTCAAGGACGTGAAGCCCGAGGAGCGCTTCCAGTTCGAACGACATGGGTACTTCGTGGCTGACCTCAGGGACTCGAAGCCCGGCGCGCCGGTATTCAACCGCGCGGTGACGCTGCGGGATTCCTGGGCCAGGGACGGAAGATAACAGCACCCTTCCCCGCGAGCGGGTGGCGGTCATACCATAAGCACCCACTGGAGAGGCAACTCGATATGCCGACAGGATCCAGAAACCTCTTGATCGCCGCGGTCGCGCTGGTCGTGGCGGTGGCGCTGGGCTACTGGGCCTACGGGACCCACAGGAAAAACGAGACGGGCAAAGTAGGCATGGCGCTCGCGCAGGAAACGGCCAAGCACCTGCAAGAGGCGCTGAGCACGGAACCGGGCCGGGCATCGACCGAAACCGAGCAGGCGATCGCCGATTACGCCGCTGCGGCGAGCCGCAACCTCGAGGCCCTGAAGCGCCTCGACGCGGCCGGCAACCAGGCGCTGGTGGACGCCCTGGACGACACCCTCCTCACCAGCCGGGAGATCCTGGGCAGGCAGGCCGCAGCCTACAGGTTCCGGCGGCAGCTGCTCGCTAGCACGCAGGCGCTGCGCGATCACATGCGCGCGGACAACCGCACCGGGGCCTGGGTCCGGGAGGCGGTGCAGGGCAAGGAGCGTGTGGAAAAGGACTACCGCGACTACCTGGGCGCGGCCGAGGCGCTCGACAAGCTGCTGGAGTCGTTCCCCGCCTCGCTGGCCAAGCTCGCGTCCCGCTCGGGAACTGCGCCACTCGTTGACGACAAGCGGGTTGCGGAGGCCCGCAAGCGCTCGAGCGCGGCGCTGCAGCAGGCGACCGACGAGGTGGAGAGAATCCGGCAGTTCACTGTCCCCCGTTGATGCCCGAAATGCGTGACGGGTGACGAGTGGCGGGAGATAACGGGTCGAATCACGACTCACGAATCACAAATCACGCCGTTCCCTTTCTTCCTTCATCCCTACCC
>Ga0326597_10004796_pt1 | contig 18898 bp, 17 predicted proteins | sample RVTome_12_FD_203789 | JGI IMG/M metagenome (GOLD analysis project Ga0326597, IMG submission 203789) | Soil microbial communities from uranium-contaminated site in the Upper Colorado River Basin, Wyoming, United States - RVT100D185 | ecosystem: Environmental > Terrestrial > Soil > Contaminated >... | reverse complement strand
CCTGGGGACCCGAGGGCGCACGACGTTCCTCGTGCCGGGGGATCGCAGGACAACGTCCCACGACGCCAGCGTGGGCTCCCAGACGCTGGCCGATGTGGAGGCGCGCCTCGCGGACCTCGATCAACGCAACATCGACGTGCAGATTATTTTCCCGAGCCTGTTCCTGGTCTCGTCGGCCAGCGACGTGAAACTGGAGGGGGCATTGTTCAACGCGTACAACACGTACCTGGCCCGGGCCTGCGCGAAGTCAAAGGGGCGCTTGAGTTGGGCGGCGTTGATCCCCTTCCGCGACCCCGACGCGGCGGCGGAGGAAATTCGCAGGGTAGGCGGCCTTGGCGCAGCCGGCATCTTTACCATGGGAATGGTCTGGGACCGGACGCTGGATGATGCGGCTTTCTATCCGGTTTACGCCGCGGCAGAAGAGCAAAACTTGCCCGTCTGCGTACACCTCGGATGGTCTTCACCGCAGGTCACGGATCTGTTCAGCGACGGTCGCGCTTTTTTCTGTTCCGCCACCATTCCCGTAATCTGGGGGTTCGTGGCGATCATGGGAACCGGGCTTCTCAATCGCTTCCCGAAACTTCGCGTGGGATTCTTGGAAACCGGAGCGGCGTGGGTTCCCTACGCGATCCAGCAGCTGCGCCGGCGCACGGCGCCGGTGCAGGTATCGAGGGAGAAGACGGGACGGCCGGTCTATGCCAGCGGAATCGACCGCGAGCGCTATCGGGATCCGGAGGATTTCCTGCGATCGGGCCGGGCCTTCGTCAATTGCGAGGGCGATGAGGACTTCCGGTACCTGCTGGAGCATATGGGCGAGGACTCCCTTATGTGCTCCTCGGACTTCCCCCACGAGGACGCATCGGCGGAAGGCGCTTTTGTCAAAAACTGGCGCGCGCGAGCCGATATTCCGGACGCGGTGAAAGGAAAACTACTCGGGCAAAATGCCGAGCGGTTTTACCGGATCTGATGGAGCTCGGCCTGGCATGCCTCCGGTAGGCCCGAACGTCATGCCGCAGAATATATCGGGAAGGATCCGTTTATCATGCCAAATATCGACGTTCACTGCCACACCACTCCACGCTCTGTGTTGAAGGAACTCGAGGGCATCGCAAAGAAGGACACGCCCCAGAGCAAGGCCGTGCACGACTATCTCATCCGGCCCAATTTCCTCGATGATCCGCAGATGGTCGGAGCCCTGGATGAGCGGGTTCCTCTCCTGGAGGAGGCGGGTATGGACACGCAGATCATCTCGACCCCCCTGCCTCTGGGCCGGTACTTCGCCGATCTGGGACAGCGAGCCGCGGCCGCCCAGGCCGGCAACGACGAACTGTCCCACGCCTGCCGGCGGCACCCGGGACGGTATCGGTTCTTCGCCAGCCTGCCCTTGCCCGACGTGCCCTCCAGCATTCGGGAGCTTCACCGCGCGTCGACCCTGGCCGGCTACGCCGGGACCATCACGCTTACGAATTTCGGCCTCCCGTTCCATGATCCGTGCCTGGAAGCGCTTTACGCCGAGATGGCAAAAGCCAGGACCCTGTTTTTTATCCACCCGACGCGGATGCAGCACCTGGGACGGTACGCGGCCATGGGAATGGAGACCATGATCGGGTGGCCGTCCGAGGATACCCTGGCGGTGATGGAGCTGGTGCTGGGGGGAGTTTTGGAGCGGCATCCCGGGCTTACGGTCATTGCCCCCCACGTGGGGGGCACCCTGATGTGCCTCCAGGGACGCATCGACACCAGCTATGAATCCCATGCGCCGGCGGACCGGGGGATTCCCGCGCTGCCCAGTTCCTATCTCAAGCGCATCTACTATGACAGCGTCTGCAACTCGCCGCCCGTCCTGGACCTCGCGCGCTCGCTGGTGGGGGCCGATCACCTCGTGCTCGGCTCGGATTTTCCCTTCTGGTACCGAAACGGCATAAGGGAGAGCATCGAGATCATCGACAAGCTGGATTGGCCCGAGGAGGAACGGGCTCTCGTGCGGGGCGGGAACATGGAGCGTCTCTTGCGGGAGCGCAATCTGTGGTAAGTCGGCTGGAGGATAGACAGGGTTGTAAATTCAGGAGGAAGCCATGGCGCGTTTATCCCTGGTAATGGCCTGCTCGCACTCTCCCTTTCTCTTTACGGACCCCGCAATCTGGAACGATATCCGGGCCAAGCGGCCCTTGCGGGAGGACGTCCCCCACGATTCCGTGGAAACCAACCGGGAGAAATTCGACCGCTGTTTGAAAGGCTTCGGCGCCCTCAAATCAAAGGTCGAAGAGGTCCGGCCCGACGTGCTCATCATATTTGGCGACGACCAGCTGGAGCTCTTCGATTACAACAACATGCCGGCCCTCGGGATCTTTATCGGCGAGGGGTTCGAGGGCTACCGCACCGTTGCCGCCTCGACGCCGTCCGTCCCCGGAGCGCCTAAACAGAGAAAGCCCAGGACACCGGAGCACTGGACCAAGGTCAAAGGCCACCCCGAGCTGGCCAGGCAGCTCCTGGGCGGATTGATGGACCGGGGCTTTGACATGGCCTTCTCGCAGGATCTGCCCAACAAAGACCGCGGTATGGGCCATGCCTTCATGCGTCCGCCGCACTACATCACTCCCCAATACGATATCCCCGTGGTGCCCATCTTCGTCAATTGCTACTATCCGCCCCAGCCGTCGGCCCGCCGATGTTATCAACTGGGCAAAGCGGTGGGGGAATTGATCGAGGAGTCCCCCCTGGACCTCAAGGTCGCGGTGTTGGGATCGGGGGGGCTGTGGCACACCCCCATGGCCAAGGACGCCTACCTCAACGAAGAGTTCGACAGGGAAACCCTGGAGGCCATCGAGGCCGGCGACGCCCGCCGGATGGCGGAGCATTTTGACAGGGGAACCCCCGAGGGGCTTACGGTAGGCGGCACTGGAGAGACGCGGAACTGGATTTGTGCGGCGGCGGCGGCGGACGGCAGGCCGGGCAAGGTAGTGGATTACGTCCCCGTCTACGCCTCTCCGTGCGGGGCTTCCTTCGCCTATTGGGAGCGGCTCTAGGGTAAAAGACCAGCGCAGGGCTCGTTGTGTCCTTAGTCAGGCATTCTCCCCTTGGAGTTGGCCCGAATCCCGAAGTATCTCCTCAATCTACCGTGGGGTTTAGCGCCGGATGGCATCTGCTTGACTTCCGTTTATTCTGTGATATGGGTCCCGTCATCCCTGGAACCGGAGGCAGGGGAGACGTACGAGCTGGTTGATGAGTTGAGGCGGCATACTGGAGTCGGGAGCGTATGGAGAGTCGGTTAGAGAAAAGGGGCGATGTATGAACCTATTATTTTCTCTTCGGGGTAGACCGCGTGTGGCCGGGCCACTGGCTCTTGTTGTGGCGTTGGGGCTTGCTCTGACGGTGAGTCCTGCCTGTGCCGATGAGTGGGAGCAAACACTGGCCGCAGCCAAGAAGGAAGGGACGGTTTCGGTGTGGGGACCGCCGGGAACCTGGGCGCGTAAAACCCTGGCGGAGGCATTCAATAAGACGTATCCGGATATCAAGGTAGATTACCAGGGAACTACGGGATCCCGAGGCTGGCCCAAGATTGAAAGGGAGCGGAAGGCGGGACTTTATACCGTCGACGTCCACGTGGGCGGATCCGGCACGGCGGCGGGGGTCCTTTATAGACAAAAGGTCCTCGAGCCCATAGGGCCGGCGCTCTTGTTACCCGAGGTCAAAGACAAAAAGAATTGGTGGGATGGCCAGCACCATTGGAGCGACGGTGAGGACAAATACGTCTTCGTTTTCATCATCGACTCCAGTCCCGCCCTCGCTTACAACACGCAAATGGTGGACCCTAAGCAATTGAAAAGCTACATGGACCTGCTGGACCCGAAATACGAAGGCAAGATCGTTATGGAGGATCCCAGAGGACGGGGAGCTGGCAGCGCCCGCTGGCTCTTCTATGTCCAGTCCATGGGGCCGGAATTTGTAAAGAAGTTGGCCAAGCAGCTGGTGCTCACTAAAGACGTTCGCCAGGGCGCGGAGTGGATTGCGTCCGGTAAGTACCCTATGGGTACCGGCATCAGCGACACTGAGACGCGTACGTTCGCCGATAAAGGCGCCCCCATCGCTCAAATAGCCCATCTGAAGGAAGGGGCCAATCTCACTTGCGGCTGGGGAACGGCCAATCTTCTCACCCATGCCCCTCATCCCAACGCCGCCAAGGTCTACCTCAACTGGCTGCTTTCCAAAGAGGGACAATTGGCCTGGCAAACCCACACGAGCGATAACAGCGCGCGGATCGATATCGCGAAAGATATGGTGGCTCCTGAGAAACACGTGGTCCCAGGAGTCAAATACTTTCCCAATTACACCGCCGACAGTATAACATTGCGAATGACGGTATCGGACAAGTTGGCGAAAGAATTTCTCAAATGACGCGTCGAATAGACGTGTTTGTTCATGGCTCGCCCGGTGGCTCTGGAAAGCTCGGTACCCTGGAGCATCCGCTTGAACTGGCAGTTCTTGTGGATGAGTCTACTCCTCCTGGTGGTTGCCTTTGTGGTGATCACCCCGTTGACCTTGATGTTCGTAAGCAGCTTTCAGATAACCGAGCCGGGCGAGCCGGCCGCCTGGGGCATCGAAGGGTGGCGGGTTGCCTTCACCGCTCCCGGTATGCTGAGCGCAATGTGGAACACCGCCGCGTTGGCCATCGTGCGCCAGATCTTCGCTCTCGTGATCGGGGTGATCGTGGCGTGGCTGTTGGCCCGTACCGACATCCCGATGAAGGGGACTCTGGAGTTCCTGTTCTGGTTGTCCTTCTTCCTGCCCGCGTTGCCCATCACCATGGGCTGGATTCTCTTCCTGGACCCAAAGTTCGGCATTCTGAACCAGTGGTTGGTGAGCCTTGGGGTCGCCTCCGGTCCTGTCTTTGACATCTACTCGTTCTGGGGCATTATCTGGGTCCATCTAACCGCCACGACCCTCGGCATCCGCGTCATGCTGCTTACCCCTGCCTTCGCCAATCTTGACGCGACCATCGAGGAGGCCTCCCAAATCGCAGGGGCAAGCTCCCTGGGGACCCTTTTCCGGATCGTGGTCCCCATCATGATGCCGGCCATAGTCGTTTCGAGCATCCTTGGGCTCATCCGTTCCCTGGAGTCCTTCGAGATCGAGCTGCTCTTGGGAGTCCCGGTTGGGTTCCACGTCTATTCCACCAAGATTCACGAGCTGGTGACCTACGAGCCGCCCCAGTTGGCCGCGGCTACGGCGCTGAGCTCCGTGTTCCTTGGGATCTTGATGCTCCTTGTAGTGATGCAGCGGCATTTAATCGGCAAAAGGAGCTATACGACCGTGACCGGACGGGGATTCAGCGCGCGGCCCCTGGCATTGGGCCGGTGGAAGTACCCCGCTTTTGCGCTGGTCTTACTCCTGGCGCTCACCATTACCATCGTGCCGGCCATTTTCCTCGTCATGGGCACCTTTATGAAGCTATTTGGGTTTTTCAACATTCCGGATCCCTGGACCCTGGAGAACTGGCGTCAAGCGCTCCGGGACCCGGTGCTGCTGCGCTCGCTTTGGAACACTGTCGTAATCGGCCTCGGCGCAGGGGCCGTCGGCGTGATTTTTTATTCTTTTATTGCCTACGTTATCGTAAAGAGCCGTTTCGGGGGCAGATTCTTTCTCGATTTTCTCTCCTGGCTGCCCTGGGCGATTCCGGGGATCCTTTTGGGAGTGGCGTTGTTATGGACCTTTCTCGAGTTCAGGATCTTTCTGCCCATCTACGGCACCCTTTACATTCTGATGATCGCCATGGTCATCAAAAGCATGCCCCTGGGCGCCCAGTTGCTCAAGAGCGTTTTGATGCAGCTCGGCAACGATCTGGAGGAGGCCTCGACGGTTTGCGGCGGAAGCTGGCTGCAGACCTATCGGCGGGTGATTCTTCCGCTATTGACACCCGCCCTGATCACCATCGGGCTCATCGGCTTCATATCGGCCGCGCGGGATATCAGCACCGTGGTGCTTTTGGGCACCTCCCGCACGAGGACGTTGTCTTTGCTGATGCTGGACTTTGCGGTGGGCGCGGAGTTCGAGAAAGCCACCGTAGTGGCGGTCATCACCGTGGTCGTCGTCGTGGTGGCCGCTCTCATTTCCCGTATGCTCGGTGGCAACATCGGGCTGCGGGGCTGAGCGCAAGAAACCGGCTGCCGAGGGCGCCCGGCTAGGCCGCGGAACCCCCACCGCGCGGGATCGAGCGGCTCCCGGGAGAGGGTCAGCGCGGGGCGCGCCTGGCCGATCCTATAGGTACCTCGAACTCTTCGCACCGCTCGTCGAAGAACTCCTCCGGCGAGCGCCGCGGGCCCTCATAGGCGTTGGCTGCGGCGCCGGTCCGGGCCTCTCGCGGAGGCGTCCATGCTTCCAGGTCGATGGAAACGTTGTCCTTAGGGTCCCGAACAAGAGCCATGGGGTCGCCCCCATTTTCTACGATCCGGATTTGATCTCGAAGCATCTCGCGGAACATAATAATCCCGCGGTCCGATGCGCCCAGGTGCTCTTGGGACCGATCGTACAGGCGCCCCTGGGTTTCCCAGGCCATGCCATCCTGGGAGGAAAAGTTCCGCAGGTGATAGTCGCCGGTCTCGTCCATCCAGGACTTCTCGTAATCCACGGGCGGCTCGTCCGGCTGCTCCACCCGGCTCCCGTCGGGTGACGCTGTAAACCCCACGTGAAAGACCGCCGTGCTGTAATCGTCGATGGGGACACGCCAGTGGAGGGTGCTCAAGGTGTCCGTTTGGCGCAGCATGTTGGGGAAGAGGACGAAGTTCCCCCATCCCCGCCCTCCCGTTCGCCCGGCCTTTTCTCCTTCGAATTCCCAGGTTTTGATGATTCCCCAGGGACAGGGTTGGAAACCGTAGCGCGAGAACGGACGCATGTAAAAACTCACGTCGGCCGAAACCCCCCGCTGCCTGGTCATGTGGCCGTGGAGGTAGAGGGTATGGACAAAGTCGGCGGTATTTTCCTCCGCCTGGAGCCAATTGCAGTTGAGAAGCGGACGAATCTGGATTTTCCGCACACCATGGTCCCACACCAGAATGTCCCAACGAGGGAGCAGGGGTTTTGTGTCCGGCGGCCCCATGTACGCGAACAATAGCCCTGCCAGTTTTTCCACGGGGTAGGCCGTGTGGTGGATGCTCTCCTTGAAGCGTGGATTGGGCTCGAAGGGTTGCTCCACGCACCGGCCCTGCTTGTCGTAGGACCATCCGTGGTACGCACAGCGGATGCAGCCGTCCTCCACAAAACCGTAGTACAACGACGTCCCCCTGTGCGAGCAGTGCTCCGCCACCAATCCATAGCCCCCCTTGCCGTCTCTGTACAGAACCAGTTCCTCTCCCAGGATTTTTACCCGCTTCGTGGGTTTCTCCTCCGTCAGTTCGCTGGCCCCCGCCACCGGATGCCAGTAGCGCCGGAACAGGTTCCCGCACGGCGTCCCCGAGCCTACCCTCGTCAGGTATTCGTTATCTTCTCTGGAAAGCATATCGCTCCTCCTGCCATTGTCAGCGAATGTTGGCGAACCTCCTCTTGACCCTTATCACAAACCGGACGGGAGATTTCGTCTTCATGGTACCACAACCAGGGATAGACGTCCTGAATCCATTATGAGGCAACGTCGTTTATGAGTATGATGCTTTGCACGGCCGCGAAAATTCGCGCCTCGGCCTTAACAATCTTGTTCTGCGCTCCGTTGGACCACTGGTTCCCCCTCAGCCGGCCGTCGGTTCGCAGGGCAGTCTTGCTAGGCGCCCACGGGGAGGGACACCACGGCCTGACCGCGGGCGGCCTCGGCGCGTTGATTTTTAACGGAAATTTCCAGGTATAACCGGCCCTGGTCGTCAACCACCTCTTTATTCACCACCCGAGCCCTGCAGGTCAACGTGTCTCCGGGGTGGCTGTTTTTCACCATGCGATAGGGACCCAGTTTTTTGAGCCGCCCGTCGAGCCCTACCCACCTGCGCAGCGTTATCTCCATGACCATATCATAGCCGCGGGTGTTGAAGATGATGTCGTCGAGGCCGTGGGCCCGGGCGGTGTCGCGGTTGTGGTGAATGGAGCTCCACATGCGATCGGCGGCCACGCTCATCACGATGCGCTGGTAGTTCAACCACACGCTGTACGGGGGCACTTCGTCCCCGCTGTTTACACTTTCAAAGGAGAGTTGGCGGTCCCAGTCGACGGTCAAGTGGCTCTCCTCCGGCCTTTGCGCGCCATTTGTCTCCTGCTCGTGAGGCGCCGCTTCGGCGGTTTCGGGACGCTTCGGATCCAGGTTGTACCGGTAGGCGGTGCTTCGCTGAATGGTTACCAGATCACCGTTCAGTTTCGACAGTCTGGTCTCGGATGTCAGAAACACTCCGTCGCCCAGGCGGGTTCGCTTGGGCGTGATCTCCGAAAGCTTCGTCGTCCCGCGGAGCCGTTCTCCCGGATAGAGCGGCTCAAAATACTCCACCTCGCTGGCGCCGTTGAACCCCTTGGAAAAGGGCGTGGGAATATCGAACCGGACGGTGCCGTTCTTCTCCCGGAGCCCGGGCGCGTAAATCGTCGGCTTGCCGGGCGACCAGTAGGCAGGCATGGCCCACAACGGCGCCATGGTTGCGGGGGCTATAATCGTGCGATACCCATGGGCCCTTGCCGCGGCTTCATCGTAGTGGAGCGGACAGTAAAAACAATAGACTTCGAGCTTTCGCCGGATGTCGCTTCGGGTAACCTCGTCGACGCCCTCAAAGGCCGTCTCCCGCCCTAGCCACTTCTGTGACTCTTCCAACCAATCGCTCCCCGCACCGGCATGAGGGTCCATGCTGCCTCCTCGGCTCACGCGGCCTGAATTTTGAATACCAGAGGTGCCATTCAGGGGGCCAGCATATTCGGGTCTGACCCCGCAATCAATACCTGAAATGGGCGGGATTCGAGGTATCGACCCCCTGTGTGGGGGACCTTTGCAAAGTATCCATCGGACCTTGACATTCCTTCGTATTATCGCATAATCGGACCGTAGTTCTACTGATTCAAAGAAAGCTGGACCCAGGCATCGGAAGGCCGTTATCCTTTAAAAACGGCCTGAAAGGAGTAACGTTTATGGCTGTTTCACTATCCCACGGTGGTGGCGACACCATCTATAGTTCAAAGTCTCTTGCCAGTCAGGTCCTGGTGGGTACCCAGAACGGCGTGGTCATCATCGAGCAAGAGCTTGGCGGCTGGAAGGAAACAAGCCGTTCCCTCGAGGGCAAACACATCCACGCCCTTCTCTTCGAGGAGGGAAGCGGGCAGTGGTTTGCAGGCGTCAACAAGGGCGGCATTTACGCCAGCGCCGACAGCGGCCGAACCTGGGAGCAACGCGACCATGGGCTCACGGAAAGAGACGTGTACAGCCTTTCCAAGGCCCGCGTCGACGGCAAGGTGAGGCTCTTTGCAGGAACCGAGCCGGCCTGCCTGTTTATCAGCGACGATCTTGGCAAGAGTTGGACGGAGCGGCCGGGTCTGAAAAGCGTGCCGGGTCGCGACCAATGGAAGTTTCCAGCCCCGCCCCACGTGGCGCACCTGAAGCACATCAACTTTCAACCGGGAAATCCCAACACCATTTACGGGAGTATCGAGGTCGGGGCCCTGCTGAAGAGCACCGACGGAGGAAATTCCTGGACGCAACTGCACGGCATTTACGAGGATGTCCACCGTTGCATCATCAACCCCAACGAGCCGAAGCATCTCTATGTTACGGGAGGCAAGGGACTTTGGCAGAGCACGGACGACGGCGCCACCTGGGAGAACACCTTCGGGCCGGGAAGCGAATACGGGAGCTACCCCGACCAGCTTGTCTTCAAGCCCAGCGACCCCAATTACATGCTGGTCTCGGCGGGGCAAAAGAGCCCCGGAAAATGGCGGGATGAGCACAGGGCGAATACGAGGATTTCCCGGAGCCGGGACGGGGGCAAGACCTGGGAAGTGCTGGGTGGCGGACTGGAGGACCTCATGCAGCCCAGCGTCGAGGCCATGACGCTGGAGGAAGCAGGCGGCCAGGTCCAGGTCTTTGCCGCAACGACCAACGGCAGCGTGCTCTGGAGCAACGACAGCGGGGAGCATTGGCAGACCATTATCAAGGGGCTTCCCCCCATATCCAAGGGCGCCCACTACCGGCCTTTGCAGCAGTCGGCCGCGTAACCGCGGGTCGACCGTCTGCCTGCTGTCGCCGGATTTTCAACGAGAATAACCTTCGGGCCGGCATGATCCGTCCGGTGAGGTTTGGGTTTGAGGTCCTGAACTTGAAATACCAAAAAGTGACGCAGTGGTTCGTCGATGCTGTCCCATGATGACAATGATCTTTTGACCAGAACCGGCGCCGGTGCTCCCATGGGAGACCTGTTCCGGCACTACTGGATTCCCGCCGTATTATCAGAGGAGGTCCCCCTAGCAGACTGCCCGCCGGTCCAGGTCAGGCTGCTCGGCGAGGAACTCGTTGCCTTTCGCGACAGCGAGGGGAGGGTAGGCCTATTAGATGAGCACTGCTCGCACCGCGGCACCTCGCTTTTCTACGGGCGCAACGAGGATTGCGGGTTGCGGTGCATCTACCATGGCTGGAAATACGATGTGGATGGAAACGTCCTGGAGACTCCTGCGGAGCCGCCGGGAAGTGACTTTAGGAAAAAAATCCGCCATAAAGCCTATCCCACGAAGGAGGTGGCGGGAATCGTATTTGCCTATATGGGCCCGAAAGAAGAGATGCCTCTGTTTCCTAGTTACGAGTGGGCTTGCGTCCCGCAGGACCACGTTTACGTAACCAAGGTTTTTCTCGATTGCAACTACCTTCAAGGTCTTGAGGGAGACTGTGACTCCTCTCACCTTTCCTATCTTCACAGATCATTTGAGAATGGAGCGGTCCATTTCGAGAATGACGCCTACGCGGCCGACGGCGCGCCGACCCTGGAGGCGGTGGAAACGGACTTTGGAGTCAGAATGATTTCCCTGCGACGAGCAGGCGTCGATACCAATCTGTTTCGGGTAACCAACTTCGTCATGCCGTGCCAGGGCTTTATACCGGGCGGAATGGAAGTGCTGACGACTCACTATTTTGTGCCTATCGATGACACCCACGCCTTGAAGTATTACGTGATCTGCAACCGAAGCCGGCCGCTACGTGAAGAAGAAAGGACTTTGGGAAAGGATGTCGGTCCGGATTACAAGAAGAAGCGACATATTCACAATCATTACCTGCTGGATAGAAAGGCCCAAAAAAAGCGGACCTTCGCCGGAGTTGGATCGACATTCTTCATTCACGATGCATGCGCGACAGAAACCATGAGCCCGATCTATGACCGGAGCAAAGAGCACCTGGCGGCGAGCGACGTTACTGTTGTTGCGGTTCGTAAGTTTTTACTCAATGCAGTCAAATCCTTCCAGGCCGGAGATGAACCTCCCCATATTATCCGTCAACCGTCCGAAAACAAATTCTCGCACCTGATCACCATCTCCGAGGTGTTGCCGGCCGCGGTTTCGCCCGAGCAACGCCTGGCGGAGCGTGCGACAGAGTAGCTCATATCTAACGGACCGGGTTGCGCCGGCCCGATGAGGAAGGTCTATCCGCCGGCGCGAAAATGACAAGAAGCCGTCCACAACCATCATGTTCCTTGTCCTTTTCCTCGTAGGGGTCTCGGTGGGGATCGATTTCTTGGAGAGGAGGGACCCGGAATATGTTTGCTAGGGAATTGGAGGAATTAAGACCTTTGGAGAAATATTATATGGCAGGCGGGGTTCGTACGCGCTGCTTTGAAAATGGAGAAGGCAAGCCCGTGGTTCTTCTCCATGGGGCGGGGGGGCATGCGGAGACCTGGGTGAGAAATATCATACCGCTTTCCCGGCATTTTCGGGTGCTTGCCATTGACTATCTGGGTCAGGGTTACACGGACAAACCGAAAGTCGACTATAATCTCGAGGCGTATTCCAAACACTTGCTTGATTTCCTCGACGCAGCGGGAATTGATAAGGCCAACCTCGTGGGTGAGTCCATGGGAGGGCAGATAAGCGTTTACACGGCCCGGGAGCACCCCGAGAGAGTCGACAGGCTCGCTCTTATCGTTGGAGGCATCCCTTCCAACGAGCATGGCTATTCGGCGGGCATCAACCGGCTTCAGGAATTGAGCCGGGAAGCTGCGGATAAACCCTCCTTTGACAGCGTCCGCAAGAGAATGGAGTGGCTTTTTCATGACCCCAAGGAGCTGCCCGATGAGCTCGTTGAGGTAAGACTTAAGATTTACAATCAGCCGGAATTCCGTGAACGGGTTTCCCAGGTAGGGCAGCGTAAAAACTACCACCTAATCGAGGCCATACCGAAATTGAAGGCCCCCTTGCTCTTTTTCTGGACAACCCACAATCCGACCTGTCCCTGGCATATCGCGGAAAAGGTACACCAGACCGTTCCCGGTTCGAGATTTGTTTTGGTCGACAAGTCCGCCCATTGGCCTCAATTCGAACGGCACGAGGAATTCAATAGAGTTGTCACCGAGTTCCTATCCGAAGAGCCCGACCAGGTGCTGATCGACACGTACCGAAGACGCTTCTGGTAGATGGCCCGGGATCGGATAAAAAGCGACTCGCGCGCCCTTCGATAAACTCACGGTTCGACCCCCAGGCTCACCCGAACGGCTGGTGAGCATGGTCGAACCACAAAGGACGCCAATTCCGGAGAAAACACGCGCTTGGTTTTCTTTGCGAGCTTAGCGTCTTTGCGCGAAAGGCCTTGTCGGGTTATTCGTGAAGGCCGACTTGGTGGATGAGCTGAACCTCGCGCCGCTCCCGGGCGGATTGGAGGATAGCGAGACACACCTCGAGGGTGGCCTTTTCCCACCGGCCGTCCCGAAATGTAGGCCGGTCCTGGACCACGGCTTCGTAGAACTCGGCAATGACGCTCCTGTCCGAACCAGGGTCCCTGGGCATGGGGATCTCCCGTTTCCCCTCGTCGCCATAAATGACTATACCCTCCGGGGACTGGCGCATGTCGCCCTTTTGGCAGCTCACGATCATCAGGCCCCAGTGGTTCTGGTGTGGTGTGGGTGTTGGCTGCGGCGTGTGACGCTCCCGCTTATGTGTGCCGCCGTATCCGTAGGACGCCTTGATGGCCGTCTCCTGCTCGGGAGTCGGGGCCGTCTCCCTGAGGGTCCGTCTGGCCCTGCCATGATGATTCGGGTCCTTGGGGAGCCCGTAGGGACCGATCCATTGGAACAGCTCATCGGTATCGAAGTGGTCGTAGCCGCTGTACACCATGGTGGCAGGCACCCCGTCTGCAAATTCGAAAAAGGCGACGACGCTTCCCTCGGAACGCCGCGTTGGGTCCCAGATTCCAGTGGTCGCCCGCACGCTGCGGATGAGACCGCCCCCGAGTACGCGAATGGTATCGATCTGGTGGGGGCCCTGGTTGAAGATCACGCCGCCCCCGAGGCTCGTATCGAGTTCTTCCGGAGTGCGCGGGCGGTAGAGGAAATCGCTGTAGAGCCAGGAATGGATCATGCCGAGGCGGCCAAGCTCGCCGCCGCGGATAATCTCTCGCATCTTGAGCACCGGCAGGTCAAAGCCGTGGGAGCCGCGGCCGACAAGCAGCTTGAGGCCTCTTTTGTCCGCGCTCCGAATCATGGCGTCGCAGTCCTCGATGCCGAGGGCCATGGGCTTTTCCAGCAGGACGTGCTTGCCGCACTCCAGGGCCAGGAGGGAATGACGCGCGTGGAACTGGTGGGGGGTGGCGACGTAGACGGCGTCGATCTCGGGGTTGGAGCAGAGTTCCCCCACGTCCTCGTATACCGGACCGCCAAAGTCGGCCAGGAACTTTTCCCGCGCCTCCCTGCGAAGGTCCGCCCCGGCCACGATCTTTATGTACGGATGGGCGAGTATCTCCGGCAGCGTGGACGCGAAGGCCTGTCCCAAACCGGCGATGCCGAACCTCAAGGTCCGCGGGCTCGTTTCGGGGGTGGCGTTCATGGCTCGTTTTTTGGTTGGCAGGGCTCGGCGCCCCGGGCTAGAAAAAGATGGTTACGTTCTTTGCCAGCAAGACGTTCTGATCGAGGATGATCTTGCGCCTGGCGATTTTCCACTGCCCGTCGACTTTTCGCAGCACGTCCTCGCGCTTGCCTACAAAGAAATCGGTCTCGTCCTGGAGGCGGTTACGGTAAACGAGCATGCGGCTCCGAACTGTAATTTCAGCGGCGCTTTCATTGACAACGCGCACGTTGCTCACCATGTGGCAAACCCTCGAAAGCGGCTCCTCCGCCCAGTGCATGCCCGTCTTGATCTGCTCGACTCTGGACCTGAGGGTCGTCTTGCCCTCATCGAACCAGGAAATGCCGCTTGCGTCGCTGGTGTTCTCACGGTGCTCCTGGCCTAGGGGTATGTTTTGCCGCATGGGCATCCAGTAACGGGCGTCCTCCGTGAAAAGCTCCAGCCACTCATCGAAGCGGCGCTCGTCGAGGAGCTCGGCTTCCGTGTAGAGGAAATCGGTGACATCGTGCGTTAGTAGAAGCCGTTGCAGATTGGTCTGCCCAGTGGGCGTCGTCTCAGCCACGGTGGGCTCCCCCGGGGACGCTGCCGTTTTTCGGGTAGATCGCGTTCCAGTCCGGGGCCTCCATAAAATCCAGCCAGCGCCGGAATCGGCTGCGCTGGTTTTCCTCGGAAAGGACCTGGGTCACGACGCCGGGAACGGGAACGTCCAGGCGTTCGTTCTCGATGCCCATCTGGTAGTTGTACGGAAAACGCCGCGCAATGGTTCCCTTGCTGGCGGCGTAGGCGTAGTTCCAGTTCTCCATGTCGTCCTGTTCGGTCATGCCCACGGGGCCCGAGTAGCGCATCAGATACCGGCGCAGGGCGTCGCGGACCTCCTGGGGCGTATCCCTGTCGACGAGGTAGAAACGCCAGGCCTCGGTCATGTGGGGCCCCCGGGGGTGCCAGATAACGATGGTTCGCCTCATCCCGGCGGCAAAGGAGGCGTTGGGGAAAAATGTGGCCGCGCCCACGTCCATGCGGAGCGGCGACGATAGGCGCTCTGCCTGCTTCTCATAGGCGGCCTTGAAATAATCGTCCACGGATCGGACGTCGCCCCACGTGGGCGTGTAGGGGCTTTCAGCGGGATAAACCGAGATGTGGGCGCCGTGGCCGAGGCCCGGAATGGAAACCTCGAGCCGTTTCTCCCCGGGGCGGATTTTTCCGTGGCGGTCTCCCTTGCCCCCCTGGGGGCCGTAGCCGGCCACGTGGGTGGAACGGTGGCTGTACTCGTGGGCCGCGTCGCCGCCGAAACTCGTGGCGGGAAACTTCCAGTTGCACGGCATGCGCCACTTGTGGACACCCTCCAGGACTTCCCCGCCGCCGTCTCCGCCGTCAAAGCGGTCAAAGAGCTGGTCCAGATACATTTTGAAGTCGCCGAGATAATCCACAAAGGGGGGGGCATTCTTATCCCAGTTGCCCCAGATAGATCCTTTGTAATTTTCCATTTGCGGCACCTCGACGAGTCCCCATTGAGACTTGTCCAGACCGCCGGCGTAGCCTTCCTTGAAGCGGGGCACCCCGCTCAAGCTCCCGTCCGTGTCGTAGGTCCAGCCGTGATAGGGACAGGTAAAGACGACGGTATTTCCCGTATCATAGCGGCAGACCTTCATGCCGCGGTGGCGGCAGGTGTTGAGAAAAACGTGGATCTTGGACCGCTGGTCGCGGACGAGGATCACGGACTCTTCACCCATGCACGAAACAAAGAAGTCCCCGGGTTTGGGCACCTGGCTCTCATGGCCGATGAAGAGCCAGGTACGGGCAAAGATCTTTTCCTGTTCCTCCCGGTAGATCTCTTCGTTGACGAAAATCTCTCTGCTAATGAGCCCATGGTCCAGATCGACGAGGCTCTTCCATGATTTCTCATTGGGAGTCATGATACGGTGTTTCCTTTGCGCTTACGGATTATAAAGCCTTTTTGGATTTTCGAACAGGATTTTCTCCCTGGCTTTCATGGACAAATCTTCCGGTTTCAATATGGAATCGACCAATGATTCCTCTTTGGAGGGGTCCGCATGGGGATAGTCCGAGGCGGCAGCCAAGGAGTCCTCGCCAATCAGGTCCACCACATACTTGAGGTCCTCATCGGTCTCACAGCCGACAAAAACTCTCCCCTCCCGGAAATATTCCACAGGGTCCTTTGAGGTCTGCCCGCTTCGTCTGAGTTGGTGTATGGCATAGGGCAACCACTGCGAGCCGGCCGCGGGCCTTCGAACAGGAATCGGCCATAAAACTGTTATTGTCCCGAAGCATGGCAGCCTCGAGTTCGACGTCTTCGGCAGTCGTGGTAAGAAACAGGGTGGGTGTGTCAATTCGAAGCTTATCGAGGTCGCTTAATCTCGCCTCTGCGTCCGTGAGTTGCTGTGCCGGAATACCGACGGTTTTTTCATTGGCTGCTTTCATGGACGTGGGAGTCGCAAAGATGACACCGCCCCGCCCGTACATCTTTGGGTATGTCTGACCGTCGATAAGCCAGACGGCGTTGAATTTTCCATAGACAGTGTCGGTGTCCAGTCCTAAAGCGAGAGGTATTCTGGCATAGACCTCCTTGTCTAGAAACTTGAAAATCGCCTCGGATTCTTCTACATGCGCGTCGGCGTCAATCACGTTCATTTGTTCGTCCTCACCCTACCAGAGGGACCGGCCCCTGACACGTGCCATGGATACCCATAATCATTAATATACCTATTGATCCGCTGTCAAGTAGGCGTTCTCCAAGGTAAATTCATCCTCTCCTCGTGCCGGAGGTGCCGGACACCGAATGGGAGGGTGAGCCGGCGGCAGAACGGCAAGCGACCAGGTTTGCCAGGCAGTTACCCTTCCATTGACAGGGCAAGCCGTTCTCGGATACGCTCGCCTCAAATCATGCACTTTGAGGGTAAGATGGATCTCGGGGTTCCTATAGACAAAGCCTGGAATTTCCTACTAGACGTCAACAAGTTTTCCGCGTGCATGCCGGGCATTGAGGAGCTCAAAAAAATTAACGATACAACCCTCGAAGGGACGCTGGCCGCAACGGTAGGGCCCATTTCCGGAAAGTTCAACTTCCGCTCTGTAATTCTAGAGAGTAAGCCGCCGGAGCAAATGGTGGTCCGTACGGAAGGAATGGATTCGGTCACAAAAAGTACAGTGAAGGCTGATATGACGGTGGCTTTACAGAAACTCTCGGAAGGCAACACGCAGATGGATTATGAAACCGATGTCAAGATCGACGGCCGACTTGCTATTCTGGGCGACATGATTCTTCGTGCGACAGCGGCCTTAATACTTGAGGAGTTCTCCCGGCGATTAAAAAAGGCGCTCACGGACACAAGGACAGCTTAAACGCAGTCAGAGAAAGGGGCTATGGGGGACACATACGACGTAATCATTGTTGGCGGCGGTTCGGCGGGTTGCGTTGCCGCGGCTCGTCTTTCAGAAGATCCGCAACGAAAGGTCTTGTTGCTGGAAGCCGGCCCCGATCCATGGCCGTTGCCGGAGCTTGTCGGCGATGCGGACAAGCAGACAAGACTTTTGCTGGAGTCTGAATACTTGCAGATGTATCCCATTGAACGAAGCGAGGATGGCAGCACCTACTACGCTTTGTCGGGAAGGATTATGGGCGGTGGCTCGTCCGTTAACATGATGTCGGTCCTGCGCCCAATGAAGGCGGACCTGGATAATTGGGTGAGCCTGGGCAATCCCGGGTGGTCGTACGAAAAATGTTTACCTGTTATGAAGCGCATCGAATCGGATCAGGACTATCCCGATAGTCCGATCCACGGGAATGGCGGGCCGCTCTACGTCAGGCGCGATTTTAAGCTGGACATGCCCGCATCTCCGCCGGTGGAGGCCTATCTGGCCAGTGCCTACGCGATGGGTTTACCTCAATGCCCGGATTTGAACGTGCCCGAACCCTACGGAGTCTGTGCATCCCCATACAATATCAAGGACGGGAAGCGTCAGTCGACGGTGGTGGCTTATTTAAACGAGGCGCGCAAGCGGCTGAACTTGACCATCGTTCCGGAGGCTTTTGTCCAGTCGTTGGTGCTAGGCGGTAAAAAGGCGGAGGGAGTCCGATATCAAAAAAATAACCAGCTCCACGCAGCAACGGGAAACCAGATTGTGCTGACCGCCGGAGTCTATCATTCGCCGCAAATCCTGATGCTCTCGGGAATTGGGCCAGCACCCGATCTCGAAAAGCACGGCATTAAGCCCGTGCATGATCTTGGCGGTATAGGAGAAAATTACCAGGATCATCCCATCGTGTGCATGACGTTCGAAGGACTAAGGGAATCGAGGGAAGATTGGATGTTCCCTAGGTTTCGCCTAATCATCCGGAAGAATCCCCTCTACGATTGTGCGAACTTTCATATCAATATGCGGCCTCCCGCGGAGGTTGCCGGTCTCAAGCGAATGATGGCGGTTACCGCTCACATGCTTGAACAGCGCAATCGCGGGCGGGTTTTTTTGAAAAGCAAAGATCCAAATGAAATGCCCGCCGTGGATTCGCAGATGTTGGAACACCCCGAAGACCTCAAGGCGATGGTGGAAGCGATGTACTTTATTGATAAGATGGTACACCAGGGGCCGGCCAAGGAATTTTATGGCCACCTCATTCAACCCGGATCGGGTGACGATTGGGGTAGGTTTGCGCGTTCTACATATAGCAGCTATCACCACGGAGTCGGAACTTGCATGATGGGTCCAGCGTCGGACCCGATGGCAGTGGTTGATGATAGGCTTCGCGTTCACGGAATAGATAACCTGTGGGTCGGCGATGCGTCGATTATGCCGATGGTAACGCACGCGAACACCAATCTGACTACGATTATGATTAGTGAACGGTTATCGGATTTTGTCAAAGAGGTGGCGTGATCGAAAACATTGTCAACCG
>Ga0326597_10004795_pt1 | contig 18901 bp, 22 predicted proteins | sample RVTome_12_FD_203789 | JGI IMG/M metagenome (GOLD analysis project Ga0326597, IMG submission 203789) | Soil microbial communities from uranium-contaminated site in the Upper Colorado River Basin, Wyoming, United States - RVT100D185 | ecosystem: Environmental > Terrestrial > Soil > Contaminated >... | reverse complement strand
CTGAAAGCCGCGTGAGAGCGTAACCGCCATGCCGACACTGGATTTCAAAGGAAAGTCGTTCGTCTACGCACACCATCTCTCGGTTCCATTCCGGGAACTGGTAATCGACGCAAAGAAGTCATTGCCAGCCAAAGGGCAGAAACCTTCCAGTGAAGGAAGAACGACCATGATCAACGAACTGGACAGTGTGGTTCTCACGACCGACGTTCCGGAGCTGGGGTTGGCCTCCGGCGACATCGGCACCGTCGTCATGGTGCATGATCGCGGCGCGGCCTTCGAGGTCGAATTCGTTGCGCTCGACGGGGAAACGATCGGGGTGGCAACGCTCACTTCAAGCCAGGTTCGCTCCGTCCGCGAGGGCGAGATAGCCCACGCCCGCCAAGGGGCTGCCTGAGGCAAGGTGGTGGAGTGAAATAGTGATCTAGGGACGAGACGACGTCCTCATCACTTCATCACCTCATCACCTCATCACTTCTTCACCTTCTCCGCTCCCAGACCATTTCCCGTCCAACCCCCCCTCTCGAAGACCGGGGTTTGCTGCAGCAATTGCTCCTGGAGGCCGGGATAATTGATGCATGATGGACGAAAGTGGTCAAGAGCTGGCGCAGATCTTCAGCAGCGGCGTCCAGCCCCGGCCGCTCGTCGAATTGAACGGGCTTGATGCTGTGGAACGCCGGAGGAGGGCGCGAGTACGAGGGCCGACAGAGCCAGCCGGAAAGTAGCTAGGCGACCGCGCCACCCCCGCCAAGGCCGCGCTTCCCCTTCGGTTGGCATGCGCGTATCATGTACACAATATTGCACAATTAACGCGCCACTATTTTCTGTCCATCTGAGGGGCCTGTCATGGGAATTTCCACAAACGACGTTATTCCGCTGTCGCAGGCCCGTGCCAACTTCTCGGAGCTGGCGCAAGAGGTCAAGGCCGGCGCCGAGAAGATCATCACCAAGAACGGCGAAAGCTACGTGGCGCTGATCGACGCGCAGCGGCTGGACCATTACCACCGGCTGGAGCGCGAACGAATTCACTTGCTGTTGATCGATGAAGCGGGCAAGGGGTTGGACGATGTCGCCGCCGGGCGCGTGAAGGATGCCCGCGGCGCGATCCAGGCGGTCAAGCGCCGCCGCCGCGCGTAAGACGGTCGGAGCGGTCCCGATGGCGAGGAAGCCTGTCGTCAGGCTCACCGCGAACTTCGAGCGCAATCTCGCCGACATCGAGCGTTTCCTGACCGAAGCCAAAGCGCCCCAGGCCGATGACGCGCTGCTCGACGAACTGCTGGACACCGTGATTCCGAACCTTGAACGGTTTCCCGGCATCGGAAGACCGTTCTTGGCGACTGCGGCTCGCTCCGTCGAAACCACGAACGCGCTTGAAGCTCTGCGCGCGAAGTTATCGGCGCTGACGCCGGACCCCGAAGCGCTGCGCGAATACATTCTCGACCACTATCTGGTCCTGTACGCGCAAATTGACGCGAAACCCTATCTGCTGGCGATCAGGCATCACCGGCAACTGTCGTTTGATTTCCAGTCGCACTGGGGCGGGACTTCGTCAATGCCAGAGTGAGATCGAACGCTGCCCGGATCGCAGCGAATTTTCCGGTTCAGTGTAGGTCGCGGTATAGGTCGTCAGTTCAGTCGCGGCGCTCATCGACGCCAAGCTGTTCGAGCGCATCCGTCGCATGCAGGAGCGTTTCGACGAACTCTCGGACCGTATACGGATCGCGTCACGCACGAGTTCCGCCACGCTGCGCCCCGACCACGCCGCGGCCTCGCGTAGAGCGTCAACCTCTTCCTTTCGGAGATAAACTTGAATTTTTCCCTACTGCGGCGGATGAGCGCCGGCGCAACGTCTTGCGCGTGCGGCGCATTGACACGATACTTTCGCAGGAACGCCCGCCGCGTGGCGGCGGCGCATGCGGGCCTTGCGCCAACCAGTACCGATCGCAGGAGAGGATGATGGGAGAACTATCCGGCTGGTTCGAGAAAGTCCGGGGCGTGCTCGACGTGCCGATATTCGACCTCGGCGGCAAGCCCTTCACGCTGTGGGCGCTGGTCTACATCGTGATCCTCGTCGTGGCTCTGTTCTACGTCGTCGGCAAGATCCGCGTGTGGATGGCCGAACATGCGCTCGCCCGCACCCGTCTGGATGTTGGCGCGCGCCAGGCCGTGGCGACGATCACGCGCTACGTCCTGCTCCTGCTCGGCCTGCTCATCATCCTGCAGACGGCCGGCATCAATCTCACCACGCTCAACGTGCTGGCCGGCGCGGTGGGCATCGGCGTGGGCTTCGGCCTGCAGAACATCGTGAGCAACTTCTTCAGCGGGCTGATCATCATGTTCGAGCGCCCGATCAAGATCGGCGACCGCATCGTGGTCGACAACGTCGAGGGCACCGTGGTCGAGATCGGCGCGCGCAGCACGGTGGTCCTCTCCAACGACAACATCAACATCATCGTACCCAACTCGAAGTTCATCACCGAGAACGTGGTGAACTGGAAGTACAACGATGCGTCGGTGCGGTTCAAGATTCCGGTGGGTGTCGCCTACGGCTCCGACGTGCGCAAGGTCGAGAAGATACTGCTGGAAGTGGCAAAGTCGGAAGAAGAAGTGCTCGAAGACCCGCCGCCGGTGGTGCGCTTCATGGAATTTGGCGAAAGCTCGCTCAACCTCGAACTGCGGGCCTGGAGCACGAGCGCAATCGACCGCAAGGGCAGGCTGATCAGCGCGCTTAATTTCGCGATTTACGACAAGTTCCGCGAGCACGGCGTGGAAATCCCGTTCCCGCAGCGCGATCTGCACATCCGCAGCGGCGTGGTCGAGGTGAAGAACGTCGGCGGATGAAGGCGAAGGCGGAACGCGGACGGCACCCAAGCCTGTGGGGCTTGCGCTTCCTGCGCGAATGTTCCGCACGCCGCGCGCAGGCCAATGCGCGGCGCATTCTTGCGCTGGCGCGCGCGGGCCTGGACGAGCTGAAGCTGCTGTCGTAGCAACGGGCAGCGCAGGCGCCTTGATCACGCGGCGGCTCGGCCTCGATTTGCCGGTATTCCCGGTCAAGGGCTATTCCGTGACTGTCGGGCCGCCGCCAGAGCGGAGATTTCGCCGTTGCCGGGTGAGCGGCGTGCGACAATAACGCCCATGTTCCCGGTCCCGGCAGCGCGGCGCCTGATCGCCATCGCTCTCTGCGGCTGGCTTGCGGCGTGCACCCCGCAAGCGGCCGTGCTGATGTCCATGTTGCCCGCCGGCACCGCTTCCGTCCTGATGAGTCATCTCGAACGCGTCGAAGATACAAATCGCACCAAGGTGGCCGAGCTCGAGGCGCGCGGCGACTGGGAAGGACTGCTGCGTCTCGCCGACGAGAATCTTGCCAAGGACGCGTCGATCACCGACTGGTGGATGGTCGCCGGCTACGCCAATACGCGGCTGGAACGCCACGAGCGCGCGGCGGAATGCTACGGCCAGGTCGTCCGGCTCGAGCCCGACGAGCCCGCCGGCTGGCACCTGCTCGCGCAATCGTACCGCGAGATGAAGCAGCCGCAGCGCGCTGTTGCCGTGCTGGAGCGCGCGCTGCTGGTCTTGCGCGATTCGCCGGTGACCCACTTCATGCTGGGCGAGAGCTACGGTGACCTTGGGCGCTTCCCGGCGGCAGCGGCCGCGTATCGTCAGGCGCTGCGGGTTGCCCCGAAGTTCGCGCAAGCGTGGTACCGCTTGGGTCATGCGGAACTGCAGAACGGCCGCGTGACCGAGGCGGAACAGGCGGTAAGAGCGCTCGAGCAGCTCGATCCCCAGCTTGCGGCCGCGCTCGCACGAGCGGTCGGCGCGCGGCGCTGAGGGAGCGCGGGTCAGCGTTTCCTGAGCGCCGGCGTCAAGTGCGGTTCGAGCAGCTTGAGCAGCTCTACGAAGACTTTTGGAGTGCCCGCGACGATGTTGCCGCTCGCAAGCCAGCCGTCGTTGCCCTGCAGGTCGCCGACCAGGCCGCCCGCTTCCGTGATGAGGAGCGCGCCGGCCGCCATGTCCCATGGGGAGAGGCCGAATTCCCAGAAGCCGTCCAGCCGCCCGCTCGCGACGTAGGCCAGATCGAGGGCGGCCGCGCCGGGCCGGCGCAGACCCGCGGTGTACTGCATCAACTCGCGCAGCATCTTCAGGTAGGCATCGATGTGCTCGAACTGGCGGAACGGGAAGCCGGTGCCGATCAGGGCGGACTTCAGGTGCGTGCGTTTGCTCACGCGAAGGCGGGTCTCGTTGAGGAACGCGCCGCGCCCGCGCGTCGCGGTGAAGAGATCGTTGCGCGTCGGGTCGTAGATCACGGCCTGGGTGGTAATGCCTTTGTGCGCAAGCGCGATCGATACCGCGTATTGCGGGAAGCCATGCAGGAAATTGGTGGTGCCGTCGAGCGGGTCGACGATCCACTGGTAATCGGACTGGCCCGACGCCCCGCTCTCCTCGGCGAGGACCGAGTGACCGGGATAGGCAGTGAGCAGCGTGCCGATGATCGCCTGCTCGGCTTCGCGGTCGACTTCCGAAACGTAGTCGTTGGCGGCTTTCTCGCGCACCGCGACAATATCGAGGTTGCGGGTGGCGCGGTTGATGATGCCGCCGGCGCGGCGGGCGGCCTTGACCGCAGTGTTGAGCATCGGGTGCATGATGGCGAAGTGCGAGGGTGTTCGTTGAGGCAGCGGCCGGCTTCGATGCGCGCGCCGCAAGACGGCATATTCTACTCGAACACCGAGCGGGCCCGCCCGCGCCCGTTATTTGGGCTTCGCGCGGCGCTAGGAGTTTGTCGGACTTGGCTCCGACAAACTCCTAATGCAAAACGGCGCCGAACAAGATGCAAAAAAGGGATGACGAATGTGCGAATTTCCCCTTGCTTTGCTTCACAATCGAACGCTTGCGGCGTGTTTCCGTCCGAATCGCCAGCCGGTTTTGCTTTTAGCAGCCAGTCGAGCGGCCAAGTCCGACAGGCTGCTAGCGCCGCGCTTTTTCGCGCGGAGTGTCCGGCCTGCACGCAGATCGTTCATGACATCAACTTCGACCGGCTGCCAGGCTTGCTAATATGCGCCTTTCCCGAAGCGCTGCCGCCGCGATTACTGACCCAGCGTGACGGACGCGGCGCCGCCGGCAATGGCCAGGACCGATCCGCTCGATAACATCCGCATCGTGCTATGCGGCACCAACCACCCCGGCAATATCGGGGCGGCCGCGCGCGCGATGAAGACGATGGGGCTCACGCACCTCTACCTCGTCGCGCCCGTGCGGTTCCCCGACCCCGAAGCGAACTGGCGGGCTTCGCGCGCAACCGACGTGCTCGCGCGGGCCAGGGTCTGCGCGAGCCTCGACGAGGCGCTCGCGGGCGTGTCGCTGGCGGTCGCCTGCTCCGCGCGGCCCCGCGAGTTGGCGGCGCCGCAGGCAACCGCGCGCGGGGCGGCGCTGCGCGCGGTCGAGTCCGCGCGCACCCAACGCGCCGCGCTGGTGTTCGGCAACGAGACCTACGGGCTCACCACCGCCGAAGTGAACAAGTGCCAGCTGCTCGCGCTGATACCCGCCAACCCGCGTTATTCATCCCTCAACCTGGCCGCCGCGGTGCAGGTGTTCGCTTACGAGCTGCGCATGGCGGCGGCGGAAGCCGTGGCGGCCCCGGGCAAGGCGCCGGTGAAGGCGGACTTCGAGGAGCTCGAGCGCTTCTACGCCCACCTCGAGGAACTGATGGTCGAAATCGGTTTCCTTAATCCGCGGCACCCGAAAAAGCTGATGCCGCGCGTGCGCCGGCTCTTCGCCCGCGCGCAGCTGGAAAAGGAAGAGCTCAATATCCTGCGCGGGATACTCAAGGCAATCGCGCATCCGCGCACCGGCCGGAAATGATTTTCCGCGGGGCGGGAGGCGGCGCGCTTTCAGTCGTTGCGCTCACCCGCAAATACTTGACTAAAACACTAGGAATTTGTACTCTTCGCGCTGCAATATAACAGCTCCCGACATAATCGACCGCACATATGGTTGATTATGTCAGGGGCTCCAAGGACGGTTAATGTTCGGCCGGCTCAAGCAGGACATCGCGGTGGTTTTCGAGCGCGATCCCGCGGCGCGGAATACCTGGGAAGTGGTCACCTGCTACCCGGGCCTGCATGCGTTGCTGTTTCACCGCGTGGCGCACTGGTTATGGGAGCACGGGCTGAAGTGGCTTGCGCGCCTCACGTCCCACCTCGGCCGCTGGCTGACCGGAATCGAGATCCATCCCGGGGCGCGCATCGGGCGGCGATTCTTCATCGATCACGGCATGGGTGTAGTGATCGGCGAGACCGCCGAGATCGGTGATGACTGCACGCTCTACCACGGCGTTACGCTGGGCGGCACGTCATGGAACAAGGGCAAGCGCCATCCCACGCTCGGTGACGGCGTGGTGGTCGGCGCCGGGGCGAAGATCCTCGGACCGATCACGGTCGGCGCAGGCGCGAAAATCGGCTCCAACGCGGTGGTGGTGAAGGAGATCCCGCCGGGCGCCACGGCAATCGGCATACCGGCGCGCATCGTCGAAACGCACGAAGCGCCCGCCGCCGGCCGGTTTGCGGCGTATGCCGTGGTGCGGGATCTCAACGATCCGCTGGCGAAGGCAATCCACGAGCTGATCGAGCACAGCGTCGAGACCGACAAGCGGCTCGATCATGTGCTGGCGGAGCTGGAGCGGCTTGGCGTGCGCATCGAAGAGGAAAAACATGCCGAACTCGATGCCCAGTACCTCAACAAGATTGTTGACTGATTTGGTCGGAATAAGTATACTTGACCAAATTACTAGTGTATCGCGGTGTTGTGTTGTATCACATTGATTAAATTGGTTTTCTAGAGGTGGCCCATGAGACTGACGACAAAAGGACGTTTTGCCGTAACCGCAATGATCGATCTTGCGATGCGCCATGGCAGCGGACCCGTCACGCTTGCCGAGATCAGCGGGCGGCAGAAGATTTCGCTCTCGTATCTCGAGCAACTGTTCGGCAAGCTGCGGCGGCACCAGCTGGTGGAGAGCGTGCGCGGCCCGGGTGGCGGCTACTGCCTTGCCCGCGACATGGGCGCGGTCACTGTCGCCGACATCATCCTGGCGGTCGACGAGCCGATCGACGCGACCCAGTGCGGCGGCAAGGAGAACTGCCACGACGATCAGAAATGCCTCACCCACGACCTGTGGGCGACGCTGAATGAGCGCATCTTCGCCTACCTGGAGTCGGTGAATCTGCGCCAGCTGGTCGACAAGCAAAAGGCGAAGCAGTCGGGCGTGGCGCAGGTGCAGGACATGCGCGTTGAGCCGGGCAAGCGGGTGCCGGTGTCGGCTTGAATCCCGGGTGCAGGCGACATGGCGCACATCTACTTTGATCACAACGCGACCACGCCGGTCGACGAGCGGGTGCTGGCGGCGATGCTGCCGTACCTGCGCGGCAATTTCGGCAATGCGTCGAGCCGTCACGAGTTCGGCACCGTAGCACGCAAAGCGGTCGATACCGCGCGCGAGCAGGTGGCGGCACTCGTCGGCGTGCAGCCCGCGCAGGTGGTCTTTGTTTCGGGCGGCACCGAGGCGAACAACCTGTTTCTGAAAGGCGCGGCGGCATGCCTCAAGCCGACGCAGGTGGCGGTCTCCGCGATCGAACACCCGTGCGTGGCCAAGCCCGCGCAGGATCTCGCCCGGCAGGGCTGGAGGGCAAGAAAGCTCGCGGTCACGCGCGACGGCGCGATCGACCTGGCGGACGTCGACGACGCGCTCCAGGCGCCAACCGGCCTGGTGTCGATGATGCTCGCGAACAACGAGACCGGCGTGATCCAGGATGTCGCGGCGGTGGCGGAGCGGGCGCGGCGCGCCGGCGCGTGGATGCACACCGACGCGGTGCAGGCGCTGGGCAAGATCCCGGTCGAGTTCAAGTCTCTCAACGTGCACGCGATGACGCTCTCCGCGCACAAGCTGTACGGGCCGAAGGGGGCGGGCGCGCTGATCGTCGACAAGCGTCTAGAACTGAAGCCGATCATCCAGGGCGGCGGCCACGAGCGCGGCCTGCGCTCCGGCACCGAGAATGTCCCCGCGATCGCCGGCTTCGGCGCGGCGTGCGAACTGGCCGCGGGGCGGATGGCGCCGCTCGGCGCGCGGCTTGAAGCCGAGCGCGCGCGGCTCGAGGAGGGCCTGCGCGCGCAGGGTGCGGTGATTTTCGGCGCGCGCGCTCCGCGCGTGCCGAACACGACGTATTTTGCGCTGCCCGGGATCGACGGCGAGGCGCTGGTGATCGAGCTCGACAAAGCCGGGTTCGCGGTCGCGGCCGGCGCAGCGTGCTCGAGCACGAGCACCGAGCCCTCGGCGACGCTGCTGGCGATGGGTATCGCGCCGGAGATCGCGCGCGGCGCGGTCCGGTTCTCGACCGGGGCCGGCAACACGGCAGACGAGATAGCGGAGTTCTTGACGGCGCTGTCGGACGTGGCTGACCGTTTGCGGCGCCTGACGGCGATTGCGGTTTGAACCAACAGGCGATGCGATATGGCGATACAGTTGACTGAGAATGCGGCGAAGCAGATCCAGGCGCAGCTCGCGAAGCGCGGCCGCGGCATCGGGCTCCGCCTCGGCGTGAAGAAGGTCGGGTGCTCGGGCTTTGCCTACACCTACGATTACGCCGACGAGGTGCGCGACGGCGAGAAGCTGTTCGTGACCTGCGACACCAAGGTGGTGGTCGACGACCAGAGCCTGTCGTTCCTCGACGGGTCGACGCTCGACTTCGTGCGCGAAGGCCTCAAGCAGACCTTCAAGGTGGACAACCCCAATGTCGACGCGACGTGCGGCTGCGGCGAGAGCTTCAGCGTCAAGGAAAAAGCGGCCGGTGAATAGTCGTTCACGACACACGAATCACGGATATGAGATGAGCACATGAGCACGGTCTTGGACAATCTGGTCAATCAGCCGTACCGGCACGGCTTCGTGACGGACATCGAGGCGGATACCGCCCCGCGGGGCTTGAGCGAGGACACGATCCGCTTCATCTCGGCCAAGAAGAACGAGCCGGAATGGCTGCTCGAGTTCCGGCTGAAGGCCTATCGGCACTGGCTGACCATGCCCGAGCCGAAGTGGCCCAACGTGAAGTACCCGAAAATCGACTTTCAGAACATCATCTACTTCTCCGCGCCGAAGCCGAAGAAGCTCGCGAGCATGGACGAGGTTGATCCCGAGCTCCTGCGCACGTTCGAGAAGCTCGGCGTGCCGATGAACGAGCGCGCGGCGCTCGCCGGCGTGGCGGTCGACGTGATCTTCGACTCGGTGTCGGTGGCGACGACTTACAAGGAGAAGCTGAAGGCGGTCGGAATCATCTTCTGCTCGATCTCGGAAGCGGTGCGAGACCACCCCGAGCTGGTGCGCAAATACATCGGCAGCGTGGTGCCCGCGGGCGACAATTTCTACGCCGCGCTCAACTCCGCGGTGTTCACCGACGGCTCGTTCTGCTACATCCCCAGGGGCGTGAAGTGCCCGATGGAGCTCTCGACCTACTTCCGCATCAATACCCAGGAATCGGGGCAGTTCGAGCGCACGCTGATCGTCGCCGAGGGAGGCGCATCGGTGTCGTACCTCGAGGGCTGTACCGCGCCGAAGTTCGACACCAATCAGCTGCACGCGGCGGTGGTCGAGCTCGTGGCGCTCGACAACGCGCGGATCAAGTACTCGACGGTGCAGAACTGGTACGCGGGCGATGAAAACGGACGCGGCGGCATCTACAACTTCGTCACCAAGCGCGGCCTGTGCAGAGGCGTGAATTCGCACATTTCGTGGACGCAGGTCGAGACCGGCTCCGCGATCACGTGGAAGTACCCCTCATGCGTGCTGCTCGGCGACAACTCGGTCGGCGAGTTCTACTCGGTGGCGCTCACCAACCACATGCAGCAGGCCGACACCGGCACCAAGATGATCCACATCGGGCGCAACACGCGCTCGACCATCATCAGCAAGGGCATCTCCGCGGGCCGCTCGAACAACAGCTACCGCGGGCTGGTAAAGATCGGCCCCAAGGCCGACGGGGCGCGCAACTACTCGCAATGCGACTCGATGCTGATCGGCTCGCGTTGCGGCGCCAATACCTTCCCCTACATCCAGGTGCACAACGACACCGCCAAGGTCGAGCACGAGGCCTCTACCTCGAAGATCGGCGAGGACCAGCTGTTCTATTTCCAGAGCCGGGGCATCGGCACCGAGGAAGCGGTCTCGATGATCATCAACGGCTTCTGCAAGGATGTGTTCCAACAACTGCCGATGGAGTTCGCGGTGGAAGCGACCAAGCTCCTCGGCCTGAAACTGGAAGGCAGTGTGGGATGATCGACAAGGACGCAAAATTTCTGCTTGAAGTCCGCGGACTGTCGGCGACGGTCGCCGGCGTGGAAATTCTCAAAGGTATCGACCTTACCGTGCGGGCGGGCGAGATCCACGCCATCATGGGACCGAACGGGTCGGGCAAGAGCACCTTCGCCAAGGCGCTGGCCGGCCATCCCGCGTACACGGTCACCAGCGGCGAAGTGCGCTACCAGGGTCGTGACCTGTTCTCGATGGCCGCGGAAGAGCGCGCCCGCGCCGGGCTGTTCCTGGGCTTCCAGTACCCGGTGGAAATTCCCGGCGTGTCGAACAGCTCGTTTCTGCGGCTCGCCTACAACACGGTCCAGGGCGCGCGCGGCAAGGACGAGCTCGACCCGCTGGAGTTCGACGATTACATCAAGGAGAAGATGAGGCTGCTGGAGATTCCGCCGGGCTTCATCGACCGCAGCGTCAACGACGGCTTTTCGGGCGGCGAGAAGAAGCGCAACGAGATCCTGCAGATGGCGATCCTCGAGCCGAGGCTCGCGATCCTCGACGAGACCGACTCGGGGCTCGACATCGACGCCCTGCGGGTGGTGGCTAACGGCGTCAACCACCTGCTTACGCCCGAGAACGCCTGCGTGCTGGTGACTCACTACCAGCGGCTCCTGAACTACATCGTGCCCGACTACGTGCACGTGATGGAGGGCGGCCGCATCATCAAGACGGGCGACAAGGCGCTCGCCCTCGTTCTCGAGAGCCGCGGCTACGACTGGGTGATCGACGAGCACCGCGCGAAGGGCGAGGAAGCGGCGACGGCATGAGCGCGGTGACGGCACAGCATCCTTACGTAGAGGCGCTGCTCACGGGCAGCCGGCAGCTGCCGGCGCTGCCGGTGTCCTGGCTCAATGCGCGCCGCGGCGAAGCGCTCGAGCGCGCCAATGCGCTCACCGTGCCCACGCCGCGCGACGAGGAATGGCGCTTCACCGACATCACGCCGCTGACCAGGCTCGCGGTGACGCCGCTGGCGGCCGCCCCGCGGCTCATGATGGCGGATATCGCGCATCTCATCGTGCCCGAGGCGAGCGCCCACCTCACCTTCGTCAACGGCACCTTCTCGCCCGAGCTCTCGGCGACCGCCGGGCTGCCCTACGGCGTGGTGGTCAATCACCTGGCCGCGGCGATCACGACCCACGGCGCAGTCATCGAGCCGCACCTCGCCCGCCACGCCGGGTTCGAGCACGAGCTTTTTTCGGCGCTCAACACCGCGCATCTTCATGACGGGGCGTTTGTCTGGGTTGCCGGCAACCAGAAGTGCCCGACGCCGGTGCAGGTGCTGTACCTGTCGACCCAGAAGGATACCGCCGCGCATCCGCGCTGCCTCGTGCTGCTCGAATCCGGGGCGGAGTGCACGCTGATCGAGGACTTTGTCGGGCTCGCCGACGGCGCCTACCTGACCAATGCCGTGACCGAGATCGTGCTTGCCGACCACGCCCGGCTGCAGCACGTCAGGCTGCAGCGCGAGGCGCGCACTGCGTTCCACATCGCGACGTGCGCCGTGGCCGTTGCCCGCGACGCGAACTACGTTTCCAACTCGGTGACGCTGGGCGCGCGCATCTCGCGCTACAACCTTAACGTCGCCGAGCACGGCGAGGGCGCGGCCTGCCGCATCGACGGGCTCGCGCTGATCGGCGGGCGCCAGCTCGCCGACACGCACACCTCGCTCGACCACCGCTGTCCGAACACGGTGAGCGAACAGTTGCACAAGACCATCGTCAACGACGCGGCGCACGCCGTGTTCGATGGCAAGGTGCTGGTGCGCGAGGGTGCGCAGCTCACCAACTCGGCGCAGCAAAGCCGCAACCTGCTGCTCTCGTCCAAGGCGCGCATCGACACCAAGCCGCAGCTCGAAATTTTCGCGGACGACGTCAAGTGCGCGCACGGCGCGACCGTCGGGCAGCTCGACGCCGAGCATGTCTTCTATCTCAGGAGCCGCGGGCTTTCGGAGGCGCGCGCCCGCAACCTGCTGACTTACGCGTTCGGTGCCGAAGTGATCGACCGCATTCCGGTGCCGTCGCTGGTCGAGAGCCTCGAGCGCATCGTGCTCGAGCAGACCCAGACGGAATCGTGAGGCGGTCATGAACGCCACGAACGCCGCATTGAGATCAGAAGGCGCGCGCGCGCTGGACGTCGAGCGGCTGCGCGCGGACTTCCCGATTCTCGGGCTCCAGGTGAGCGGTCATCCCCTGGTGTTCCTCGACAACGCCGCCTCCAGCCAGATGCCGCGGCCGGTGATCGACCGCTGGGTGCGCTACCAGACGAGCCAGCACGCCAACATCCACCGCGCGGTGCACTACCTGTCCGAGACCGCGACTGCCGAGTACGAGGCGGCGCGGCGCACGGTGCGGGCTTTCGTCAACGCGAAGGAGGACCGCGAGATCATCTTTACCAGCGGCACGACCGACGCCATCAATTTGGTGATGCAGGGTTACGGGCGCAAGTTCATCGCGGCCGGCGACGAGATCATCGTCACCCACCTCGAGCACCATTCGAACATCGTGCCGTGGCAGATGCTGTGCGAAGAGAAGGGCGCGAAGCTCAAGGTGGCGCCGATCAACGACCGCGGCGAGCTGCTGCTGGAGGAATACCGCGGGCTCATCACCGCCCGCACGAAACTCGTGGGTGTGACCCACGTGTCGAACGCGCTCGGCACCATCAACCCGGTGCGCGAGATGATCGCGTTGGCGCACGAGCATGGAGTGCCGGTGCTGGTCGACGGCGCCCAGGCGGCGCCGCACATGAAGGTCGACGTGCAGGCCCTCGACTGCGACTTCTATGCGTTCTCGGGGCACAAGATGTGCGGGCCGACCGGCGTCGGCGTGCTCTACGGCAAAGCCGCGCTGCTGGAGAGGATGCAGCCGTTCAAGGGCGGCGGCGACATGATCGTGTCGGTGACTTTCGAGAAGACCACCTACAACGTGATCCCGCACAAGTTCGAGGCGGGCACGCCGCCGATCGGCCAGGCCATCACCCTGGGCGCGGCGATCGACTACCTCACTGCGGTCGGCATGGACCGGATCGCGGCGCACGAGACCGATCTTCTCGACTACGCCACCGACCAGGTGAACCGGCTGCCGGGCGTGCGCATCATCGGCACCGCCGAGCAGAAAGCCGCCGTGCTCTCGTTCGTGGTGGACGGAGTTCATCCGCACGACGTGGGCACGGTGCTGAACGACGAGGGTGTCGCGATCCGCACCGGGCATCACTGCGCGCAGCCGGTGATGCAGCACTTCAAGATCCCAGCGACTTCGCGCGCCTCGTTCGCCTTCTACAACACGATGGCCGAGGTAGACGCGCTCGTGGCGGGGATCCGCAAGGTGCAGAAATTGTTCGGGTAATGAGTGATGAGGTGACGCGCACTACGAATCACCCATCACCCATCACGGGTTCAAACAGCATGGCAGACAGCAAACAGCTCTATCAGGAAGTGATCCTCGATCACAACAGGAAGCCCCGAAACTGGGGTGCGCTTCCCGGCGCGACGCACAAGGCCGAGGGCGTGAACCCCTTGTGTGGCGACCATATTCACCTGTCGGCGCGGGTGAATGGCGACGTGGTCGAGGCGGTCAATTTCGAGGGCGAATCGTGCGCGATCTGCAAGGCCTCGGCATCGATGATGACCACGATAGTAAAGGGCAAATCGCGCGCCGATGCCGAATTGATGGTGCAGGAGTTCCGCGACATGGCGACCGGCAAGCTCGACCCGGCCGGGCCGCATCATCTCGGTCGTCTTACGGTGTTTGCCGGAGTGCGCGATCTGCCGACCCGCGTCAAGTGCGCGATCCTGCCCTGGCACACGCTGCACGCGGCGCTCAATGCGATCGAGACCACCTCGACCGAGGCGGAGGCCGACCCGATGCACGCGCCGATCGGCGGGGCTTGACGTGGGGGCGCAACTCGGAGCGCGGACCGTGTTCGAGCTTAAAACCATAGCGCTGTTCGTCGCAACAGCAGTCGCGGAGATCGCCGGCTGCTACCTGCCGTACCTGTGGCTGCGCCAGGCCGCGTCGTAACGGAAGGGGAACATGCCGAAGATCGCTGAAATCGAGGGCACGCCGAATCCGAACGCGATGAAGTTCGTCCTGCGCGAGCCGCTCACGTGGGGCATCACTCGCTCGTACGACAACGCGGGTCAGGCCAAGGGCGATCCGCTGGCGGCGAAGCTCTTCGACATCGAGCACGTCGCCAACGTGTTCTACGTCGATCACTGGATCACGGTCACGCAGGATGGCGGTGCGGACTGGCAGGATCTCCTGCGCAAGCTCGCGGTGCCGATCCGGGAGGCGCCGGGCGCCGACGCGGAATCCGATCAGCACGCGCAGCAGGCATCGGGTGCGGCGATCGAGAGTCTTTCGGAGGCCGACCGCACGCGGCTGGAGAAATTCAACGCCGTCCTCGACGAGCAGGTGCGGCCCTACCTGCAGGGCGACGGCGGTGACCTGTTCATCGTCGGCCTCGAAGGCAACCGGCTGACGGTCCACTACCAGGGCGCATGCGGCAGCTGCCCGAGCTCGATCTCGGGCACGCTTGCGGGCATCGAGAGTCTGGTGCGGCAGATCGAGCCGGAGATGGAAGTCATCGCCGTATAGCGTCAGGAGCGTTTGCCGCCAAGGCCGCCGGAAAAACCGAATTTAGCCGCCAAGGCCGCCAAGAGCGCCAAGGAAAACAGAACAAAAATTAAAACTAAAACAAAGACCTTCGGGCCGCGATAAACGCAGCCACGCTGGGATTGATGAAGATCCCATTGGTTTTCATTATTGAAATCTGATTTTCTTGGCGCTCTTGGCGGCCTTGGCGGCCAAATATGAATTTCATGGCGGCCTTGGCGGCTAAATAAACATGTCTGACTGGATCACAGTGGCGAAGGCCGGCGAGCTGGTACCCGGACAGTGGCGCAAGGCGGATGTCGACGGCGCGCAGATCGTGGTGTTCAACCTCGGCGGCCAGTACTACGCGATCGAGGACGTGTGCACGCACGACGGCGGGCAGTTGACCGGCGGCGTGGTCGAAGGCGAGGAGATTGTCTGCCCGCGCCACGGCGCCCGTTTCTGCATCAGGACCGGCGAGGCGCTGACCGCCCCGGCCTACGAGCCGGTCGCGACGCTTCCGGTGCGCGTCGAGAACGGCGTGATCCAGGTGCGCGACAACCGCTGGGATTAGAAGGCAGTGATGATGGAGAAACATTTCTTCGGCGGCGGTGCCGACGCGGCGGCGGGATACGTGCCTCCGTCCACCAAGTAGCATGGGAAGGTTTCTGGAAGGACGGGTCGTGAATTCGAAGTGCTGGACCGAACGGCTTCATTCCCTGCAGGTCGAAGCGCCGGTTGAGCCGTTCAAAGCAGGACAGTTCGGCAAGCTGGCCCTGGAAATCAACGGTGAAATGGTTTTCCGGCCCTACTCCTTTGTGAATGCCCCGCATGAGCGGCCGCTGGAGTTCTATTTCATCACGCTCGAGAACGGGCCGTTGACTCGGCGCCTGATCAAGCTCGATTGCGGCGATCCGATTTACGTCGCACCGCGCGCGGCAGGCTTCCTCACGCTTTCGGAGCTGCCCGACGCGGAAAACCTGTGGCTGCTTTCCACCGGCACCGCGATCGGCCCGTTTCTCTCGATCCTGAAAACGGAAGAGCCATGGCGCCGTTTTTCGAGCATCGTCCTGGTTCACGCGGTGCGCCAGGCCGCGGAGCTCACCTATCAAGACCGGATCCGCCAGCTTCTCGACGAGCACCCGCAGCGGCTGACGGTGATTCCTTTCGTGAGTCGTGAAGACACCGATTTTGCGATCAAGGGACGGGTTCCGGAGGCGATCAAGGACGGTCGTCTGGAAGCCAGGGCCGGCGTGCAGCTCGCCGCCGAGAAATCTCAAGTCATGATATGCGGAAATCCCGACATGGTTCGCGACACGAGCCTCGTGCTTGAGGAGCGGGGCTTGAAGAAAAACCGCCGAAAAGCCCCCGGCCATATCACGGTGGAAAACTACTGGTAGAGAGGCATCTTTGGACAAGAACATCCCCAACCCTACTGAAATCAAGCTGCACCAGAAGTCCCGCATCCTGGAAATCTCGTTTGCCGACGGCAAGACGTTCCGGTTCCCCTGCGAGTTTCTGCGTGTCTACTCTCCGTCCGCGGAGGTGCGCGGCCACGGGCCGGGGCAGGAGGTCCTGCAAGTCGGCAAGACAAATGTCGAGATCAAGCATCTCGAGCCGGTCGGCACCTACGCAATCCAGCCCACCTTCTCCGACGGCCACGATACCGGCATCTATTCGTGGGACCTGCTCTACGACTACGGCCTTCACCAGGAAGAAATGTGGCGGCACTACCTCAAGCGCATGGAGGAAGTCAGGATGAGCCGCGAGCCCGTCGAGGGCGCATACGAGCAGCGTCCAAAGTCGAAGTAGGGGCTAGAAGCGGTCTCAAAAACCCGATTACAGCCGCCGATGGACGCCGATGGACGCCGATATTTCGAACCCGCTAAGGCAGTTAGGAGGAGATTTCATCTGCGTTTATCGGCGTTTATCTGCGGCTAAGTTCTGTTCTTGATTCTTGAGATGGGTTCTAGTAAATGATCGCCGGACCTGAAACATCCCTCGACGCACTCGCCGGCATCCCCCTGGAAACCAGGGGGCGCGTCAAAAGAGACGTGCCGTTCAAGGCGGTGCTGATAAACCCGTACGAACTGGGGCGGCAGCCCTTCGCGCTCGCGGAGTCCGCCGCATGGCTGAAAAGGGCGGGGTTCCAGGTTGCGTGCATCGACCTTTCGCTGCAACGGCTCGATCCCCGCACCCTGGCCGGCGCCAGCCTGGTGGCGCTCTACGTCGGCATGCATACTGCTACGCGCATCGCGGTCGAGGCGATTCCGCGCATCAAGGCGCTCGCCCCCGGGGCCCACTTGTGCGTTTACGGACTGTATGCGCCGATGAACGAAATGCTCCTGAGGGGGCTCGGCGTTGGAACGGTTCTCGGCGGCGAATTCGAGCCCGGATTGTTGAGCCTCGCCGAGCGCCTGCGAAGCACTCGCCGCGACGGCACCCAGAGCGAGCCGCTCATCAATCTCAGCCGGATCGAGTTTCTCACCCCCGACCGGAGCGGGCTCCCGCCCCTTGCCCTCTACGCCCACCTGCAATTGCCGGACGGGAGCAGCAAGGTCGCGGGATTTGCCGAGGGCAGCCGCGGCTGCAAGCATATGTGCCGCCATTGTCCGGTGGTGCCCGTGTACCAGGGAAAATTCCGCATCGTGCCGGTGGACGTGGTGATGGCCGACATCCGCAGCCAGGTGGCAAAGGGCGCCGAGCACATCTCTTTTGGCGACCCGGATTTTTTCAATGGTCCGACCCATGCGCTGAAGCTCGTGACGGCGCTGCACGCGGAATTTCCGGGCGTCACGTTCGACGCCGTCATCAAAGTGCAGCATCTCATCAATCACGCTGAGCTGCTGCCGGAACTGAAACGTTGCGGATGCCTGTTCGTCACGGCCGCCGTCGAAGCGGTGGACGACCGGATACTCGAGTACTTCGACAAGAATCATACCGCCGCGGATTTCGGCCGCGCCGCGGCATTGCTGCGCCGGGCGGGCATCGCCTTCGCGCCGACCTTCGTCGCCTTCACGCCGTGGACCACGCTTGAAGGCTATGTCGAGCTGTTGCAGCGGCTCATCGACCTCGACCTGGTCGAAAGCGTCCCGCCGATCCAGCTTTGCATACGCCTGCTGGTGCCGCAGGGGTCGTACCTGCTGCAACTGCCGGGCTTCCGCGACCTGATCCAGGATTTCGATGCGAAGATTCTGGGTTACCCCTGGCGCCATCAGGATCCCCGTGTCGATGAGCTGCAACAGCAGGTTCAAGCGTTCGTCGCGAGCGCCGAGCAAGCAGGGCTTTTGCGCCGCGAGGTATTCGCGAGAATCTGGGCGCTGGCCCACGAGGCGCTCGGCAGGGCCGCCCCGCCGCTCGACCCCCTGAACCTCGGCTCGCCCATCCCGCATCTTTCGGAGCCTTGGTACTGCTGCGCCGAGCCCACCGACCAGCAACTCCAGTCTTTCTGATAATGATCAGGGCGGGCTGCGTGAACGCCGCGCACCCGCGGCAAACACATTATTGAAGCGCCGGTTGCCGCGGAACCGGTATACATCGAACTGCCGCCGATCCAGCGTAATGACATCGTTCACCCCGGTGCGATCGGCGAGCAGAACCAGGGTCGCGTCAGCGAAATCCATCGGCTGATCTCGATATTTGGCGATCAGTCGTTCGATCGGCTCCAGATCCGCCGCTTCGATACCGGTCACCTCGGCGCCCCCTTTTCGCAGCCAGGCGAGGAACAACAACTGAGCATCGGGACGCAGCAGGTGCGTTACCTCGACCACGACCGGCCAGGTGGTGAGAAGCCCGCCATCGAAATGGCGAAAAAAACGGTCGGCGGCCGCGTGGAACGGGTCGTTCCCGCGAAACCAGGCCGCGAGTGGCCCGGTATCAACGATCGCCGTGCTTGACACGCAGCTTTGCCTTGATGACGCGGCTGTGGTCGCGGCTCGCAGCCGTCCGGTCGCTCGACGGCGCACGG
>Ga0326597_10004794_pt1 | contig 18903 bp, 13 predicted proteins | sample RVTome_12_FD_203789 | JGI IMG/M metagenome (GOLD analysis project Ga0326597, IMG submission 203789) | Soil microbial communities from uranium-contaminated site in the Upper Colorado River Basin, Wyoming, United States - RVT100D185 | ecosystem: Environmental > Terrestrial > Soil > Contaminated >... | reverse complement strand
CACGACGGACGACTACGAGCACATGGCGGCGGCCGGGATCCTCGGCGTCGTGGAGCCGGCGTTCTGGCAGGGGCAGCCGCGCACGCAGGTCGGGACATTCATCGACTATTTCGATTCGCTGCTCGGCTGGGAGCGTTTCCGTGCGGCGCAATTCGGCATTCATCACTATTGCACGATGGCCCTGAATCCCAAGGAATCCAATGACGTCGCGCTCGCCGAGGAAGTGTTGAAGATCCTGCCGCGTTACTGTGAGAAAGACGGCGTGGTCGGCGTCGGTGAAATCGGCTTTGACGACATGTCTGCGGTGGAGGAGCGTTTCTTCGCCGAGCAGGTGCAACTGGCGAAAGATCTAGACCTGCCCGTGCTCGTGCATACGCCGCATCGCGACAAAAAGCGCGGTACCGAGCGGACGATCGACCTGATCCGCGACGTCGGGATTGCCGATGAGAAAGTCGTCATCGACCATCTGAATGAGATCACGTTGCCGCTCGTCATGGAAACCGGCTGCTGGCGCGGCCACTCGATCTATCCGAATACGAAGATGTCCGAGGAGCGGATGGTGGCACTGCTCAAGCAATACGGGCTCGAAAAGATGATCGTGAACAGCGCTGCGGACTGGGGGAAGAGCGATCCACTCAAAGTGCCGAAGACCGGCAAGGAGATGTTGGCAGCCGGTTTTTCGCAGGCCGATGTCGAGCGCGTGCTCTTTTATAATCCGATCGAATTCTATGCGCAGAGCGGTCGCATCAGCGTCGAGGATCTCGACCCTATCAAGCGCGACCAAACGCAGCTCTGGGAGGAGAACTCCGTTCTCAGAGGCCAGCAACCGGTGATTGAGTGACGCGAGCGCCTGCCCCGCGTTGGCGCGCAGAGGAACTGGCCTACTGCAGTAACGCGCATCCTGGAGAATCGCTGGTCGAGCTCGAGGGCACCGTGCGCAACCACGTTGATGCGGTACGCCGGGCGCGCGCGGCGCCGGCGGCCATGGGCGCGGGCTTATGGGTCGCAGCGCAAGCCGCGCAGACGCTTCGCGGGGATCCGGCTGCGCTCGAGCGTTTCCGCGCGGCGCTCAAGGACGCGCACTTGGATCTTTTTACGCTCAATGGCTTTCCGTACGGCAATTTTCACGCCGCTGCCGTGAAGACGGCGGTGTATCTGCCCGATTGGTCCGACGCCAAGCGCTATGCGTACACCTTGAATCTCGCCGGCGTCCTCGCCGAATTGCTGCCGGCCGAGCGCGCATTCGGCACGATCTCCACGTTGCCGCTCGGTTACGGGGCGCTCTGGAACGATGTCAAGCATGCCCAAGCGCTCGAGCACTTGGTGAGGCTCGCTGGCGACCTGGCCGCATTGCGCGAGGCAACCGGCAAGCGCATCGTCGTGTGTCTGGAGATGGAGCCGGATTGTGCATTGCAACGCACCGAGCAGATGCTGGGTTTCTTCGGCGACGATCTGCCGGCCGCCGCACGGCGCCACGACATGCCGATGGAGATCGTCAACGCGCATCTGGGCTTATGCTTCGATACCTGCCATCAGGCGGTGATGTTCGAAGATTGCGCGGACTCGCTTGCGCAGCTACGCCATGCGGGTATCACGATCGGCAAGATCCAGCTTTCGAGTGCGTTGGAGCTCACGCAGCCCGGATCCGCCGAAGCGCTCAATGCCTTGGCGGCTTTCGATGAGCCGCGTTATCTGCATCAGGTGAAGGCGCGGCACAATGGCGCGGTCGTCGGCGTGATCGATTTACCCGCTGCGTTACAGGGTAGCGCGTTACCGACCGACGGCGTTTGGCGCGTCCATTTCCACGTGCCGATCCAGGCGCGATTGGATGGGCAGGCGCTCAGAACGACGCAACCCGCCATTCACAGCACGCTCGATTATCTGGCCACGGATCTGGAGTTGAGCCCGCATCTGGAGGTCGAGACGTATACGTGGAACGTGCTGCCGTTGCAGCTGCGGCCGACTGACGATGCAGCGCTGCATGCGGGGCTCGCCGGCGAGATCGACTGGTTACAGGCCGAACTGGCGCAACGCGGGCTGCTGTAGCGCCGATGCATCACCGGCGCTCTTTGGTCGTCATCGATATCGTAGGCCTGACGCCGGGCCTGCTCGGCGCGCACACGCCGCATCTGAATCAGCTCGCGAACGACGGCTTCCTCGCAACGATGGAAGGCGTATTTCCGGCCGTCACTTGCACCGCGCAATCCTCGATGCTGACCGGCTTGAAGCCGAGGGATCACGGCATCGTCGGTAACGGTTGGTATTTTCGCGACCTCGCGGAGGTCTGGTTCTGGCGCCAGTCCAATCGGCTCGTGCGCGGTGAGAAAGTTTGGGAAACGGCGCGCGAGTTATTCTCCGGCTTCACCGCGGCGAATCTGTTTTGGTGGTACAACATGTACTCGAGCATCGATCATGCCGTTACGCCGCGGCCGATTTACCCGGCCGATGGCCGCAAGATACCGGCGCTCTATTCCGATCCAGCCGACCTCGAAGCGACACTCGTCGAGGCGCTCGGTGAGTTTCCGTTCTTCGATTTCTGGGGACCTAAATCGGGCATCGCATCGTCCGAGTGGCTCACCGAGGCGGCCAAGCTCGTGTTCGGCTGGCACCGGCCGGATCTGCTGCTGGTCTACCTGCCGCACCTCGACTACAACTTACAGCGGCTCGGTCCGGCGAACCCGAAAATCCAAGAAGACGTGCGCGCGATCGACGCGGCGGCCGGTGCGTTGATCGAGCATCTGCGCGGCGAGGACGCCGACGTGCTCGTGGTTTCCGAGTACGGTATCGAGCCGGTCATCGGGCACGTCGATATCAATCGCATCTTGCGCGCCCAGGGCTATCTGCAGGTGCGCGAGACCCTGGGTTGGGAGATGTTGGACGCCGGTGCATCGCGTGCGTTCGCCGTAGCCGACCACCAAGTGGCCCACGTCTATGTCAATGATCCTCGGGACATCGAGCGCGTCAAACGGCTGCTGCGCGCCACCTCTGGGATTGCGCGCGTACTCGACGACGACGGCAAGCACGAATGGGATCTCAATCATCAGCGCGCCGGCGAGCTCGTCGCCGTGGCGGAGGGCGGGTACTGGTTCACCTATTATTATTGGCTCGACGATGCCAAGGCGCCGGACTTTGCCCGCACTGTGGATATCCACCGCAAGCCCGGTTACGACCCCGTCGAGCTATTCGTGGATCCAAAGCTCAAGCTGCCCGCCGCGAAGGTCGCCTGGCGCGTGCTGCAAAAAAAGTTAGGAATGCGCATGCTCATGGATGTCATCCCGCTGAACGCGGAGCTCGTGCAGGGCACGCACGGGCGCCTGCACGAGTCGCCCGATCAGGGGCCGCTCGTGATCGGCAGCCGCCGGGATTTGGCGATAGACCGCCTAGCGATGACCGACGTCAAGGATCTGATGCTGCGGCATTGGACGTGAAGCGGTAACGATGCTAGCTGCACGCAGATTGCGTCGCGAGCATCCATCGCAGCGATCGAGCGCGTTATTTTACCGGCGTCGGGCCGGCCGGCGCCGGCGTTTCTGGGACAACCTGCACCGCTAGCGTGATCGGCGTGCCTTCCGCGGGCATGAGGTCGGCGTTGCCGCCCAGCGAGCCGTAGGCGCCGATACCGAGTCCATTCACGTGCTCGATGATGCTGGCCGGATCGTGCACGAAGCCGATCAGCGTGCCCGCGGCATGCGCGAAATAGCGGCCGTCGGGCAGCACCAGCGAGCCCGTGTAGGCCCAGGCGTCGTCATCGACGACGACACCTCCCTGCGTAAGCAAGCTCGCGGCCGGCGCGGTTATGGTGTCGCCGTCAACGTCCCAGCGCGCCGTCACCTCGACTCGCGGCCCGACGACCGGGCCGGGATCGAACTGAAACTGCGGCAGTTCGCTCTCGGCGGCATCGAGACCGATGAGTATGCACGCGAGATTAAACTCAAAGGCGGTGGCATCCAGCTCTAACAGGCTCTCGTAACCCTTACTCCCGCCCAGCGTGACCGCGAAGTACTCGAGCGGCGGTTCGCGGCGCAAAACTCGCCCGGAGATCTCGAGGCGGCGTTCCGCGGTGTCGATTTCTATGGCGCCGACCTGATATCGGGTTGCCGAGATCTGGACGATCTCCGGTTCACGATCGACGCCGTCGTCGGGCTGGGCGAAAGCCGCCGACACGATAAGCGCCGCCGCCACGATTAGCGCCGCCGCCAAGTTCTTGACGATCTTCACGCCTTGACTCCGGTCACGACGCGATGCGGCATTGGCGGCGGGAAAGGCTCGCGCCGGATTTGTATCAATCCGGCCTCGGCCATCCAGCCGGACACATCGCTGTCGGCGTGGACGCCGCCGTCGGGCGCGGTGAGCAGCATATTGAGCCCGAATAACGTGGCGAACGCCGGCGAGCAACCGCCGGCATCGGTAAACACATCGCTGACGACCAGAAGCCCCCCGGTGGCGAGCGTCGCTGCGGCGCGCGCGATCAGTTTTCTGCACGTGGCCGCAGTCTCGCGGTGCAACACGCCGGAGATGAGCACCGCATTGTTACCGTCGGGGAATTCGGTGGTGTGGTAGTCCCCCGGCAGCATCTCGACGCAGTCGGCCACGCCGAGATCGGCGAGGATCTCCGCGGCGATCCGCGCGACGCCGGGCAGCTCCAGCACGCGCGAGCGCAGGCCGGGCGTCTGCTGGACGAATAAAGCCGAGTACGTGCCTGGGCCGCCGCCAATGTCCAACAGCTGGCGCCGGCCACTCAAGTCAACGAGGCTGATGAGCGCCCGGCCGATACCCAGCGCGCGGTCGTGCATGCCGTAGACGAAATGCCGCGTGCGCTCGGTTTCCTCGCCGAGATATTTGGCAGCAGCGAGCTGCGGCGCACCGTCGCGAACCGCCTGATCGAGATTGCCCCAAGTCGCGTAGAGGTCATCGCTGTAGCGAATGGCATTGCCCATATAACCCGGACGGCCCGGCACTAGAAACGCGTTGCTCAGCGCGGAGTTCGCGATGCCGTCGGCCGTCTCCTCGAGGAGGTCGAGCGCCACGCATGCCTTGAGCAGCAAGGCCAATGCCCTGCCGTCGGCGCCTAGCGCCGCGGCCAGGGCATCGCGTGGCAGCGGGCCGTCCGCCAGCCTAGAGAATATCTCGAGGCGATTGGCCGTCAACAGGGTCTGCGCACCCCAGTACGCAGTGGACAGGCGGATGAGATGCCCGGGATCGAGCCGAGCGCCCGAGGTGTCGTTCATTGCTGGGACTCGCTGTCGGCGCGATCGACATCGCATTCGAGCTGCATATACGCGCAGCGATGGCACATAAAACGATCGGAAATCTTCAAATCATGCGCTTGACGAATGGCCCGATAGGCAACAGCGAGCTCCTCGAAATAGCTACGCAGCCGGCTGATATAGTCTGGATGATTGCGCCCGCCGACCGGCCAATAGAGGGAGTAGATGGGGATGATGCCGCGTGCGCACAGGTCCTCGGCGCCGCGGATACACAGGTCACGAGCCGCTTCCCACGTCATCTCGTGCTCCGGCTCGAGCTCGATGCCCGCGACCATGGCGGTATAGACCCGCTGTTTGCCCCACAAGCCGACCGCGTGCTCCAGCGACGCGATCCAGCGGTCGTAGCCGACGTAGCGGTGCTTGCCCGGGCAGACCTTCGCGAAGAGCGGTTCCGACCAGACTTCGAGATTGAAGCAGACGTTCTCGACGAGATTTTCGGCGTGGAACTGCGCAAGTTGCGCATCCGGCAAGGCGCCGGAGCCAAGCGTCACCGGGATCGCTTGCCGGTTGATCTCCTGAACGGCACGTGCGATCTGCAAGAATCGCGCGCCTTCTGCTTGCGCATCGGTCAGCGAGCCGCCGACGAGGTAGATGTGGCGAATTTCTGTCTGCTGAACCGCTAACGCCAGCGTCTCCTTGAGGCGCGTCAGTGTGATCTGCGGCACCTCGACCTGGCCGGCCTTCTGCCCGAGGTGTGCCGTGCGCGCGTCGGGCGCACCGTAGGAGCAGAACGTGCAGCGCATGGCCGCGCCGTTGTGCTTGTGCAGGAAATATTCGCAGCCCGGCGCGACGTTGACGACGGCCATATCGCCGTGCAGGCTCAAGCCGGCCTGCGCCATCGGAAACCCGTCGGCGGTGTGGCCGCGCATCCACGCCGGCAAAGGCTCAAACTCGAGTTCGGTGGCGGGTCGGTCGTCCTTTAACAGGGTGTAACCCTGCGCCTTGCTGCCGGCGACGGACCACGGCGCTTTGCCGTTGCCCTTGACCCGGATCAGCGTCCCGTCGGGTGTGCGCATCAGATACGGGATCGTAACTTTATCTTTACCCGTGGGATTGGGCTCATCCGGATCGAATCGATATGGATAGTAGTTGGGAAAAGCGTGCTCGGCAGCCGCTTCCAAGGACGGCGTGTAACGCACGCCGTCGAACATCACATCGAGCTTGAGCTGCGGGGAAGGTCCGAGAAGGCGCGTGGGCATTACCAAGCTGCCCGTGCCGGCCCGGCGCATACCCCGCGGCAGATACCGATTGCGCGCTTGCGGAAACCGACGCGTGTGCTCAAATCCATGATTCTCATCGCAGGTCAGTTCAAAAGATTATTGTCCGGCGCAAATCGATAGTTGCCTGTCGAATTCTGACATTATTTATTATGCCGAAACCGAATCCCTGGGTCGGCAGTTGTGACACCGATCTACACGAGTGAGCGATGCAAATGTCGTACCAGGCTGCGCTAGAATCTCCGTAACGCGTGTCACTGCTTACAAATCAATGACTTTGGTCCGTTTCTTGATTATCTGCAGCGAGCCGTTTGTAAGACATCTCGACACGGGCTGCAGCCGCCTGTTGATCATCCGGCATAGTCGCGGCCCTGTTCCGCCAGCGGTGCTGCCGAGTCGAACGAACCGTCGGCGTGGCAGCCGAGCGAGCATTCCCCGATCTGGTCTGTACACTTAGTTGACAGCCGGCATCGCGGTGACGGTCCGATTCGCCGCGTATATATACGCGTATCTGTTTGTTTTTTAATATATTACCGCCAATCGATCGGCGCGTGCTCAAGCTGGCACGGAGCTTGCTTGGAGCTGTACTAGGAATCACTTGAGCATATTGAGTATTCCGGCCGGCCACCCCCAACGGGCCGGCAATCGTGCGAGCTCGAGGGCGTGCATACGTGAGATGCACGCCCTTTGGTTCCTCTAGCAGCCTGTCGGACTTAGGCTCATCCACTGCGGCGGATGGGAATCGGTCCATATTGCCGTTCATCCTCGTTAAATAGTCACCGCTATTCGCCTCGGACGAACGCAAATCTGGCCTCCATGCCCACGCGCCTCGCGACGATGCCCTCAGTCCGACAGGCTGCTAGAACCGTGTAAATCCTGCCGCTATAGTCGCCGCGGGCGGCGTCATCTCGTGACGCCGAGATATACTTGCGATTCACCGCTTCCGGACACGCAAGCTAGAACCCATCCCTTTATGGTCAACCTGCGCCGAGTCTCAGTTGTAATTGCACTCGCGCTGCTCGTTCCACTCGTGCCGTTTCTCATCGTCGGGGAGCTTCCGGGTGAGCGATGGCTATCCAACGCGGATCACAGCGCAAGGCTATTCGGTGCGACTGGAGCCGGATTGCTGACAGCGGACGTGCTATTGCCGGTGCCCTCTAGCATCATTGGTAGTTTACTCGGTGCACGGCTGGGTCTCACCGTGGGCTTCGCGTGGACCTTCGCCGGGCTAACGGCGGGTAGCCTGGCCGGTTACGGCATCGGGCGGCTCGCGCTCGCCGGCTTCGGGGCGCAGGCGCTGACGACACCGACGCTGATTGGCGTGTTGCTAAGCCGGCCCGTGCCGGTGCTCGCCGAAACGATGTCGCTAGCAGCCGGGGGAACGCGCGTGGCGTTCCTGCGGTTCGCCGCTGTCGCGGTGGCCGGTAATGCCTTTTATGCAGCGGTGTTGACCGCCAATGGCGCGGCGCTCTTGCCGACCGGATTCGTAGGGCCGGGGCTGGTGCTGCCATTGCTCGTCCCGGTCATCGGCTGGCTCGTATGGAAGCGACTGAGCGGCCGCCACGCCGCCGGCGCCCATCCCTCGGGGACTTAACGGATCGATGCGGCCGATCGGGAACATCTACCTGAGGATTTTCCTGCCGTTCCTCGGCGTGCTGCTGATCGCCATGCTCTGCGCCTGGTGGATCGCGGTCGGGGTGCTCTCCGCAACCCTTGACGGGCGACTCAACGCGCAGATGGACAATGCTGCGGACGTGCTGGCTGGCGGGCTGTTGCCGTTGACCGAGGAGCTACTTCGCCGCACGAGCGAACTGTTGCAGGCAGACGTCGTACTGCTCGATGCCCAAGGTGCTGTAGTCGCCTCAACGCTGCCGTTGGCGCAAGACCTAGAAGCCGCGTTTAGCGCACAGGTCCGTGCCGGTGTTGCGCAAGCCGAAATTGACCAGCTGCGGATCCTCGTGCGCCGGCTGGCGGTCGGCAACGACGCACGATTCGCGGCCGTCGCGATCATTGCAGACTTGCGTGACGTCCGCAGGGCGGCGGCGCGTGCAGCAGTATTGCTCGCGATCGCTACCGCGGGTGCTGCGTTGGTTCTCGCTATCGCGGGTCACTATCTAGCCAGAAGCATCACCATGCCGATCCGTGAGCTCAGCGGCATGGCGGAACGTCTCGCCGCGGGTGAACGCGGCGTTCGGGTGGAAGTCCATCCGCCCAACGAAATTGGCGCGCTTGCCGGAGCGCTGAACAACATGGCGGAGAAACTCGCTGAGTACGAAGCGGCTCTCGAGGCGCAGAGCCGGCTGTCCGCCCTGGGCGAGCTGTCGGCGCGTATCGCGCACGAGATTCGGAACCCCCTGACCGCGATCAAGCTCAAGCTGCAGCTACTCGCGGAAGCGAATTCGGGCAATGACAGTACCGAATTCCATCGCTTGCTCAATGAAATTGATCGTTTAGAACTCATCGTTAACAGCGCCTTGGCAGTGGCAAAGCCGCAGAGTCTGACGACAATGCCGTCCGACCTGAACGCCGTCATTGACGAGGTTACGGATCTCGTCGCGCCGCAGCTTGCGCATCAGCGCATTGCGTTCGAGCGCGTGCTAGCCGACGTGCCCAAGGCGCTATTGGACGACGATCGGGTCAAGCAGATTCTGTTCAATCTCCTCAATAATGCCGCGGCCGCGCAGCCAGCCGGCGGGGCAATCCGCGTATCCTCGAGGCTGAGTCGTGACGGCACCGCGATCTGTATGGTGGTCGAAGATTCGGGACCAGGGCTGGCGGACGCCACTTACGCGGAGCTGCAATCATCGAGTCCATCTGCAACCAACTCGCATCTCGGGCTGGGGCTTAAGCTCTGTAAGGAACTTGTTGAGCTCCATCGCGGAGTCTTCGAGGTGGGCCGCTCGCCGGATCTGGGCGGTGCGCGGTTCACCGTGTGCTTCCCGACCTCTATAATCGCCTGACTTGCCCCCACTTGGATCCCCATGGCGACTGTCCTCATCGCCGACGACGAGCGCGCGATCTGCGAGGCCTTCAGCGAGATGCTGCGGGCTGAAGGGCATTCTCCCATCGTCGCCTCATCTGGCGAGGAAGCGCTGGAGAAGGTCGCTGCGAGCACGCCGGATTTGGTATTTCTCGATGTTCAAATGCCGGGACTGAACGGTCTGCAGGTGCTCGAAAAAATTCATGCCGCGCATCCCGCATTGCCGGTAATCGTGATGACCGCCTTCGGCACCCTCGAAACCGCCATGGACGCCTTGAAGTTCAAGGCCTTCGACTATCTGGGCAAACCCGTTGACCTCGCGAGAATTCGTTCGCTGCTCGAGCGCGCATTACACGAGCCGGCCGCGGCGACGCCGGCTACGCATTCTCTAGCGAGCGCCCAGCCAGAGGAGCGCATGGTCGGGCGAAGCGCAGCGATGCAAGAGATCTTCAAGCGCATGGGCATGCTCACGAGCAATGACCTGAGTGTCCTGATCACCGGCGAAAGCGGGGTTGGCAAGGAAATCGTCGCGACCGGCATCCATGAGAACAGCGAACGTCGAGTCCATCCCTTCGTCGCCGTCAATTGCGCGGCCATTCCCGAGCAGCTCATCGAGAGCGAGCTCTTCGGGCACGAGCGGGGCGCCTTTACCGATGCCCGCGAACGCCGCATCGGGCGGTTCGAAGCCGCGGGGCGGGGCACGCTGTTCTTGGATGAGATCTCCGAGCTGCCCTACACGCTGCAAAGCAAGCTGCTGCGCGTGCTGCAGGAGCGCAGCTTCGAGCGCGTCGGGAGCGTTGCGCCGATCGCGTTTAAGGCGCGGCTCATGGCCGCGAGCAACCGCGATCTCAGAGCGGAGGTCGCGGCGGGACGTTTTCGCGAGGACCTCTATCATCGTTTGAATCTAATGACGATCGAGATACCGCCGCTGCGCGAGCGCAAGGAAGATATCGAGGCGCTCGCGAGGTTTTTTCTAAGGCGAGCCAATTTAGAGATTGGGCGGGAACTCCAGGGCGTCGAGGCGGCGGCGCTGACTCGGCTCGAACGTTACGCCTGGCCCGGCAACGTGCGCGAACTCGAGCATGCGATCAAGCGCGCCGTATTGACTGCGCGCGGCCCATTTATTGCGGTTCACGACTTGGACCTTGTCGACACCGCCTCGACCAGTTCCGGTCCGGACGATGAGACATCGTTACGCTCGGCGCTCCGCGCTGCGCTGCACGACCGGCTGGGCAGGGGCGAAGGCGCAGCTTTTCAAGAACTGATTGAGCTCACGGAGCGCGAACTGGTCGCCGAAGCACTGCGAATTACTGACGGCAATCAGGTTGCCGCGTCCAAGCTGCTGGGTCTGAACCGAACGACGCTGCGTAAGAAACTCCGACGGGATTAGCCGCTACCGGGAACGCCCCGGAAGCCCCGGCGCGCGGGGTCTGCCCCCGTGGCGGACCCGGCGCACCGGGCTGTTCGCCCGAATAGTGCGTCGGAAATTCTTACAGCCGCGGCGCCCTGCCACGCAGGCATATCGCCTAAACAATTAATTTAACTAGATAAAATAGTTTTGGCATTCGCCTTGCATCCAGGGCCGTTACAAGAACGATGCGCTCACGATGCGCTCACGATGCGCTCACGATGCATCTGGCTCTAAGAATCTCTCGATCGAACGTTGGGGAACGAAAACATGTCACACATTAACCGCTTAATACAGTGTCTTGCGGCTTTCGTCGCGACGACAGCCTTGGCTTTATGCCTCTCCGCCTCAGCCTCAGCGGAGACGCTGATGATGCCCGACCGCGACGCCCTGGTGGGCGAGGATGTCGTGGTCTGGGGCGTGACGGATCAGACGCCTGGCACCTACGAGCTCGACTGCGGTAACGGCGTCACCACGGGAGTGGTTGCGATCGCCGACAGATCCTACATCCCGCTGGTTTGTAACTACGGTGCGCCGGGAACCTACACTGCCACATTGACGACCCAAGCCTTAGGCGAGAGCGATACGGCGGCCGTGTCTGTGTTTGACGGTGCCGCGCTAACGCCGCTCGAACTTCGCGGTTTGCAAATCAATATGGCGATCGAGGATGGACTGCGCAATTTGTGGGTCACGCAGACCGGTCGTGCAGCCGGTTTCCCGACGAGCGTGACGACGTTCTGGGGCCCCAATTTTCAGTATGCCGACACCTCGATGACTGTATTGGCATTTGAAAACCAAGGCTATGGTCTGACGAATGATAACGTGGCGCCGACAGGCATATACGAAAAGTATATTGTCCGCCGAGGCCTCAACTACGTGATGTCTACCCTCAGCCCAGTAAATCTCGGGCTTACTCCTCAGGGTGATGATCCGTGCGTGGCGGTCAGTGACGGACCTGCGCCGTGCGTGGGACTTACGACACCTGCAGACCCCGGTTATTCGGTTGGCGTAGCGATGCTGGGATTCGCTGGGAGCGGTGCGCTTGCCCGAACCAATACGGAAGTGGCCGGTGTCACGGCCGGCATGACCTTCGGTGAGATCCTGCAGCGCCTGACCAACGCTCTGGCCTGGGGGCAGCAAGATGCTGGCACCGTCCACCGGGGCGGATGGATTTATTCGCTCAACGGTGGCGGGTTCGATGGCTCGACGGTGGGCTGGGCGCTGCTTGCCTTCCTGGACGCCGCTGCTGCTGGAGCGACCGTGCCGCCATGGGTGGCGACCGAGTTCCAGTTTGGCTTCGACAACACCCTGAACACTAACGGCTCCTTTGACTATCGGGCGGACGGGAATCCCGCCGGCAATTCCAATCCCGGGCCACAAAAGGTCGGCATCGGCCTACAGGGGCTGTTCTTTACCGGCGAATTTGCCGGAGCTCGCGTCACGGCGGTCACAGATAACATCAACAGCTGGTGGAACGGCCCGGGCGGCATAGGCGTGAGTTCCTGGACCTGTAGTGTTCCGCTAGGTCCGGCAGGCTCTTCCAACGAAAACAAGGGCTGCACGTACTCGATGTTCAACAACTTCAAGGGATTGAAGCTGCACGGGATCCAGACGCTGCCCAATGTAGGACGTGCCGCGGGGCCGGGGGCCATTCCGGCCAACGACTGGCATGAAGATTACAAGGACTGGTTGCTCGCGAACCAGAACGCGCCGACGACGGTCGGGGGTGGTTCCTGGGGTCCCGCGATGGGGTTCTCTTGTTGTGGCGGCTCCCGCCCCGATATGGAGACCGCAATCGCCGAGTTGATGCTGTCACCCGTGGCGCTGGTTCTTCCCGATCCGGTTCAGTTCGGGGAAATCGGCCTGCAACATTGCCTCGACGGCGTCCCGTGTACTAGTCGGACGCCCGAAGTCGATGGCGACCCAACGGCAGACACCAATCCGGTCGGCACCGACCACACCGTTGTCGCACGCGCGTTGAGTGTTGGTGACAACCCGATTCCAGGTACCACCATCGATATCGACATCCTGTCGGGTCCCAACGCTCCACAGAACTTCCAGGGCGTGTCGAATGCCCAGGGCGAGGTGAAGTTCACCTATACCAGTGATGGCACTGTGGGTACCGATGAGATCCAGGCCAGTATCGGCAATTTGAACTCCAACTTGCTAACGAAGATTTGGGAAGATGATGCGCCGGAGGGACTTGTCTGTGACGTGAATACAGACAACGTCGTCGATCGGTCAGACATTCAGGCGATCTTCGGACTCGTCGGCACCCAAGCTTCTGGACCCGATGACCCAGCGGACTTGAACGGCGACGGGTTGATTACGATCAACGACGCTCGCGGATGCGTGCTGCAGTGCACGAACCCGCGTTGCGCGCCGAATCCGATCTGAGCTTTAGGGGCGGAATTCACGCGGAATTCCGCCCCCGAACGAACCCTTCCTCGTAGGGAACGGGGATAGTAGAAAAAGAAGGAGATGGAATTATGAAACGCTTGCTATTGACCGCATTTTTGATGATTGGCTTCGCCAGCGCACCGGCGGGCGCCATCATGTTGACGTTTGATCCCGCATCCCCGATCGACACTTCCGGGGGCGGGCCTATCGACGTCGCGGTAGGTATTACTGGATTGGAGTCCGATGGGTTTGACGAGATCGTAGCGGCGTTCGATATCGACGTGCTTTACGATAGCTCGCTACTGGACCCAACCAGCGTTGCATTTGGTGATCCATTGCTGGGTGACATGCTCGACGACCTCTTCTTTCCTGGGTTCTTTTCTCTCTACTCGGACGACACGAGCACCGCCGGCGTATGGAATCTAGCCGGTCTGTCATTCCTCTCAGACGCAGATCTGGCATTCCAGCAAGGCGATAGCTTCGTACTGGCGGTCCTTACGTTTGACGTGCTGAATGAAGGGTTTGCGGCTCTGGACTTCGGTCTCGACCTGGCACTCGGAAAAGACGTCAAAGGCCGCAACAATGACCCGATTCTGCCAGTATCGGAGGTACCCGAACCAGGTACGCTGCTGCTGATGGGAGCAGGGATGTTGTTGCTCGGTCTGCGCCGCAGGTTAGGCTTGGCCGTCTAAGCCTGGCGTACGGCGACGCTTCCCGCAGGGGTAGCGACGCCCGGGCTGGCGCGGCGCCAGTCGTAAGCAAGCGTTATGATTTCGAGGGCGGCTCGTTAAGCCGCCCTTTTTCTTAGCCGGCGGAGATTATGTCATGCGAAATTCCGGTCTCCTGGTAGCCAGTTTCTGCACGGGCCTAATGGTCTGGCAGGCGCTGCAGGCTCAAGATTTCGACTATCGCGTGGCCGGCGTGGTGGCTGCGTCCAATGGCCGCAGCCGCGCCATCATCGAGCGTTCCGGCGCGGATTCTGTCCTGGTTGGCGAGGGTGACGAGATCGATGGCGGCGAGGTCATCGGCATCGGTGAGCGGGACGTCCGGCTGCGATTCGGCAGCACGGATCTGGTCCTGCCGCTGAGCGGTGGGCCGGGGGCGACCGAAGCTGCTGCGGATTACTTGTCGTGGGCGCAGCTGCGCGGTCCGACGTCTAGCGACCAGCCGAATATGCGCCATGTGCTCGCCGCACCGCTACTCATCGCCCTGGACGAGCTCGAGGAGTCCCTAGAGGATCAACCGGGCGGGCGGGCGCCGGCGGCGCACAGTGACCGCGATTCCCGGCGTGAGCTTGCCGCTCACTTGCGCACGGTGCTCAATCTGCCAGCCGACATTGCGATCAGCGATATCAACGGGCAATCCTTCGCGTCAGTGACCGAGGGCGTCGGCATGATCGAGAACCTCGTCGCGCAAGGAGAAATCGTCCGGCTCCAGGTCGACGGCAGCGCCGATGCCCCAGGCGAAGGGTATGCGCCAATTTATATCTTTCCTGAGTGAGTAGATCACCGCGCCCGCCGGTCGAGGCGCTCAGCCGTCGTTTCACTGTGGGATGACATCACCGGCACGCGGGCCCTGTCAGGCCGGCTTTTGAGGCCGCAAATCTGGACGAATGCATACCGATGTCTGTGTGTGCAAGCGTCCAGCAACGATCGCCACCGAGACGACCGCTGAATGCGTCGAACGGGCACCCAGCGCCTGCCGCGTGGGCCGTAAATTGCACCGTCGGCCGGCTTTCGACTGCACCTATTGCGTGGCCCGGTCATCCGAGGGGGCGAACCGCCCGCCGCCGCGGGTTAGGCCGCCGGTCGGTTACGCCGCGTCCTCGCGGCTGCGGAAAAACTCCTCGATCTCATCCCCCGGCAGCGGCTTGCAGATGTAATAGCCTTGTGCGTAATCGCAGCCGAGCTCGGTCAACGCCGCAAGGCTCTCAGCCGTCTCGATGCCTTCGGCGACGACCGAAAGGCCAAAACTCTGGGCGATGCTGATCGAGTGCTCGACGATTTTGCGGTCGCCGGCGTCTTTCATCATGCCCATCACGAAGGTCCGGTCGATCTTGAGCTCATCGGCGGGGATCTCTTTGAGATACGAGAGCGACGAATAGCCGGTACCGAAATCGTCGATCGAGACCTTCGATCCGTATTCCCGAATGCGAACGAGAATCTCATGGCTCAATTCCGGGTTCGCCATCAGCGAGTTTTCCGTGACTTCCAGCGTCATGGATTCTGGAGCGACGCCCCAGATATTGGTAGCGCTCTCTAGGACATCCAGGATCTCGGTCGATTGAATCAGCGCCGGCGTGATGTTGACCGCGGCCGTGAGTTGCGGCCACCGACCTTGCCACTCGCTGAGCTGCCGGCACGCACGCTGAATAGCAAAATCCGTGAGATCGGTGATTTGGCCCGTCGCTTCGGCGAGATTGATGAACACATCCGGCGAGATCGGGCCGAGCTCCGGCTCGTTCCAGCGCATGAGCGCCTCGACGCCGGCGATCCGGTTGGTTCTCAGGCACAGCTTGGGCTGGTAGTGCAGCTCGAGCTGGCTTTCCTCGAGCGCATTGGCGAGGCGGCCCTCGAGTCCCCAGGCATCGAACAGCGCTTGCGCGGATGCGGCCTCATAGAAGCAGATCGGCTCGTTCTTATGCCGGCCGTCGAGCAGCGCGACCTCGGCGCAGCGCATCAGCTCCTGCGGATTGCGGCCATGCTCGGGGCAGAGGACGACACCGGCAGTCGACCGAAGGCCGGCAGGCTCGAACTCACCGACAACGGTTTCTGCGATCACGCGCTCGACTTTCTGCGCCGCGAGGCGCACGTGGCCGCGGTTACGCAAGCCGCTCATCAGCATCGCAATTTTCCGGTCGTTGACGCGTTCGATGACGTCGTCGGCGCGGGCCATGCCGCACAAACGCGTGTAAACGTCGTCGAGAATCGTGGCCGCCCGGTCGTGGCCCAAGGTCGCATAGAGGCGTTCGACGCCGTGCAGATAGACCAGCATGATCGCGACCTCGCGCGAGGTGCTGACGGATTGCCCGAGCATCTCGCCGGCACGGGATGCGCCGTCGCTCTGAAAGTGAGGTGGCCGCAGTGTGGTCGTGCCCATGCGCTCGTTCAGTCGAGATAGAACTCGGTCGGGTCGACGCCATGCGCGCCGGGCTCGAGCCCACGGTCGATCCACAGCGACTTGCCGCTCATCGAGGAAACGGTCTCCTCATTGAGGTCGATGACGCGAAAGTTCTCGAGCAGCTGCTTGTCGCTATCCATGATTACCATGACTTCCGGGCGCAGGCGCCGAATTCTATTCTGCTTCGTGACGATTCCGACTTCTCCCGTATTGAGCTCGACGAGCGTACCGGTCGGAAACACACCAATCGCGCGCGTGAACTGCTCGACGATCTCGGCTTGGAATTCCACGTCGGCGAGCTTTTGCAGCTTGCGTAATGCGTCGTAAGACGACACCGGCTTCGCGTACGGGCGCAGCGTGATCATCGCGTCATAGGCATCGACAATGCCGGCGATTCTGCCGAACACCGGGATATCGCTGCCTTGACAGCCCGACGGGTAGCCGGTGCCATTGAACCGTTCATGGTGGTAGGCGACCATATCGATCACGCGTGAGTCGACTCCCCCGGCCTCGTTCAAGATGTCGAGTCCGAATCGGACATGCCGCTGCATGATTTTGGTCTCTTCGGCGCTGAGCTGATCGGGTTTCGAGAGAATCTCGTCCGGGACCAGCGTCTTGCCGACGTCGAGCACCATCGCACCGAGGCTGAGCAGATCGAGGTCCTCGCGGTTTAAGCCGACTTGGCGGCCGAGGATCGTCGCCCAGACGGATGACGCGAGCGAATGGTGATAAAGGTAATCGTCCTTCTTCTGCATGCGCACGAGGCAGGCGAGTGCGGCAGGATTGCGCAGCACGCTGTCGACCATCGGGGTAATCGTGGATTCGAGGCGGCGCAGGTCGAGGCTGCCGGACTTGCGCAGCTCGTCCATGACGCCATGCACAGCGTCGATCGCCTGCGTATGGACGCTGGAGGCGGTACGCATCTCCTCTTTGAGGGTGGCTTTTTCTGCGTAGCGGATCCCGCGTGTTTCCGGGTCGAGGTCGATTACCTCCTCGGGTTCGGATTTGTGCGGCTCGCGCGGCTTAGTCGCACTCGTCGCAACGGTCTCGCCGTTGACTCTGGAATCGGGGCTATCTTTCGGCATTGCGAAATCGTTGGGTAATGTCTCGCGCGTGACGAAGACGTGGCCGCAATGCGCCTTGATCTCGTCGATCTCGTCCTCGTCGCGAATGTAAAACCCTTGAAATAGGAACGGCGTTTCGAGCCATGGCCTATCGAGTTTGGCGACATACATGCCGACTTTGAGTAAGTCGACCGGTACTTTTTGATGTGAATCCACGAACGCTTTCCTTGGGCGGTGCATGGCCGGCGCTTGGCAGAGTTGGGCCATCGACAGAGCTGACTCGATGCCAACGCGTAGCGTCGAACAGCCGGAAATGGGCAAGCTATAAAGGGCTATTGCAAGGCCCGCCCATGGTCGAAAGGGTAGGCTTTAGGCCGCGATAGATACAGTAGCTGCTTCACATTCTGGCGCTTTTCGCCGGCGGTTGACGCCTACGCATGCCGACGCGCGCTGCGCTGCTGCCGGCTTCATGGCGGGCGCGTCCGCACGGCACCGCTGCCGCCGCGCCGGAATGGTAACCTTACGGCTGAGAAGCACGAGGCAGCCCGGCATTTATGAGCGCAAGAATGACTCCGCGTCGCTTGGCCGTCGCGCCGATGATGGACTGGGACCGCGATTTCAGAGTTTTACCAACGTAAGTAGTGACTTGCGCTTGTGGTTTGCGGCGTGTCGCACTGATGTCGCGCAAAGATCCAACCACGCAGAACAGCGACTTGAAAAGTCGCACCTGATAATCTGGTCGTTTCAGGCATGCAACCTGTGCCTACTTGTATAGGAAGCTGATCTGCTGCGTCTGGCTCGCACTCAATTCATGGCGGCCCATTGATCGCTCGCGGACCGCCGCTGTTCATCAATATGCTTCGCGAGATCAGCGGCACTGATGAGCCAGGGCGATTTCTGTGATCCTGCACGATACGCCGGTATGGGTAGGCGCTGCAGACCGGCGCGTCGCTTCGCCTTGGGCACCGATAGGCCAAAGTACTTTCTGCAGACCCGTTCCAGAGGAATCTCGGACTCGCCGAACTCAGCTAGCAGACCGAAGTATGTAGGGGACATCTGTTTATTGAAGGTACGTGATGTGGTCATAACAGGTACACCATCGCTGGTCGCCGCCCGACCGACCACTCGAAATCCGATCAGGTGCCGGCGACCTTTGGCGAACGAGGCGCTTACCCGATGTAGATTCGCACAATGCTGACTCGCTCGTGTCCGAGCTCGCGACTGATGGTCAGCCGGGCATCCTGATCCAACCTTCGTTGTTCGACTGACAACGACTTGGATGCTGGGCCACCCGCTGCAGGCGATGCCCAACCGGTCAATTCTTCGTACCGGCGCTGCGCATAGGCATGCCGCAATCCGTGCATCCGCGACAGGCCCGCGCGGATGGTCTGGCCCTCGTAGATCCGTAGCTGTTGCCGGTAGTTTCGATCGCTCGGAATCAGCGAAC
>Ga0326597_10004793_pt1 | contig 18904 bp, 16 predicted proteins | sample RVTome_12_FD_203789 | JGI IMG/M metagenome (GOLD analysis project Ga0326597, IMG submission 203789) | Soil microbial communities from uranium-contaminated site in the Upper Colorado River Basin, Wyoming, United States - RVT100D185 | ecosystem: Environmental > Terrestrial > Soil > Contaminated >... | reverse complement strand
GTACGACCGGTACCCCCACTCCCAGGTCAAGCATTTCAACGGCATTCGTCGTCTCGGCGGACCGCGGGCGAGAAACGCCCAGAAGCTATTCATCGGTCCCTGGCTCCACGGGGCGGGTGAAGTCACGGCCCGCATCATCGGCGACCTGGACTTCGGGCCGGAGGCCGCCATCGATTACAACGCCTTGAGGCTTCGCTGGTTCGACTATCACCTCAAAGGCATCGAGAACGGCATCATGCACGAGCCTTCCGTCAGGATCTTCGTGATGGGCGAGAACCGGTGGCGCGAAGAGAATGAATTTCCCTTGTCCCGCGCCATCGCAACCGAGTACTTCTTCCGCCAGGGTCCCTCGGGCTCGGTCGATTCGCGGAACGACGGACTTCTCTCGACCGCGACGCCGGGGAACGAAAGGGTCGATTCCTTTGGCTACGACCCGCGCCAGCCCGTCCCCTCCATCGGAGGCGATCTCTTCGTCGAGCCCATGGGCGCCCGGGACCATCGGCCCGCCGATCGCTTGAGCCTTACGTACACCACCTTACCTCTGGAGCGCGACGTCGAAGTGACGGGATTGCCGCTGTTCGTGCTTCACGCCTCTTCGAGCGCGGTCGATACCGATTGGGTGGTGACGCTCACCGACGTCCATCCCGATGGGTACTCTCAGCTCTTGCGCCAGAACATCTTGAGAGCGCGATATCGCGAAGGTGACGAGCGGCCGGTACTCCTCGAGCCCGGGAAGATCTACGAGCTCGAGATCGAGATGTACCCGGTCTCGAACCTCTTTCGCGCGGGCCATCGGATTCGCGTCGCCGTCACCAGCAGCAGTTTCCCCAAGTGGTATCCCAACGGAAACACCGGCCGGGAGATGGATCAGGACCGGCCTCCGTTGGTCGCGGAGAACAGGGTGTACCACGACGCGCGGTGTCCATCGAAGGTCGTGCTGCCGGTAGTACCCCGGTAGTCTCGAAGCTCCCCCGCCCGTTGACATGGGATAGTCGGTCATTGACGTACTAAGTCAATGATGGAAGTCGAGCGGTTCCGAAAGTGTCAGGGTGGTATCAATGATTGACGACATTCGCGAGTTGACCGATGAGAATTTCGCGCGCGCTATTCCACGAAGGCAGCGGGAACCTATCATCCGCGGCCGAATCGATCCAGAAAAGGATATCGTCGCTCTCCGCCGGTTTGCTGGCCTGACACAGGCCGAGTTCGCGGAGGCGTTGGGTATCAGCGTTCACACGCTGCGGAATTGGGAGCAAGGTCGGAGAAGCCCCGAGGGGCCGGCCCTGGCCCTGCTGCGGATCGCAGCAAGACACCCACGCGTGCTGCGCGAGAATCTGGCTGCTTCACCCTGACTTTCGAACCAGAATCACCCCGAAGATCGTGACGGCGCCTCCCGCGAGCGCGAGGAGGCTCGGCGTCTCGCCGAGAACGAGAAATCCGATTCCGAGAGCAAGCGCGGGAACGAGATAGAGAAAGCCCACGGCCTTCGATACCGACATCGTCGAGACGATATGGGCCCAGGCCACGTAGGCAAAGCATGAGGGTCCGATTCCGAGAAACAGGACCACGAGCGTCGAGGAGAGAGGCGCATCTCTCACGGTCGAGACGAGCTCCGGCAGGAACAAGGAAAGGAGAATGGTTCCGCACCAGATCGATTTCGTCGTGAGCTCGAGAGCTCCGAAGCGGCCGAGCATGGGCTTCTGGAGCGCGAAATAGAACGCCTGGACCACCGCCGCCAGCAGCACCAGGACGGCGCCCCTGTCGAGCGTCAGGCCGTTGGCGGCGCCGAGGGCGACCATCGAGGCCCCTGCGAACGCGACGGCGAGTCCGAGACCCCCCCGAGCCGACAGCCGCTCGCCGAGGAAGATGACCGCGAGGAGAACGGTGAAAAGCGGTGTCGTATTCACCAGAAGGCTCGCGGCGCCGGCGGCGACCGTCTGCTCTCCGAAATTGAGGGCGATGTGGTATCCGAAGACCCCGGTCGCGCCAAGAGCGAAGAACGCTCCCCAATCCTTGAGTGAGGTGCTCACGCTGGAAGACGGCGGTTTCTTCAGGAAGACGTAGCCCCCGAGAAGGATTGAGGCGATGAGGAAGCGCAGAAGCGCGAGCGAGCCCGGAGGGTAGTGCCGGACGGCATAGCGGATGCCGACGAAGGCCGAGGACCAGAGAAGAAGGGTCACGGCGAGGACGACCACGAGGGTCGCGTCCCTCCGCTCGCTGCGATCCGAGGTAGGCGCCAGTGGAATCGAGCTTACGGCCACAGCGCCTTTCTAGCGCGCCGGGGCGGACGGGCGAAAATGATCCAGTGCATGTGTCTCCTGACGCCAGGCTGTCAGGAGCCCAGGTGCATCCTTCCTCCCGAAGGAGAAACCCAATGAAGCATCCCGTAGTTTGGTTCGAAGTAATGGGCGAGAACGGCGAGAGCCTGCGCTCTTTTTATGGGCGGCTCTTCGACTGGAAGATCGATGCCGCCAACCCCATGAAGTATGGCATGGTAGAGGCCCCGAACGGCCGGGGGATTCCCGGCGGAGTCGGACAGCTCGACGGCAAGCCATATCCGAAAGTCACGTTCTACGTATCGACCGCCTCCATCGACCGCTCACTGGACAAGGCGAAGGAGCTCGGGGGCCGGGTCCTGATGAACCGAACGGTGATGCCCGGCGGGCCGGTTCTCGGGATGTTCGCCGACCCGGAGGGAAACGCCATCGGCCTCGTGGAAGAGCACGACGCGTGAGGCACCGGGCGTAGGATAGTCGGTGCCGTGCGCCGCGCCGACCGACTCTTCCAGATCATCCAGTGGCTCCGCGGGCGAAGGCGGGCGGTCACCGCCGCCTGGCTCGCGGAGCAACTGGAGGTCTCGGAGCGCACCATTTATCGGGACATCCGGGATCTCATGGCCTCGGGGACACCCATCGACGGAGAAGCGGGAGTCGGCTATCGACTGGCTCGGGATTACGACCTCCCGCCGCTCATGTTCGATCCCGAAGAGCTGGAGGCTCTGGTCCTCGGCGCTCGACTCGCCGCCGCCGTCGGGGACGAGTCGCTCGTCCGTCCGGCGCGGTCGGCGCTCTCCAAGGTGGAAGCCGCTCTCCCGCCGCACCTTCGATCGAAGCTGAGCCGGCCGCCGCTCTTCGCTCCCAGGACAAAAGCCGCCCGTGCCGGCTCCGAAGCGCTCCTTTCGATGCGATCGGCGATGAGCGAGCGCAGGAAGATTCGTTTACGCTATCAGAACGAGAAAGGCGAGGAGTCCGAGCGCGTCGTTCGACCGCTGGGCGCGTTTTTCTGGGGAAAGAGCTGGACCGTCGCTGCTTGGTGCGAGCTTCGGAACGACTTCCGCAACTTCCGCCTCGATCGCATCATCGGCCTCACCCCAACCGAGGAGACGTTCGAGGACGAGCCCGGCCGCCGCCTGCGCGACTACCTGCGCCAGTTAGGGGACTTCGCCGAGCGCATCCTCGACGACTGACGTTCACGAGAGCTGAGAGAAGAAGTCGTTTCCCTTGTCGTCGACCACGATGAACGCGGGGAAGTCCGCGACGTCGATGCGGAAGATCGCTTCCATTCCCAGCTCCTCGTACTCGACGACTTCGACCCTCTTGATGGACTCGAGCGCGAGGATCGCGGCCGGCCCTCCGATGGAGCCGAGGTAGAACCCGCCGTGCTTCTTGCAGGCGTCCGTCACCTGGCGCGAGCGGTTGCCCTTGGCGAGAGTGACGTGGCTCCCTCCGTGCTCCATGAAGAGGTCGACGTAGGAGTCCATCCGTCCTGCGGTCGTCGGACCGAACGAGCCCGAGGCGTAGCCCTCGGGAGTCTTGGCGGGACCGGCGTAGTAGATGATGTGATCCTTGAAGTACTGCGGAAGCTCTTCGCCGCGATCGATGCGCTCCTTGAGCTTGGCGTGGGCGATGTCGCGCGCCACGATGATGGGCCCGGTAAGCGAGAGCCGGGTCTTCACCGGGCAGCGCGAGAGCGTTTTTCGGATCCCCGCCATCGGCTGGCGCAAGTCGATGGGAACGACTTCGGTCGCGAGATCCTTCGCCTCGATGTCGGGAAGAAAGCGCGCGGGGTTCGTCTCGAGCTTCTCCAGGAAGACTCCCTGGTGCGTGATCTTCCCGAGCGCCTGCCGGTCGGCGGAACAGGAGACGCCGATTCCCACGGGCAGAGACGCGCCGTGGCGCGGAAGACGAATCACCCTCACGTCGTGGCAGAAGTACGTGCCTCCGAACTGGGCCCCGATTCCGAGCTTTCGCGACCGATCGAGGATCTCTTTTTCGAGCTCGAGGTCGCGGAACGCGCGTCCGAGCTCGTTCCCCGTCGTCGGGAGACGATCGAGGTAGCGGCAGCTCGCGAGCTTCACCGTCTTGAGGGTCATCTCCGCGGATGTGCCCCCTATGACCACCACCAGGTGATACGGGGGACAGGCCGCGGTCCCGAGGGTCTTCATCTTGCCCTCGATGAAGTCCGCGAGCGTCGCCGGGTTCAGAATCGCGCGCGTTTCCTGGTAGAGGTAGCTCTTGTTGGCCGAGCCTCCACCTTTGGTGATGAAGAGGAAGTGATACTCGTCACCCTCGTCGGCGTAGAGCTCGATTTGCGCCGGGAGGTTGGTCCGGGTGTTCTTCTCCTCGTACATCGAGAGAGGCGCCATCTGCGAGTACCGGAGGTTGGTCTTGGTGTAGGTCTCGTAGATTCCCCGGGCGATCGCTTCCTCGTCGCTCCCCTTGGTGAGCACGTACTGGCCCTTGTGGCCAATGACGATCGCGGTACCGGTGTCCTGACACGACGGAAGGATCATGCCGGCGGAGACGTTCGCATTCTTCAGCATCTGGAGAGCGACGAAGCGATCGTTGTCGCTCGCTTCCGGATCGTCGAGGATCTTCCGCACCTGTTCCAGGTGAGACGTACGGAAGAGGTGAGAGATGTCGCGGACCGCCTGGCTCGCGAGAAGGGAGAGCGCCTCGGGCTCGACGACCAGGGCTTCCCTGCCGAGGATGTCTGCCTTACCCACCCCTCCACTCGAGAGCTTGCGGTACGGGGTCTCGTCTGCGCCTATCTCGAAGATCGGTTGGTAGCGGAAAGAGCTCACTCTCGTGAGGATAGCACGCGCGGAACGGTGAGCAGCACCGCCGTTGCCGCGAGAGCGAGGACGGCCCCGAACAGGAAGGGGGCTTCGGGCCCGAGCCCGGCAAAATCGCCGATACCCTGCCACAAAATCCCGGCGACGAGGCTCGCGGGGAGGGCGGCGGCGCCGACGACCGCATGATAGAGGCCATAGGCGCTTCCGAGCTTCCCTGGATCCGGGACGAGATCGGCGACGAACGCCCTGCCGACGCCCTCGACGAGGCCGTAGTAGAGACCGTAAACGACGAAGAGCGCCACGACGTGAGAGGCGTCCCGGACGAGAGCGAACCCGAGATAGAGGACGGCGTAGAAGAGCCATCCCGCGGCGATGACGCGTTTTTTTCCGAGAAGGTCCGAGAGATGCCCCGCGGGGGCCGCGACCAGCGTGTATACGACGTTGAAGCCGAGGAGCATCCCCAGGATCCCCGCGACCGAGAGACCGCGCTCCGATGCTCTCAGCACGAGAAACGAATCCGAGGAGTTGCCGAGGGTGAAGAGCGCGACGGCAAGGAGGAAACGCCGAAACGGAGGGTCGAGCCTTCGAAGCGGGAGCCGTCCGCGCTCGGAAGCCTTGGGCGCGGAGTGTCCGATTTCTCTCGCGCCGAGGGCGAGCACCGCGACCGCGGCGAACGCGGGGACGAAGCTCGCGAGAACGAGGAGCCGGAACGTCTCGGGCGCGAGCGCCAGGGCGCCCTTCTGCGCCGACCAGACGACGGCGAGCGCCACGAGAAGGCCGACCACGGCTCCAGCGCTGTCGAAAGCGCGGTGAACTCCGAAGGCGAGGCCGCGTGTCTCGGGCGAGATGCTCTCGGCGAGGAGCGCGTCCCGGGGAGCGGTTCGGACTCCCTTCCCGAAACGATCCAGCGAGCGGATGCCGAGGACCGCGCCCCAGGAAGCTGCGAGGAGCAGGAGCGGCTTCGATGCGGCAGAGATTCCGTAGCCCGCGACCGCGAGCCACTTTCTTTTACCCAGGCGATCCGAGAGGAAACCTGAACCGACCTTGAGAAAGCTGGAGACGGCCTCCGCCACTCCCTCGATGAGACCGATCGCCGCCGTTCGCACACCGAGGACACCCGAAAGAAAGAGCGGGAGGAGGTCGAAGACCATCTCACTGGACACGTCGGTGAGAAAGCTCGTCGCCGAGGTGACCCAGACGTTGCGATGAAGCTTCAAAGACTTTCATCAGTGCCGTGGGGCCCCACCCCCACGGCTCTCGCTCCGGGACTCGCCTTCGGCTCGCCCTGCGCTCGGGTCGAAGACTCCTCGATGACTGGATTCGAGAGCACGCCGATCCCCGAGATCTCGACTTCGACATGGTCGCCCGCCTTCAGGAACCTCGGGGGCTTGCGCTTGGAGCCGACCCCTCCCGGAGTTCCGGTCGAGATCACGTCTCCCGGCCGGAGCTCGTAGACCGTCGAGAGGTAGTGGATCAGAAACTCGATCTTGAAGGTCATCGCCCCGATCTCGGTCCTCTGGAGCTCCTCGCCGCTCACGCGCGTGACGAGCGTTTGCCGGTAGGGATCACGGAGCTCATCCGGGGTCACGAGCCACGGACCGAAGGCCCCGGTGCGATGGAAGTTCTTTCCCGGACCGAACTGAGTCGTGTGCCGCTGCCAGTCGCGGACGGAGCCGTCGTTGTAACAGGAGTAGCCGGCGACATGGCGCATCGCTTCGCTCTCCGGGATGTGACGCCCCGGCTTTCCGATCACGACCGCGAGCTCGCCTTCATAGTCGAGCTCGACGGACGCCTTCGGCCGGACCATCGCCTGGCCGTGCCCCACCTGGCTCGCGGCGATGCGGAGAAAGAGTGTCGGGTACTTCGTTGGCTCGCGCCCCGTCTCCTGCCGGTGCTCGTCATAGTTCACGCCCACGCACCAGATCGCGGGAGGATCGGGAATGACCGGGAGGAGCCCGACCTCGTCGAGTGCGTGGTCGGATTCTCCCGTCGCGGCGACGGCTCGGGCCTGCGAGAGCGCTTCGTCGCCGGCCGAAAGTATCTCACGCAGGCGGAGCGGAAGCGCAGGGGCTCTCTTCGAAAGAGAGGCAAGACGGTTCTCCCCGACGACCACGCCGACGTGCGGCGTACTCCCCAAACCATAGGAAACGAGCTTCATGGTGGGGAACGATACTACAGGGGATCGCCTGAGTGAGCTAAGCTGGGCCTTCCCATGAAGGAAGTACGAACCCTCGAGGATCTGGTGGTCCGGGACCGGGAGCACGAATGCGAAGGCGTCGGGCCGATGAAGGTCTGCGTCCGGGTCATCGCCGTGGCGGAGCTTCCGACCCGATTCGGCCGGTTCCGCATCGTGGCCTTCTGGAACAACCGCGACGAGAAGGAGCACGTGGCTCTCGTCCGGGGCGACGTCCTCGGCGCCGAGGACGTTCCCACCCGCCTGCACTCGGAATGTCTCACTGGGGACGCGATCGGGTCTCTCCGGTGCGACTGTCGCGATCAGCTCGAGAGCGCGCTCGAGAAGCTCGGAAACGAGCCCCGAGGTCTTCTTCTTTATTTGCGCCAGGAGGGACGCGGCATCGGGCTCGTGAACAAGATCCGCGCCTACGCGCTCCAGGACAAGGGGCTCGACACCGTGGAAGCGAACCTCGCCCTGGGATTCCGGGACGACGAGCGCGACTACGCCATCGCCGCCCACATGATCGAGAGCTTGAACGTGCGGTCGGTTTCGCTCATGACCAATAACCCCCGGAAGATCGGGGCGCTCACCCAGCACGGGATCAAGGTCGAAAGAAGGCTCCCCCACGTCATCCCGCCGAACGGGCACAACCGGTTCTATCTGGAGACCAAGCGCGATCGGTCGGGCCACTGGATCGACTTCGAGGGAAAGCCGCATCTACTCGAGCAAAACGATCCCGTGGTGATCGACGGAATGAGCGAGCCCAACTGATCTACTGTAAGCCCTCGATCTTCCCGTTCACGAGATCGATGTCCTCCGCGCGCGGCTTCTTCGGAAGTCCTGGCATGCGCAGGATCTCTCCCGTGAGGACGACGACGAACCCGGCGCCGGCGTTGATCTCGATTCCTCGAACGGTGACGTCGAAGTCGCGCGGCCGCCCGAGGACCTTCGGGTCGTCGGAGAGGGAGTTCTGGGTCTTGGCGATGCAGATGGGAACCGACCCAAAGCCCAGCTTCCCCGCGTCCGCGATCTGCTTCTCCGCATCCTTGGTGAAGACCGCGTCCCGGGCTCCGTACATCTTCCGCGCGACTTTGCGCACTTTCTCGGGAATGGAATCCGAGAGCTCGTAGAGCGGCCGGAAGGGAGCGCCGGGCTTCGCCGTCTCGGCGACGACCGTCTTCGCGAGCTCGATCGCCCCATCGCCCCCCCGAGCGTGTTGATCGGAAGTGGCGAAGGAGACCGAGAGCTCCTCGCAGCGTTTCCGCACGATCGAGATCTCTTCGTCGGTGTCGGAGCCGAAGCGGTTGAGGGCGACGATCGGGGGTTTTCCGAGCTCGCGCACGCTCTCCACGTGCTTTTCCAGGTTCTCGAGACCTGCGGCGACCGCCGCGGGGTCGGGCTTGGTCAGGTCTTCCTTGGCCCGCCCGCCGTGCATCTTGAGCGCGCGCACCGTCGCCACCAGAATGACCGCCGCCGCGTCGAATCCCGCGGCGCGGCACTTGATGTCGAAGAACTTCTCCGCTCCGAGATCGCAGCCGAAGCCCGCCTCGGTGATCGCCCAGTCCGCGAGATGAAGAGCGGTGCGGGTCGCGAGGACGCTGTTGCAGCCGTGGGCGATGTTGGCGAAGGGTCCGCCGTGAATGAGGGCGGGCACCCCTTCGAGGGTCTGCACCAGATTCGGCTTCAGGGCGTCGGCGAGGAGCGCGAGCATCGCCCCGGTGACCTTCAGCTTCGAGGCCTCGACCGGCGCCTTGTCGTAGGTGAAGCCGACGAGAATTCGATCGAGTCTCTTCCTCAGGTCCTCCTCGTTCTCGGAGAGGCAGAGGATCGCCATGATCTCGGAGGCGGCGGTGATGTCGAATCCCGTTTCCCGAGGCACTCCCTGGAGCGGTCCACCGAGCCCGACGATCGCGCTCCGGAGGGAACGGTCGTTCATGTCGAGAGCGCGCTTCCATAGAGCCCGGCGGGGATCGATCCCGAGAGGGTTTCCGAAGTACAAATGGTTGTCGAGGACCGCGGAAAGAAGGTTGTGGGCCGTGGTGACGGCGTGGAAGTCCCCGGTGAAGTGCAGGTTGATCCGATCCATGGGGTAAACCTGGCTGTAGCCGCCGCCGGTCGCGCCCCCCTTCACCCCCATGCAAGGCCCGAGTGAGGGCTCGCGAAGCGCGAGGCAGACGCTCTCGCCGATCTTCGCGAGCCCCTGCGCCAGGCCGATGCTGGTGGTCGTCTTCCCTTCCCCTGCGGGAGTCGGGGTGATCGCGGAGACGAGGATGAGCTTCGATCGCTCGTTCCTCCTCGGGCGGGTGAGGACCGACGGCTCGATCTTCGCGATGGTATGCCCGTAGGGCTGGAGATCCGCGGGCTCGAGCCCGAGCTTCGCGGCGATCTCGGCAATGGGTCGGGGGGTGATGGAACGGGAAATCTCGATGTCGCTCTTCATCCTTCTTCTTTCTGGATCAGGGATCGAACCTTGTCTTTGTACGCGGCGATGAGGGCGCGGGTGACGGGGCCGGGCTTTCCGTTTCCGATGCGGGTCTTGTCCACCTGGACGATGGGAACGATCTGACGGGCGGAGGCGGTGATGAAGACTTCGTCCGCTCTGAGGAGATCCTCGGGCTTGAACCCTCTCTCCTCGACCGGGTATCCCTCTTCACGGGCGACTTCGATCACCAGCTCGCGGGTAATGCCCTCGAGGATCCCGGCGGAGATCGGGGGAGTACGGACGACACCCTTCGCCGCGAGGAACACGTTCGACATCGAGCCCTCGGCGACTTCCCCTTCGGGGTTCAACAGGATCGCCTCGTACGCCTTCCGGCGGTGGGCCTCGCGGAGCGCCGAGAGGTTGGTGAGGAGGTTCGAGGACTTGATCCGGGGATCGATGCCGCCGCGCGCGGCGCGCATCATCGGGACGACGACCGCCCGGACGCCTTCGCGATAAAGGCTATCGGGGTATTCCGGGAGCGGCCTCACGATCACCACCACCGTAGGCCTGGCCGCCGAGCCGGCACGATAGTCGATGGAGCCGACTCCGGCGGAGACTACGATGCGGATCGACGATTCGGCGTTCCCCGCGGCCACGAGCGTCTCCTCGATCCGGGCGGAGAGCTCCTCGTCGGTCACATCGAGCGTGATGTCGAGGGCCTTGGCCGATTCCCTGAGCCGCCCCAGGTGTCGTGCGAGAAGAAACGTCCGCCCTCCGTAGGTCCGAACCGTCTCGTACACGCTCGCCCCGAAGAGGAACCCCTGGTCCAAGGGCGAGAGAAGACGGTCTTCCTCGGAGCCGAGCTTTCCATCGACGTTTACCAGCGTCCCCATGGGCACAAAAGCCCTCCATTATCACGTGAAGACCGTCCAGGAGGAAAGCTCGAAATGGATGTTGGACAGGCGGACGGCGCTGCGGGATAGTTCCGCGATGGACGTGCCACCGGGGGCGACGAGACCGCGGAGTGAAGAGCAGGTTCGCGCAACGCGGGGGGCGGCCTCCGACTTCGGTATTCCCCTGGTCATCGACGCCCGGACCGACGTCTTCCTCGCCTCCGTCGGCGAGCCCGAGAGCCGTCTCGACCACGCGGTCCGGCAGGTGAACGCCTACCGCGACGCGGGTGCGGACTCCTACTCCGAACTATCTGGTAAGAGTCTTCGTCGAGAAATGGGTACCGCTTCCGTGGTTGACCCGCGTAGTTGTTCAATATCTTGATTGACAATAGACGACGGAGCGATTAGTACTCGCGCAAGAGGAACCCCGCATGGCGCGTACTCTCGTGGCTCTCCTGCTCCTTGCCGGGGCTGCGTCACTCTCCGCCGAGAACCACCCCGAGAGGGAGTGGCGCTACTTCGGCGCCGACAAGGCGTTCACGAGGTATTCGCCGCTGGACCAGATTACCCGCGACAACGTCGCCCGACTTCACATCGTCTGGCGCCAGCCTGCCGTGGATCCCAAAAGTAAGATGGCCTATCCGGATCTGAAGGTCTCGGGGAACCTCCGGTCGACGCCCATCTTCGTCAACGGTGTCCTCTACGCACCGAACGGCGTCGGCCTTCTGCGCGCCCTTCATCCGGAAACGGGAGAGACCCTCTGGGAGCAAGAGCCGTTCGAGTCTTCGATCGACGAAGCCGAAGGGATGAGCCCGAGAGGGGTGGACTACTGGCGCGACGGCGATGACGAGCGTCTGTTCCTGGCGCGCAAAGAGTATCTCTACGCCGTCGATGCGAAGACGGGAAAGCTCGTCCCGAGCTTCGGCGCCGGCGGGCGGGTGAGCCTGCATTGGGACGATGCTCTCGCCGGCCTTTACGGCTGGACGGCGGGCCCCATCGTCGTGAAAAACGTGGTGGTCATAGCCGGCAACACCGCGGGCGCCGGTGACGGCGGCACGAAGCGTGAAGCCACTCCCGAAGACGTTCGCGGCTTCGACGCGCGGACGGGAAAGCTTCTCTGGACTTTTCACGTCGTCCCCAAGCCCGGCGAGTACGGTCACGACACCTGGGGCGAGGACTCCTGGAAGTTCTCGGGAGACCTCGGCTCCTGGTGCTGCGTGACCGCCGACGAAGAGCTCGGCTACCTCTTCGAAGGAAAGCAATACATCGTGGTGGCCATCGGAGGAAAAGAGCACGCCCCGGAGTGGGTCGCGCTCGCGCTTCCCTGAGCCGCGGAAGGAGGAGCACCGTTGACCGCGATATCCCGTCGAGAGCTCCTCGTGACGAGCGGGAGCGGTCTCCTGGCTTTCCGCTCTGCGGCGCCGGCTCGTCCGACGCCGCTGACGGATGACGATCTCTGCTTCATGCCCGCGACGGACATGGCCGGCGCCTTCCGGGCCAAGAAGCTGTCGCCTGTCGAGGCAATGGACGCGGTCCTCGCCCGCATCCTCTAGGAAGAGACGGGCCCTCTTCTCTCATGAAACGAGCCGTCCTTCTTGGCATCTTCCTTTCGTTGTCCTTCGGAGGATGCCGGGAATCGGGCCCTCCTCCACAAGCGAGTGGAGGCGCCGCGTCTCCACACGTCCTCCTCCTCCACCTCGACGGCTACCGGGCGGATCTCACCAGGACGCTTCTCGAGCGAGGCCGACTCCCCAACCTGGGGGTTCTCGTCTCGAGGGGGCGCATCTCCTACGAGGCGGCGACGGTGGACAAGTCGGAGACGATGAAGGTCATCCCGTCCTATCTCACGTCTCAGCTCGACACCTCGCTCCTCGGGGTCTCCGGCTGGTGGCAATTCGATCGAAGCGACTTCCGCTTCCGGAACTTCTGGCTCCATCCGGCAGAGGTCGTGAGCTATGCCCTGGGGCTCAGCTTTCCTCGAGCCCCTACGGTGCAGGATTTCCTCTCGGCGCGGGGCGAGAATCTGGTCTCGGGGATGAGTCTCGCGCGGCGGGGAGTTCCCTTCCTCAACTACGGGCGCGCCTACGTCGAGGGGATCGAGGCCGTGGGAAGCCACACCTACCTCCGTCAGGCGGATGCGACGATGCGCTCGTTTCTCGACATCCACCGTCGAATCGCGGAGCGCTCCGAGCGATCCCCTGCGCTCTCCAGCCTGCTCCTCGCGGCCGCGGACGAATTCTGCCACGCGGAAGGGGTGAGCGTTCCCGACGTCGAGAGCGAGCACTGTTTTTTGCGCGACCAGCAAGCCGACGAGACCGCGTTCCGGCTTCTCGACGAAGACCCGGAGCTCGATGGGCGTTACTTCACCCGGGTCGAGAGGTCTTCGCTGGTGAAGCGAGCTCAACGGATCTGCATCGAGCTTCCCCTCCTCGAGGAGGAAGGCCGCCGAGCCCACCCCAGTTACGTGCTTTCGATGCTGGTGCTCGATATCGAGCTCGGCCGTCTCATCGAGACGTTCCAGGGTATGCGCGCCGAGGGCGGTGATTCGCTCTTCGAGCGGACGCTGTTCCTGGTGTTCGGCGACCACGGCATGGTGGATACGCCGAACGGATTCCCCAAGAATGAAACCTTCATCGAGTATTTGAACCGGCGCCTATCCCTCTCGAGTCGGCAGGGCGAGCTCGGGATCGACGATTCCCACCTTCCGCATCGTCTCGAGTATCCGGAGCTCCACACCGAATGGCAGTCCGAGGAGATCCGGCGGGTCACTTCAGATGCCGATCTGTGGGCTCGCGAGTTCCTCGGCGACGTCCGCGGGCTCCTTCGGGACAACCTCAACGAGAGCTACTGGTGGCTCTTCTTCCTCCGCGCCCTTCTCATCGATCCCAAGCTGGACCAGGCGCTCGGCCCCTTCTCCGAGAAGGCGACAGCCGTTTTTCGCGCGCTCTATTTGAGAGGCGATCCCTCCTACCGAAAGGCCGAGCTCGAAGCGAACCGCGAGCTCTTCGATCGGCAGGTGCGGCTCGTCTATGGAGGCGGTGCGCTGAATAACGCCGAGCTGTTCCTTCCCGCCTGCGACGGGACTGGCGCTTGCACCTGGGGTAGAAGACCGAGCTTCCAGGAGATTCTTGCCTATCGCGGAGGGTCGCTTCTCGCTGCGCTGCGAGAGCACGAAGCGGTCGGGTTGATCTTCGTCCGGAAGAACAACGAGCTCTTCTCCGACTCCTCTCCCCTTCCCGAGAGGTGCGAGATCGAGGTTTCGGATCGCGCCGGAAATCGAGGCACCATCGTTGGTCTCCGCGATTCGAAGACGGACGGGCTCTCGTTTCACTACCGCACCGAGCCGGGCTCGCCGCGCGATCCTCTGGGCTACGAAGAGTGGGGTCGAGGCGAGGGAAGCTCCGGAACTTACAACGAGTGGAACGACCGAACGCTTCATGAGGACTACGTCAACGTCGTCGGCGGAGTGGGCGCGTACTTGTATTCGACTCATTCCGCCATAGGAGACGTCCTCTTGATGCACGCCTCAGGCTGGAACTTCGGGGACAACCTGGGGGGCCACGGCGGAGTCCATCGGCTTGAGAGGACGACGTTTCTTCTCGCTTCGGGCCCGGGCATCGAGCCCGGTGCGCTTCACTCCGTCGCAGCGGGAGGCGACTCTCGCCACTCCCCGACGCTTCTCGATCTGGCGCCGACCGCGCTCGAATGGCTCGGGCACTCGCGCGAGGAGTTCGAGTCCTTCGGCCGCGAGGACTTCCCGCGCTATCTCGACTCCTGGATTCGCTCGCAGCGGGGAGAGATCCTCTCCCACCTCGACCGCATGGACTCCCTGGAGCGCGCGAAAGCGGATGTCGAGATGGAGGAGCTGACTCTCGAACCGCTCGGTCCTCGAATCGAGAGGCTTCTTCTGTTCATCGAAGCGGACCGCGAGGCGACGGTCGAGAGCCTCGAGGCAGCGCCGCTCTTGGGAAACTCGCTCCAGCTTCCGCGAGGACGCTGAAGCGCGTACTCAGCGTTTTCCCAGAATGCTTCCGAGGCCCTCGGCGTCGGAGTCCCCGACTGCCTCTTCCTCCGACTCCGCCTCGGCCTCGAGGACCGGGAGCGACGGGGCGATCTCGGTCACTGGCGCAATCCACGCGAGCGAGCGAAAGGCCCAGAGAAGCTGGCAGACCTCGAAGTCGGAAAGCTCGGAGCCGGCGCAGGCCTCGGCGATGGTCTTGGGGCCCCGGAGGTCGGAGAGGAGCTCGACGGTCGCGGGCTCGAGATCCGCTCCGGACGCGCCCTCCGCGGCGCCGTCGCTCGTCTGGTAGACGGCGTCGAGCGAACCGATACCGCCCGTCACCCGTCTCCAGCTCGTCACCTGCCGCACCCCGTCCACCACCAGCTTCGAGGTCGCTATGCGAAGGGTGATGGTCTCCTTCTCCGGATCCTTCGCCTCGAAGGCGTACTCCGCTTCCGTCCAGGTGAAGAGGCTCAGGACGATGGACCGCACCTGGCCGATGACCCCCTGCACCAGGTCCTTGGGGGTCAGAACGTGGTTCTCGACGAGAACGGTGCCGAATCTCTTCGTGGGCGTGACGAACTTGGTGAGATCCATCAAGTGGTCGAACCGCACCTTCCCCGTCCTCAGCAGGTAGGGTCCGAGGCGATCGTCGGCGGACGAGGAGCGGGCGAAGACCACTCGTCCCGACTGGATGACGACCGTCTTCTCCGCCTCCAGGCTCCGGAATCGGAGGTCACCGGTATTCCCCGAAGCGCAGACCGAGAGCAGCAGATCGCAGAAATCGAAGCTCTGGTTCCAGCAGTCGAACGTACCCCTCGGGGGTATGGGAGTCCGAAGCAAACCCGGCCTCCTGCGGTAAACGGCCTCGAGTGACAGGATACAATTTCATTGTAGGGCAAGACACGATTCGAGGATAGCGGTCACGGGCGCTCGACGTTCCCCAGAATCGATACCGCGGTTCCGCTGAAAATTCGGTCCTTTTCCACTGCGGGGATAGGAAGGCCCTCGATCGAGCTGACCGCGCGGTCGATCGATCCCAGAAGATGCGGGTAGTCGCTTCCCATGACCATGTGATCGGTTCCCACGAGATCCCGGAGCATGTTCAGGGTGTAGGGGCTGAAGGTCACGGTGTCGTAGTAGAGCTTCTTGAGGTAGACGCTCGGGAGCTCGTCGATGTTCACCCGGCACTCGGCAAAATCCCGGAAGCCGTTGTCGAGCCGCTCCATGAGCCAGGGGATGGCGCCTCCGGCGTGGGCCACGATCCACCGGATGTCCGGAAGCTCGCGGAGCACCCCGGAGTAACAGAGCTTGGCTACGGCGAGCGTGGTGTCGCAGGGAAAGGCCACCAGGGGACCGAGCACGTACTCCTGGAAGGGCTCGGTATTCGCGGGGAGCATGGGGTGGATGAAGATCGCCGCTTTCTTCCGGTTCGCCTCCTCGAAGAACGGCCGGTACTGGGGGGAGGTGAGCGCGCGCCCCTGAACGTTCGACATCAAGACGACACCCTGCATTCGAAGCTCGCCGAGGGAGCGCTCGAGCTCCTTCAGCGCCTCGTCGGGCGAGTCCATGGGGATCGAGGCGAAGCCCTTGAACCGGCGCGGGTACTTCCAGGTGAGCTCGGCATAGGCGTCGTTCACCATGCGCGCAATCTCGGGCTGATGCTCGGGGGAGGCGAAGTACACGTTCGGAGTCGAGAGCGAGAGCACCTCGACGTCGATCGAAACCCGGTCCATGGCCTCGAGCCTCGCTTCCGGATCGGTCATCGGGGGAGTGATTCCGAAAAAACGCGCTCCCCTGAGCTTGATGATGGTGCGACCCGTGGGGTCGGTGTCGAACGTGAAGTCCGAGGAGAGCTCCCGGATCTTGTCGAAGTAACTCTTCGGATAGTAATGCGTGTGCAGGTCATATTTCATGGTCGAGTCCTTTGCCAGGGAAGCCTTCCGGTGGTTCGTTCCTCGAAGGCGGCCCGGGCGCGCGCGGGGTCGATCCCCTCGAAGCGGACGTTCAGCTTCTTGGCGCACGCGGTCCAGGACGAGAGCAGCTTGGCGTGGGCGCCCTTCTCGGTATGGACCTGGTCTCCGTGGACCAGAAGCCTCTCCTCGAGCTCGCGCGCGGCCCGGCCGAGGGCCTTCCGGTCGAAGCCGCGGCCGAGCTCGTCGAGACGAATGGCCCCGTAGGTCTCGACTTTCTCCAGGAGCGCTCGCGCTCTCGCCGAGAGACCCGCCGTCTGCCAGTCCTCTTTCGCCGCCGCGATGGCGAAGAGCTGAGGCCAGAGCGCGCTGTGGACGAAGGTCTCCTTCTTCGAGACGAACTTCACCAGCAGGACGCCGTGATCCTCCTCGAGGCTCGTCAGCACGGCGTACATCTCGTGAGCCCGAGGGTGCGACCACCAGGACCCGGACACGGGCTCGCCGGCGACGATGCCGGTGACGCTCGGGAGAACGGGATCGGTCACCAGGAGGATCCCGCGCTTTCCGATCTCGCGGAGTACTTTTTTCCCGACCGAAGGCGCCGCCATGTCTATCTCACCCGAACGGTGAAGGGGCTTTCGCGCTCCGCGACTTCGCCCGTGGTCTCGTCGGTGATCCGCGCCCGGAGCACGTAGTCCCCGGGAGGGAAGCTCCGGAGCGAGATCTCGCTGCGGACGGACGCTTCGCCGTCGCCTCCGGGACGATGGTGCGAAGGAGCGACCTTGGAGAAGAGGCGCCCATCCTTGAGAAGGAAGAAATCCACCTGGATCCGCGCCTCACCCGCGAGCCCATAGGCCTCGAGGTAGGCGGTGAGGCTTCTCCCGGAGGCGAAGGACTTCGAAACGTTCGGAACCAGCCGAACGTCGCCGAACTGGAACGGGGCCTTGTCGACTTCCTCCGAAGCGGGAGCGGCGACGGCGGCGCTGGCGAGAAGGAGGCTCGAGAGCGAGAGCTTTCCCGCCTCGATCGGAAGCACGGAAACCCTCGAGCTCGCCTGCCCTACGGCGCCGCTCGGATTGTCGCGAACGGTGGCGACGAGGTCGTACACCCCTGGCGGGAGAAGAATCGAGGCGTCGTAGAGGAGCTCGCTCCTTCGGTACTCCTCGATGGCGTCCTTTGTGACCAAGACCTCGATGCGATCCTCGAGCGCCTTGTCGGCCCCATCCACCCGGAACTGGACCACGAGATCCACCTGGTAGCGATAACCGCTCTCCACCGGCTCCGGGGTCAACCGCGCGTAGGGGATCGACAGCGTCAGCGGGACGACCGCCGCCTCCCCGCCGGCGTGGAACACGGAAGCTTCCGCGAGGACCGGGATAGTGGGAAAGCGTGCGCTCGCTTCCGTCACCGCGCGGAGGTCGGGGAGCGTGAGCTGAGGAACTTTCCGGATCTCCTGAAGATCGCGCTCGAGGTCGAACCGGCCGGTCACGAGCCGCGTGGGGTCGATGTTGGTCCTCATGCCCGTGGTGGGGTCCATCAAAGTGCCCCCCGAACGCATGAGCCCGATGGCTTCGAGCTCGCTCATGGCGTAGCCGAGGTTGGTCCTCAAGGGGGCGAGCACGTCGAGGTTCGAGGAGGAGACGATCTCGAATCGCCCGGTCGAGGTGAAGTCGACGAAGGCCACGTCCATCGACGCCGGGAGCTTGGGGTTCCGCGCGTTGTTGTAGGTCCAGACCTCGGAGGGGCGCTCGAAGGCGGTGCGTCCCGCGGGATTGCGCTCGATTCTGCTCGGCGCCCCGAGGAGGATGTAGATCTTGCCTCGATCCGTCGCCCAGCCGGGTGTCCCCGCGCCGAAGTTCTGTACGGCGTAGGCGAATCTCCGCGCATGCTCGTCGCGGGCCTCGTTCGGAAGGGAATCGGGAGTCGGGTCACGCCGCCGCCAGAAGGACTCGACGAACGCGAGCTTCTCCACCGGGTCGCTCAGGGTCTGGTACCGTTCCCTCTCTTCCCGGGAGATGATCCACTTCACGTACTGCTCGAGCCATCGATCGAGAAGCTCGTCGATCCGCGAGACGTCCTCGAAGGTGACGAAGCTGAAGGTGTCGCCGGGGGCGAAAGGCAGGGTCCCGGCCTCGATCCGAAAGGAGACGCGCGATTCTTCCTCGCGGTAGACCTCTCCCGCCCGCGCTTTCTCGGGGCCCGCGGGCTCTCCCGAGCGGTAGACTTCGAAGACGGTTTCGTCGTCCTCGGCGCGAACGCACTGGACAACGAAGAATTCGAGGGATACGTTCTCCGGCACCTCGAGGACGACGAGCTTTCCGTCGCCTTCGCCGCGGAAGCTGGGCGCGGTCGCCCGCTCCGGCGGGCTGAGGAAAGACTCGGAACAGCCCGCGCGAGCGGAGCGAGCTCGGCCGGGAGGAAGCGGT
>Ga0326597_10004792_pt1 | contig 18906 bp, 11 predicted proteins | sample RVTome_12_FD_203789 | JGI IMG/M metagenome (GOLD analysis project Ga0326597, IMG submission 203789) | Soil microbial communities from uranium-contaminated site in the Upper Colorado River Basin, Wyoming, United States - RVT100D185 | ecosystem: Environmental > Terrestrial > Soil > Contaminated >... | reverse complement strand
CGTAATCGTCCCTGGCGCCCTCGCCGAAGTAGATCCGGGGCTCGTGCTCGAAGGCCGCATCGGTCACCCGCGGCGGGATGCTGTCGCTGACGTACACCGGGTTCCCCAACTCGTCCACCGCGTTGACGGGGCTCATCACCAGGCCGTAGCCGTGTGTGAACATCAGCGCGGCGCTGCCCCAGTAGCGCAGCCACTCCTTGGGGCCGAGGAACGCCAGCGACGGCAGCTCCCGGACGGCGCTCACGAACATCTTCTTCTCGCCGTTGACGGTGTAGCGGACGCCGTCGACGTTCGTGAACTGGTAGTACGGCCGGAGCGACTGCTGTTGGTTGAAGATCTGGAGCGTCGGGCCGTAGACCATCAGCGAGTCGTTGAGGCTCAGCCGCTGCAGGTGCTGGACGTCGGGCGGCTCCTCGAGGCTCGAGACCCACGTCGGCAGCACCGGCGCATTCTGCAGCGTCTTGCTCGCCAGCAGGCGGTCGGGGCTCGCGGGATACGCCGGCAGGTTCCACTCGACCGGCTTGACCGCGTCCAGGCGGTACCCCTGGAGCGTCGCGTCGATGTGCCGGCTGATGTACGGCAGTTGGATGTACGGCTCGTTCGGCTTGACGAACACGTGATTTCGAACGACGACGCCGGCGAAGAAGACCAGGTCGAGCGCCAGCAGCGCAACGGCCGTCCGCTCGAGCGTCGGCAGGCCGGCGTCGCGGGAAGAGACCGCCCCGGTCGCGCCCCGCTCCCGGCCGTCGAGCAGCCAGCCGTGCCGGCGGTGCACGCGCCTCAGCCACACGCTCAGGACGAAGCACAGCGCCAGCTCGACGCCGATGCTCACGTAAATGTAGTTCAGCGTGGAGAACACGCCCGTCACGTCCAGGTACTGGGCGCCGACGCGCACGCCGGCCGCGTCGTTGTCCTTGAAGAGCAGGCCGTACCGAAGCAGGAAGAGAAAGCCGGCGACGACCAGCCCCTCGGCATCCCAGAGCCATCGCATATACGGCGGACACAGCAACGACGCCTTCGCCCAGAACGTCACGTCGGCTCGCGCGAGCACGCCCCGCTCGCGCATGGCGTCGGCGCGCGCGATCGCCGTCGCGGCCACGCTCGCCGCGAGCGCCCAGGCAGCCCAGACGACGAGCGTCCGCAGCACGGGCAGCCAGTAGACGTAGAACCCGATGTCGTGGCCGAACACGGGATCAATCCGGCCGAACGGCACGCCGTTCTGCGCGAGCAGAAAGTCGAGGTAGCTGTGAGCGGCGCGCCACCCGGCAAAAAGGCCAACCCACAAGCCGCAGTGGACGGCGGCCCGCCTCAACGCCGGGCTGACGGCGTACAGCCGCATCGGCGCCACGATGCCGGCGAAGACGAGCCCGCCGTACCCGGCAAACAGCGCGACCTGCGCTTTCAGGTTGGTGAAGAAGATCGTGTGAAAGTCGAGGCTCGTGTTGAACCAGAACTGGACGATGTAATGCGGGATGGCGGCGAGGATCGCGACCAGGCAGGCGGCCCAGGTCCAGTTCCGCACGGGTCCCCAGAGCGCGGCGGGCTCGGGGATGCGGGGTTCGGCGTGCGGCGTGTGGGCCGCCGCGGGCCTCGGGTCGATCGTCGTCATGCCGTTCGTTCATGGGCGGGCTGCGGCCCGCCCCTCCGTCTACGCCGCTCGCGCGGCCGACCGCTCGAAGAAATCGTGCCAGGTCTCGAGGATGCTGGGGCACCGGGACAGCCCGAGCGCCATCAGGAACAACGCCAGCGTCATGCCATTGAGAAGCAAGGCGCACAGCAGCGCCACCGTGGTCCCGCCCAGGAATGCCTCGCCGAAGACCCAGAACATCACCACCATCACGAGCTCGACCACGCCGAACCCAGCAAACGTGTAGGGAATCACGCGCGCAAGCCCGGCGACCGCCACCACGATCGTGAAGGGCACGAACGCGAGGTCCTTCATCATGATGTAGTCGTCCATCGGTGACGAGAACGCCTGCTTGATGCTCCAGAACGCGAACACCTCCAGGCCGAACGCGACGAGCGAGAGGACCAGCACGCCGACGAAGAAGCCGGGCGCGCGCAGCAGGTCCGCGGTGGCCCGCTTCAGGGTGTCGCCGCCGAAAGCGCTCCACGTGTTGCCGAAGAACCCCGCCCGGTCGGCGGCGCCGCCGCGGCCGAGCGGCCGTGTGAGCGAAACCACCCCGGTGATAAGGATGGCGGTCCAGACGAACGCTTCCACGGCTCCGCCCCAGCCGAGATAGACGAACCCCCAGAGCAGGAACCCGACGATGGCGAGGATCTCGAACACGCGGTTGTGGAACACCGCGACGGTCGCGCGGCCTTCGTCGGCCCCGTTCCTCGCAAGCGTCCGCATCGCGCCCAGCTCGCCGGGGCCGAACGGGAAGAACAGGTTCAGGCCGCGGCCGTAGAAGAACGCGGACAACTGGCCCGGCACCTCCGACGAGATCCCGGCGTGCCGCGCCAGCATCCGCAGGCGGACGGCCCGCGCGAACAGGCAGAGACCGGCGCCGAGGAGCGCGATGTAGAACGGCGCGTACCCGAAGGCGCGGTTCGACACCGCGATGGCTTCGAGGTCCACGTTCAGCAGCCCCTCGCCCACGTCGGCGACCCTGACGATGCTGAGGTCGGCCAGCTCGTCGAGGATGCGGAAGTTCGCGATCATGCCGATCAGGCCCTGCCGGAAGGCGGTCGGATCCCAGGGCGACGGCCCGTCCGCGTCGGGCATCAGCATCGTGAGGATGAACACGATGAGGACGACCGCGAATCCGTATCCCCACGCGACCGAAAGGCCGAGCAGCGGCGACTTGTTCGTGGCAGCCATTACCTGTCTCCCTTTCGTCCCGCGTCGAACCAGGGCAGCACGTTGTCCTGCTGCTCGGCGGCCTCGGTCGAGTCGAGGTAGGCAATGGCCTGCTCGACGGTCGTGGCCATGACGCACCGTCCCTTGTAGACGACCGAATAAAGCTTCACTTCCGGCAGGTGGTTCTGGATCGACGAGATCCAGAGCGGCTCGATGTAGAGCAGGTCGCCCTTGACCGGAATGACGATCGTGTGGCCGCGAATGACCTCGGAGGCGTGGCGGATCCACAGTGCGATCTGCTGGTTGACCTGCGAGTCCGTGTCGATGATGGTGTCGGCCTGCTCGGGCCCCGGCACGAAGACGCCCTGCGGGATCCGGAGGTTGATCAGCCGGCCGTACGAGCCGGGGTCCTGGAGCGCCATGACGAGCGCGCGCAGGTTGCGGCCGCCCTCGGGCGTGAACGGCATGAGCAGCGTGTACTGGAGGGCGCCCGGCGCGCCCGTGTGCGCGGCCGCGGGCAGGTCGGCCGGATCGATGAGCGCGTTGAAGCCCTCGTAGGAGAACGTCATCTCGTCGTTCGTGCCGTACTCCTCGAGCCCGCGGCCGAGCGACCCCAGCGCCTCATCGGCGTCGTCCCACAGGTCCTCGACGTTGTAGAACTCGAGCGGATGCCGCATGTGGTAGCGCTTGTAGATGTCATCGAACTGCAGGTGGAACCATTGCAGCGGATAGTTGAGCTGGGCGCGCACGGCCGCCGGCATCGCCTCGGCGGGCTCGAACAGATTCGGGAAGCACCGGGCCCAGGCGCGGACGATCGGGTCGTCGGTCATCCGGTAGAAGTGCACTTCGCCGCTGAAGGCATCCATCGTGATCTTGACGGAGTCCTCACCGTAGTTGACCACGCGCTCGGGATGGGCCTCGACGGCCCGCTCGTCAGCCTTGTCGCCCAGGATCTCGCGGAACGCGTACGGGTACATGTCCGACGTCGTCAGCGCGTTGACCATCCACTCGATGCGGTTGTCGGCGATGAAGGCGAGGGTGTTGCTGTCCACGAACAGGAACGGCGCGATCCGCGCGACGCGGCGCATCGGCGTCCGGTAGACGTGGACGCGCGTCCGGTCGTGGTCGATGAACGACGAGAAGAGGAAGGCGGTGACGTCCTTCGTGTGGAAGGCCAGCATGATCCGCTTCCACGCGCTGTCCACCGGAATCCCCGCCCGCACGGCCTCCGGAAACACGCCGGTCACCCGGAACTGGGCGTCGGGATAGTCCAGTTCCTCGAGGTGGCGGATGTTGGTGAGGATGTAGTCGTCCTTCATCCCCTCGCCGTAGTAGACGCGGGGCTCGGGCGTCGCAAACTGCGGGTGGGTCGTCCGGGACGGGATGTCGTAGACCGCGTAGGTCGGCCGGCCCTCGGCATCGACCTCGTGGACGGGTGACATCACGAGGCCGTAGCCGTGCGTATACATGAGCGCGGCGCTGCCCCAGTACCGCAGCCATTCCTTCGGCCCGAGGAACGCGCGCGACGGCAGCTCGCGAACGGCGCTGACGAACATCTGCCGGCGCCCGTTGACGGTGTAGCGGACGCCGTCCACGTTGATCACGTCGTAGTAGGGCCGCAGCCCCTGCTCCTGCCGGAAGATGTCGAGCATCGGGCCGTACACGGTCAGGTTGTCGGCGAGCGACAGACGCTTGAGGTGCTGCACGTCGGGCGGCGCCTCGAGCCGGCTGACCCACGACGGCAGGATCGGCGCGTTCCGGACCGTCTCGCTGGCGGCGATCTCGGCCGCCGTGAGCCGCGCCACCGGCGGGCGCCAGTCGACCGTCTCCACGCGATCGAGCCCGTACGCCTTCAGCGTCGCGTCGATGTGGCGCTGGATGTACGGGATCTGGATGCCAGGCTCGTTGGGGCTCACGACGAAGTGCTGGCGGGCAAGGACACCGCCGAAGAAGACCAGCTCGACGGCGAGACATGCGGCGCCCAGGCGCAGGGGCCTCCGGATGACGAGCGGCGCGCAGGGAATCGGGGTGCCGGACAGCTGCGCGTCCACAATCGGGGCGTAGTGCCGGATCGTCCGAAGGAGCGCGTACCCGACCGACGCCATGAGCCCAATCTCGACGACCACCGACACGTTGATCAGGTTGAGCGTCGAGAGCACGCCCTCCACGTCGAGGAACGCGGCCCCGGTGCGTACGCCCGACCCTTCATTCGACGTGACCAGCAGGTAGTACCGGCTGAGGTACGTCTCGCCGACCAGGCTCAGGCCCAGGAGCGTCAGCGCGTAGTTCAAGCCGGGCGTCACCATCAGGCCGGCCCTGTCCCACAGCGTGAGATCGCGGCGGGCGAGCAGGCCGCACGAGCGCAGCTGGTCGTAGCGCCCGATCAGGAAGGCCAGCGCCGTGTCGAGTCCGGCGGCGGCCAGCACGGCCAGCAGTGTGGCGATCGCCGGCAGGACGAACACGTAGAACCCGATGTCGTGGCCGAACACGGGGTCGGTCTCGCCGAACGGCTGCCGGTGCCGCCAGAGAAGAAGGATCATCCAGCTCTGCGCCACGATCCAGCCGGCGAAAAGGCCGGACCAGCTTCCGAGATGGATGGCCGCGTTGCGCAGCGTCGGGCTCACCGCGTACTGCCGGATCGGCAGATAGTCCGCAAGGCAGAACACGACCCAGGTGACGGCAAAGAGCGTCACCTGGGCGCCGAACGACGTCCAGAACACATCGGCGCGCCCGAGGCTTTCGAAGAACCAGTAGTCCACGAACAGATCGGGGATCGCCGCAAGGAGCAGCGCGGCGAACACCATCCAGATCCAGACCTTCAGGGATCGCCACAACCGGGCGGGCGCCGGGATCAGCGGGAAGGGTTCCAAATCCGGGTGACGGTCGGGCATGAGGGGATGGGCCGCTAGCGTAGCCGGCCGCGGTCGGTCGGGGTGCCGCAACGCGCGTTGATTCTATGTGATTTGCGCAAGATATCTTGACAGCGCCCGGCCACGTCAGAAGAACGCCAGGAGCGCCAGCGAAAGGGCGAGCGTTGGAATGGTCAGCACGACGCCGACTCGGATGAAGCGGCCGGGCGAGACGTGCACGCCGAACTGCCGGCACGACTCGAGCCACAGCAGGCCGGCGAGCGATCCGGTAGGCAACAAGCGGGGGCCGAGGTCGCCGCCGATGAGCGCGGCCAGAAACGGTCGCGTGTCGAGCCCGGCGTCGAGCGCGAGCATGTTGACGAGGGCCATGGGGTGATTGTTGAGGGCGGCCGAGCCCAGCGCGGCGGTCGCGCCGACGAGGCCGACGCCGCCATCCTTGTACCAGGACGCAAGCAGATCCACGAGGCCCACATGGCGCAGGCCGATCGACAGCACGAACACCGCTGGAAGGAAGATCAGCACGTCCCAGGCGACGCCGCGGCGAAGGAGCGTCGCCGGGCGTTCGCGGCCGTCCCGCCAGGCGAGCCAGGCGGCCGACAGCGCGCCGATTCCGGCCACGGCCCAGATCGCACTGCCGTCGAACAGCGCGATGAGCGGGTAGGTGGCCGTGACGCCGGCGAGCAGCGCGAGCATCTGTTTCTGGGCCGCGCTGAACGGCGCGCGGGCGGCGCCTCGCGCGGCCGGCCGGGCGGGCGCCGCCAGTTCGGCCGCGAACACGCGCCGAATCAGGACGAAGCTCAGCATCGACCCGGCCAGCGCGACCGGCAACATCGTCGCCGCGTACTGGTTGAAGTTGAGGCCGACGTACGAGGCCACGACCATGTTCATCGGGTTGGACGTGACGAACGGCGCGACGCCGGCCGCCATGAACACCGCGAACGCGAACGGCACGAGCAGACGCGGCTCGTCGGGATACGTCGACCGGACGAACGCGAGCACCAGCGGCGTGAGCAGCAGGATCGCCGCGTCGTTGCTGAGGAGCGATGCCGTCGCCAGGCTCAGCACGAACACGCCGCGGAAGAGCGCGGGGACCGAGCCGATCCGCGGGGCGAGGAGCCGATCGGCCACCCGGTCGATGACGCCGATCTGCTGCGCGGCCGCCGTCGTGATCATGATGGCAACGATCATCAGCAGAGGACGCCAGAGCGCCTCGATCGCCGTGACGAGGTCGCCGGGCCGCACGGTGCCGGCGAGCATCAGGCAGAGCATGCCGGCGACCGCCGCAGACGCGGGGCTGACGCGCAGGCCGGACCACAGCCGCGGTCGGCCGACGGCAAGCGTGACGGTCAGCGCGAACGCCGAGCAGGCAATCAGCAACTGCACTGAGGCCCGCTCCTCCGGCTAGCGGCCGGGCGGGGCCGGCGGAGTCAGCTCGACCAGGAAGAGGATCGTGCCCGCTTCACGCCGGCACACGCCGGCAAACTGGCCCTCGGGCTGGCGTGTCAGCGCGCACGTCACCTCGTCTCCGGGTCCGGGCTGCGTGTAGGAGTAGGTGAGCCGGTCGCCGGCGAGATCGAAGCCGTTTAACTGGAACGACTGGTTGGGCAGGTTGAACGTCCGGAACGTCAGCTCCTTCTCGCCGCCGCGCCAGCGCCAGTGCGGGTCGGGCATCTTGCGCGTGCCGACCGTGACCTGGCGGATGTTGGGGTTCGGGTTCGGATTGCGAGGGGTCGGTGCGTTCCGGATCGTGCCCGTCCAGGCCACGCCGGTGGCCCTTCGCGCGACGAACTCCGCGGGGCCGTTGGGCCCCCCCATGAGCGCGTTGCCGCCGGGCACTCCGCCCTCGCGGACCTCGACCTGGCGCGTGAACGCGACCACGTCGCCGTCAATCTTGCCGACGAACGTGATCGTCCGGTCGCCGTCCGGGCTCTTGGCCTTGAAGGTGACGGTGTTGCCGTCGACCTTCCCGTCGTAGATCTCGAACTCCTGCGCGCCCTGCCGGACCTTGCCGGACAGGGTCGCGCCATTGAGCTCGAGGACGATCGCCCACGGCGTCTCGTCGATCTCCCACGTGCCGGCTGGCCCGGCGGCCGCCGGCTGCTGGGCGCCGAGCGTTGCCGGCACGCACGCCAGCATCAGCGTGAATACGAGCTTCTTCATGGGCGCCTCCTACAACAGTCCCTTGAACCGCGCCGCGTCCACGCCGTAGCCGGGGAAGATGGCGTCGGGCTTCTCGCAGCCCAGGTGCCGCACCACCAGCTCGCCCAGCACGTCGCGGAAGTCGGTCGTCAGCGAGAGATCCCGGTCCTCGTTGAGCTGCTCGCGCGCGAGGCCCGGCCAGGTGCCGTAGATCTTGCCGCCCTTGACCGCGCCGCCCGTGACGAACATCACGCTGGCGTGTCCGTGATCGGTGCCGCCCCCGCCGTTCTCGCGCGCCGTGCGGCCGAACTCCGACATGGTGACAACGGTCACGTCCTCCATCCGGTCGCCCAGGTCCTGATGGAAGGCGGCAATCGCCTGGCTCAGGGTGCGGAGCAGTGGCGGCAGGCGATCGGCCTCGTTGGTGTGGGTGTCCCACCCGGTGGCGGCGTCGATGAAGGCGACCTGCAGGCCGACGTTCGCCTTGATGAGCCGCGCGACCTGCGCCAGCGAGTTGCCCGGCGATCCGGCGGCGTTGACGGCCGGGTAGACGATCCCGGGTGGAGGCGCGGCCGTGTCGAGCCCCGCCGACTTCAACTGCTTGACGGCCTCGAACATCTCCCGGGCCGTGCCGCTCAGGAGCGTGTTCGCGTCGGTGCTGTACATCGACTCGTACATGTCGGAGCCGAGCATCGCGAACTGGTTGAGGCTGCCGAGCGTCATCGCCGGCACCGGGCCCCGCAGCGCCTTCGGCAGCGTCGGGCCGATCGCGGTCGCCCGGAGGGGCCTGCGTTCCGGATCCGGCGCGACCTGGAGGTACCGGTTCAGCCACCCGGTTGACACCGTCTTGTCGCCGGGGACGGCCGACTCCATGAAGTCCTGCGCCTGGAAGTGCGAGCGCCCGCCCGTGTCGGGCGAGCCGACCGCGTTGATGATGGCGAGGTGCCCTTCCTTGTACAGCCGGACGAGCGGCTGCAGCGCCGGATTGAGGCCGAAGTGGCCGTCGAGATCGAGGGCGGCGTCGTCGCCCTTCCCGGGCGCCGGCACGCCGATGTTGGGCCGGTGCTCGTAATAGGAGGCGTCGCCGAACGGGACCAGCATGTTCAGGCCGTCGGCGCCGCCGCGAAGGAAGATGACGACGAGCGTCTTGCGGCTGTTGGTCGGCAGCCCCTGGGCGAGCGTCCGGACGAGGAAGCCGGGCACCATCGACAGTCCGATAACCGCGCCGCCGTTCTTCAGGAACATCCGTCGGGGAATCATCACGTCCTCCTATCGCTTCTGGAACTGGGGTGAGCCGAGCATGGCGGCCACGGTGAGCGCGAGCGGGTCGATGGCCGGGGCTTCGACCGCCGCGGCGGGCTGCCCGCCCGCCATCATCATGCGCTCGGCGCTCATGGCGCCCGGCGCCGGCGCGGCGGCGGCCTCGAGCATCGCGCGATGCTGCGCGATCTGCTGCGGCGTGGGCCTCGCGACGCCCATCTGGCCGAGCAGTTTCTCGGCCGAGGCGAGATTGCTGGTGATGCCGGGAAGACGATTCGACGCGAGGGCGTTCGCGAAATCGAGCCGCAGCAGCAGGGCGTTCGAATTCATCCACGCCGGTCCAACGTCGGGATTCCCGTCGGGCGCCTCGTAGTTGTACATCTTCTCGCCCATGCGCGCGATGAGGTTGTTGTTGCCTCCGACCAGGCTTCCGTAGGCGTCGAGATCCTCGAAGATGTGGTTCGAGTCCTGGAGAGTGGCATCGACGGCCCGCAGCGCGCTCACGACGAGCTCGAACGGCTTCTTGATCTTGGCGCGGATCGTCTCGCTCGCCCGGAACTGCGGCGACATGAGGATCACGCGCACCACTTCGCGGATGTCGCCGCCGGTGCGCAGGAACGCGCGGCTGGCCTCCTCGACGACCGCCTCGGGCGGGTCGTCGGCGATGAACCGCCGCGCGAGCTTCGTCGAGATGAAGCGCGCGGTCTCGGCGCGGTGCGCGAGCATCGTCAGCAGCGCTTCGCCCTCGTCCACGCCGCCGCTCTTGAACGTCCGGCCGAGCACGACCTTGTCGCCCTCGACGTGCATGACCGGGTCGAACCAGAAGACGCCGTCGCCCTCGCGCGCGTTCACGAACCCACGCGTGCCGACGGTCCAGCCGGTCAGGATCTTCGCGACCTCGATGATGTCCTGCTGCGTATAGCCGCTGTCAACGCCCATCGTGTGCAGCTCGAGCAGCTCGCGCGCATAGTTCTCGTTGAGGCCCTTCGTCTCCTTGAAGAACGCCCCGCGCTCGAGGACGGCGAGCTGGCCGTCGAGATCGCCCGACTTCCGGATCTCGGCCCGGCGCTGTTCAACGACCTCGGCCGGCGCGGAGCTCTTCCAATTGTCGAGGTACTCCAGCATCTTCGGGTGGTGCGCGACCGCTGAGAGCATGCGCTCGAAGCTCCCGAGCGCATGCTGGCGGATCACCTGCTCCTCGAAGCTCGGCACGAGCTGGTCATCGCCCAGGTTGATGTTGAAGTGGTTCATCCAGAAGTCAACCATGACCTCGTGGAGCTGCCGCTCGCTGTGCACGGCCCTGACCATCCTGGCGGTTTGCGATTCCGTGTCGTTCGGCCGATCCGGCGTGTTCAGGATGCGCGGCTCGCCGCTCGTCCGCGCGGCAAGGTCGGCGCCGGGCGCCTTCGCGGCCGCTTCGGTGCGCGCGACGAGCGCCGGACGATCGAAGATCGACGCGCGCCGCCGCTCCGCGAGCGTGACGACCGGCCCCGCCTTCTCCAGCAGCTCCGGAATCTCCATCCGCAGCGATCGGAAGTTGGCGATCTTCGCGTCGGCCACCGGATCGGCGATCCGCTCGGGATGGAGCTGCTCGTCGATGTAGGCATCGATCCCCATGGCCTTGACCCGCTCGATGTCGCCCGGGCGCGGACCGAAGCCGATGCGGTTCAGGACGTGGATCGCCAGCTCGTCATCCGTCGGCCGGACACCGCGCTGGCCGCCGACCGCGATCGAGTAGCGGCGCTCGGGCGCCCCGGTCACGACGTCGGTCGCCGGCAGGATGACGAAGTCGTACGCCAGGGCGCCCCGCGCCGCCGGGGCCTGGTACACGGCAAAGTGCCCGTCCTGCGACAGGCTCATGTCCTGCGCCGCCAGGCCCGGAAGCGACTTCAGCACGCGGGTCTCGCCGGTGGCGACCGTGACGAGCCCGAGCTGCCGCAGTCCGCTCGCGCGCTCGAACAACGTCAGGACCGCCTTGCCGTCCGATGACCACACGAACGGCCGCAGCCATCGGGTGTCGGCATCGCCGCGGATCACGAGCCGATCTCCGATCCCGTTCAGCCCCACGACGCGAAGCTCCACCGACGACCCGCCGGCGGTCGCGTCGGATCGGCGGCTCGCGGGAACCGCCGTGAGACCGGGCGGGACCTGAGTTTCCGTCAAGTCGTTCCAACTGAGGTAGGCGACCTGGGTGCCGTTGGGAGACAGGACCGGATACGCCGCCGAGCGGGCGTTGGTCTTGAGGCGCCTCGTCTCGCCATTGCGCGGGTCGTAGACGGCAAGATCGCTGAACACCACCTGGCGGTTGGTGTTGCCCGCCGACCACCACGGGTTTTCTTTCGGGCTGAACATCTCCGCCACGACCGCCGGGCTCAGCTCGGGCTCGCTCACCACTCCTGACTCCGCAAGCCCGGCCAGCCGGGTTCGCGCGGCGCCGACGAGCGCCGTTTCGTCTGCGTGCTGGCTCGCCAGACGCTGGTAGCTCCGCCGCGCGTCGTCCACACGACCGAGCTGTTCCTGGGCCTGACCGAGACGCCACAGCGCCTGGGCCGCGATCTGCCGCTGCTCGCTGAACCTCGTGAGGATCGCCTCGTACTGCCTGATCGCGCCCGCCAGGTCACCGCCGACCCACTGCCTCTGGATGGCCGCCTCAAGCAGCGCCGAGGCCACGTCGGCGTCCTGCTCCTGCGCCCGCAGGAACCCGCCCGTGGCAAGCATCCCCAGCAGCAGTGCGACCGCCCCAATCGGCGGCGTCAGGATCCTGTTCATAGCCCCTGCCCCCTCGAGTCTGAAATGTCCGGACCGGCCTATCCTACGGCGGGGGCCGGGTCCGCATGTGGGGAAAACACCCAGGATTCCGTGTCGTTTCCGACAAGAAAAGCCCAAGAACTACGCCTCGAACCGGTACCCGACGCCCCGGACGCTCACGAGAAACACCGGCTTGTCCGGATCGCCCTCCATCTTGCGCCGCAGGTTGCCCACGTGCGTGTCCACGACCCGGTCGGTGACGAACACTTCCCGCCCCCAGACGTGGTCGAGGAGCTGCTGCCGGCTGAGGACGTGCCGCCGGTTGTGGACGAAGGCGGCCAGCAGCTTGAACTCGATGGGCGTCAGGTCTACGGCCTTGCCGTCCCGCCGGAGCTCGAATCGCCCGAAGTCAACCTCGAAGTCACCGAACCGGAAGACCTCGGGCGTGGTCGCCGCGCTCCGGCGAAGGGCCGCCTTGATGCGGGCGCGAAGCTCCATCGGGCTGAACGGCTTCGTCACGTAGTCGTCGGCGCCGAGCTCGAGCCCGAGCACCTTCTCCGCCTCGTGGGTCCGGGCGGTCAGCAGGATGATCGGCATCCGCTTGCCGGACCGGCGCAGCTCCCGGCACACGGCGAAGCCGTCCTTGTGCGGCAGCATCACGTCGAGCAGCACGAGGTCGATCGGGCCCTGCTCGACGCGATCGACCGCGCGCTCGCCGTCGCTCACGACCTCGACCTCGTAGCCCTCGAGCAGGAGGTCCTGCTGCAGGCCGAGGGCGATGTCCGGTTCGTCTTCGACGATCAGGATGCGCGCCATCTGGGCTGTTCCTTCGCGTCCGCTTCGACCCTGGCCGGCAGCGTGATTGAAAACGTGCTGCCTTCACCCACGACGCTCTCGAGCTCGACGGTGCCGCCGTGCGCCTGGACGATCTGCTCGACCAGCGCCAGGCCGAGACCCGTGCCCTTGATCACGTGCCCGCCGCTCGCCGATCCCCGCACGAACTTGTGGAAGATCGCCCGCCGTTCGTCGGCCGAGACGCCGAGGCCCCGATCGCGGACGCCGATGGTCAGACGGCCCTCGGCGTACCGGCTCGTCACCCAGATCGTCCGGCACTCCGGCGAGTACTTCACCGCGTTGTCGAAGAGATTCCAGATCGCCCGTCCCAGCGCCGCCGCATCGGCGTCGATGATGACGTCCGGCGGACCGTGCCAGGCGGCTTCGAGGACGTACCCCCGGCTGCCGATCTCCTCCTGGAACTCGCCCGTCACGGCCTCGATGCAGGCGCGCGCGGCGATCGGCTTGAGGGAGAAGGCGCGCGAGCCGGCCTCCATGCGGCCGAAATCGAGAAGGTCCTCGACCAGTCGCGTGAGCCGCCGTGTGCCCCGCTGGAGCGCCGCGTAGTACCGGCGGCGCTCGGACTCGCTCGACACGCGGTCCTCGGCCAGCAGGTCCGAGAACTGCCGCAGCAGCGTCAGCGGCGTCCGGAACTCGTGCGACACCGCGGCCACGAAGTCCGACTTCAGCCGCGCCGCCTCGATCTCGCGCGTCATGGCCCGGACGCTGAAGTAGCTGCCGGCGACGACGAAGAGGGCAAGGAACACGAGTCCCGCGATGATCGTCTGGCGCCGCGTCGCGAACTGCTCCAGGTCGGCCTGGCGGTCGGCGCTGACGACGAAGAGGTTCCAGGGCAACTGGGTCTCGGCCATGGTCAGCGTGGTCCGCTGCGTCTCCGAGCCGATCGTCCCGAGCGAGAGCACGGCCCGACCCTCGCCGTCGGCAAACACGACCTGTGCGCCCTGACGGTCCAGCGTGGCGCGAAGCGGGCCGATAATCCGGTCCTCCAGAAACGTGGGGCCGGCGGCCAGCGCCACGAAGCGCTCGCCGGTCGTGCGCCACATCAGCAGGATCGGCTGGTCGTTGAAGACCCGGCTCGCGCGGCCCGGAGTTACCGACGCGGACGCGCGCTCCTGCCATTGCGCCCACAGCGCGCCAACGGCCTCCGCGAGGGCGACCGCCACGTCGGGTGGCGACGTGCCGTCGAGCTCCTCGACGTCCGGGCCTGCCAGGGTGCGGACCTCGCTCGTGTAGTGCTGGTAGGCGGCGCGCGTCAGCTGCCAGCGGCCGGCCGCGAGATCACGATTCAGCCGGCGCACCTCTTCGACGAGCTCGGCCCGGCGGCCGCGCGACAGGAGCGCCTGGCACCGCCCGACGCGCGCCAGCAGCTCGGCCGGCCGGCCTTCGAACAGCACGTCCGGATCCTGCAGCCCGGCGTAGGTCCCGAGGGCCGCGTCGACACGGCCGAGCTTTGTCTGCGCGCGCGCGAGGCCGAGCAGCGCTTCGGCGCGGGTGCGCGCGTCGCCGGTCGTCGTCATCGCCAAGAACAGCTCGATCGCGCCGGCAGGGTTGGCCTCGAGCTGCACGTACGCCAGGCTCGGCACGAGCGAGATGATGGACGGCTCGTTGGCGGCCGGCAGCGCCGGATAGTACAGAAGTCGCTGTCGCGGAAACGCTTCCACGGCGCGGGCGTCGAACGCGACGATGAGCGCGTCGTCGGTGAGGCCGAGCGAGCCGGCCGCGAGCGTCCCCGAGAGGTTCGCCGCCGGCAGCGCCGCAAGCTGATCCAGCTGCCCCTCGAGGTCGGTCAGCGTTCGGCGAATGTCGCCAGCGATCGCGTCGGCCGCCCCCTCGATGCGCTCGCGGACGTACTGCGCCTCGAGATCCTCGTCCTGCTTGAGGGAACGGTACCCGAGCCAGCCGAGCGCCGCCCAGAAACCGAGCGTGGTGCCGAGGAAGAGGACGAGCAGATGCCTCGGCGGCCGAAACCAGTGCCGCACACCGGTTCCGGCGGAGGTTGTCGGCACGCCCCGATTATACGCAGCCCGCTTGGGACCCCGCGGCTGCAAGTTTAGGTGGGTTCTCTGTGAAGATTTCGTCACACAAACGCCGCGCGGGTTCGATCGCGCTATGCTTGCGCGCATCATGCGCAACGACGCTTTCGGCTGGCTTGTCGGCGCCGCGCTTGCCTCGTCCGGCTTCGCGGCTTTTCAGGCGATGCAGGTGCCGATTGACGTCAAACCCGGAGACACGCCGACGACGATCGAGCGGGACCGCGGCGGTCATCTGCCGGTGGCGATTCTCTCCACCGCCCAGTTCGACGCGCTCACGGTGGACCCGACGACCGTCCGCGTCGGCCCCACCGGCACCGAGGCGGAACCGGCGCGGACCGTGCAGGGCGACGTCAACGGCGACGACCGCGTCGATCTCCAAGTGCTCGTGCGCGTGCCGGATCTGCAGATCACCTGCGCGACGAAGGTCATCAAGCTGACGGGCAAGACGATGTCCGGCACCGACATCGAGGGCTCGGAGGCCGTGACCGTCGACGGCTGCGGCGTCTTCTGACGTCGAGTGCCGCCCGGGCATCATCCCGGCCGGCGCCCCGAGCACGATGCCGTCGCCCCTTCGCGAGCGGCCGCTACCGGCAGTTGTGGGCCGGAGATGGAGATTCAGGTCGGCCGGCGTAGAATCCCCACCATGCCGCATAACGACATGCAGCGTGCCGCGTTGACGTTGGTTATCGGCGCGGTAATCAGTTTGGGATCTGCGCTCGGTGCAACCCAGGCGGCCGCGCCGTCAGTTCAGTACCGATCACCCGAGGGTGTCGAGTACCGCGCCCTCCCGGATACCGACGCCATCAGGACCGCGCGAGCCGCTCTCGCGGCCGACCCGCGGAACATCGCGCGCATCATCGACCTCGGGGTGGCCGAGTCCGGCGCGCGGCAGTTTCGCGAAACGATCGCCACGTTCACGCGTGGGCTCGAGATCGAACCGAACAACGCGCTGCTCCTGAGATGGCGCGGGCACAGGTATCTCTCGGTCCGTGAATTCGATCGCGCGCTCGCCGATCTCATGCGCGGCGGCGCCCTCGACAGCGCGATCCACGGGATCTGGTACCACCTCGGCGTCGTCCAGTACGTGCGCGGCGACTTCTCCGAAGCGGCCGCATCGTTCGCCAAGGCCCAGCCCATCGCTCCGGATGCTGGCGAACTGGCGGGTTCCACGGACTGGTTATGGATGTCGCTCAGCCGTGCCGGTCGCGGCTCGGAAGCCAAGGCCATGCTCGATCGAAGGCCGGACAACAAGCCAGTGAACAATGCGTACACTCGCCGCCTGCAGCTCTATCGTGGCGAGATCGGCCCGGAAGCTGTCGTGACGGCGGCCGACACGGACGACGTGCAAGTCGCGACGCTCGCCTACGGCCTGGGCAACTGGTACCTGATTCGGGGCGACACGGCGCAGGCGCGCAGGTGGTTCGAGCGATCGATCCAGTCGGGCGGCTGGCCGGCGTTCGGATTCATCGCCTCGGAGGCGGAACTCCGGCGGCTGCGATGAGACCCGCCCGTGGGCGACGAGACCGCATCAGGTGGCCGGACGTGGAGGCGCCTCCCTGACCGAGCACGCCGATCCACTTCCGTTCACGGCACTTCACGATCTGGAAGACGTTTGGAAGTTGGGTCGCCGCACTGAAGGATTTCTGCAACTGGCTCATCCGAGAAGCCGCGTAGTGAATCTGGAAAGCGCCCGCGAGACCCTGTTCCACTTCGGTGTCGACCTTGCCGAACACGACCGTCCGGATGCCGCCAGGCGGCGTCCTCGAAGATCGGGGCGAACCGCCGGCAGGGACCGGACCACGCGGCCCAGAAGTCGATGAGCACGATCCCGTGCTCGACCGTCTGTCTGAAGTTCGCTTCCGTCAGCGTCACCGTTGCCATGGTCGTCTCTCTCAGAGATTCCAGGCGTCGGCGGAGGTGACACCGTTTGACCGCATCGTGGCCGGGACGTATTGTCAGAACTCACCCAACCAAGGAGCACGGCCCATGACAACCGCCGTTCCGTCACGTCTCCTCGGATTCGGCCTGCTCGCGTGCTCGCTCGCCTGGCTCGCGGGGCTCAGCGCGCATCAAGGCTCCGCTGCCGTGGTACCGATCGACGCCGACGACATCGGCGGCGTCGTGACGGGCGCACGCGGACCCGAAGCCGGCGTGTGGGTCATCGCGGAGACGACTGAGACGCAGACCCGGTTCGTCAGGATCGTCGTCACTGACGATCGGGGACGATATGTTCTTCCGGACCTTCCGAAGGTTTCCTTCCAGGTCTGGGTGCGCGGCTACGGGCTGGTCGATTCGGCGAAGGTCACGGCCATGCCGGGGCGGCAGCTCAATCTCACGGCCGTCACCGCGCCGACACCGCGAGAGGCCGCCGAGATCTACCCGGCCGGCTATTGGTTCTCGCTCATGCAGATACCGGCGCCGAGCGAATTCCCGGGGACCGGACCTGCCGGAAACGGCATCTCGCCGAACATGAGGAGCCAGGCGCAGTGGCTGCGGAGCCTGAAATCGGGAGGATGCACGGCGTGCCATCAGCTCGGCACGAAGGGGACGCGCGAGATTCCCAGAGAGCTCGGCATCTTCAGTTCGTCCGCGGCGGCGTGGGAGCGGCGGTTGCAGTCCGGGCAGGCCGGCGGCCAGATGATCAACTCCCTGAATAACTGGGGGCGCGCGCGCGCGCTCGCGATGTTCGCGGACTGGACGGACCGGATCGCGGCCGGGGAAGTGCCGCCCGCGCCTCCGCGTCCGCAGGGCGTCGAGCGGAACGTCGTCATCACGGAGTGGGATTGGGCGGACCCGAAGGCCTACCTGCACGACGAGGTGTCCACCGATCGGCGTAACCCGACGCTCAACGCCAACGGATTGATCTATGGCGCGCTGGAGTTGAGCGCGGACTATCTGCCGGTCCTCGATCCGGTCGAGCATGCGATCCGGCAGGTGAAGCTGACCGTGCGCGATCCCGGCACCGCGCCGACGTCGCCGAACATGCCTCAGCCCTCGCCGTACTGGGGCGCGGAGCCAATCTGGACCAGCCGGAACAACGTCCACAACCCGATGTTCGACGAGCGGGGTCGTGTCTGGATCACGTCAGCGGTGCGGCCGCCTGCGAATCCAGACTTCTGCAGGGCGGGGTCGAACCATCCTTCGGCGAAGCTCTATCCCATCAACAACGCGTCGAGGCATCTGGCCGTCTTCGATCCGAAGACGCAGCAGCTCACACACATCAGTACCTGCTTCGGGACGCACCATCTCATGTTCGCCGAGGACGCCAACAACACGCTCTGGACGAGCGGCGGCGGCCAGCTGGTCGGGTGGCTGAACACCAGGATGTTCGACGAGACGAAGGACGAGGCGCGGTCGCAGGGCTGGACCGCGCTCATCATGGACACGAACGGCAACGGCAGGCGCGACGAGTACGTCGAGCCGAATCAGCCGGTCGATCCAACGAAAGACAAGCGGTTCGGAGGCGGCTTCTACTCCGTCGCGCCGGCGCCGGACGGATCGGTCTGGGGGACGGTGCTCGGGTTTCCAGGAGCCGTCGTGCGCCTCTCTCCCGGATCCAATCCGCCCGAGACCGCGCTGGCGGAAGTCTACGAGCCTCCGTTCGACGACCCGACGGTGAAGCTGCGTGGCTTCTCGCCGCGCGGCGGAGATGTCGATCGCAACGGGGTCATGTGGATGGCGCTGGCCAGCGGCCATCTGGCGAGCTTCGATCGGCGCAAATGCAGCGGGCCGCTCAACGGTCCGAAGGCCACGGGCCGGCATTGCCCCGAAGGCTGGACGCTCTATCCGGAGCCGCTGCCGCAGTTCAAGGGCGTCGCCGATTCGGGCAGCGTCGAGGCCAGCTACTACACGTGGGTGGACCAGTTCGACACGCTGGGACTGGGACGCAATGTGCCGATCAACACCGGTAATGCGGCCGAGGGCCTGCTCGTGCTCAAGGACGGGCAGTGGATCGTGCTGCGAGTGCCGTATCCGACGGGCTATTACACGAAGTGGCTCGACGGCCGGATCGACGATCCCGCCGGCGGCTGGAAGGGCCGTGGACTGTGGTCCACCGTGAGCACGCGTACGCCGTTCCATATGGAGACGGGGAAGGGCACCACGAGCAAGGCCGTCAAGTTCCAGTTGAGGCCCAATCCGCTCGCCAGGTAGGCCCCGGTCTTCCTCGGTCCCGTCGGAGGATCGAGATGGTCGGTCC
>Ga0326597_10004791_pt1 | contig 18906 bp, 18 predicted proteins | sample RVTome_12_FD_203789 | JGI IMG/M metagenome (GOLD analysis project Ga0326597, IMG submission 203789) | Soil microbial communities from uranium-contaminated site in the Upper Colorado River Basin, Wyoming, United States - RVT100D185 | ecosystem: Environmental > Terrestrial > Soil > Contaminated >... | reverse complement strand
TCGTCCAGTTCAAGCCAGGTGCCCGCCGTGCCATTCAGCAGCGCGGCATCGAGCGCGCCGGCACGCCTTCCTGCACCGATCACCCAGGCGGTGCCGGAAGCGCCATGTTCGAGATGCCGCGCGACGAACGCACGCATCTCCGGCTGCTGCATGCCGGCCGCAATGACGGGAATGCAGTCGGCGATCACCCAACGCGCGCGATCCTTCGCTGCCGCGGGAATGTCAGCCAGCGCCGTGCTGCAAATAAAGTCGCTGAGTTCTTCGAGATACGGTGGCGTGCTGCGGGACGACATATGACGATCCTATATGGCTATACTTATTGTACTCGGCTGCTCGATCGCCCCCGCACACTTCGTGGAGAAATAAATGTCGATCGGTTTACCCATGCCCTACGACACGCTGAACGATCTCGTCCCGATCACGCTGGTGACGACGACTTCGCTCATGATCACCGTGCCCGCGGCGCTGCCGGTCAAGTCGCTGAAAGAGCTGGTCGCGCTGGCGAAGCGCCGGCCCTCAGGGCAGGCCCGTCGAAGGATGAACGGAATTAAGGAGTAAAGCATGTCCGAGCTGCAAGGTAAAGCCGTCATCGTCACCGGCGCATCGCGCGGCATCGGCCGCGCCACGGCACGGCGGTTCGCGCAGGCTAAAGCCAACGTGTATCTCGTGGCGGACGGCCCTCAGGATGAACTTGAAGCTGCCGCCGCAGCCTGCCGCAGCGACCATCCCGGCGGCACCATCGCCTGTGGCTTGTTCGACCTCGCCGACCCCGACGCCCCGAATCGCATGATCGCCGCGGCGCTCGGCGTACTGAAGCGCATCGACGTGCTCGTCAACAACGCCGGCATCCGCATCCGCCATCCGTTCGGCGAATACTCCGCGGCCGAATTCGACAAGGTGATCGCGATCAACGTGCGGGCCGCGTTTCTCGCGAGCCAGGCGGTGCTGCCGGCGATGCGCGCGCAGGGCGGCGGGCGCATCATCCACGTCGCGAGCCAGATGGGGCTGGTTGCGCACCACGATTCGCTGCTCTACGGGCTCTCGAAGGCGGCAGTGATCTATCTCGCCCAGGCGATGGCGTACGAGCTGGCGAAGGATCACATCATCGTGAACGCCGTGAGCCCCGGCCCGATCATGACAGAGTACAACAAGGAGAGAACGGCCAAGGATCCGGCGCTCTACAAAGACCGCCTGGGCTATCTGCCCGCAGGCCGCTACGGCGATCCGGATGAGGTCGCGCGCGCCATCGTGCTCCTCGCGAGCGCGATGCCGGAGTTCATGCAGGGCCACAACCTCGTGATTGACGGCGGTTATACCGCCCATTGAATTCCACTCACTTCCCTAGAAATAAGTAACGCAGAAGCAGAAACAGCAAGACGATCACCACCAAACCAAAGACTGCGCCGGATAACAGCGGTTTCAGTATCTTCCAGAGCATCTGGTGTCAGGGACGTTTAAGTACTCTGTTTTGACGCTCGACCAAATTTCTGCTGCCTTCCGTACTGCGTAGGCTCAACGTCACGGCATCGCTGTTCCAACTGATGAGCTATCCGCGTTACTTGCTGGTCTGAAAGAGCGGTGGCGGCGCCTTGAAAGCCCTTCAGCAGGGAAGGCGCTTCTCGACCGCTGATAACCATCACGTCCCCTCGACCAGCACGCTCCACGAACCAACCCGGCAGCGCAACTACTGGCTTAACAAAAATAGGCTCTCCCACAGCGCTCGATATCCACTTCGACAGCCATTTCGCCTGCCTTCTAGCTTGCTCCAAGATGTCAGTATCACGCCAATTTGGGAAAGACAGGATTTCCCCATTGAAATGCACCATAGCGTCTTTCTTTCCACCCCCTCTGTCCGGTTTCATGCGAGCCTTCGTTTCCACCGCGCACACACCTAAACGCGTCACAACGACGTGATCGATATTGAAACCCTCGGCTGGGACGTCATGGAACACTACGGCGCCAACCCGCATAAGCTGGTCGAGCTCCTGCCCCATAGCAATCTCAGCTTCCAGACCGTTTTGTAGATCGAAACGACGCTGGCCGAGTCGCCAGATCTTGAAAATGATGTATCCAACGCCGAAAGTCGCCATCAGCCCCGTTAGAAACCACCGAAAGGGAGTTTCCGGCGTATCTGCAAGATGCGATTGCGACAGATGAATCGCCAATACTAGAAGCGGAAACGCAAATAACAAAGCGAAATAACCGCTCAGATCCCAATGAAGCTCCATCAGTTCTTGCCGAAGCTGCTCTCCCGGTCCGCGAAGCAGCTTCGCTGTGAGCGGAGAGCGCTTATTCCGCCGCTGAAGTTTACGCGCCCATACCAAGCACTGAATCGGAACGATAAAGCAGACAAGCATCAATATGAGCGGTAACGTTGCCCACAACTGTTTCAAATTTCATCCTCCAGGGTGCAAAGCCTAATCTGCATGCGCAGAACCGGCAGAGTCACACGTTGCTTTTTCACATGCCAAATCGACAGTGATCGCAAAGCGGGGAAATCGGCATTCGTTTTCTGGCCCGCTCACAAAAAGTGCAGCCCCACTTTCCGAAAAACCACACCGCCGGATCGATGGCAGCAGCGGTCCCCGCTATACCAGAAGGCCCGACTGCCGCTTCTGCGCCAACTTTCCAGGCCTGCTGGATAATGGGGCGCGCAGCATCCAAGGCCATTCCCTGAGTGTTACTGATACCAAGATACTCAGTAACCTTGCGTACCTGTACATCCACCGCAACGGGGATGGAATGCGCGTTTCTTATCATCGCCTTTCCTGGTGCGACTAGCATGCGTAGCCACATTTCGGATATTTTTGGGCCGGACAGAAAAGGGAAAAGCGGCTGTCGTGCACCCGTCGTGGCAGTTAACTCTCTTTTTAGAGCCTCGGCGTCGCCCTCTCCAGCGTAAATTGCGTTATGGATGGATGGAGATGCGTTTTCGTTTAGCAACGACTCACTGATAAGTCGCCATGCCGCAGTGTCCGGCATATGCCGCTGGCTCACACCGGAGCGTGCAAGCCGATCGCGCAGATCGCTCAGGCTCGAAGTCGCCACCTTTTTTGGATCGAAGATCCACTGAGCATCGCGATATAGAGTCGCAGCGCCATGCCAAAGCCGATCGGCTTCCCGAGCTCGGTCGAGCGCGCATACAAGGGTCAGGAAAATCCTCACTTCGCTGTCCGAAGCGCCTATCTCTCTGATACTTGCTGCCGCTTCACATTCCGGCAGCGCGTCCCAGCCAGGAGTCGAAGCGCGACCTCGCGATGAAAGATCCCAGTCCCCGCGCAGGAAGCCAGAAGTCAATTGCTCTACAACCGAATGGATATCGGGTGGGCTCCCCGGGCCGGACGCGGATTCAGCTTTTCGCATCGAAGTTCCTCCGGCAGCGTTGTAGCGCCTGCTATACCAAGAGAGCTGATCGAATAGTGCTAGTTTTGCCAACGGGACGACAACCTTTGCGCCTTGTGCTGCTAAGCCCTGCACTAGCCCGTGCCGCCGATACTCTGCACCGGCATGAATTTCAATTATCTTGCCAGTCACGGTACCGCAATGCTCGGCAATATCCTGTAAAACGCGACCGCTCCATGCCCGACGCTCCGCTATCGTGAGATCCTTAAGTTCCAAGTCGTATGTATCAATTTCTCGATCGGGAGAAACGAGGCCATACTTCGCTGACAAGATGAACCATGGGCATTGCAGTTCTTCCGCGCGCGCCCTTCGGCCCTTGAAGAGCCGAGACATATACAGTTCTTTAGCTAAGTGGCGCCCAGGTAGCTTCTCTTTAACGCATCCAATAAGCACTAGATCTGCAACCGCCGGCAATTCGACCGGCGTACTAGGCATCTCGCCCCCCTCGTCCTCGGATTGATAAGGCCGCTCAGAACGCCCACCCTTCCGAAACTCGACGCTTTCGCTCGATGCACGCAGGTTTGCACGCCAACCGATTGTGGCTAATACCCGCCCTAAATGGTTACCCGTTGACCAGAATGCCGGATAACGGCGCGCGCTATCCGGCAGGGGACCATTGAGAATGTCCTCTATATCCTTAAAGGTAAGCGCAACGATGCTTTCCGTGCGTCCGCTCAACCAACTAAGGATACGATCGTAACGTCCCATGCCCCCCTCAACTGATGACTCGCCTCCTACTGCTGCTGGAAAAATCGCATTGACGAGTCATTATCTGATGCTTTAAATGCTTACTTCATAACGGGCTTTCAGATTGCTCGAATGCGTAGCCAAGCCAGGGACTTCGGCCCACGAGTCCCATAGCTCAGCATAAGACTGCCAACAGAATGGTATCGAGGAACCCTTGACTCTGCTAGCAAATTGCTCGATTTCTTTACGATGCGCGATGCATTCAGCAATCTCATGCCAATTCAGCGGTTCCCAAAAAATGTAAAGAAGGGTAACGCCCGGCACTTGCAATCCAGCTTTCTCCGCCCTTTGTTGCAATCGGCGCAAACCGAAGTAGTGCTTTACCAATTGGGCGCAATCGAGATATTGCGCTTTCGCGCCATTAGCCCATGATTCTGCGCACATCGCCCACCAGCATGCTTCAGAATTTGGTGGTTTCATCTGCTCATATGCCTGCGCAAATTTTGGTTTCTTTGCGCCCAAGTATTCGAGCAGTTTTGATTCGATCGCCACGGCGTCCGCCCTACGCTCTATCCACACGTCAAGATTCGAAGGTCGGCGGCCCGGGACAATCTGGAACTTCTTCTCAAACTCAAGACCACTGGCCCCCTGTTGCCCCAAGATAAGTAGATCCTCAGACTGATCCTTGAATGGAGCAAAAGAATTCACCGCGAGTGCAGCCGATGAATGCACTGCACGAAATTTTCTCTTAAGTTCATCGCCATCGCCAGCGCGAAGGTCTGATTCGAATTGATCCAGCCTCACGCCGGGCACCAGATTACTTGTAATTTTCTCGACGTATCCTTGGGTATCCGTCATACCACCAAACTTTTTTAGCAGCGCGGCCTTCGCCTTTTCCTTAGCGTTCGAAGCGGATACTTTCACACAATCCCCCCGTGTTTCGGTCATTTTGCAAGGTCATCCAGAAACTCCGACGCCGGTTCGACGCTGGTCACGAGCAGGTGATCGCGCGCGCGGGTGCAGGCGACGTACAGAAGATGGCGTTCGGTGTTGTACACCTCTTCCAGGTCGCTGTCGTCGGCGACGGTCTCGATCCGCGATTGCAGCGGAATAATTTCGTCGTCGCAGGCCATGACGGCCACCGCTCGGAATTCCAGCCCCTTAGCGAGATGCATGGTGCTGACGGAAACGTAACCGCCGGTCGTCTCGACGTGCTCGTCCAGCACCTTGAATGGCAATGCAGCCTTCGCGACTGCCGCGCGGGCGCGCTCCAGTTCCGCGTCCGAGCGGACGAAAACGGCGATTTCGTGGGGTGCCACGCCCTCCTTGCTCCGGTCCGCGAGCCAGGCCGCGACCGTGGCTATCTCCTCTTCGGCACTGCTGAACGTCCGGATGACCGGGGCCGGGCCATTGAACACTGAAATGGTGCCGCGCCGTTCCTCGGTATTGCCATCGACGTCCGACACCTCCGGCGCAAGCAGGCGATCGGCCTGCATCCTGATCTGGTGCGATGTCCGGTAATTGATGTGCAGGGTGCGCGCGCGGCCGCGAATGTCCACGCCCAGCGAGAGCCACGAGAACGGCAATTGAAAGATGCGCTGGCCCAGGTCGCCGGCGAAGAACAATCCGTTCGGCCGATCCGCACCGAGCGCGGCCAGAAATCGCAACTGCGCAACGCTTACATCCTGCGCCTCATCGACGACGACAAACTCAAAGGGCGGCTGCCTGCGCCCCGCCAACTGGGCGGCCAGCCGACTGAACACTCCCGCGCGGGTGACAAAGCCCTCGGCGTTCAACCGGCCGCGCACTACATCGAAGACCGACCAGAGGGCGGCACGCTGTGCTTCCGGCAGACGTGTCTTTCTGCCCAGGCGCTTCACGTCCCGATAAGACTCCCAGCCGTCCAGTTGCCAGGCATCGACCAGATCTTCCCATTCCGATTGCAGGAAGCCCGGACTGAACTTCTGAACGCCAGCCGCCGCTGCCGCCTCCGTCAGAAATCGTCTGATCACCTCGCGAGTGGCGATCTGCGGGCGGCCGAAGTGCCGTTCATATAGCCGTTCGCCGATGGCATCGAGGGCATGTACCTCCAGGCGCTCGGCGAGGCGCGGTTCGTTGCTGACTAGGCGCCGCAATCTCCTCCGCAGCGCGTTCGCGAGCGTGTCGGAAAACGTCGTCAGCAGCACCCTGCTGTCCGCGTTGGCGCGCGCGAGAAACACCGCCCGATGCAGCGCCACGATCGTCTTGCCGGTGCCCGCGGAACCGGAAACCCGCGCCGGGCCGGTGTAGTCACGCTCAACCAATTGCCGCTGTTCCGGATGCAGGAACACCGTCCACTTGTCCCACGGGAATTCGAACGCGCGTTCCAGTTCCTCGACGTTGGTTATCACGCGGAAACGGCGTTGGGCATCAGGATGCCGGAATGGGTCTATACCATTAGGCGCGCGCCTCTGCATCTGACTAGGTTCACCTCCCGGCGGACTCGCAACCGCGGCTCGGCTATATAACACTCTTGGCTCAGCCGACGTTATTTGTGCGGCCTGAGGCTTGCCGCCAGTCGCCAGTTCCAGCAATGCCTCCGCAGCCTCGGCTGGCAGATGATCTGCCAGCGTCAGCAACGTATCCTCGGTCGCTGCATGCACGTCGCCGAGCCATTCCGCCGGCACACCGTAGCCCAGCAGTTCATCGTCGGAGATTTTATCGAAGAGGAGTTTGGCGAACGGCTTCGGCCGGGGTTCCTCCACATAGCTGGGGACGATGATTTCCTGAACGGTCTCGCGAATCTCCACCAACTGCGCGGCCCCCGTCTTCGGATGCGCTTCCAGTTTGCGCCGCTCAGCCCAGTCATAGGCCTTGTCGTGGTGATCCACATAGCACAGCAGCAGGCTGTCAGCGGTCTTGTGAACGACCAGCCGGATGTCGGCGCTGACGCGCACCGACCAGAAGTTCTTGTCCCGCGCCTTGTTGAGCTTGTGAAATTGCATTCCCGGACTCGCGGGATTGAGCTGCAGGTCGAACGCCGTCGCTTGACCGCCTTCTGCTCCTCACCGGTCAGCCGCGCGAGGCTGTCGGTGAACGTGTCGGCGATGCGAAAGTCGCTCACTTTTTCATCCCGCTCCCCAAAGTCTGCGTATCGGCGCGGCGAACAGGTCAACGCCAAAGGGCGCCGTCAGCTTGACGACAACGGCAGTTCTCGCCAGGCAAATCACAAGCGGTGCTTGAGTGCGATCAAGGCCTCAAGCAAGTCGGGTACATCGCTCTGGATGATGCTCCACAAGGTATCGTTATCGATGCCGAGATATCCATGGATCAGTCTGTTACGAGTGGCAATGACGAGCCGCCAGGGAATCTGCGGATTGGCCGAGCGCACATCTTCAGGAATATGGGTGGCCGCCTCCCCGATCAACTCGAGGTTGCGCAAGGTGGCGTCGTAATTCATTCCACTGACAACGAACCTTGCCTGGTCAAGCGCGTGCGTATAGGCGATGACCTTTTGGGCACAACCGATCATGTCGTCGATGAAAAAACGCCACTCACGCGGGGTGGGTTCAGACATGAACCGCCTCATTCTCGATGAATGGGCGCAACTCCGGGCGCAAAGCCTTGTCGGTAACCAGATCGACCGGGACACCAAACAGATCTTCCAGGTGGAACAGAACACCGAAATAGCGCTCCGAGGTCGCCGGGCCGTCGAAAGCGACCAGAATGTCGATGTCGCTGTCGCCGCGCGCAGCATCACGCGCGGTGGAACCGAACAGCGTGAACCTTGTCACTCCGTAACGCGCAGCCAGCATCGGCTTGCTCTGCGTGAGCAATTCAAGGGCACGTGCTCGATTCATTGGCGCTCCCAAGATCGTGCGGTGAGGTGAGTGTGCCGCGCCGGTCAAGCACTGTCAATTTGACCTCGGTGCGGTCGGCTCGTCGAGGGGTAAGGCCACGCGCAAGCGGAATGCCAGGTAGCGGCGGAACGTCTTGGTCGTGCGCGGCATGCGCAATGATAGCCGCGGCAAGCGGCTGATCGCAAGATTAGCGTCCGGCTGATCGCTAGTTCGTACTTCGGCTGATCGCTAACTTTTCGATCAGCCGATCGCAAGCGGTGGCGGTCTTGTGAACGATCAGCCGGATGTCGGCACTGACGCGCACCGACCAGAAATTCTTGCCCCGTGCTTTGTTGAGCTTGTGAAACTGCATACCCGGGCTCGCAGGATTGAGCTGGAGGGCGAACGCCGTTGTCTTGACCGCCTTCTGCTCATCGCTGGTCAGCCGTGCAAGGCTGTCAGTGAAAGTGTCGGCCACCAAGAAATGCATCAGGCCAACTCCTTTGCGTGACGCCGTAGGTACTCCTCGAGCCTTACAAACCGATTATCAGACGCTAACGGTGGCTCCGTTGTTCGGATCGAGTCCAGGCATTTGCTCAAATCCGTGGGTGGCCACTGTGTTTGATCACCGATCACTAGATCTAGGAATTCCAATCCCGCACTAGGAAACTGTCGGCAGATATCGGCTTCGTACAGGCGATGTACCAAATAATTGGGGTGTTGTGGCGGCTGCAGCCATGCCCTAAGCATCGCCAATGCTTGCGGAAAAGCCTGCTGTGCGGCTACGCACAACCGACCAAGGCTTTCTGCGATTTCCGGGGATACGTGCTCACGCGATTTCGGCCAAATCGAATGCAAGTACGAAGCGATGCGGTTTGTCCAGTAGTCAGCGCGCTGGTCGCCGGCCCCTTCGAGAGCATGGACCAGAGTCTGCGCGGCTTCTCGTAGCCCATCTGGAGGCAGGGTGCGAGTAGCGTTAGCCAGTTCCGTCGCGCTGAAGATATCGCCAGAGTCGAGTGCAGCAAAGGTTAGCAAGGCGGCATACTGCCCGTCATGTTTACCGAGGACAGCATAGTGTTTCGCGGTATCCAGAAATGGCTGCTTGATCGCTTCGATTAAGGGGCGATACAGGCGGGGCGACCAAAGGAAGCCTTCCCAAGCGGCGCGTGCTTCGGTCAGCGATGGACCGACGCATTGCCAGACCTACTTTCTGACTTCAGCGTACTACTGCAAGATGCGCTCGATCTCATGAGCGAATTGGGTGGAGCGGAGGCGAGAAGCGATCAGTCCTACATGCATCAGCCTTCGATCAGCGAGCATCCGCAGAATAGAGACTTTCACGACTGGACGGCATTAATCGAGCTTGTTAGGGACGCATGGCTCGCCACGGTAGCGGTTCGACCCGAGCGGGCGCGTTTAGCGGCTGAAAGCTGGTGGCAAGTGCCTTATCCACTGTTCCGGCGATTGGTCTTCTTCGCTGCCGCTCAAGGGAACGTCATTTCACATCGCCGCACGCTCGCATGGCTGTTGGCGGACAACCATTGGTGGCTATGGTCGGTTGAGACTCAGCGCGAGGTCATGCGCCTGCTGGTGGTCTTGGCACCGAAACTTAATGCCGCAGGCTTAGCGGAAATCGAGCACGCGATTCTCGCTGGGCCACCACGCGCGATGTTTAAAGACGACGTCGAACCAGAGCGCTGGGCTCGGATTGTGGAGCGCGAAATCTGGTTGCGGCTTGCCAAAATCGCGCAGACGGGGGCGGTCTTTAGTCTGACTGGCAGACAGAGGCTCGAGGAACTGTCTGTCCGGTATCCGCAATGGCAGCTTGCTGCGGATGAGCGGGACGAGTTTCCATTCTGGATGGGTAGCGGTGATGAATGGCGCAAGTTTACTGCTACTCCCCGTCGTCGTAGTGAATTGATTGAGTGGATCAGACAGAACCCCAGCACAGACCACTGGCAGGAAGACGACTGGCGACAGCGCTGCCGTGAAAACTTTGCCACCACAGCTTGTGCCCTGTGTGCCTTGGCCCGGGAACGCATCTGGCCGACCGACCGCTGGCGCGAGGCGTTGCAAGCCTGGTCAGAGGAGAAACTGATTAAGCGATCGTGGCGCTACATGGGACCGCTTCTGGCCAATGCACCGGATACCTGCCCAAGCGCGCAGCGTTTTATGCAAGTAGGCATGCCGGTTGTATTCGCGATACAGGATGGGAGTAACGTTCTTCGACCGCCACTCGTTGGCGCGCTCGCCCTCATTACCTTTGGAATGGCTGCCGAAAACGAACATCTCCGGCGGCGACTCGCCTAACAAGCGGTCGGCGGCCAGCGCATCCATCATGTAGCGAAGGACCGGGTCATTAATGCTGTAGCCGACGAAGCAAACTGTGTAGTTACGAAACAGTTCGCTGACGAAACGCGACGCCCATCGTTCTGAGAGATAAGCCAAGCCAAAGTCACCACTAGATAACACTAAACAATCCAATTTGCTGGCAGTCGGTGCCGTCGGCAGAAGGCCGTGCAGATACACCAAGCCATCCCAGCGGTTCTTGGGTACGGGCAACAGTGGCGCTTCATACCGTGCGAAGGTCAGCCCCTTGCCGCTGATTACTTCCTCGAAGAGCCTGTCGAAGTTCGTGGTGATAAGCCGTATACGCCTCTCGCGGTTCTTGCCAAGCGTCAGCAGTGCCTCATGAGTAGCGGTCGCGGCCGGGGCGGTGAGGTCGGGTGTCAGGATACGTATCAGCGCCTCGCGTACCATCTCGCGTCCGTTGACGATTCCTGCCTCCAACAACCCAATAGCCGTATCGAATTGCCCTGCCTTGATTGCTGCCTGTTGGACTGCGTCGGGCGTCTCGCCCAAGGAATCGAAGAGCCGCGTTACGAGGCCAGCGAAGCCTGGTAGGTCCGCTGGGTAGGAAATGCCTGCGCCACAGAAGAACACCACGCGCCCGTCCTCGTGCGCCTGTAACAAGCGTTCAGGGATATCCGGGCCATTCCTAACAAACTGCATCTGGTATCACACCCGGAACACTTTCATCACTTCGTCGCCGAGGTGGTTGATCACTTTCACGGCGATGCGACCGGACTTGGGTTTGTCGAAGGGCCGGGACGTGTCGCTGTTGAGTGTGGCCCAGGCTTCTTCATTGACTTCCGCTTTGAGCGTAGTCTTGAGCGCGCTGTAGGGGTCGTTCGCGCCGAGGAAGTATGCGTGGCGGACGAAGAAGCTTTCTTCGTTGTAGTCGGTGTCGATGAACCAGCAGGCGATGCCTTGGGGGCCGTCGCTTCGGACTTCGCCGGTTTGCGGGTGGAAGACGTCCACGCCGTTGACCTTGACGCGCAGCCGGCCGTCCTTCTCCGGCAGGATGGTGATGTCGGGCTCACCGAAGATGACGAATAGGTTGCCCTTGCCGGTGTTCTTGAGGTCTTCGGCCATGTGCAGATCGGCATTCATGCGCGCCTTGAGCACGGGGATGCGGCCTAGTTTGGTGAACTCGGTGGCGTGGGCCTCGTAGTTAAAGGCGCAGGCAATGAGCACGTCGAAGTCGGCGTCGCCGGCCTCGCGGGCGGCCTCTACTAGATCGGGGCGAGTGACGGTCCCAAATTCTTGGCCAATGAAGATGGCAGCGCGTTTTTCCGCTGAACCACCCTCGATGTAGCGGCCTTCTGCGCAGATCAGCCGACCGGGCCAAGGTTTGAGCGTGGTGAAGGTAATCCGGTCTTCCTTGTGCGCCTGTTGGACGCCGGCGGTCTTGAGATTTTCCAGGATCATCTGCGGGAAGGTCTGCTTCGCGGCGTAGTCGGCACCGGGTTGGGCGGCGGTGTCGATCAGTTCGTCGTTCTCGTCCACGCCCAGTACGCGGTGCGGCGAGAGGCTCTCGACGGTGAACGGCCCGGCAACGCGAATCTTCTTGTTATCGGGGTAGGGTCTGTCGTAGAGATACTCAAACTCGGCTTTGGCGGCGATTGATGCGTCGATCTCCTTCTGCCGCGTGATACGCGCCTGCCACCAGTCAGCATGCAATTTCTTCGCCGCCTCGGGCCACTTGGTGTCAGCCTCGCGCGGAATCTCCCATTCCTGCCACTGCTTCTTAAGTGTGGCACTCAGTTTCTCGCGGAGCTGTTCCAGTGCGGCCTGCCACTTGTCCCAGATCACATCGATCTCGGCGTTGCTCGCGATGTCACCAAGTTGAATGTGCGGCACGCGCTCGTACACGAAGCCATGTCGGATGTTGCCGTGCACCGGTTGTGAGGACGGCACGGTGCGGGTAATTTCGGCTTCCTTGATCTGGCCGTCGCGCGAATCGGCGAGCAGGTAATACGGATAGCGCGCACCCATGATGCGAGCGCGGGCGAGCGCCAGCGCGACGCGCGAGGTATCGATAGTAATCCAGCGCCGGCCCCACTGCTCTGCGACATAGGCAGTCGTGCCGGAACCACAGGTCGGATCGAGGACGAGGTCGCCCGGGTCAGTTGCCATCAGCAGGCAGCGCTCGACCACCTTCGAGTTCGTTTGAACGACATAAATCTTGTCGTCGGTGAATGCTCCCGTCTGTGTGTCGAACCAAACGTTCGCCATGCTCTGTACGGAAAAATCGGCAAGGAACCGCACGTATGAGATTGAGCGTGGAGTCGGAAGCGCTAGCCGGTCAGCACGGCCAAGTCGTGTGACGCCATCGGGGTATTGGCACTTCCAGTGCGAGTTGCCGGGCCATGGGTCGAATGTATGGCCTTGGAACACAAATGGCTGAGGATCAGCGGCTCGGCCTTGCGAGTAAGCATTGTCATGTCTGTAGATCAATGCATCTCCCGGCACCAGCTCCGGGTTCCCTCGCTCCGCAGGTGTGAAGAAACGTCGCGTACCATTTGCTTCCTGCACTCTCGTAAACCGCTCACCTTTGTCGTCGGCGAGTGTCTTCGATTGATAAAGCGGCCGGTATTTAGCGTGTTCGCGGCTGTGCGCGTACCATAGGACGATATCCATAGACCGAGACAGCATGTTGCTCGTGAACGAACTCGTTGTTCGGAACGACACCTCAGCAACAAAATTTTTTTCTCCGAATATCTCATCCATCACCGCCCGCACCCGATGCACATTCTCATCGCCGATCTGCACAAAGATCGAACCTGAATCCGTCAGTAAATCCCGCGCCACGGTCAGCCGGTCACGCAGGTAAGTGAGGTAGCTGTGGATGCCGTCACGCCAAGTGTCGCGGAAAGCTTTCACCTGCTCCGGCTCGCGGGTGATGTGGCCAGCGTTGCCGTCCTTCACGTCGCGGCTGGTAGTGCTCCACTGGAAGTTGCTGTTGAATTTGATGCCGTAAGGCGGGTCGAGGTAGATGCACTGCACCTTGCCGCGCAGTCCCTCGCGCTCGGCGAGGCTCGCCATCACCTGGAGGGAATCGCCGAGGATCATGCGGTTCGACCAGTTCTGGTCGTGCTGGTAGAACTCGGTCTTGTCCACGCCCTTGGGCATGCCGTTGAAGTCGGCAAAGAGGTCGGGCGTGAGCTGTCCCGCATCGTGTTGTTGCTCGCGTGTTTGGCGCAACAGGTCGTCGATCAGCGCCTTGGGGTGAACCTTTTCCTGGATGTAGAGCGGCGGGGCGTGGACGACGAGGTCGCTCCAGTCCTGCTCGTCCTTGCCGCGCCAGACGAGCTGCGGGTCGAGGTCGCGATTACGCCGCTCGTAGGCGACGCGGACGGGGTGCTGCTCCTCCTTCTGCAGGACCGACTGGTATTCCGCCGTGGGAATGTTCCGGCGCGTCGCCTCCTCGTGCTTGAGGGTTTCGACGGTTTTCTTGGGGGACGGTTTCTTGGCCATGGCGAAATTCAGGGGGTGAAGCCGATGCGGCGCTTGGGCTGGGCCTTCCGCGCCTCGTCCTCGGCGATGAGCTGCTTGATGGCGTCGAAGACCACGGCGAACTGCTCGTCGTATTTCTTTTCCATCGCCTCTATTTTGCGGGCGAGGTCGCGATTGGAGTCCATGAGGCGCCGCAACTGTACGAAGGTACGCATAATGGCGATATTCACTTCCACCGCGCGCGGCGAGCGCAGGACGCTGGAGAGCATGGCGACGCCCTGCTCGGTGAAGGCGTAGGGGCGATAGCGCCTTCCCCCTCTCCCCTTTGAGGTCACAAATTGTGATCTCAAAGTTTTGCCTATCCGTGAACTCGTCACAGTTTGTGATGAGTTGGGATGGCTCGCTTGCGATGCGGTCACAAATCGTGACCGGATGCGCTCGTATTCCTCAGCCGAAAGTTGGAACATGAAGTCGGCTGGAAAGCGTCTACGATTGCGCGCTACCGCCTGGTTCAGCGCGCGCACTTCCACGCCGTAAAGCGCCGCGAGATCTGTGTCGAGCAATACTTTTTCGCCGCGAACGAAGAAGATCAACGAGGCAAGGTTTTCCGGCCTGGGCGTCACTGAACGCATTCCGCTTTCTCCGCCATAACGCCGTCGATCATTTTGTTGAATTCCGCTTCGACTTTCTTCTCGAAATCGGCCTCGATCTGATAGACCTCGGTGAATTCGGCGAAGGCCCAGCGGCCGTGCGTCCCGAGGTGGTTCACGCCGGGCACCCAGTAGGTGTCCATGGTGGATTTCTTTTCTTTGGCGTCCTCGCGCCGATAGCCCTTAATCTCGACGATGAGGTGCAGCAGATCGCCATCGCCGTGGCCGTCGTCCACCAGCACGATGAAGTCGGGCAGGTACTTGCGCGTTTCCGAGCCGTAGCGGTATGGCACTTCGAGGCCGAGGTTGTGGTTTTTCACGTAGGCGCGCACGCGCGGGTGCGCCTCCGCCACGCGGCAGAATTCGGCTTCCCAGTCGCTGTCGAGCACGATCCAGTTGATATGGCACCTGGGCGGCGGACCGCTCGTATCCCAGCGCAGCGTCTTCGAGGTGTTGAAGCGGACGTACGCGGTCGATCCGTTCGGGTTGTAAGGGTCAAGAACGGCCTTGATGGGGCGTTTACCCTCCGATACGCGCATGATCGCCGCCATGAGGCGCTCACAGGCCATGTCAGCGAGCATCTTGTACTTGAGTTGCGCAGGGTAGGTTCCGCCCTTGCAAACCAGACGATTCTCGTCCAGCCACTGCTTGACAATACGCTTCAACTGGCCGAACAAATGCAGTTGTGGTTCACCGTTGGCGTCCCGCCATTTGGTGAGCAACAAGTGTGACGTCAGCTCGTAGACAACCTGCGAGGGGCGAACGTCGCCGGTATGCACCAAGTTGAGATCAACCGTCTCGCCGATGATGCCGGAATTGCGAGTCGCCGTCGCGCCCACGAGATCAGGCGTGAGTTCGAGGATCGAGTCATCGTTGAACTGGGCGGTCAACCGTTCGTCAGGCAACTCGACGCGGTAGCCCTCGACCCGGGGAAAATGTATTTCCAGGGCATCTCGGTCAGGTCGTATCGCCTTGACCTGGATGGTTTCGCGCGGCGGCTGCGGTGGTGCGACAACCGGCTTGGCGGTGAAGTCGAAGGGAACGCCCAGAACATCGGCGTATTCGACATTGAAAAGATTCTCTTCATTGAGATCGTAGGATTGGCGGCGCAACGCGCGCCCGATCACCTGTTCGCACAAGAGCTGGGTGCCGAAGGCACGCACGCCGAGCACGTGGGTTACGGTGTTGGCGTCCCAGCCCTCGGTCAGCATGGACACAGACACCACGCAGCGGATGTCTGCGCCCAGTTGCGCGGGCTTGCCGACCGTGTTCATTACTTCACGCAGCAACGTGACGTCGTCAAGCTCCTTGCCGCTTTGCAGATCAGATGCCAGCTTGCCGCCTCGTTCGAGGATCTCGCGCCGAAATCGCTCGATTTCATCAGCCGCCATGGCGCGGAAGTTGTCATCAAGCCCTTCCCCCGACTCCAACTGCTCGCTATCGATCAGAAGTGTTCTCGGCCGAGGAAGCGGATTGCCATGTTCATCATGGTTCTGGAACAAAGGCAGCCGGCCGTACACCAGTTGACTGGTGCCGTCCTTGTTCTGGTGCTGGAAGCCAGAGATATAGTCATAGACCAGCTTGGAAGTGGACGTGTTATTGCAGACGACAATAAAGCAAGGAGGCACCGAGACCTTTTTTTCGACCCAGAGCGCAAAGGTTTGGGCATAGTGTCCGTATAGCGCATCCAATGCGGTCTGCAGCTGCGGCGGGAGATCGCGCGGGTCTAGCGCTTGCGATTTGCCGCGCCCTTTCTTGGGCATCTTGGCACGTATGTGCTCCCACAGATTGCGGAACATAGGCATTTCATTGCCCGGAATGTTGTCCGCCACCGGAACACGCGGCAGTTTCACGATGCCACACTCGATCGCGTCCATGAGTGAAAAGTCGCTCATGGTCCAGGGAAAGAGCGTGCCTTCGGCGTAGCCTGAGCCGCGGAGGAAAAACGGCGTTGCGGACAAGTCCATTACGCGCGCCACGCCGAGCTTGCGATTGACGGCTTCGAGTCCGGAGATCCAGACACGGGCGGCCTCGTTGTTCTTCTCTGCCTCTTTTCTCTCGTCACCCTTCAGGTCTTCGTCATCATCATTATCGGCGCCCGGCTTTTCCCGATAGCAATGGTGCGCTTCGTCGTTGAGCACGAGGATGTTTTTCAGCCCCATCAGGTCGGGCATCACCCGCTGTAGCATCTGGCCTTCGGTTTCGAGCGTGTTCAGTTCCTCTCCGCCTCGACCCTGGAGCAGGGAGCGTCCGCCCTTCGAAAGCTCTATGCGCTCGCGCAGCTTGAAGGCGTGAAAGTTGGTGATGACGATCTTTGCCTTGTTGATTTCTTCCAGCAGGTCGCTGGGCACGAGCTCGCGGCTGGCGTAGTAGCTGTCCGGGTCGTTCGGCTGGAGCACGCGCAGGCGATCCTTGATGGTGAGGCCGGGTGCGACGACGAGAAAGCCGCGGGTGAAGCGTTTGCTCTGTGACCGCCGCACCGCGTTGATGGTCTGCCAGGCGATGATCATCGCCATGACGGTCGTCTTGCCGGCGCCGGTGGCTAGCTTCAGAGCGAGACGCATCAATTCCGGGTTGGCTTCGTTATTGGCGTTCGTGAGATGTTCGAGAAAACGCTCGGCTGCTTTGCCCGCCTGCGGCGCGACTTCCGTCAGCCAGATGGCGGTTTCCACCGCTTCGATCTGGCAGAAGAACGGACGGATGCTGCTGAAATTGTGATGGCGCCAGTGCTGCAACAAACGGGCGGTTTCCGGCGTGACGCGCCAATCGTTGGGATTCGGCAACGCCCGCCACTTGTCCACTTCCTGCCGGACGCCGTTGATGATCGCCGTGTGGATGTATTGCTGGTCCTTGGTGGAGAGCCCTTTGCCTTCGTCAAAGACGATCTGCTGCTGTTCGCTCGCGCCCTTCCGCTTTTTCGGCTTCGGGATCGGTGTGATGAATTCAGCGCGGCGGCGGGTTTCGGTGATTTGCTGAGTGGGCTGGCCGCTGGCGTCGAGCTCCCAGTGACGCGCGGGATACGCGTACGGCGAGTTAAGAATCGGCTTTTCGAAAAAGCGGTTATCCATCCCCTGGATTTTCTTTTTGTGATAGGCCTATTCAGTACCGTCGAGCATCATGAGTATATTCACGGCTGATCACCGGCTAGTTCGTCATCGTCAGCCGGTACCGGCAACGCCGCAATCGCATCCAACTGCGGCAACGCGTCCTGCCCAATGCCCTGCAGATCGCCGACGATGGCGAGCATCCCGCCCGTGAGGCGCGTAAGCTGCATTTCGCGCTTCTTCCATAGTCTCGTCATCGCCTGGCGCTCGGCATCGAGGTCTTTGCGCATCACTGAGAAGCCGTCCACCACCGAGCGCACGCGCTGCACGAACTGCGGGCTGCAGATGTAGTTGTAGAGGAGTTCCATCTTTTCGCTGCGCCCGGCGTTCGCCTGTTTCAACTTGTGCATTTCGACGAGCGTGGTGCGTAGCGCCTCGGCGAGCGGGCGCGCGGCGTCGAAGCGGGTGATCCAGACGTCGGAATCGCGCGTGAAGGGCTCGCGCACAATGGGGTGATGATGGTGCCGCAGAGCTGGCCCGAGGCCGAGCGCACGCGCTGGAGGAGATCGGCGCCCGTGACGCCCTTCGGCACCGGCACGATTTCGTCCAGGGGGAAGGCGCTTTTGAGCAGCGCTTCGAGGCTGAGCTCGAGCGCTTCGCCCTGCATCTGCTGCGAGCCCTGGTCGAGCTTGCGCTTGAGATCTGCGGCTTCGCGCTGGGCGGATTCAAGCTGCGCCTTGTACTGGGCTTCGCGCCGGTTGAATTCTTCGCCGAGGGTCAAGCGGGCGTGCGCTTCGATGCGGGTGCGTTCTTGGTCGAGCTTGCGGTTGAATTCGACGTCGAGGTTGCGCGCGAAAGACTTCATGTCCCTGCCCCCACCCTAACCCTCCCCCGCCGGCGGCAAGGGAGGGAATCGTTTGTGGCGGTGAGCGCTTCGGTCGCGGATTTGAGGTCGGCTTCGAACTGGGCTTTGTGGCGGGCGAGGTCGCGTTCGGCGCGGCGCTGGGCGGCGGCGGCGAGCTGCGCTTCGAGGGCTTTGCCGCGCTCGGCGAAGGTGCGCTCGAAGTCGTCGGCGTAGCGGTCGATGGTCTGGCGCGAGATGCCGTCGGCCAGCGGGAATTTCTGCCGGCAGTGCGGGCAGAGGACGGTTTCTGCGCCGCTGATGATGATTTTGTGTTGTGGAACTATGCTCCCCATGACTTCCTTCCCCTTACTTCAAGCTTACACACAAACGGGAAACAATACTGTCAGGGATTTCCTGACAAGCAATTCCGTTCCTCCGCAACCCCGTCCTCTTGTGGCCAGGCCAAACGATGCGAATTCGCTTGCGGATCAAGCAGGCACCGGGTGCTTGCGCGAACGCCGCCGCCCCTTCGCCCCATTGGCGGGCTTCACCGAGAGCCGCAGTCCCGCGGCGGCGAGCAGCGCGGTCAAGCTCTTGAGCTCGGGATTGCCGCTCGCGGACAACATGCGGTAGGTTGCTTCGCGGGTCAGTTGCGAGCGGCG
>Ga0326597_10004790_pt1 | contig 18908 bp, 17 predicted proteins | sample RVTome_12_FD_203789 | JGI IMG/M metagenome (GOLD analysis project Ga0326597, IMG submission 203789) | Soil microbial communities from uranium-contaminated site in the Upper Colorado River Basin, Wyoming, United States - RVT100D185 | ecosystem: Environmental > Terrestrial > Soil > Contaminated >... | reverse complement strand
CGACCAACCCTCTCCTGCTGCCGGAGGCGACACTTCGAGTGCTATTTCGGCCATTGCCCAACGAAGCGAGATCCATGGAGATGCTGGCGAGCAGCCTCGAGGGCATGGGTTTGATCCTGCTCACCATCGCAGTGCTACCGAGGATGATTCGAAGGCTGAAGACGGGCTTCCGCAATCCCTGGGTGGTGACATCGGTGGTGTACACGATCGGGTTCATCATCGCCTTCAGCACGGTGCTCAACCTCGGGATTCTCGCCCGCCAGCGTGCCCAAGTCCTACCCCTCTTCCTCGCCCTCATCATCGCTCTGGGATGGCCTGGCGAGGATCTCACCGGCGAAAGTGGGATCAGCCGTTCTGAGCAGGTCGGCTCTGAGCGCTTGGACACGTCGGTAGGCGTCTGAGTTCAGTGGACTAGGGCATGCTCTTCAACTCTCTGCAGTTTGCCCTCTTCCTCCCCGTCGTCTTCGCGGTGCACTGGGCGCTGCGGCAACGGGGGAGGACGGTTTTCCTCCTGGTCGCCTCATACCTCTTCTACGGGTGGTGGGACCCGAGATTCCTCAGCCTCCTTGGCTTCTCAACCCTGATCGACTATTTCGTGGCAAAGGCCATCGACAGCACAACGGTCGAGCGACGGCGGAAGCTGCTCCTCGCCACGAGCATGATCGTCCAACTCGGGATCCTGGGCTTCTTCAAGTACTCGGGTTTCTTCGTCCAATCGGCGGTGGACCTGTTGACCTCGATCGGCGTCGAGGCGAATCCGTCATTCCTGAGGATCGTCCTGCCCGTTGGGATCTCCTTCTACACCTTCCAGACAATGTCGTACACCATCGACGTCTTTCGCAGACGCATCCCGGCATCACGTGATCTGTTCTCGTTCGCCCTCTTCGTCTCCTACTTCCCACAGTTGGTGGCGGGCCCGATCGAGAGGGCCGGCAGGCTGCTGCCTCAGATCCAGGCTCACCGAAATTTCCCCTCGGGGGAGAAGATCGCATCCGGACTGGTCCTGATCGGCCTCGGGTTGTTCAAGAAGGTGGCGATCGCCGATGTGATGGCGCCGATAGTCAACGCGGCGTTCGCCAATCCCTCGTCCCAGTCTTCTCTTGCCCTCCTCGTCGGAATCTATGCCTTCGCATTGCAGATCTATGGGGACTTCTCCGGCTACACGGACATCGCACGAGGAGCCTCACGGCTCTTCGGCATCGAGCTGATGCGGAACTTCGAACAGCCTTATCTGTCCAGAAACATCACCGAGTTCTGGAGGACCTGGCATGTTTCGCTGTCGAGCTGGCTGCACGACTACCTCTATGTCCCCCTTGGTGGGAATCGTAAGGGACCGAGGAGGACGTATCTGAATCTGATGATCGTGATGGTCTTGGGAGGGCTCTGGCACGGCGCGGCCTGGACTTTCGTGGCGTGGGGAGCCCTGCACGGCATTTTCCTGGCCGTGCACAGGATGTTGGGTCATTACTCGCCCCGGGGCTTCCAGGGCAAATTCTCCTTCAGAAGAGATGCCCTCAGGGCGTTCCTCACCTTCAACCTGGTCTGCATCGCCTGGGTCTTCTTCCGGGCACCAAGCTTCGAGTCGGCGTGGGACTATCTAATCGGTCTGGTCGTCCTCCGGCTCGGCCTCCCGCCAATATCGTGGTTGGTTCTTCTCGTGCCCGCCGCCGTCATGGTCTTTCTGTTGGACCTGGCCCAGCGCAACGCCGACGATCACGACGTGATCCTGACCTGGAGACCCGTGGCCCAAGGTCTGGTGTACGCCACCTTCCTCCTCGGAGTCGTCGTTTTCTCCGGGGGCCCGACCATCCCCTTCATCTACTTTCAGTTCTGATGACGGGCTCTGGCGACACCATGACAAGGGTTGGGCGGGCAGCCCTATTCGCCGTGCTCCTGGTCGCGGTCTTCGAACTAACCCTCCGGGTCGCCGAGCCTCGCCTTCCCCCGGTCGAGCCCTGGTCCACTTCGGAGGTCGCCGCCAAGGTCGAGCAGATGGAGGAACTAAGGGCCGCCAGGGATGACATCGACGTCGCCTTTGTGGGCTCGTCCGTCGTCGAGGAGAGCCTCGACCCGGTGGCCTTCAACTCTCTAGGTGAGGAGACCGCCTACAACGCCGGCCTCGGTGCGGCTTCGATGCGCTCCGTCGAGCGCTGGACGCTCGATGTCGTACTGCCGCTGACCGGGGCGAGGACCCTCGTGGTTGGGGTCACTGCCAGAGATCTGAACGACGGCGGGATCTCCCAGGTCGAGTTCCTCGATCGGCTGTCCAGCTCTCCCGGCATGTTGCGGGCACGGACCCCGCAGAACCCGGCGGAATGGGTCGAGAACTGGCTACTCGAGCACCTTGCCATCTTTCGCCTCCGCCCTCTGCTCCGTGACCCGACGCGTCTGTTGGCCATTGCCTCAGGCGGCGAGGACGTGCAAGAGACGACTGATCCCGAGCCAGGGCTGTTCGGCTCAGACCGTACCTACAACGGTGAACCGTATGACAACTCCACGCAATGGCGCCAGGCGTGGACTGCGAGACAGATCAACGATTTCTCAATGGGAGGGATCGAGATCGAGTCCCTCCGCCGGCTGTTGAGAGATTCAACTGTCGCCGGGGTCGGGGCGATTGTCGTCAATATGCCGATCACGGACGACTTTGGTGACTATCTCCCCGACCCGGCTCGCGATCTAGCCGAATTCGACCGCCTGTTGGAGGAGGTGGCGCGAGAGTTTGACGCCATCTACCTCGATGCCCGGGACCTGTTCTCAATCGAGGACTTCAGGGATCCGGCCCACCTCAAGCCGGATGCAGCCGCAGAGCTGACAGCGATGCTGCATGAATTGATCCAGCAAACGACCGGCTAGTGCGCGTTGCTATCGCCACCCGGCTCCGGTGCTCCTCGCCCAAGCGGAACCCACATCTCAGTCTTCTATCGAGGCCGAGACGGATCCTCCGCCGAGAGCGTCGTAATAGACGACCACGCCAGGCAGATCATCCTTGTATGCAACTACCGCCACCCGGCCATCGGACCCGTCACCATCCACCAGCCGGAACTTGATCCCGTCACCGGCATTCGTCGTCCGATAATCGCGGATCTCGGCCACCTCACCGGACGGGGTGTGGAACTTGATGACCGGTCGCTCGCCTGGTCCGGCGTAAGACTGGTAGCCCTCAGACACCAGCGTGTCGCAGAAGCCAGAGCTGTAGAGCTGATCGCGTCCATCACCAGGAGACCCGTCGAAGAACCGGCGGCCCTCCACCATGTAGCCGTCGTTTACCCGAAGGTAGGAACCGCTACCGGACACCGTGAGGGCTGCGGTGAACCGGCCGTAGATGGTCCCCCCTTCCAGGTCCCAACTGTTCTTGCTGCCGAGGTTGACCAAGGTTCCACCATGGATGAGGAACCCATAGATGCACCCATATGAGATCCGGTCCCCCGCACCCCAGCCAAACCCGGAGGCGTAAGGAAGCGTGAAGAGGTAGGGGGCGCGCCACCAATCGGCGCCGGTGCTCAGATCGTCGATGATGAACGAATAGCCGTCACCGGCGTCAGCGGGGTCACCACGACCACCAGAACCATCTGAACCACCGGAGCATCCAGATGGCGGGCTGCCGCCCCCGGGCAGGGTCCCAAAATCTCCGGCGACGGGTAGCCCGGATCTCATCCCGTAGCTGATGGTTTCGTCGGCCACTCCCTGGGTGTTGGTGTACCGGAGATAGATGGTGCACGTCGAGGGCCGAAATAGCCCTACCGACTCGGGTCCTGTTGTTCCTGCCCACTTCGCAGCGACGATCTTGTCCCTGGGGTCACCGAATATGAAAGAGTGGTCGGCGACACCCTGAGTGTGGGTGAAGCGGAAGTAGACGAGGCCGGTCGATTCCCGGTGGAGTCCCACCTCGTCGATCCCATCGCTGTCGAAGTCCCCGACGTACGGCTTGTCGCCCGGGTTACCGAAAACGTAGGAGAAGTCCGCCGGCCCCAACCCTCCATCGTTGGCACCTAGGTCGTTGATGATGTAGACCCGACCCTCGGAGGGCCGGTAGATGGACACAGTGTCACAGCCGTCGTTGTTGAAGTCACCGGCGAGCGGGACGTCTCGCGGATTGCCGAAGAAGAATCTGATGTCGGCGACCCCTTGATCGTTTGAGTTGCGGAGATAGACGAACCCGTCGGACTGTCGGTACAGGCCCGGTGTCTCGTCACCATCACAATCCCAGTCACCGACCATGGGAAGATCACCTGGATCGCCATAGAAGAATCGGGTGGTAGCACCGTTTGATGGGTCACGGAGATACCACTCCCCTGTCTCGGTGTCGACGATTCCGATCGAGCCTTCCTGAGCTACCGCAGGTCCGGCAACTCCTACAAGCAGAGCTACAACGGCAAATGTTGTGGTGACGCGAGTCATTGGCTTCTTTCGTAGGGTGGCGTGGCACCTAAGCACAGACGAGCTTCAGTGTCCAGCCTGTCGAACATCGAGGGGCGCCGGGTCGGCGGTCGTCTCAATGACCCGATGGATCGGATTCTCGCTCTCGTACGGATGGCAGGTGTTGCTATGACTCCGCATGTGGAAGCTCGCCGAGTCGATGGATCTAGCGGTTCGCTGCCGGGCAACACCGGAGAAGCATCGGACGCCAGACTGCGAGACTTGACAGAAGCCAGGGTTCTCTGAGGAGAGCATCGTGCACAGGAGGAGTAGATCACGGCAGGATCGTGGGCAACGGGGGCTTGTCGCAAGGCGCCGTTTCGACAGACGCGTCTGACGCGACAAATCTCATCCGTATGACTGCGACGCCACTGCCACGTCTTGGAGAGAAGCAAGTTCCAAAGTCGGGGCCGACGCGCTGTCCTCCGGCTCCCAGTCCTCATGGAGTTGACCTGGCATTCGAATTCGCCAGGAGAGCCAACCCCTCTCGTTGGGACCGATGAAATCCTTACTCGGGTTGTCAGCGACGTAGACCAGCTCGGGACCCGAGAGGGACGATGCCTGCTCGATCGCGATGAAGGCTCGATGATGCGGTTTCCCGTATCCGACACCCCAGTCACCGGTCAACACGACGGAGCCAAAGCAATCCTCTATCCCCAGCGCCTTCAGCTTGGCTCGTTGCGCCGAAGCCCAACCATCCGAGATCAGGCCGACCACCAGATGACGATCCAGGAGCTCGGCGAGAGCAAGGGGCTCGAGCAGGTCGATCGAAGGGAGGTGCTGGCGATAACGGTCTACTAGAGCCTCAACCTTCTCCACTTCGGAGACCTGCGGCCATCGCTCGACCAGAGAGTCGAACGCGTGACCACGCTGCCCCCCTTCGAACCCCGACCAGAGGAAGTCAACGATCTCGGCGGCTGAAGCCACGCCACGTTCCTCCAAATAGACGGCGATATGGCTGAACCCACTCCTGACGTAATCACGCTCGAGGTACAGCGTGTCGTCGAGGTCGAGCACGACCCCTTTGATCAACTGTCCCATCCCCCATCCACAAAAGTCTCCTCGAGGGCCCGGGTCATGAACAGACCGCGTCGGTACTCGCCGAGCCTGGGCCTGACCTCGGCCCCGGTCATCATCTCGACGATCCACGTCGGGTAGTTGCCTCCAGCCTCGAGCGTGAGTGGAAACCCACCCCCGAACCGTGGGTTGACTTCGATCAGAGTCGGCGCCTCCGCGGTGAGGAAGGCCTGCAGGGTGACCGGGCCCCGCCCGCCGAGGCTGGATACCACCTTCAACACTTGCAGTAGCCACGGACGTATCGGCTCGTCGGGCAAGGTCACCCCCTGAACCGATTCCCCACCCACCGTCTTGAGGCGAATGCGCGGCACCAGGTGAATCACCTCGCCGGAGAAGTCGAGGAGGGCGTCCACCGTGATCTCGGGGGCGTCGACGTACTCCTGAATGACGGGGTCACTCACCATGGGCAAGACCGCACGAACGTGCTCGGAGGACACGACGTGTGTTTCGACGCTGGCGCTTCCACGAGTGGGCTTGACGAAGAGGAGCTCAGGGAGCTCACCCTCAAGCTCATCTGGCAACCATGAGCGGGGAGTGCGAATCCCGGCGGCGCCAAAGACAGACTCCGTCCGCCGCTTGTCACCAGTTGTCTCGATCAACTCAAGGTCCGAGACCAACAGCGTGATCCCGGACGCGGCGAATTCACCCGACAACGTGGCGAGCAGAGCCAGCTCGGTGTCGATGGTCGGAACCACGAGCCCTACCTCGTTCCTCTTGCAGAGGTCGAGCAGGCGCGCAGAAAACTCGGGATGATCGAGTCTCGGCAGCAGCTCCCCACGATCGGCAACGAGCAGTCCAGGAGCCAGAGGATCGACATCTCCGGCAACCACGAGACCACCCGACTCCGACAGCGCCTCCCGAAAGGAACGGACGAGGGACGTCCTGCGCCCGGCCGACGAGATGAGGACGTTCAAGGCTCATCCGGGCCGCGGAATTCGGGCATGGTGGCATGGCCCGGTGCGCTGACCCCCGCTCTGCTGACAACCCGAGCCAATGTGGCTGCAAGGATTTTGAGGTCCAGGGCCATCGACCTGTTATCCACGTACCAGACGTCGAGAGATAGCCTCTCCTTCCAAGCCATTGCGTTGCGGCCGCGTACCTGGGCGAACCCGGTGAGGCCCGGCCTGACCTCATGGCGCCTCGCTTGATCAGTGTCATACCTATCGAGGTACTCGGGGAGGAGTGGGCGGGGCCCAACCAGGCTCATGTCGCCTTTGAGGACATTGAACAACTCTGGGAGCTCGTCGAGGCTCGTGGACCTGAGGAATCGGCCGAATCGGGTGAGCCTTTCCTCATCAGGAAGAGTGCTCCCGCCCTCGTCGACGCGGTCGGTCATGGTCCGGAACTTGTACATCGTGAAGACCTTCCCATGCAGTCCCGGTCGCTCGCTGGGAAACAGGACCGGGGAGCCGAGGGCAAGCCTGGTCAACACGGCGATGACCATCATCGGAATCGCCAGACTCACGAGAAGCAAGCTCGATATCAGGATGTCGAATCCTCGCTTAGCCATCTCGTGAGTCTCCGCGCCCGGCCGTCCCGCTCACCGAGGCCGTCAAAGCCTGATAGAGATCCATGCGGCCTTTCCTCTTGGCGACATCACGGTAGGTCGCCATGACCCTCTCCACCACAGTCCGCTCGTCGAACTCGGCTTGTGCCTTCACTCGTCCTTGTTCGCCCATTGCCTTGCGGGCGGACGGGTCTCTGACAAGTTGGTCGATTGCTGCGGCCAGCGCCGCCGGATCCTTCTTCGGCACGAGGAGCCCGTTGACTCCGTTGTCGACCACCTCCCGACACCCCCGGATGTTCGTCGCCACAATCGCCACGCCGCTGGCCGCAGCCTCCATCGCCGCCCTTGGGAAGCCCTCTCGATGGGATGGAAGCACGAAGAGGTCTAATGCCTGATAGAGGTACTGCACGTCACCTCTGTGTCCCAGGAATCGCACACCTGACCTCTCTGCTGCGTCGATCATCTCGGGTTCCAGTGCATCGGACTTGGTTGGATCGGATGGGCCGACGACAAGCAGCTCGAACTCGGTTTGTCTCAGGTCCCAGGCCTCAATCAGCTCCGGGATCCCCTTCTCTGCTACCAATCGCCCAACACATCCGACAACGACGGCGTCAGGTGCGATCCCCAGCTCGACCCGGATCCGGTCGCGCCCGGAACCTCGGAGCTGTGGTTGGAAGCGGTTCAGATCGATTCCATTGCCCAGGTGAGTCGTCCGTGACGATCGGCCGATCTTGAAGCGACGCATGACGACCACATCCTCCTTGCTCTGGACCAGTTCGGCGTCCGAAAAAAGTCCCGCCAGGCCTTCGATGAGGTAGACGGCCCCTCGTTTGAGGAAACTGTCCGATTCGGTCGCGTAGAAGCCATGGACCGTGTTGACCACGAGCGGGACACGTGCCAACCGTCCCACAATCCTCCCGTACACGCCGGGCTTCGGGTTGTGCGTGTGGAGGACATCGACCGGGTCCCGGCGCAACAGACGCCATAGCTGCCAGGCGGCCTTCATATCTGAGGCGACCGACGCTGATCTGGTCGAAGCGGTGAGCGCCCAGTGCTCGATGCCCGAAACTTCCAGAAAGGGGACATCGGGCCCGGGTGCGCTGATCCCAATCGCGGTCCCGCCTCGCGCCGTGATCTCCATCAGTTGCGGGAGAAGCAGGTAGCGGAGACTGGAGTCAACCGTCGTCAAGTGCGCGATTCTCATGCTCTGTTCAGCCTTCGGCCGAAGGTCATGATTCCGGTCCCGGGAGCTCAACCAGTGGAAAGGAAGGACGTGAGCTCGTCTTTGGTGAGGACGGGAAACGGAAGGAGACCCAAACTCTGCACAGGAGCGAGGTTGGAACGGATTCCTTCAGACCACACGGGCGCCCATGCAACCGTGGTTTGGTTCGCTCGCCGGAGCGGGTGGACAATCCTTCCTTGCTGGCTCGAGCTCCCCTGTAGCAGTCCGAGAGTGACTCCAAACTGTTCGGCATCCTCCAACTCGTCTTCTATCCGTGCGGACGCCGCATCAGCCCCAAGACTCTTCGCCTTCTTCAGATCGCGCTCCAATTGATCGATCACTCGTCGGACCAACTCGGTCTCCAGCAGGTTGAGCCTCTCCTGATTGAGACGTTGGGCCGCCACCAGGACCTGGATCGAGCCTTTTGCACTGGTCAGGTGCCAAACGACAGGCTCGCCCTTGGTCCGCTCGATGTGACGTTTGAAGAACTCCTCCTGCAACCAACGGTCGAGGCTGGGAACCTCGATTCCAGATCCCCTGGCCAACACCTCTTCGATCCGGTCAATGATGGCACCGCCGATCTTGGCACCGACTTCGGACTCGAACTCGGACCTGAAATGATCCCCAACCCGAGGATGTCCGTTGACCGGCGTCAGGGGCATGAACCCCGTCGTGCTGACGTGATCGAGAACCTCTGCCGTCAGGTTTCCCTGACCGGGGTACGCGGTGAGCATGTCCTCCACCCTCGTCACGACGTACTCGGAGGTGGCGTCATAGATACCCGGCCTATTCACCCGCAGTGCGTTGAGTAGATTTGAGCCGAGATCGTCATCGGGATCCGGGTCAGCGGAGGGCTCGCTTGCCCTTTCTTGCTCCAGCCGATCGACGAGCTGCGCCGTGAGACTCGTCCGCACCACCCCGGTCGCTGTGCTTCCCGGGAATGGATACGAGGTGAGGCGGTTGATGGGAGACATTCCTTCAGGCAGAGAAGTCGGCACTGGAGCCCGTGGCGGAGCCGAAGGTACGACACGCTCCGACCTCTGCAGGAACACGGCCCCCTGGATCGCGATCCTCCTCTCGTTCAGATCCTGCACGAGTGCATTCAGCAACGGTGCCCTCGACCTACCGGGCCACAGAGCGAGCAGCACGCTCCCGACTCGCTGCATCTGAACCTGGGTGGCGGGCGAAGTGATGTCGGCCCCAACCACGATGACCAGGTCGAACCTGCGGCTCGCCTCCTCGACGAGATAACGGAAGTGGCGACCCGCCACCGCGTCTGCTGGGGATGCCGGCGGACGACCCGCCGGGAGGACCGCCAGATCCTCCCTGATATACACGGCAGCGTCGAGTCCGCGGGCTATTTCCTTCCTCAGGAGGGGATCCAGCTGTTTCAGCTCGAGGAGGGATGCCAAGTCTTTGCCTCCCACGCGGTACTCGGTGACGTCCGATGGATCTTCGAAGTCGGCATCCACCAGCAACACCGACCATCCGGCAGTGGCGAACGACGCGGCAAGGTCCGCAGCGAGAGCGTGGACGGCATTGGAGCCCGCCTGGTGCCCGGCTACCCCCAGCGTCGCCGGCGCCGTGACGAAGCGACCTTCCACGGCGGTCCTCAAAGCCTGTATCGCCGCCTTCCTCGGACCACCTCTGTCTGTGTCGTACCACGGTGGGCCCGCGGCGTTCGTAACTTTCCTCCCCGGGATGTAACCCAACACGGCAATCGGCACATCTTCCGGCAGCCATACCGGCTTGCGGGTGGATGTGACGAAGACGAGACCAAGGACGGCGATGGCTATCCCAGCGATGAGACCGACCGCAGCATTGGCCACGGCACTCCCCGGTGGCGGGGTGACGTTCTGAGAGACAATGGGTTCGGCGCGCCCGGAGTTGGTAACGCCCAGCTGTCGCAGGTAGAGCCTCTCGTAGTCCAAGCCGAGAATGTCGAGCCTTCGCTGAATGGTGTTCGCTCGGAGCTGCTCGCGTACCGACAGTCCCTCCGAAGGACGGGGAGGCAGGGCTTGTTTCTCGGCCTCCAGTTGGTCGAGCGCGAGTTCGAGCTCGGCCATCTCGGCATTGTTGGATTCCCTCTCACCTGCAGAAGCTGCCGCGTTGGCCACAGTCAAAGCCACGATTCTCTGGCGAACCGCGTCGATCTTCAGATTGACCAGGTCATGGTCACCGGCCAAGGCCAACTCTTCGAGGGTGAGGCCCGGTTGCAGTGCATTGAGTTGTGCTTCGAGGTCGACTGCCGCGATCTCGAGCTCGGTGAGAAGCCCTTCGACAGCCCCACCCACTGACGGGTCGACGTCGAAGTAGGCCTGTATCAAGCTCTGCGCGCGCTCCCGGGCCTGATCCAGGGAATCGCCCAACGCCACGAACAGCAGACGACCAGTGGAAGGGTCAATCTGGATCGAAGACCCAGGCTGGGAGAACGCGAGGTCTTCTGTCGCCACGCTCGCAACCTGGTGGGCCGTCTCCAGTTCGTCGGCGAGGTCGGCGATGGTTTCTCCCTCCTCTGGCTCGAGACGGAGCGCGGCTATCGCCTGAAACTGAGGTTCGATGCTTTGATTGTTGAGGACGACGAGAAGCCACCCCGAAGCGGCACCGATGACACCGAGGACGAGCATAAAGATCCAGCGATCACGGACGACTCGAAGCAGCCGATTCAGCTCCATATCGGATCGAGCTGCTCCACGTCTATCTCCATGGCGTCCTCGGCTTCCTCAACCGAGACCTCGGCAAGAGACCCGAGCAACGCGTAGAGCCGCGCACGATTCCCGGACACCGCTGACTCCTCGAGATCTGCGATGAGCTCGAACAGCTTCGATGCCTTCACTCCATCCAGCTTCACCTCGAGTATCTTCGAGTGACTGGTCGTTTGGAGCGGCCCGATGGCCAGGCTCTCGCTCAGCTTCTCGCCTGGGCGCCTGCCCGTGTACCTGATCTCTATGTCCCGCTCCGGGATCAGGCCGCCTAGGCGAATCATGCGTTTGGCGAGATCCACGATGCGCATCGGTTCGCCCATGTCGAGGAGGAAGACCTCGGATCCCGCAGACAATGTCGCCGCATGCAGGACGAGTTGAACCGCCTCATCAACCGTCATGAAGTACCTGGTCATGTCGGGGTCGGTCACGGTGACCGGACCTCCGAGCTTTATTTGCTCCACGAAGGTGGGGACCACGCTTCCCCGGCTCCCGAGAACATTGCCGAAGCGGACCGCGGTATACACGCAGCCGTCCCGTCGTTCGTTCCCAGCCTGGGTCATCATCTCGGCGACTCGCTTGCTGGCACCCATGACACTCGACGGATTCACAGCCTTGTCGGTGGAGATGAGGATGAAATGGGCCATCCCGGCGCGAGATCCGGCCTCGATCACGTTTCGGGTCCCGACGATGTTGGTCAGAACCGCCTCCTCGGGTTCGGACTCCAGCATGGGGACGTGTTTGAGGGCGGCCGCATGGAACACCAAGTCGGGCTTGATCTGCTCCATCGAGCGAATCACCTTCAGGGAATCGCGGATGTCGCACAAGACGTTGGTCGTCGGCGCATTCCAATGCAGACTTGCTTCGTGGAGCAGGGTCTCGTCGCGATCCAAAGCCCAGACATGAGTGGGCTCGAAGTCGAGAAGCTGCTTGATCACTTCGGAGCCGATCGAGCCGCCTGCCCCCGTGACCAAGACGCGGCGGCCCTTGATCAAGCTCATGGCGGCGTTCAAGTCGGTTTGAACAGGAGGCCTCACCAGGATGTCCTCCACCTTTATGTCGCGAACGTCGAGAGCTGACGACCTGTTCAGCATGACATCCTCGGCGCCGGGCAAGATACGGAGTCGGACATCGTTGTCGAGGCACCGATCCACCACCTCGCGGGTCCGGGCGAGATCGTTCCCTGCGACCACCACCTGCTCGACGGAGTACCGCTCGATGAGCTCCGCGATCTGGGCGACCGTTCCCAAAATGGGCAAGCCCGCCAGCCGTCGCGCGGAATGAGAGGCGAACTCAGCGTCGGCGACGAAGCCGACCACATGACCACCGCCAGGCAGCAGCGAGGCTTGGCGCGCAAAAGCGGCGGCCTCTCTGCTGAAACCGACGACCAGAATCGGCGATCCACCAGACGCACGTCTGAATGAGAAGAGCCTCGACCTGAATCGGACCAGGCCCATGCCTGCCACCGACAACATCCCACCGAGGACGATCACCGAATAGGGTATGACCACCCCGACAGATAACCTCGCCACGTAGTTGAAAACGAGCAAGGTGGACAAGGCGGCGAGGTTGGCCACAACCACCTGTCGGGCCTCGGCGGTGCTGGCATGTTCCCACACATGTCCGTATGCCCCCGCTGCCACGTTGCAGATCAAGTGGACCACTGCGATGACCGGCAAGCCAATGGCAAGATCTGAGAAGTAAGAAGAGACGTCCCCAACCAGAGGGTCGAACATCCTGAACCCGAGAGCAAGGGTGTAAGCCGATGCGACCACAAAGAGGTCGACTGCAGCGAATGCTATGTCGGCCCTCACCCTTGACGCTGTCCCTAATACCAAACCTCGCCAATTCGACGGGTTGAACCGATCCCGAATAGCTCCGCCCAGCACGAAAAGCACTCCTCTAGCCTTTACCCGCCCATCGAGGCGGGACCCCATTGCGCGCAGCCTATCAGAAATCAGCTTGACACTGAAAGCGAAAATTGACCACTGTCAGTGAGTCGGTGGGTGTGGGCATGGATGGTTGATAGCTCGGACCGCGAGGCCTGCCAGGCACATCTCACCGTTTCTGCACCCCTGAGACACGGGTATGGTCTCGACCGTGCGAATACTGGTAACCGGCGCGGCCGGGTTCTTGGGTAGGCACATTGCCAGGAGATTTCGAGATACGGGCTGGCGCGTCACCGGGTTCGATGTCACCGGGTTCGACGAGCCCGGTGTCGAGTCATCCCAGGGCGATCTGACCGAAGCCAATTCCGTCGACCACATGGTGGCGGCACATGATGTGGTCGCACATGTCGGAGCCATAGGGGACGTCTATCTGGCGGGCGCGGAGCCGACCTTGGCAGCCAGCGTGAACGTCGTCGGCACTGCGAACGTGATTGAAGCAGCGGTGCGGCATGGAACACGAGTGGTGTATGCATCGACCTGGGAGGTGTACGGCGAGCCGCGGTATCAGCCGATCGACGAGCAACACCCGACGATGCCCGACCACCCCTACAGCATCACCAAGCTCGCAGGCGAGTCGCTTCTTCTGGCATCCTCTCGTCTTCGCCAGGTTCCGGCAATCGCATTGCGCTTGGGAACGGCCTATGGACCGGGGCTCAGAGCGAACTCGGTGTTCAGGCTCTTCATCGATCGGGCGCGAAACCACGAACCGATCACCATCCAGGGCGATGGGTCCCAGGGGCGTCAGTTCACGCATGCCTACGACATCGCCCGTGCCTTCGAGCTGGCCGCGTCTTCACCTCTGAGCGGGATCGCCTTCAATGTGGTTGCCCCGGAAACCGTGACCATCAAGGAGCTGGCGGAGCGCGTTGTCGAGAGGTACCCGACCGAGCTGACCTTTGGTGAGCCCCGACCCGGCGATGTGCCACCAGCGTTGGTCAGCGCGGAGCGCGCCAAAGAAGAGTTGGGATGGCAGCCCTACATGCCCTTTTCTGAGGGCCTCGACGACCTGATCACCTCCCTCGACCGCGATTCACGTTAGCGGTGAAGAGGCGGACGTAGTCGTCGATCACCGACTCGAGCTGAAACAGGTCATGGATGTGCCGTCGCGCCGCTTCACCCATCCGCACCATGCGGTCCCGATCTGTCGACAACGATTCGAGCGCCCGAGTGAGGGTGCTTCTGTCTCCTGGCACGACGACAATCCCGGTCACTCCGTCGAGCACAGCTTCTCTTACGCCGCCGACATCGTAAGTGACCGTGGCCAAGCCCGCGGCCCCTGCCTCCAGAACGGCTCCGGGAAGTCCTTCCGTGCGTGAAGTGAGCAACAAGACATCGGCCCACTCGAGATGTCGTGACACGTCGTCGACCGATCCGACGAGCTCGAGCCTCCCGTTCATGCCAAGGCGTTTTGCCTCCTCGATCACAATGGGCTCCAAGGGCCCGGATCCCACCATCCGCAGTTTTGCGCCTGCCACCCCGGCCACCACCTGCAGCGCCGCCATCGGATCCTTCTCTTCACTCAGAGCACCAATCACCAACACCCGCAGGATCCCGGTCCTGACGATGCGAGATAGGCGGAAGAGCTCGGCCGGGACGCCGGTACGGGCAACTTCGATGCGGCCCAGGAGCGATGGCTCGAGACCGAGGAGCTGATCTTTCGTCATTGATGACACGGCGATGACCTGATCGACTCGTCTGAGGAGCAACCGCTGGATTGCCTCCGAGAGCCTGTTCCGGATCCAGTAGCGAGGCTCGCCAATCGCAACGTAGATCAGCCGGGCCCTCCTACCCATCGTCCCAATGACGCCATATCGGAGGGTGGGACCGATCGCGACGACAGCATGCGGCTTGAAGTTCCTGATGAGGCGTCTCATGGCCACGACTATGCGAGGGTGCAGTCGGCCGGCTTCCGACGGCTTCACGTCGGTGAGTGTCTCCAGGTTGGCCCTCACCGCCTGCCGCGATTGGCTCAGACTGACCGCCCTCGCCGTGAGACCTCTCTCCAGCAGCCCATCACGGAGACGTTCCGCGAACACCTCCGCCCCCCTTCTTCGGTCTGTGGCGGCAAGGAGAAGGATTCGCTCCGACGACGAGCGCTGGGGTGCCTGAGCCGAGCGTCGCCTCCAAGCCGGAAACGCCATCGGGGCCCGAAGCGCCAGTCCGATCCGAGCCAGCCCCGAGTCGTTCAGAAGGACCGAGGCCAGGTTCACTGGATGAACCCGCCTGCCATCGAATCTGGCGATATCGGTCTTCGGTAATTGTCGCTCCAGAAAGGCAACCGTCTCCGATCTTGGCCGCAAGGCGTGCAGCACATCGTCCGGTATACCGGCACCAAAGGCCTGCCTCCCGATCCACAGCGCCGTGTAGGTCACACTTCTCAGCCGCCACGTTCTCGCGTTGTCTATCACCGAGTTCCAATCGACGGTATGGCGGGCAAGCTCCACGAAGTCCCTGAACAGGATCAGGCGAAATCGGTGATCGAGAAGCGCATGGGCGGCGAGGAAGGTCCATGTCCCCCAACCCGGCAGCTCCCACACTGGACCGAGAGACGCATCGGGCTCATGGGATGCGGAAGACCACAACCGCCCCACGGCCCCGTCGGCCGCCCCCTGCAGTTGGCTGTAGTCGAAGAGATCCCAGTGCAGGTCCAAGTTGAATGTGACACCACCGGCGTCCTTGATGGTCACATCCCGCTTGTCGGCCTTCGGCCTCTTCTCCGGAATGGTCACCGACCGATCCGCGCTCAACGTCGAGAGTGCTGCATCAACCGACGACTCCTCGACAAGGAGGTCCAGGTCGCTGTATGGCCGGTGAGACGGAACCCGATAAGCCTCGGCCACAGCAGGGCCCTTGAGCACAGCGGCTCGGATCCCGGCATCGTCCAATGCCTCGAGCACGCTACGGAGATGGCCTCGCATGACCGCCTGTCTCGCCTCGTTGCGAGCCTGGATGGCCCGAACGATGGTCGACGGGGTCTCCGCAGATAGAGCTCCGATCAGGCCATGATGCTGCGCCAGCTCGATCAGCTCGGCGGTGACGTCGGCATCGCGATCCAAGCCCGCGCCCGACGCCAGGCTCAGCAGCGCTCGCGATACGCCGTCATCACCGGTCCAGTCTCCGCTTCTCTTGGTCGTCGTCATCGGCTCGGCTGCAAGACTAAGGGCGTGCCCAGAGACCGCAACCGTGTGATCGTCTGCTCCGATGACGAGGTCTTCTCCCGAGCCCTTGGACATGCACTGCATGACTTCGAGGTCGAATCCGTCGACGAGACGAAGCTCGGCGAACTCGAGGCCAACGCCCTCGTCTGGAAGGTGAACGGCGTCGTTCCCCCTGACTTCGCCGAAGTGGCTGCCCGCGTGCCGACGCTCCTTCTGGCACAGGACCGTCACCTGCTGGCGGCGGTCGATGCGGGCTGCCGGGGTTTCCTTCCGATCAACGCCAGCCTCGATGACATCCGCTCGGCTGTGGTGACCATCTCATCAGGAGGTGCCGTGATTCCCCCCTCGATGCTCGGATCTCTCTTGCGTCACCTCGTGCAACGGCGGAGAGTGCCGAGAGAGCTGCGAGAGGCACTCTCGTCGCTCACCGCCCGTGAGATAGACGTGTACCGGCTGGCGACCCGCGGTCTGGGGAGGGACGAGATCGGCAGAGCTCTCTTCATCAGCCCGGATACGGTTCGTACTCACCTGCAGAGGATCTATGGCAAGTTGGGAGTTCACTCCCGCGCCGAGCTCGCCGCTCTCTCGGCCCGGATCTCAGGATCAGGTACGGAGGGGAGGGGAATATGACGTCGTATCCACTGCGACGTGGTGAGGTGTTCCGCGAGGCTGGCCCAGAAGGGACCGCGATCTACGAGGTCGACAGCGACGGGCTCCATGTCCTCAACGCCAGCGCGCTCGCCATCTGGGAGCTATGTGATGGACAGACGACGATCGATGAGATGGCCACCGCGATTGCGGAGCTGACCGGTCTCGAAATCGAAGTCGCCGCCACGGAGGTGGCGGCGACTGTCGACATATTGAGCCAACTCGGCTTGGTGGATGTCTAGGCGGCGCTGCAGACGGTATGGGTGCCCGGAGCCACGTTGCTGTATGTGTTACAGGTCTGGCCTGCCTTGACCCAGACGGTGACCGTGCAGTCGGCAACGCTCTCGGGTACCGTCAATTCGGCGCATGAGCCGTTGAGTGGCTGGACGCTGAACCCCTTGTCGAGACCATTGACTCCCTCGGGAAGATCTTCCTTCTCGGCGCAGAGCGGAGCGGCCCCAGGGCTTTCTTCCCAGCCGCTGCCGTCCTCCCATTTCACGAAGTATGACTCGGTGGCACACACCACGTTGATACCGATGTATGAGATATCCTGGCCTGGCACCGGGCTCGCCGTCTGGGCGAACGCCCTTCCCATGCCCAGCGTCTGCACCACCGGGGTCACCCACACCACTGCCCCACCCAGAACAGCGCCCCTCTTCAGCAGATCCCTACGGCTGATGCCCCGACTTGTCTCTTCTGGCACTTCTTCTCCCTTGTTTCGACGAAAACGGGCCCACGCCCACATCGATCACTCTACGAGAGGCATGACCACTCGTCTGTACGACGACCGTCGTATTCCTCATATACTGCGATCCATGGGTGGCAAGAGCGACAAGGTGGGGCCGCCCTTTGCTCATCTCCTGGAGACCGAGGTTGACGGGGACATCAGTCTCTACGATCCGTCGTCGGAGCGGGTGACCGTTCTCAACGGAACCGCTAGCGACATCTGGCGTCTGGCCGACGGAGAGCACACCGTCGCCGAGATCACAAATCTGCTGGCCAACTCATATGGAATGGAACCAGCATCCATCGCGCCGGATGTCCTGGCGGTCGTGACCCAGTTCATCGAGGCCGGGCTCGTGACAAGAGAATGAGAATCGTCCCCAGACCCGGCTGAAGGGACGACCTGGGTGACCCGGTCTGGGTCACGGATCAGCGGTATCACATCATGGGCACCAACTTCCGGGTGCTGACCCAAGACGACCAATTGGCGCACCGGGTGGATGACCTGCTCCGCACGTTCGAGTCGACGCCAAGCGCCGCCCGGGCAGCAAACACGATCCAGATAGTGACTCTCCCCGACGGTACACATCGTCTGTACCGGGATTGCTACCGAGTCACGTCGCAGCGGCAGCCGACCGACCTCCTCCCTGCTTTGGTGGCGACGATCAACCGCACAGCCGTCGAGCGGAGCGAGAAGTTCGCGGTGCACGCGGGAGTGGTTGGGCTCGATGAGAAGATCGTCGCATTCCCGGCTACATCCGGCGGGGGCAAAACGACCCTGACCGCGGCCTGCCTGCTCTCCGGCTTCGCCTACCTTTCCGACGAGGCCTTGGTGCTCGGCGAGAGTGGGGAGGTGATCCCATACCCGAAGCCACTGGCGCTGTCCGCATGGAGCTGTCGGGCCCTGGGCATCGATGTCGAGGACGCTGAGACATTGGTGACCGCCGCCGACCTGGGCGCGATCATCGGCCCAGGTGGTTCACCCGTGACCGACATCGTCATTGCCACGTTTGGTGCTGCGGAGGAGCATCTCACCCCGCTGCCGCGGTCCCAAGCCGTCACCGCGCTTCTCGCTCACTCTTTCAACCATTACAGGGATCCGGCTCGCGCGTTTCGCCTCGCCACAGGGACGGCATCGAATGCAAGGGTCTGGAAGCTCGACTACAACGATCCGCTGACGGCCGCTCTGACCCTCCATCGACAAGTTCGGCACGAGCCTGCCGGAATATGAGATTTCCTGATATACGGCTCACGATCGAGAAGGGCCCCGGTTCACGAGAACCGGGGCCCTTCGTTGCGCCTGTTCACTCCACCGTCACCGTCTTCGCCAGGTTGCGTGGCTTGTCCACATCCATCCCCCGTGCCGTCGCCAGGTGATAGGCGAGCAGTTGCAGTGGCACCACCGCAGTCACCGTGCAGAGCAGGTCGGGCCCGGCGGGCACCCGGATCACGTGATCGGCGACATGACCAACGTCATCGCCCTCCTCGGCGACAAGGACGATGGTC